>Ga0268298_10000321_pt1 | contig 62028 bp, 41 predicted proteins | sample WWTPWeurt_MetaG_FD_194462 | JGI IMG/M metagenome (GOLD analysis project Ga0268298, IMG submission 194462) | Activated sludge microbial communities from WWTP in Nijmegen, Gelderland, Netherland - WWTP Weurt | ecosystem: Engineered > WWTP > Aerobic digester > Activated sludge | place... | reverse complement strand
ATCAAAAAGCCAAGCAAATTAGAGCACTTGGGCCGGAGCCGGAAGCAAACCAGATAAAGGAAATATTGGATAAAAAACCAAGAATTGAAAAGTTGGTAGTTAAGGATGATAAAATGCGCACTTTTATCGCCAATGACAACATTAGGGGAGGTCTGGTATCCCATGTTTATGATGTAAGCTATGGAATAGTCAGGAATCACCAAGACACTTTGGTGGTATTGGATGATTCCATTGTTAGAGGAACAACCCTCCGTGACAGCATCATTAGGATTTTAGCGACTTTAAAGCCAAAAAAGATAATTGTACTCTCTTCCTCACCACAGATACGATTTCCGGATTGCTATGGCATTGACATGTCTCAAATAAATAAATTTGTAGCATTCAAAGCCCTGATCGCTTTAATTCAAAGGGATGAAAAGGAATATTTACTTGAGGAAGCTTACGATGAATGTTTAACACAGAACAAGCAACCAATGGAATACATCAAGAATGGTATTCAGAAATTGTACGATCATTACAGTTATGAGGAAATTTCTCATAAAATTGGAGAAATGCTGACACCTAAAGACCTTGGTATTCCTGTGGAGATTATTTTTCAAACCTTGGAAGGTTTGCATAAAGCCATTCCTGACCATAAGGGGGATTGGTATTTTTCCGGAATATACCCGACTCCCGGAGGTAACCGAGTTGTCAATAGAGCCTTCATTAATTTTATGGAGAAGAAAGATGTAAGAGCTTATTGATTTATTAGATGTTATCTTTAGTTGGTGGGAAGGGAATTTTTTCTAAAATCAAGTTTTGATTGTAGCAATCAAATTGCGTAGAACTTCTTTTACTATGCCATATCAATTTCTGTATTATCTCCGATGTTGTAGCTTTGAGATCTACCCTTAATTACTGCATCATTGCCAATAATGGAATTATGAAGAGTTACATTGTCCAAGATGGTATAATTCCCAATTATGGCATCTTTAATAATAACTCCTTCAATTTGAGCGTGGTCTCCAATGGTTACATGTGGACCAATAATCGAATTGGTAATTTTGGAATCTTTTCCAATTTTAACAGGTGGAATAATGATGACATGATTTGATATAGAAGACTCCAGATGTGCATCTAAATCACGGTCAAGGAGTATGGAGTTTGTCAATAAAAGTTGCTCTTTCTTCCCACAATCAAACCAGTTTTTGACTTCCATTACATCGAAGCGTTGGCCGCATTCGATCATATGCATTAATCCATCCGTAAGATGAAATTCACCTCGGGTTCTCAGGTCATTATCAATGTTGTGTTTTAATGAATGGGCCAGAATGTTAAAATCCTTGATAAAATACAAGCCCACAATAGCAAGATTGGATTTAGGTATTTGGGGTTTTTCGATCAGTCTTTTGATGGTCCCATCTTCATGAAGTTCTACCACACCAAAGGCTCTGGGATCGTTTACCTTACGGACTGCCAGGGTATGGTGTTTTGAATGCATGAGCACATTGAGGTCCACATCAAGAATGGTGTCGCCTAATTGGATAAGGACCTCACTGCCAGGAGGAATAAGATGCTTACATGTATAAATCGCATGCCCAAGGCCCATTCTTTCACCCTGGAATATATATTCCCTATTGATGTGGTTATAATTTTCATCCAGGTATTCTTTAATTTTATCACCCAAATAACCTATCACAAAGATAAAATCCTTGATTCCGGCTTCAATCATGTGATCCAGAATAAAGGCAATAATTGGTTTTCCTGCCACAGGAATGAGTGGCTTAGGTTGTGTATAGGTGAAAGGGCGCAATTTAGTTCCTGCGCCTGCAACTGGGATGATGGCCTTCATGCAGGATGACTTATGCAAAAACCGTACCTAAATCAATTTGTAGACAGAAGTTTGATTTTATAGTTCATTTTTTAAAAATGTATGGATGATTTAAATCTAAATGTAGGATGAATTTAGTGTCCACTAAAATTTTGGCTCGGATGAGGAATCTTTACAAAACAATTCATGTTTTTAGATTACAAAGACCGGATATCCAACTTCAATTCTATTGTTGCTTATCACTAGAGTGGTATTTATTTCCACAATTTGATTGAATTATTTTTCTACTTTCTTGGCTCTTGGTTGTGATGAATTTTATTGTAAGATGGTTTAATTAATGGAGTCCTTATTACAAGAGTAAAATTGAAATGAATTCTCTCAAATTACATGAACATATTAAACAAAGTCCATAAAAATCTGAATGTAATCAAAAGGAATAAATTAAATTCATATAAGGGATATCAGGATTTAATATCTCTTTCCATATGTTCAAGCTCCTCCTTTATTTTTTTTAAGCGATCTGTGATGGATATTTCATCGTTGTCCTTGTTTCTTTTTTTTCTGTCCGTTAAAAAACGACCAAGTCCAGTACAAATAAAAAATCCAGAAATGTTGGAGATCAACATCCAAAACAATCTTGTTTCAACTTCTCCCATAAGGCTACAAATTTACCACACCGTATTTTTCAAAATCAAATTAGTACAAAACAAAAAAGCCCCATCGCTATGATGAGGCTTATATAATTTTAATTTTTATTTACATCTAAAAATATCAATGAATAAGCCTCATGAGTGTTTGCTTGCACTCATGTCTCATCCAGCAATATTTATTAATCGTAATCACGATGCAAAGATAATCATCATTGTTAAATATCCAAAATATTTTTAAACGGATCTTTGAAAATGATACCTGTAAATTTTATTTTAACAAAAGTGAATTGCGGGATGGAGTAATTTAAATTATAGGCTTAAATAGTATGACATAATTTTAAGAGATCTGCTTATAGCATTTTAAATCATTCTCAACCCAAAATGCTAGATAATTTTAAAGTATATTTGCCAATAGAAGGACTATAAAGACAAAGTCTGCGTTATTCATTTACAATTTATCATGTATGTCCCCAGTTGCGCACAAGATTTATATTTCAACTTTAGCAGCAATCATAATAATTTGCACTGCTTTTCTGATTTTTTACGGTGCATCTTATTACTCAACGAGTCTGGAGGAGCGATTTTACCACCCGGCGCATACCCAATTAAAGCCAAGTGGAATATATGGTCATGGGCTGGGAATTGTTGGGACTTTGCTGATTCTTATAGGTGTATTTGGTTATATGATCCGAAAAAGAAAGAAATCTTTGGCAAGATTGGGTGCTCTAAAGTACTGGCTTGAATTTCATATCTTCTTGTGTACTCTTGGGCCTATTTTTGTTTTGTTCCACACTGCCTTCAAATTTGGGGGAATTGTATCTGTCAGTTTTTGGAGTATGGTTGCAGTGGTAGCAAGTGGAGTTGTTGGAAGATTTATCTACAAGCAGATTCCTAGGACCATTCAGGGTCGTGAACTCAGTCTAAATGAGATAAAGGAAATGAAGGATAAAATTCAGGAAGAACTTCAGTTGAATTTATCGGGTACAACAGGGTCAGGATTCGATTTGCAAATTTCCTCCTTGCTTTTGGTTGAAAAGTCTTCAGTTGGCTCTATTTCCAGTTTTTTTTCAAGATATTTTTCTGAATTCAGTAAAGTTGCAGCAATCAATCGAAATTTAAAAGAATCAGGAGTTCCTCCTTCCAAAAGAAAAAGTATGCTTAAGCTTGTTAAGGGAGAATTGGGACTTGTGCGACGCATAGAAAATCTGGTACTGATGCAAAAGCTTTTCCGCTATTGGCATGTGGCTCATCTTCCCTTTGCTTTGATAATGCTTATCATTATGGTTATCCATGTGGCTGTTACGCTTGCATTTGGGTACAAATGGATATTTTGACCATGGAAACATTGATAGAGGAAATTCTGATTTATGGTTTCGCCGGATTGTTGATGGTAGTGGTCTTATGGATTTACCTCAGAAAACAGAAACAGGAGAGTATTCTTGTTGGTCAAAAAATACAAAAAGCAAAAGAAGAAGGTGTCCACGAACCAGTTTCATTACATCCGGTGATTGATTTAAATACCTGTATTAAAAGTGGGGCTTGTCTGGAAGCTTGTCCGGAAGAAGATGTATTGGGTATTCGAAATGGAAGAGCAACCCTGGTGAATGCCTCTCATTGCGTTGGCCACGGAGCTTGTTTTCATGCATGCCCTGTTGAGGCCATAAGCCTTAGAATAGGAACTGAAAAAAGAGGAGTAGAATTGCCACATGTAAATCAGAATTTTGAAACCAATGTCCGGGGTATATTCATTGCAGGTGAACTAGGAGGTATGGGATTGATAAAAAACAGTGTAGAGCAAGGGAAACAAGCCATGGATCATATTTCCCAAACTATTCAAAAGGGACACGGCAATGAATTTGATGTATTAATTTTAGGCGCAGGGCCAGCTGGGATCTCTGCCAGTCTTCAAGCAAAAAAGCTCGGACTTAAGGCAGTTGTCCTAGAGCAAGATTCTTTGGGAGGTACTGTTTTTAATTTTCCAAGGGCCAAAATTGTGATGACTGCTCCAATGGAAATTCCTTTATACGGCAAGGTAAAGTTTTTTCAAACCAGCAAAACAGAATTGCTGACCATTTGGAAGGAGGTAATTGGTAAAAATAACATCGATATCAGGGAAAATACTAAAGTAGAAGCGATCACCATGGTGGAGTCAGGCTTTGAGGTTAAAAGTTCCCGGGAAGAAATCTACAAAGCTCATAAGGTCTTACTGGCTATTGGCAGAAGAGGAACGCCAAGAAAACTAAATGTGCCCGGTGAAATTTTGGAAAAAGTAGCTTACCGTTTATTAGAGCCAGAATTAATTAGTAGCAAACACGTGTTGGTAGTGGGAGGTGGAGATTCTGCTATTGAAAGTGCATTATTACTGGCTCCTAAAAACAAAGTTACATTGTCATACCGTGGGGATAAATTCAGCAGGTTGAAGCCATTAAATCTGGAGAGCATACAAAAAGCAATTCTTGAAAAAACTGTAGACGTTATTTTAGAATCCAATGTGATTGAAATATTGAAAGATAAAGTGTTGATGAAAAAAGGTGTTGATCCAGATAGCTTTGAATTAAAAAATGATTTAGTTTATATTTTTGCCGGAGGAGAGTTACCTACTCAGTTTCTGCAAAAGACAGGGATTGAAATAACTAAAAGGTTTGGTTATACTGTAAAATCACACCAGAAATGAGCTGTAATTTTAATTTGCAATTAAGCGTATTTAGGCTGGTTTGGCTTGTAGGTTTTATAGTTTGTTCAGAATTTGTTTTAGGACAAATTTCACCCGGAAAATTGTCTAAGGCACACAGTCATTTGGAGGGTATGAGTCAGTGTACTCAATGCCACATACTTGGGGATAAGGTTTCTGATCAAAAATGCCTTGATTGTCATGCGGATTTAAAGCGAAGCATTCAAGCAAACAAAGGATATCACGTTTCTTATGAAGTAAAGCCAAAGAATTGTATTTCCTGCCATAGTGAACATCATGGGCTCAAATTTGAAATGATCCGTTTTGATCAAAAGACATTTAATCATCGATTGACTGGATATGAACTTGAAGGGGCGCATAAATCAAAGGATTGCAGGGATTGTCATAAACCGGAGTACATCCAAAATACAGAACTGAAAAAAAACGCAAAAACTTTTCTTGGTTTGGATACAAAGTGTCTAACCTGTCATGCAGACTATCATCAAAAGACTTTATCCGGGGATTGTGCAAAATGCCACAATTTTGAAAAGTTTAAACCGGCTATAAAATTTAATCATCAGAAATCCGACTTTCCTCTTGCCGGGGCACATCAAAAATTAGACTGTGCAGCTTGTCACAAAAAAGAAATTCGTAATGGTAAGGAGTTTCAGAAATTTGCAGATCTGGAATTTAAATCTTGTGTAGCCTGCCACAAAGATGAGCATAAAGGAAGATTTGGAAATAATTGCAAAGCTTGCCATACGGAAGAATCTTTTCACAAAATCAAAACCTCCACCTCATTTAATCATTCCTTAACTGGTTTTACCCTCGAAGGAAAACATAAAGTCTTAGATTGTCGGAAATGCCATGACAACAGGGAAGGTACCCAAGGACAATTTAAAGAATTTGTTTCCCTCAGGAAGCCTGATTGTATAAATTGTCATAAGGATGTTCATGAGGGTAAATTTGGAGAGGATTGTAAGAAATGTCACCATCAGGAAAGTTTCCATATCAGTAAACGCCTTGACCAGTTTGACCATAGTCTTACAAAATTTCCATTGGAAGGTAAGCACCAAGCCGTGGATTGTAAGAAATGTCACAAGGCTGGCAGTATGACGGATCCTGTTGCTTATGACGCCTGTAAAAAGTGTCATGAAGACTACCATAAAGGTGAGTTTAATTCAAATGGCAGTTACAATGATTGTGCAGCCTGTCATTCGGTTACTGGATTTACAGAATCTACATTTGGTTTTGAGCATCATCAGAAAAGTGCCTTCCCTCTGACCGGGGCACATCTTGCGGTAGAATGTAAATCCTGCCATCACAAGGGTGATCGATGGAATTTTCGTAAGATAGGGAACCTATGTAAAGACTGTCATAAAGACCCGCATGAAGGGGTTCTGGATCCTAAATTTTATGAGTCAAACCAATGTACGAGTTGTCACATAGATGAAAGTTGGACTCAAATCAATTTTGATCATGGAAAAACTAATTTCACTCTTGAAGGTAAGCACCTACAGACAAGCTGCCGTAAATGTCATTTTAACCAGGAAAAAAATGGAACTTTTACACAAAAATTTAATAATAAGGAGAAGCAATGTGTCCATTGTCACGAAAACCCCCACGGTCAGCAATTTAACCAAGATGGTGTCACAGATTGCGCAAGGTGTCATGGGTTTAATGGGTGGGATAATAAAAATTTTAATCACGATAATGCAAGATTTAAGCTTGAAGGTGAACATAAAGTTGTATCTTGCGCTCGTTGTCATGAACCGATGATTGTTGATAACCGTAAGGTGATCAACTATCGAAATGGTAAACTTGAATGCAAGGATTGTCATTTAAAATAGCCTTTTTCTTTTTTGGCACCGTTATGTTAAGTGCCCAGTCGCCTCATGGCCCTAAGTTGATTATTGATTGTGCCAAATGCCATAGTCCGGAATCCTGGAAATTTGATCAGAAACAAGCTAGTTTTTCACACGACAGTACTGATTTTGCCCTAAAGGGTCAACATAAAGCATTGGATTGCAGATCCTGTCATGAAAATCTTAAGTTTGAAGAGGCTAAAACTGATTGTAATTCATGTCACCTTGATGTGCATAATCAAACGGTTGGTCTTAGTTGCGACCGATGTCACACAGCGACATCCTGGATCGTAGACAATATTACAGAAATTCACGATCGCACAAATTTTCCACTAATCGGGGTTCACAAATCCATAAACTGTAACCTTTGTCATACTTCAGAAACAAATATCCGTTTTAATCCTATTGGTATCCGATGTATTGATTGTCATCGACAGGATTTTGATAAGGCAAAGAATCCGGATCATCAAAAAAATAATTTTTCAAACAATTGTACGGACTGTCATAGTTTGACCGAACCAGATTGGGTGACCGATAAGATTGATCATGGGTTCTTTCCACTGGAACAGGGACATGAAATAAAAGATTGTGCCAAATGCCATAAATCTGTAATCTATTCAGATATCTCCAAGGATTGTTTTGCCTGCCATCAGTCAGATTATCAAAGTACTAAAAACCCGGACCACCAAGCCGCTGGCTTTCCAAAGGATTGCGCCGGTTGCCATACCTTATCACCCGACTGGAAGCCGGCACAGTATAGCGCGCATGATGTTTTTTTTCCTATTTACAGTGGGAAACACAAAAATAAATGGATACAATGTCTGGATTGCCACAAAAATCCAGCCGACTTTAACTCATTTACTTGCATTAGTTGTCATAAGAATCCGGAAACAGATAAAGAGCATGATAAGGTAGGTGGTTATGTCTATAATGATCAAGCCTGCCTCGCTTGTCACCCAAGCGGAAGTTCTGAGCAAACATTTGATCATAACAGCACCGGTTTTGTACTGAGTGGAGGGCATCAAGGTGTAGATTGTCTTAAATGCCATGCAAATGGTTTTAAAGGCACTCCAAGTGCCTGTGTTTCCTGCCATCAGGAAGATTTTAATAAAACTGCAAATCCCGATCACCGTCAGTTGGGTCTGAGTAATGATTGTGCAAGTTGTCATACGACTACACCCGGATGGATGCCGGCACGATTCGATAACCACGATAACTATTATGTTTTACAAGATGCTCATGCTTTAATTGCATCAGATTGTAAGGCATGTCATAATGGTGATTACAAAAACACGCCTAACACCTGTATAGCTTGTCATCAGTCAGATTTTAACGATACAAAGGATCCGGACCACAAGACAGGGCAATTTCCTACCGATTGTGCGAGTTGTCACAGCCAAAAGGCCTGGCAGCCCTCAACTTTTGATCACGATGGACAATATTTCCCTGTATTTAGTGGAAAACACAAGGGAGTATGGAATCAATGTTTAGAGTGTCATAACAACCCATCTGATTACAGCCAATACAGTTGTATAATCTGTCATTTGAATCCTGAGACAGATAAAGAACACGAAGGAATTGGTGGCTATGCTTATCAAAACAATGCTTGTCTGGCCTGCCACCCAACAGGTGATGCTGATTTTAAATTTGACCACAACACTACCGGTTTTCCATTAACTGGGGCGCATCAGCAAACCAATTGTCTGGAATGTCACAGCAAAGGCTTTAAGAATACACCAAATGAATGCATAGCCTGTCACCAAGAAAATTTTAACCAATCCCAAAACCCAAAACATAAGGAACTTGGTCTGAGTACAGATTGTATTACTTGCCATACTACACAGCCGGGATGGGCTCCGGCACGGTTTGATGTACACAATAACTATTATGTACTACAAGATGCGCATGCAATTATAGCGAATGATTGTAAGGCATGTCATAACGGGAATTACCAAAACACCCCAAATACCTGTGTGGGGTGCCATCAGAATGATTTCAACAATTCCAAGGATCCGGATCATATAGCCGGAAAATTTCCAACAGATTGTGCCAGTTGCCACAATCAAAAGGCGTGGGAGCCTTCTACGTTTAATCACGATGGCATGTATTTCCCTGTGTATAGCGGAAAGCACAAAGGAGTTTGGAACAGATGTGTGGAATGTCACCTTAACCCAAGCGATTACAGCCAATTCAGCTGTACGGTTTGTCATACCAATCCAGATACTGACGAAGATCACAAAGGGGTGGGTGGTTATATCTATCAGGACAATGCTTGTCTGGCATGTCATCCTACAGGAGATGCCGATGTGAAATTTGATCACAATACGACGAGTTTTGCTTTAACCGGGGCACACCTTCAGGCAAATTGTCTTGAATGTCATGGAACAGGATTTAAAAACACACCTACTGAATGTGTAGCCTGTCATCAGACAGATTTTGACCAATCTCTAAACCCAAAGCATAAAGATCTGGGTCTGGTGACTGACTGTGCTTCGTGTCATACCACACAACCCGGATGGAGTCCGGCGAGATTTGACATCCATAATAATTTCTACGTACTTCAAGATGCACATGCTTTAATTGCAAATGACTGTAAAGCCTGCCATAATGGGAATTATCAAAACACTCCTAATACCTGTGTGGGATGTCATTTGGCAGATTACAACAACACGAAGGACCCAAATCACATTGCCGCTCAATTCCCAAATGATTGTGCCAGTTGCCATAATCAAAAAGCCTGGGAACCTTCTACTTTTGATCATGATACCAGATATTTCCCGGTTTATAGTGGAAAACATAAGGGGGTATGGAATCAATGCATAGAATGTCATACCAATCCATCCAATTACCAACAATACAGTTGCACAGTCTGCCATATAAATCCGGAGACAGATGAAGATCACAAAATGGTTGGTGGATATTATTATCAAAATGATGCTTGTCTTGCATGCCACCCTACAGGAGACGCAGATTTTAAATTCGATCACAATGCTACCGGATTTCCATTAACTGGAGCTCACCAGCTTGTGAATTGTCAAGAATGCCACAGTAAGGGTTTCAAGGGAACCTCTACGGTTTGTGTGGATTGTCATCAAATGGATTTTGATCAATCTGCCAATCCAAAGCACAAGAATTTGGGATTCCCAACAGACTGTGCTTCTTGTCATACTACCCAGGCAGGATGGATGCCGGCACGGTTTGATATACACAGTAATTACTACGTCCTTGATGGCGCACATGTCGCAATTGCAAATGATTGTAAAGCTTGTCATAAAGGTGATTATAATAACACGCCAAACACCTGTGCGGGATGCCATCAAGAGAATTACAACAATTCATTAGACCCAAATCATAAAGATTTGATGCTTTCTACAGATTGTGCTACCTGCCACACCACTGCTCCGGGTTGGGCGCCAGCCAGGTTTGATGTCCACAATAACTATTACCCATTGAATGGCGCACATGCAAAAATTGCAAATGACTGCGTGATGTGCCATAAAGGAAATTATAATAATACTCCGAATACCTGTGTTGGGTGCCATCTAGAGGATTATGATGCTACAAAAGATCCGGATCATAAAGTGGCTCAATTCCCAACAGACTGTGCTACCTGTCACAGCGAAAGCACATGGGTTCCATCTACTTTTAATCACGATGGATTATATTTTCCGATATACTCCGGTACACATAAAATGCTTTGGGATAAGTGTGTGGATTGCCATACCAACCCAACTGATTACAAACAATTTACTTGTATTGGTTGTCACATCAATCCAGAAACAGATGAAGATCATTTGGGTGTTGGTGGATATATTTATGCAAGCTTTGCTTGTTTAGCATGTCATCCAACAGGTGAAAAGAAAATGGCTTTTGATCATAATCTCAGCCAATTTCCACTCACAGGAGCTCATAAGGTTGTGGATTGCAAGGAATGTCATGTGAATGGATTCAAGGGTACTCCAACCGAATGTAATCAGTGTCACATCAGTGATTATAATAATTCTTCAAATCCAAGTCATGTTAATTTAAATCTTTCAACCGATTGTGCTTCTTGTCATACGACTGCACCTGGTTGGGAGCCTGCCCGTTTTGATATTCATGATAATTTTTACGTTTTAGATGGAGCCCACGCGAGTATATCCAACGACTGTAAAGCATGCCATCATGGAAATTATAATAACACACCAAGTACTTGTGTGGGATGTCATAACACGGATTATAATAATTCATTAAACCCAAGGCATGCAGCTTTAAACATTCCTAAAGATTGTTCTACCTGTCACACCACAGCACCTGGATGGGCGCCTGCCACTTTTGATATTCATAACAATTATTACGTACTTGATGGTGCTCACGAGCCTGTTGCAAAGGATTGTTTTATTTGTCATAAAGGAAATTATAACAATACCCCAAATACTTGTGTAGGTTGTCATCTGTCTGATTTTAATTCTTCTATTAATCCGAACCATGTTAGTTTGAATATTCCAAAAGATTGTGCAAGTTGTCACACTACTGCGCCGGATTGGGAGCCAGCTACCTTTGGAATCCATAACAATTATTATGTTTTAGCAGGGGCACATGCAATAATCGCCAACGATTGTGCTACTTGTCATCATGGAGATTACAACAACACACCAAATACTTGTTACGGTTGTCATCAAGCTGATTATAACAATACCAATAATCCAGACCATCAGGCTGCAAATTTCCCAACAACATGTGCTACCTGTCACAGCCAGACTGCGTGGACTCCAGCTTCGTTTAATCATGATGGTTTATATTTTCCAATCTATTCAGGAAAACATAAGAATGAATGGAATCAATGTTCAGATTGTCATACTAATTCTTCGAATTATAAAATTTTCAGTTGCTTTTCCTGTCACCCAAAAGGAGAAATGGATAATGAACACAATGGTGTAAATGGGTATTCTTACAATAGTGCGGCATGTTATTCATGTCATCCGCAGGGTAAAAAATAAAGATATTTTGCATAAGTCAATTTTGGCGTTTGGTTTTCTTTTAGTGCTGTTCGGAACTGCATTGACGGCCCAGTCAAAATATAAAATTATAGAAGGAGTAATATCCTACAAGAATGCCAGCAATATTTATATTAAATTTTACTCCACTCAGGAATTGAATATTGGAGATACTTTATACCTAAGTGAAGACAATACTAATACACCCATGTTTATCATTCAACATAAATCATCCATATCTTGTGTATGTAGTCAAATCGGAACTTTTAAAATATCAACAGGATTAAAAGTTTATGCCAAACTATTGATTAAAGAACAGGTTATTATTGAACAGATCACCCCATTAAAAAAGGACAGTAATGAGATTCAGACACTTGAGATCATTACAAATGCTCAGGATTCCATCCAATTATACAAACAGAACGAAAAGAAATCTACAAGAAAGGAGTTAATCAACGGTCGATTTTCATTTTCGACAAATGGTGATCTGGATAATCCTGAACATGCAAGATTTACCCGGATAAGGATCTCCAATTCACTTAACCTCAGTAATATTAATTCTTCTAAATTTTCCTTTCAAAGTTATTTGACTTACAGGCATCGTTATGGAATTGATCAGGAGGCCGTTGGTTTTTTTGATGACTTTAAAGTGTATACTCTGGCAGCAGGATATGAGATAAATTCCAAAAGTAATATTTGGTTGGGGCGAAAAATAAATTCAAATATTGCGAACATGGGTGCTCTTGATGGAATTCAATATGAACACTCTATTGGTAAATTTGTTGCAGGTGTTCTGGCAGGGACAAGACCGGATGTTTTTAATTATGGATTTAATGGTAAATTGGCTCAGGCAGGTGTATACCTAGTTCAAAATACCGAGTCCAAAAATGGTTTGATGCAGACATCTCTTGCATTTGTTGAGCAACACTACAACGGAAACGTCGATAGGCGATTCACCTATTTTCAACACAGCAATAACATTGTCAAGAATTTGAATTTTTTTCTTTCTGTAGAAATGGATTTATACCAACGTATTCAGGAAAGCAGTAAGCAAACATTTAGATTGACGAGTTTCTATTCCAATCTGAGATATAGAATTAATCGCCGTATATCCATTCAGGCATCCTATGATAATCGTAGAAACGTAATTTATTATGAATCTTTTAGAAATATTATTGACCAATTGTTAGCACAAGAGACCAGACAAGGATTGAGATTTCAGATTAATTATGCGCCGATAAAATTTGTTTCCATCAATGGCAGTACTTTTTTAAGATTTCAAGGAGTCAATGCAAAGCCTACAACCAATCACATGCTTAATTTAAATTTTGCAAATATTCCTGGTACAAGAATTTCTGCATCACTTTCTGCAAATTATTTAGAAACTGAATATATTAAGGGTACAACATTTAGTGGACGTGCATACCGGGATTTTTTTAAATCAAAATTTACCGTTGAACTTAATTTTCGTCAAAGCAATTATACCTATGGTAATTCCGAACAGAGAATTCAACAAGATATTGCTGGTCTCAGTTTAAGTTACCAGATAAGTAGATTATCCTCAATTTTGTTAAATTTTGAATCCGGGTTCGGAGATGGCTCTGAGTATAACCGTTATTTTGCAACTTATTTACAAAGATTTAAAAACAAGAAAAAAACTAATTAAAAATGAAATCCACTCTATACTTCATTGTACTTACATTTATTACCTTCTTAGCTTGTGATTCAAAACCGAAAGTTATAGTTGCTGATGAAAAAACAGAAACTTCAACGTTGTCAAACACAGATCAAAGTTCAGAAGCATTTTCAAGTACCACTTCTGATGTACATCAGGTAGTAATTGGTGAGATTTTAAATACAGAAAGATATACCTATGCTGAAGTTACGGAGAATCAGGAAAAATTCTGGATTGCTGTACCTAAGCAAGAGCTTGTAAAGGGTCATACCTACTATTACCGGGGAGGTCTTAAAAAGACTAATTTTCAAAGTCAGGAATTCAATCGTGTTTTTGATGTGGTATACTTGGTATCCAATATAATTGATTCAAAGGAGCATCCCGGGGGGAATTTGGGGGATGGAAGGCAAGCAGAAACTGCCCCTTCATCAGAGGGAAACACTAAGCCTGTAGCTGGTAGCATTAAGCTTTCTGAACTGATGAAGAATAAATCAAAATATGCAGGTAAAACAATATTAATTAGTGGTCAATGTGTAAAGGCAAATTATCAAATAATGGGTAAGAATTGGTTTCACATCCAGGATGGAAGCGAAGTTGCAGGAAAGAAATCAGATTTAACGGTTACGACTTCGGATGCCATACAAATGGGTGAGCAGGCCGCTTTTGAAGGTAAAATCGTTTTGAACAAAGATTTCGGAGCGGGTTATAAATATGAAATCATCATGGAAGATGCGTTATTGAAAAAATAATTTGAAAGGACTGGATCAAATCATAAAACCATTTTTAAATTTTCTTTTGTAATTTACATAGGCAAGTAAGCTGAGTAATCCAAGAGCGATTGAAGTATAATAAACGACTGGTGGAATTGGGACAGGATCCCCTGCTGCATAAGAGTGCAATCCCGATAGATAATAATTAACTCCATAGTAGGTCATGATTACTGTAGCAAATCCGAATAGACTTGCAAAATTATAAGCAAACATGCTTTGCAAAGTTGGAATAAATCGCATATGCAAAATAAAAGCGTAAACTAAAATTGTTACCAGTGCCCAGGTTTCCTTTGCATCCCATCCCCAATAACGTCCCCATGATTCATTAGCCCACACCCCTCCCAAATAGGTTCCGATACTTACCATGATAAGTCCTCCGGTGATGGTAATCTCACTGACTATAGTTAATTCCTGTATGGATCTTTTTATCACATGAGAGTTGGAAGAATTTGCTAAAGTCATCAACAATAAATTCAACATCCCTATTACAGCACCCAACATCAAAAAGCCATAGCTTCCGGCTTCCATGGAAACGTGGATGGTTAACCAATAGGATTTTAAAACCGGAACTAATGGCGTAATTTCAGGATCAAGCCAACTCATACTCGCCACTAATAATATAGTTGCTGCAAGAATGCATGTTGCAGTAAGTCCACCAATAGACTTTCTGGAAAAAATTAGACCTGCCAAAAGTGTAGTCCAGGCAATGTAAATCATGGATTCATACCCATTGCTCCATGGCGCATGACCTGAAACATACCAACGCATACCTAAGCCCGAAGTATGAAAAACAAAAGCAATTAATAATATATAGAAGGCAATTTTTGTTATGCTGCTACTTTTGACTTTCTGATTGAATACACTAAAGATAAAAAGTACAAGTAAAATTAATCCCATAAAACCATAAACTTTTAGCAGGACCGAAAACACTTTAAGTTTATTTAACCATAATTCCGTTTTAATTTGTGCATCAGAAGGCATGATGGATGCTGAAACAGATTTTTGAAAGTCTGTAAGCTTATTTAGTAATTCATCAGGTTTTGACCAATCCCTGGATTCAAATGATTCAGTCAAGGCGATCGCATATTCTTTAAAAAAGTCCTTTACAAAGTCGGCAGAGACATTATTGTTATTTTCGGTATCCGCAGGGGAAGCCCAGGTGTTTTTCGGATCATTGATCACCGGTAATATTTTCAACAGTCTGGCAGAGAAAACCATATTGGCAATATTTACTTTCTCATCCAGTTTGATGACAGCTTTTTCCAAAGTGCCATGGTCTTTAGGGTTCATGGCTTGAGCAGACCGAACAAATTCTTTTAATTTGTAGGATCCTTCGTCATTGAAAAAACTTCTATAGCTAGTCAGACCTTCTTGCACTCCTAATGTCATCAAAACTTCCGGATGATTGCCGGTTTGGATTATAGGGACCCTTTCCCAGCTTTCCGGAGAAAGGATCATGGATATAAAAATTTCTTCAGCACTGTGGTCAAAGAGTTGTTCTTTTTTTGAAAGCTTTCGCAACACCTCATTTGCCAATGTATTGAATGGTTTAAATCTCCCCTCAAAATCCTGCACAACAATTTTACCTAATTTTTCAGCATGGTCTTTACTGACTACAAATATGGGTTGAGTGGATTCCGGATTAGCCTTTAGTTCTGCATGTATTGGGAAAGTCAAAAAAATTGAAATAATTATAAATGTTTTCTGCATCTCTAATTCTTTGAGTTTGCTCATTAGATATGCAAATCTGGTTTTTGGAAGAAAGAAAATTAATAGAAGCCCAAGGGTTAATAATATATAACCAATATATGAAATCCAAGTACCCCACATATCATGATTAACACTTAGATAAGTACCTAATTCATCCTGGTCGAAAGAGGATTGGAAAAAGCGGTAACCTTTATAATCCAAAACATGGTTCATATAAATGCGTTGATTTCTTTGGTAATTATCTGCAGGATCGTTTAATGTTACCTCGCTGGCATAAGATGATGGATTATCTGTTCCAGGATACCTGTCCAGTATGAAATCGTTTAATTTAATGGAGAACGGAACTTTAATTATTTTGGATCCATAGGAAATACCCAATTTGAAATCTTCAGTTTCGATAAATTTGGCTTCACCTTCCTCACCTTTTCTTCCCAATAAATTTAGAGTATGTGGTATGTTATTGACAGAAACATTTAATTGGAGAGCAACCATACTCTCATTTTTTACTTTTGGATCTTTAGATTCTGTAATTAGTTTAGCTGAAGGTGCAAATTCACCAATTACAAAATTGGAAGAACCTAATGAATATAAAGATCTTGTTTTTAATGGCCAATAGTTGATGTCAGGATAAAGCGTGTCCAACTTTTGAGTAGCCATGACCATCTGAGTAATAGGTTGGTCAGTTTTAAAAAGAAGAGAATCATTTCTAAATATGATATTGACATATCCCGGAATTTCTTCTTTGCTGAAATTAATTCTTGTTCCACCAAGGTTCAGTTTATCACCTTGCTTCACGTGATATTCTTCCCTACCTCTGGCTCCTCCAACAACTACTTTGAGGATGGTTGTACCATCTGGATCTTCAACCATTTGTTCTACCGGATTGGGTATAAAATTTAAAAGTTCGGTTTCAATAAGTTTATCTCCTATCTGATAACTTTTCTTAAAACTATTCTTTCCCAAACTGGCAAAAAGAACAGGTTCCTCAAAAGAATAGGATTTACCATTCATTATGAGTTTAAAATTCAGGTAAGTCTCGGCAGAAATAAATTCATTGGAGGATTTATTTTCTCTGATGTGCATCATGCCTTCGTAGCCAAAATATCTGGTTACACCGGCACCAATTATAATCAGTATGATAGCAGAGTGAAAAATTAAGGAAGCCCATTTTTTTTGAGGAATTAGTCTGAACCTATGGATATTTACTAAAATGCAAATTCCAAATAAAATGAGGAGCAACTCAAACCAATAAGATTTAAAGATCACTTTTTGAGCGGCACTGGTCCCGAAATCATTTTCTATAAAAGTAGCGGCACCTATAGCAAATGCAAAAAGTAACATGTAGACTGCTGCAGCTTTTGTGGAAAATAGAAAGTCTTGAACTTTTGAAAAAAAATAAATAATGTTAGACATGACGTATGCAAATCTTTAAGGTGCAAAGTTAGTTCATTCTGATGAAACAAACGGCTTACTGTCCCAAAAGAAAAGACATTTATGGAAGTAAAAACTAAATCAATTTTTGCAATCGAGAAATTTACTATAAAAGAGATATATCAATTGATCCAGAGTCAAAAGAGTAAATATCAGTTTACTTCTCTGATAAACCCGACCGGCATTTTTTCATCATAATCACCTGCAATCATTGGTGTTTGTGCAAGCCCTGTATATTCTCTTACCTTGGTATAGACCCAATCGAAAAGCTCCTTAACGGTAATTGTCTTATTTTTATTCAGGTCTGCTTCACCTTTCAATCCACGAATTAAAAAATGAGAAAAAATTCCTTGTCTTAAACCGCCATCTTCCAATGAAAATTCCTTGCTTTTGGAAGACATCATGAAGGCAGTACCTCCAGAGGATTTATCCAGTTCATCATAAAAATAAATCAAAGAAGAGGCAAAGGCACTTTTTGCAGCCAGGAGACTGCCTGAATGACATGCATCAGCATAACAAATTTTGTGTTTTGCTTTTGATTTATTAAACATGTCTTTGACTTCATCATGACCAAGTGCATTTTCAAACCCATCGTAATCAATCGGAATAAAAGTTCCTTCCAGCCCATGACCTGAATAGTATAACATGATCACATCATTTTCATCTGCTTTCATATAGACTTCATTCATGGCTTTAAGAATATTGTTACGAGTTGCATCTTCATCAATTAATATTCTGACTTGTTCGTCAGGTAAAGCACCACCTTCAGGGCTTTTTAAAAAAGCAAAAATTCGGTATGCATCGTCATCGGCAAACTTAAGTGCAGGCATGTGTTCATAACGTGCAATACCGACCACTACAGCCCAAATTTTTACTGCATCATCCTTATCTACTTTTACTTTATTGTCAAAAACGAATTCTTTTTTACTGTGCAATTGTTTTGTTGCTTCACCATGATTCCAAATTGCGCCATAAATCAAGCCTGATTTGAAATACATCACGCCTTCACCATGAGGGGCATGAGCGTCCCATTCCCCTTCATATCTATCCCCATTGGCATATTGACAGATGCCTTTGCCTTTTGGTTCTCCATTAACAAATTCTCCTATATATTTTGAACCATCTGCATAATCAAGACTTCCTTTCCCAGATTTACAAAAGGATTTATTGCAATTGGGAATCAAATCCTTGTCTTTAATTTTTTCTTTTATTGGTTGTTCTTTAGATTCTGGTTTTTGAGCAAAATCTTCTGCCAGTACGGATATAGCTTTATCGAATTGCCATTGTCCGGACACGGTTTTATTTTTTCCATCAAAGAATTCTCCATAGCCATGACGTTTATTATTTTTCCATTCACCTTTGTAAGTAGATCCATCAGAATAAAAATAGCTACCCTGACCTTCAAACTTACCTTTGAGAAATTCTCCTTCATAGCGCTCACCTGAATGGAGATAATAAGATCCCTTGCCTCCGGGAAGTTCATTTTGCCATTGGCCCACATAGCGATCACCGTTTTTATATTCCATGGTTCCGTATCCCTGGATTTTGTCCATAACAAATGCGCCTACATATTGATCCCCATTATTAAAGATGAATTTCCCTTCTCCATGTCTGGTGCCGGATTTCCAGGTACCGAGGTATTTACTTCCATTAGCAAAATAAAAGATCCCCCTTCCCTGAATTTTTCCATTTACGAATTCTCCTGTATACCTTGATTTGTCAGTCATTATCATGGTGCCAAAACCATTGGTGCAATTACCTTTTACACAAGACTGCGCATCCACTAAAGAAATATGTACCATGAAAATTGTGAAAGCGATAAATAATTTCATTTTTTTTGTTTTCAATTTTGGAATGGTAAAGATATATGGATAGACAACAAGATTTAAGGATTTGATAGTTATATTACAATTAATCTTAATATAAGCAATTTTGAGGAACGTGTAAAATGTTACTCATATCCTAACAAATCAAAGGGGTCATTTATTATATGATCTTCTGGATTATATTTGCGGGATAATTTATTTTATGAAATATTTAAGTTTTGTATGTTTATTAGGTTTGCTTGTTTCCTGTAAAAATGAGCCCAAAATGTCCGCCCCGACATCAGAGACCCAATCCACTCATTCTCTAGGAGTTTATGGGGATACCATCAATACTGAAGGAGCTTTAAGTGTTGCAGATGCTATGGAAGCACTGAAGACCAATGATTCTGTAATGTGTGCGATCAGCGGTTATGTAACTGGTGTATGTCAGGCAAAGGGTTGCTGGATGGTGTTGAGTTCAAACCCTCAAGACAGTACCGGCTTTTTTGTTAAATTTAGAGATTATGGTTTTTTTGTCCCTCTTGATCTCGCCGGCAGCAAGGTAGTGATCAAGGGAAAGGCATTTAAAGAGGTCACCTCCATTGAAGAGCTTCAACACTATGCTGAAGACGAAGGTAAATCAAAAGAGGAAATCGCGTTGATCACTCAGCCTCAGGAAGAAATTAAGTTTTTGGCCGATGGTGTAGTCGTAGTTGAGGGTAAAAAATAATTGGTAATTTAATTACAAGTAATTCAAATGGCGAACCAGAAAATAGTTGATTGTCTAGGAGATAGAGCTTCCTATTACCTTGACCACCAATGTAAAACTATAAATAAAAGTCATCTCCACCTACCTTCTCCAGATAACATTGAAAAGGTTTGGATGGACAGTAACCGAAACATACCTACCCTAAGAAATTTACAGAGCATTTTTTTAACCGGTAGACTGTCTAACACTGGGTACGTATCCATTTTGCCGGTTGATCAGGGAATAGAGCACAGCGCCGGTGCTTCATTTGCACCTAATCCAATATACTTTGATCCTGAAAACATAGTAAAACTTGCTATTGAAGGGGGTTGTAATGCTGTTGCGTCAACTTATGGAGTTTTGGCGGCAGTATCCCGCAGATATGCGCACAGGATTCCATTCATTGTTAAGGTGAATCATAATGAATTATTGACTTACCCTAATAAATTCGATCAGATACTTTTTGGGACTATCAAGGATGCTTACAATATGGGTGCCGCCGCCGTTGGGGCAACAATTTATTTTGGTTCTAACGAAAGTGGGCGTCAAATTGTAGAAATTGCAGAAGCTTTCGAGCAGGCTCATTCTTTAGGTATGGCAACCGTGTTATGGTGTTATATCAGAAACAGTGGATTCAAAAAAGATGGAGTGGATTATCACACTTCAGCCGATCTTACCGGTCAAGCCAATCATCTTGGTGTGACCATTCAAGCAGACATCATTAAGCAAAAGTTACCAACTCTCAATAAGGGTTATGAAGCACTTAATATGGGAGGGTCTTCTTATGGTAAGTTAAATACCAAAATGTATACTGAATTAAGTAGTGACCACCCCATTGATTTATGCCGATATCAGGTAGCCAATTGTTATATGGGTCGAGCAGGTCTAATCAATTCAGGTGGTGAATCTAAAGGAGCTACGGATCTTGCAGAGGCAGTTACCACAGCCGTTATTAACAAGCGAGCTGGGGGAATGGGTTTAATTTCAGGTAGAAAGGCATTCCAAAAATCCATGGATGACGGGATTGCTCTTTTGCAAGCCATACAGGATGTGTATCTTGATTCCGAGGTTACAGTTGCATAAGCTAAATTTATTTTAACCCCAAGTTCGACTTGAAGCCTGGGTCCAAGACTTCACCAAGTTCCTGAGCTTTCAAAGCAATCGGGATTGCTTCCTCTTTTTTACCATCCGCATGAAGCGCCATGGCTTTTAGAACCCAATAATTTGCATTTAAAGAATCGTAGGAGATCGCCTTACTAAAATCTTCAGTGGCTTCGGTAAATCTTTTCAATTGATAATAAGTCATACCCCTTCCATAGTAAATGTCAGGACTGACGGGTAAAATTCTCAGGTAGTTAGTATAATCTGAAATTGACTTTTCATATTTTCCAAGAGTAGCGTGAAGGATGCCTAAATTTTTATAAGTTTCAGCAAAATTCGAATCCAGCCTAATTGCATGCCCGAAGTCTGATTCTGCTTTTTCCATCTCGCGCATCCTTGTAAAAATAATGCCACGGTTTACGTATGCTTTAATCTGTGTAGTATCCACGGAAATTGCATTGTTATAGCTGATCAATGCCTGAGGATCATTTTTTTCTTCTTTAAAAAAGTAGGTTCCCAGATTATAATGCGCAATAGTACAAAAGGGATATTTTTTACTGACATCTGTCCACAAGGACCTATCTGTTTTCCAGACTTTTGTTCTTGAATAGGATATACCTGAAAAGGCAATCAAAATAAAAACTGCACACGCTGAAACTAACGGTTTTACCCATAGTAAAGTACCATATTTTTTTATAAGTTGATCAATAATTATGGCAATAGAAAAGTACAATCCCAGATAAGGAATATAAGTATAGCGTTCTGAATAAAGTGCATTTCCAACTGTAACGAATTGCAATACCAGGGCAATGTTAAAAAAGAAAAACAGGAACCCAAATAAAGTAATTCGTCCTATTGCTGAGCTTCTGTACAATAAATAAAATAAAGGAATCAAACCAAACGGCGCGATCCTATAAATCCAAGGAAAATTTCCATCTGTCCTAAATGGAAATGGGTGTAATGCGGAAAGATGAATTGGAAAAAATAGATTGATCAAATAGCTAAAAAGTGCATAGCTCGATAACATAATTCTCTCCAACAAATTGTAATCCTCAAAATTGCCCACTGCAGAACCCTGTGCTTTTATGGTAATAAGTCCTAAAACGACAGAACCAACGAAGAATGGAATTTTTTCTAAAACTGAAGCGATATTGAATTTTCTTTCTCTATAGAAATCAATGACCATTAAACTTAGTGGAAAAGTCACTGCAGCTGGTTTTGAAAGTAACGAGAGAACAAACAGGATTAAACATAAAAGATAAAATATCCATTTATGCCAATTTTGTCTATCCAGGTAAATTAAATAGACAACAAGACCAAGAAGATAAAAAAATCCAAATAACACATCTTTGAACTGTGAAATCCATGCAACCGATTCTACATGCATAGGGTGAATCCCAAAGAGCAAGGCCACTGTTGAGGCGATCCAAATATTTCTTCTGCTGAGCAGAAAAGCAAATATAAATGCAAGAGATACATTTAATAAGTGTATCAAAAGATTTGTGTTATGGTAAAGTGCCGGATTAAGATTAGCGGTTTTATATTCCAGTAAAAAACCTATCATAGTAAGTGGATGATAGTTTCCTACAAAGTAGTTTGTATCAAAATAAAAGGGAATCGCCTCAGATAAAGGTTTTTTAAGCGTTTCGTTTCTAACGATATACTCCGCATCATCCCATACAAATTTATTGTTTATTACTGGGCTTAAAACTACTGCAGTAATAACGACAACTGCAATAAGGGTCAGGCTAAATTTGAATTTATTGGCTGATTTAGATTTTAGAGGGTCCTCCTGTTTGTTTATTTTATCTTTTTTCATTTCCGGATTAATGAGGTACTTGAAAATTTATGATCAAGTTGTATCAAATTTTAGAAATCTAAGATAAACAGTAATGAGTAATTGAGGCATATATATTTGAAAAGGGAAAATTTATGCTTAATCAATCACCATTAATTTTTTAGATAATTGTTTTCCATCCACACTAAGCACAACAAAATAAGTACCGGATTTTAGATTAAGAGATTGAGTATCGATTTTTTCCAGATATTTTCCGCTAGAGCGAATTTCATTATTTATAATTGAGCTCAACTTATTTCCCTGAAAATCCGAGATCCATAAGCTAACCAAACTCTTTTTCCTCAGTTTGAATGAAAAGCCTGAAGATTGGGATAAGGGGTTAGGATAAGGAACTTCAATAGAAGGTGACAATGGCGAGGAAGTTTCCTGAATAGAAGTCGCAATAATTTCAGGTTTTACCAAAGCTGTCCAAACCGATAGTTCGTTACCAGAAAGTCTGGTCCAGATTGGTCTGACAATATTATTATGCGCACTAATTCCGTTATAATCTCCAAAGAAAAAATTGGCTGAAGGAAAAAATGCAGATTCAGAAATCTTGAAATTTATAAATGTTTCGCCACCATCTTTAGATAAAGCCATATAGACATCTGTATTTTCATTTCTGTGATTCCTTCTATCATAAAATACAAACCAAAGCCAACCGGTAGTTTGATCAATAGTTACATTGGTAAAAAACTGATGAGCATTACTGTTATCGTTGTTGACTTTATTGGGAAGGGACCAAGTTTTTCCACCATCCTTACTTTTTGATAGCCAAATGTCTGTATTGTTTTCTCCATTGCGCTGATCAGACCAGTTGACATATATGGTCCCATGATGAGGTCCATGACTAAGATCACAAACGGTAAATGGCAATCCGTTTGCTCTATAAATTCCGGGGATACTGTAATCCCATCCGCCTGGTTGTTCACTGATAAAAATATCTTCGTTTAACCAGGTCTCACCCTTGTCCAAAGAGCGGTCGAACCAGATTTTATTTTGGTTTGACCAGGCAACATAAATTTGTCCTTCAGGACCTACACATGGAACAGCACCTTCCGCAGTATTATCGCTGTCCACACAATCACCTGATAGTTTATTTATTCTTTTAGCAACAGACCAGGTTTCTCCTCCGTCATCACTTTTTGAAAATAAGATGTTAGAACTATCCTTAGCGTTGTTGGAACCATATTTGTCAAATTGTGTCCAACATATATAAAGAGCATTTGTTTTTTTGTCTACAGTGATCCAATGTTTGTCTTGAGCCTTATTTCCATTAAGCCCGGTAAAACTTCCCTGGGACCAAGTTTTTCCACCATCTAAACTCTTTTGTGTGATGATTCTATCAATCCAATTCCCTGGTGCAGGTGGATTTGATAAATGTAAAAAATAAAATGCTCCGGCTGTGTCTGCTGCCAATACAGGATCCCCCCAAATACCCCATGGACAACTTAATGAAACCTGATTCCAACTTGCCCCGGCATCCTTTGAATAATAAACATTATCAATATTGGCAGCTGCAACCATTTGATCAGTATTATTGGGATTTATACAAATGGATGGTTCGTTTGGTGCATTTCGATCCCCTATAAAAACATTGGTATGTTGTGCATAAACCTTATTAAAGGAAATTATGCCAAGTATTCCAATGGCAACAAGTGGCAAGTAAAATTTATTCTTTGAATTCAATTGGTTTAATTTGTTATTCTAAAAAAAGATTTATTCTATTTTCAAGTAAAAAAATTTTGCACACTAATTTTTTACAATGATTTCAATAAGCTGAACATTTTCTCCAAGTAATTTGAAATAGTAAATTCCGGAAGTCCAAAATTTTGTATTTATTTCGGTCAAAGGATTATTTATTTTCTCTTTTAATATTACTTCTCCCATTACATTTAAAATTTCAAAATGTATTGGTTTTTGAATTAATCGTTCATCTAATTTTATGAAAACAACATCAGAAGTTGGGTTAGGACTAATTTGGCAACTAATTTTCTCCATAACATCAACTGTACCTGTGCTCACCTGTTTGATGAAATTGTTTGCAGAAATGATTGAAAGATACGGGTCAAATTGTATACTGTCCACTTCAAAAGGAAGCAGGATGTCAAATATTTCACCATTAAAGTTGTGCTCCAACCGTATCAGGGAATCTTTGCCTTGGCCAAAGACCTTAAGAGGAAGTGGCATTTCAAAAAAATCATTACTCGGATGCGATGTTGTTTGATCAATCTTAAAGTGAATACCCGATCTTGTTTTGTTCCATAAAATCTGATAAGAAGGAAAGCCTTCCCGATAAAACCAGTCTCCAAAAAATTCATCCAAATCTATTCCAGAACTATTTTCAAAAAAAGTTTGCAGATGGTTAGTCAGGGCATATCCGTAGGCATGATCAGAATCTTTGAGATAATTTCTAAGTGCATTAAAAAAAGCCTCATCCCCTATTTTCCAACGTATCATGTGAAGCACCATAGCACCTTTGGCATAGGATAGCCTTCCATTGAAAATTCTTCCGACGTTGGTAACATCATTTACCCAGACAGAGCCACCCGGCTGACTGACCACAGCATTAATTCGTTGGCTTAAAAATCTGGACCACCATTCCGGTCTGAGAAATTGGTAGCATAAACCGCTGGCATAAGTAGCGAAACCTTCATGAAGCCAAATGTCCTCCCAGTTTCCGCAGGTTACCTTATCCCCAAACCACTGATGTGCCAATTCATGTGCTAATAATTCATAGGAAAATCCACTTACGAAACTCATGGTTTGGTGTTCCATTCCACCACCCCAACCAAATTGAGCATGCCCATACTTTTCATCTGCAAATGGATATTCGCCAAAAAGCTTATTGTATAGTTGAATCACTTCATGTAATTCTTTGGTCTGTGATTTAGCCTCATCCAGATTTTCAGGAAAGACATAATTAAGAATGTTTAATGTTCTTCCACTTTCCAATCTTACCTGCTCGTTGTACTGAGCATAATTGGTTACAGCTATTGCCACTAAATATGCAGGAATAGGGTATCTGTGTTTCCATTTGCAAATAATTTCCGAGCCATTAATTTCTTCACTGACAAGTAGTCCATTGGATGCTGTCCGAAAATTGCTGGGAGAAGATACCCATATATCGGTTGAATCTATTTTGTCATTTAAATCCTGTTTACAAGGCCACCAGCTTTTAGCTCCATAAGGTTCTGAAAGCGTCCAAATTATGGGGATGTCTGCATGCGTACTTTGAACAAAAGAACCAAATCCAGTTGAGACCGGGGCGCCTTCATATACCACAGAAATACTGTCTAAGGCACCCTTAGAAATTTTTGAAGGTAGAAAAATTTTAAGTACGTCGTTGCCTGGCTTTGAACTACTGACGCTGGCTCCATGATAGTTTACTTCTTTGATTTGCATATTATCAGCTAAATCAAAATGTATAATATCCAGTTCATCTTCCAGAGCAAGGAAATAAGAGGTAACAGTTCCTTTGATGTAGCTTACAGAGGGATCAACTGACAATTCAAGTCGTTGGTATTTAAGGTCAAAATTTTGAGTCAGAGGATTTGGGTGGAAATTCTGGATACTTTTTGGCTGACTTTCTGTGTCCGGAAAGCTTTGAATAAAATCCTTACAATGAAAAACTTCCTGACCAGATAGAGATAAGGTACAGATTAAAAGTAGTCCCAATTTAATTAACTTCATAGTTTTTGCCTTATAAACGTCAAAAAGTCCAAAATAGCTCCATTTTAGCCTAAATTTCTAAAAAATTCAGCAATGTTTATTGGATTTGTTTTAACCTTTATTATTTAATGCCTAATTATATCAAATTAAAAATAGATGATTATCTGATAAACCTTACTCATCCAATTTATTTTCCATTTTCATAAGTAAAGTATAAGCACCTTTCAATACAATATTTTTTTTGTTAAATAGTTCATGATTCATTATTTCGACCATCCCATTTTCCTGGGCACCTATCACTGCTTCTAAACGTTGATATTGATTTTTACCAAGCTTAACAAAAAGATAATTTTTACTTTCAAATGTGACAACTGCATCCTCTGAAATAATGTAGGCAGGTTTTGCAGTGGTTTCAAGGTCAGCATTCATGTACATGCCATGCATCAATGATTTATCCTTGGTTTGAAAATTGCAAAGAATTGAACTGGCGCCATCCGATGTGATATCTTTATTTATGAGTAAAATATTACCAAAATATTTTTTCTCAGGATTAAAATTGTTGTACGCAATAATTTGTTGTCCAATTGAAATTTTATTCATATCTTTTTCAAATACCTTTAATACCAAATGGTAGTCTGAAGGATTAATGAGTTCAAAAATGATGTCTGTAGGATTCACATATGTTCCAATATTCATGTTTACTTTAGAGACATAACCGTTGATTGGAGAAATGATGGCTATGCTTTTCGAGATGTTATTTTCCGTAAGACTAGCAGGATTTACGTGAATCAGTTTTAATTTTTCAATCAATGCATTCAAGGCTACTTTTAGTTGTTCAAATTCCATTTGGGTTTGTTCAAAAATCTTATCACTTGTGGCTTTACTTTGATTAAGATCTTTTTGACGTTTAAATTCAGATTCTGCATATTTTAATTTTAATTTAGTATTTAAGAATTCCTGCTGCAAATGAATATACTGCTGGTCTTCCATAGTAGCAATTCTCTCACCTTTGGAGACCCGCATTCCTGGCATTAATTTTGAGTGACTCAAAAATCCACCCAATGGCATACCAACAGAAATTAAATTTTGTGGAGGAACCTGGATGTGGCCGTTTAATTTAATTACGGATGAGATATTTTTAGATTCCAACGTTCCAAATTCAATCTGAATAGATTCACTTTGTGCTTCAGTTAAATCTATTATGTCTAATTCATTTTCAATAATTTCTTGTTTTGGGGTGTTTGTTTCTTTAGTTCCACAAGTCGTGAACAATAGTAATATGATAATTGAGATTATATTTTTCATTTTAATAATTTGTTGAATTTAAGTAATTGATTTCGATAATGCTATCATTTAATTCTTTTACAGCATTCAGATAATCATTTTGTACAGTAATGGTTTGATTCATAATCATCACCCATTCCAAATAATTGATGTCCCCTTTTTTAAGTTGCGTATCGATGGTCTGGACAAGAATATTTGCGTTTTGGAGAGCATAGTTTTCAAAGTATTCCACAGAAGCAAGTAAATTTTGATAATTTAACATTGAATTTATTATACTGTTTTGAAGCCTTTGTATTTGTTCCTCTTTAGATAAATCGGCTTCTTTTTCAATATAATGAGAAGCATTAATCCTGGCCTTCTGCGCTTTAAAGGATATGGGGATCCCAATTCCAATCATGACAGAATTAAACCTTTTGGATGAATTGTATAAAACATTGTCGGCTCCGGTACCTCTCATGCTCATGTTTGAGTATCCAAGACTCATTATGGGCAACAATTTAGATTTTTCGAACTGTGTCATTTGATGAGCAAGTAAGATCTGTTGTTCTGCTGCATGGACAATTGGGTGTTGATTGTTTATTATTTTCAGCTGAATAGGTGGAGGTTCAAATTTGATGGTTTTGAATTCAGGTTCAAAATCAAATGAAATATTTAATAAATTTTTTAGATTATTTTTGATGACAACCAGATTTTGTTGAACATTCGTTTTCTGAAGACGTATATTACCTAGCATTAAATCATAGGTTGTTTTTTCCATTATATTGCTTTCACCTTTATCGTATCGGAGTGTAGCTTGTTGCACAAGAACAGAGAAGATGCTATCTGATTTATTCAGAATATTTTCTTTTTCAATAAGTATTATTAAATTGGAAAAATTTTGCATTACTATTTTTTTGATGTCAGCCTGCTTAAGATTCATAAATGAAAGTTGAATCTGATATTCTTGTTCATACACCTTTCTTTGTCTTTTATATACAATAGGAAGGCTGACCGATTGATTGATTCCAAATGCAAAATCTGTATAGACACTGTTAATTTGACCAATATCAGAGGAAATGTTGGTAAATGGAATGTCAAAAGCAGATTTGATTATTTCCCGTTTATGTTCTGCATTGGCTTTTATTGTCTTTAAGCTTAAATTGTGCTTAAGAGCCTGGTCCACAGCTTCCTCCATAGTGAATGATTTTTGTGCGTGAGTGTTTATGGTGGAGCTTAGGATAATTATTAGAATTGTTGTAATGGAATGTTTCACTGATTTCATTTTTATATTTTTTTCAAAAATTACATAAAGAACCGGAAGGACAAAAAGCGTTAGGAGAGTAGCTACAATCAAACCTCCTATAACTACGGTAGCAAGTGGACGTTGTACTTCGGCTCCAGCACCATCGCTTAAGGCCATGGGTAGAAAACCTAACGAAGCCACCATTGCGGTCATTAACACCGGCCGAAGACGTACCTTGGAGCCCATAAGTACAATTCGGTGAAGATCTTTTAAGCCTGATTCTTTTTGTCTGTTGAATTCTGCAATAAGTACAATCCCATTAAGTACTGCTACGCCAAATAGTGCTATAAATCCGACTCCGGCACTGATGCTAAATGGCATACCTCTTATTGAGAGAAACAAAATTCCTCCAATTGCAGAGAGCGGAATAGCAGTATAAATTAGTAAGCTGTGTCGGATGGAGTTGAAAGCAAAGAACAGTAAAATGAAGATCAAAATAAGGGAAACAGGAACTGCAACACTTAGTCTTTTTTTAGCCGCAATCAAATTTTCGAACGCACCCCCATAAGTGACATAATATCCTGCAGGAAACTTTATATTCTCCTCTACTTTTAATGTTAATTCGTCAACGATACTTTGAATGTCGCGGCCTTCAATGTTAAACCCTACCACTATTCTGCGTTTGGCATCTTCTCTCTGAATTTGGTTAGGCCCATTTTTGATTTCCACTTTGGCAAGGAGATATAGTGGAATATTTTGTCCGTCGGGTGTAGGAATAAGAAGATTTTTAACATCGTCAAGCTTTTTTCTTTGATCAAGATTTAGTCGTACTATTAGTTCAAATCTTTTTTCTCCTTCATAAATTTGTCCAGCCGAGTACCCTGCGAAAGCAGTATTGATTACATTATTTATATCTTTGATACTAAGTTTGTATTGAGCAACCACATCCCTTTCAAAATTAATAATGATTTGTGGTATTCCTGAGATGGGTTCAATGTATAAATTCTGGCTACCTTCCACCTGATTTACGAGAGCGCCAAGTTTTTCTGCATACGATGCAAGTGTGTCCAGATCTTCACCAAATATTTTGCATACCACATCTTGTCTTGCTCCTGTCATGAGTTCGTTAAATCTCATTTGTACAGGATATTGAAAACTTGCTGTAATTCCTGGTACATTTTGTAAAGAGAGAGACATTTTTTCTGCCAATTCATCAAATGTCTTGGCAGAGGTCCATTTTTTTTTATCTTTCAGTATGACCATCATGTCACTTGCTTCCATTGGCATAGGATCGGTGGGTACTTCACCGCTTCCAATCTTAGTTACCACTTTTTCTACTTCAGGAAAATCTGTGATTAGAATATGAGCAGCTTTTTGAGTGTGTTCGATGGTGGTTTTGAGGTTGCTCCCTGTAAGCACTCTCGTATCCACAGCAAAATCCCCTTCTTCCAATGCTGGAATAAATTCTCCACCTAACATTGTAAGTCGAATAATTGCCAATGTAAATAATGTAAATGCTAGGAGTAGGACAGTTTTTGGGAACTCTAAAATTTTAGTCAGTGAATTTTGATATAATTTTTCAATGCGAAACATTATCCTATCTGAAATATTGGGTTCATGTCTTAATTTTTTACTTAATACTATGGCACTCATCATTGGAATGTAAGTTAGAGAAAGAAGAAATGCGCCTACAAGTGCAAAGGCAACAGTCTGTGCCATTGGTTTAAACATTTTTCCTTCAATACCCTGCAGTGTAAATATTGGAAGATAAACGATTAAAATTATAATCTGTCCGAATACGGCACTGTTCATCATTTTTGAGGCAGATGATTTTACATTATTATCCATTTCTGACTGTGTGAGTCTGTTAATATGGACAAAACTTTTACTGTGGGTTAATTGGTGCATGACTGCTTCTACGATGATTACTGCTCCATCTACAATTAGACCAAAATCCAAAGCACCAAGACTCATCAGATTCCCGCTGACCCCGAAAGTATTCATCAATATTATGGCGAATAACATTGCCAATGGAATGACCGATGCTACAAGAATACCTGCGCGAAAATTCCCAAGAAATAAGACAAGAATGAAGACAACGATTAAAGCTCCTTCCAATAGATTTTTCTCAACAGTGCTAATTGCGTTATTCACCATTTTAGTACGATCAAGAAACGGTTCGATGACAACTCCTTCAGGTAAAGTTTTTTGGATTTGGGAAATCCTTTCCTTAACATTTTTAATAACTTCGCTACTGTTGGCTCCTTTTAGCATCATCACGATGGCTCCGGAAACCTCACCCTGGTCATTTAGACACATGGCACCATAACGAGTCGCAAAGCCAATATTGATGTCAGCAACATCCCTTAAAAAAATTGGGGTGCCCAATTCAGAAGTTTTTACCAGGATGCCTTGAATATCTTCTTTGCTGTTAAGTATGCCTTCACTCCGTATATATAGAACTGATGGTCCTTTCTCAATGTATGCACCGCCAGTATTCTGATTATTTTCTTCGAGGGCAGTAAAAACGTCATGGAGCGTTATATGGAATGCCTGCAACTTATCAGGGTGTACAGAAATTTCATATTGTTTTAATTTACCACCAAAGCTACTTACTTCTGCAACCCCTTTAACACCTAGCAATTGTCGTCTGACAATCCAGTCCTGAATTGTTCTTAACTCCGTTGCATCGTATTTTGTTTCAAATCCTTTTTCAGGTCTTACTACGTATTGATATATTTCTCCCAATCCTGTGCTGATGGGACCTAATTCAGGAGTTCCAATACCCTGTGGAATTTGAGTCTGTACTTGTTGCAGACGTTCTGCTACCTGTTGACGGGCCCAGTATATATCGGTGGCGTCGTCGAATACTACAGTTACCAGAGACAATCCAAACCGTGAAAAGCTTCTGATTTCTTTAAGTCCATTTATATTGCTGTTTGCTTGTTCGATTGGGTAAGTTACCAGTCGTTCAATATCCGTTGCTCCAAATGAAGGTGCAATAGTGATTACCTGCACTTGATTATCGGTTATATCCGGCACTGCATCAATTGGTAATTGTGTTGCTTGATATGAACCATAGACTATAAGCATTATGGTGAATAATCCAATCAAGAGTTTATTTTTTATTGAGAATTCAATGATATGGTTGAGCATGCACTATTTTTTAAAGGTCAATAATTTCAAAAAAAAAAATTAAGACATAGAATAAATTTAAATTTAATTATAAATTTTCATTATACATTTTAAATATAATTGAAAATAGTTTGTCTATCCAATGACTGATTTAAAAACTAAATAATCTAATTAAAGGGAAAATGGTTTGCAAATAAGGTTAGACGAGTAATCTCTAATATTTAAATATTGTCTAAAGTAGACATTACAATTTTCTTTAAATGAAAATTAAATTCTTTTACAAGAAAAATTTATACATCAACAAAAAAGATGTATCCAATATTTTAACTATTAGATAGTACCGAATTGATTTGCAAGAATTATTATGCTGCTAACCTGGGAGGCTGCCAGATTTTGGACAAATGATTAGCATATTTAAAATTATTCTTATATGCAATAATATCGTTCTTTTCAATAGTAGCTATTGCCAAAATTTCCTTGACATAGTAAACTGTAGGTAGTTCCAAAAAATCAGATGATATTAAACTTACATTCGACTTGAATGGTAACTTCATATCTTTATCATAATCCTCATCAATTGTAAGATGATGTGCATAATGAATGGCAATAAACTTGAATAAATTCATTTCAGGGTCTTGGCTGCTATGTTCCAAATAATGCTCAATCAAAGTTGAAATCCTCAGTAGTTGGAAAAATTCAGATTTGCCCAGGAGGAACACAATTAAAATGGATATGGCCACAAATTTTCTCACCAAACGCAAATATACCTCAGTTATAAGAAACCCAACGGAAAATAAGATAAAATGTTTTGAATCATAAAATAAATTTGAAGTATTTCATAAGTGTTTTAAGCAATACCTTCCTGTGGGTTATTTCACCAGTATGGATTTACTACTCCAAATATTAATCATTTAGGACTATTTTTCCTGTTTTACAAAATGCTTTACCACAAATTTTCCAGATGTATAAACCAGATTGAGAAAGTTTAACAGGGATAGAAATTAATTGTTCTGTATTTATATTCTCCAGATTTTGGCTGAACAATAGCTGTCCTTGTACACTGAATATATTAAGTTGGACGGATCCTTCATAAAGATTTTGGATAAATTTAAGTTGCAAATTTTCCCGTGTTGATGGATTGGTAAAGTAAAAGAAATCTGCTATCTTGTTATGGTAACTGCTGACCCCAACAGGGGCTTTACTCAAAATGGGCACTTGATAAAAGCTTAATGCACCTATATATCTGGAATTCTTAATATAAGGTCCCTGATAGATTGTTGATGTATTATGATAGTAAATTTCAGGCAAGTAAGTTAAAAAATTTCCCCCAGCGCCGGTTTTGAGATCTAAAAATATGGTGTCATTACTGGTACTTATTTCATTGATTACATAGGGCAAGTCATCCAGATAAAAATAATCTTTTAGTCTGATGTTAACATTGGCTACCGTGGTATCACCGGGAATGATAAATTCCTTAACACCTGGTTCGAATATCAGTGCGATTCTGTTTTTATCCGATGAAGTGTAAAAAGCATACTTGAGATTTGGGGCAGAAATATCCTGAAGATCCTGCTTGTTGTAAAAATCTCTTTCTACCAGGGGTGTGAGCCATTCTGCAAGTTTTTTATATCCATTAACCGAATAGTGACAACCATCATGTTCAGGCAGGCCGTTGGTGCTCATTACCGTAATGTCTTGGTAGGATTTTGGAAGATTTCGTTGGACTTCGCGGACACCGCTATTATCACCTGTACCACAGCCATGATGTATTTGAACAACATAGATTTTTTGAAGTTTCGGGTAGTCATTTTTCCAATCCTGGTAAAGCGCTAGGAAATTTTCAAAGTATTGTGGTGTAGCATTGCTTTCACCCTGATACCAGAAAAGGATTTTGGCTGAATGCGCAAGTTTTGATTGATTAGCTCGATAGAGAAGGCTGCCATAAATTCCGTTAGGTTCATAAGGGTTTAAATCATTGCGCTGGTGTTGCTGTATGGTAGTTCCTCCTACGCCACCGTTAATTACACAGACAGGTACTTTATGATTATTTACAATATTTTTTGCAAGCTGCATTCCCCATGCACCGATATTCGGACCACCTCCATATCCTGTTGCGATGGCGTGAGTAAAGAAGGTGTCTTTTTTGTCTTGTGAATAATTGAGGCCAAATGTTTTTATAAACGGATCAGAATCGGTTGATCCACCAAAAATGGAATTAGATTGTCCATTAATCAGAATTACATCTCCACACAAAAGGTGGTCCCGAATATATAATGAACTGTCTCTGTCAGGAGCTTGTGCAGTTAATTCAATTCGATAATCTGAAAGCCCAGATAAAAGAATTGGAGAAAATTCATACAGAGCTTTTTGTTCTTTGAAATTAAGCTTTACGGAAGTTTTGGATTTCAATTCTTTATTTTCGAATAATTTTAAGTGTACCGAATCAAAGTGAGCATCAAAGCAGTATCCCTTCACGTCAAATTTACAATAGTCATTTTCATCTCTTGCATAAAAGTGATGATTTCCCGGAACAGAAACCAGGCTTGAATCAAGGATTGGTGGTCCGGGTATTTTGTATTCTGTCATCAGTTTTTTCTGAATAGAATCTCTGGTAACTTTGGGAAGCAATCCAGAAAATAAAATGATACAACTTATATTGCCATTATAAAAATAAGATCTGTTATATGCACCAATGAATAAAGTCGAATCGGTGTTAGTTGGGCAATATGCAGAATCGGCGAATTTACCGTTTACATAGAATGCTCCATTTTGTGTGCTTTGGTTGTATTCAGCAATGATCAAAGCGGGATCTAAACCTGGATCGACAGTGGAGACAACCTGGCTGTTAAAATTTCCCTGATGCAGCATTTGAGGATTAGTATTTCCTGCCAACCATAGCGTTCTGTTTGCTCCTCCTAAAATGTTATAGGAAGGAGCATTCGTTTTAACAATTAGAAACAATGTGTAATCCTTTTGAACAGGAAAAACAGGGGGTAGATCCAAGTACGCGCTACTCCCATTTAATTGAATTGCAGGCAAGCCATTAATTCCGTTTTTTATTAATTTTGGTCTGGCCTTCTGATTGGTTTGTATCGCATTTATGTCCGTTGTATGGTCTTTCCAGGAAACGACACTGCTGTCTGTACCAAGACTTACCCCAGTATTTGCATTCAGATGAAATATTGGTTTAAAGTTCTGCTGGCCATTTGTTGTAAGACTGTAGAGAAAATGTACTATAATTAAAAAACGTCCCACTGACATAGGTTTGTTGAACAAGGTAAGCAGGAATTTTATAATTTTCAACAAATTTATAAAAGCAGGACTATGGTAAATTAAATCCCGTAAAGTTTTGGGCGAGACTTATAGAAGAATCTACTATATTTTCTTTTAACATTTCAATTTTCCCATCTTCAAGATGATACATTGCACCTACTATGAGTATTTCTTTTTTGTTTATTAATTCTTTAAGATAAGGATCAGAATGTTTTAAATAATTAACACCATGAATCACATTCGCCCGAACAGCGGCATCAAAGTAATTGGTCTGATTTTCATCCAGGATTGCCTCCTCCTCTTCGGATTTAATATAATTTATTATGGACTGAATATGGTCGCCCGAGATATCATTTTTATGCTCAATGAATGCGCCAATCGCACCACAGTTTTCATGCCCAAGAACCACGACTAAACGGGCATTTAGATGTTCAACTGCATATTCAATGCTTCCGAGTTCAAAGTCGCCAATTACATTCCCTGCAGTGCGAATAACAAAGATATCGCCAAGACCCTGATCAAAGATTAGTTCTGGGGGAACTCTAGAGTCCGAGCAAGATACTATTATTGCAAAGGGATGCTGACCTTTTTGTAATTCTTTTATTCTAGAAAGGGTCTGGTCCGGATGTAAAGGGCGCTCTGTCATAAATCTTTCATTACCCTGAATAAGTCTTTCTAAAGAAGAGTTGACATCGAGCTCGAGTAAGTGGCAAGTGGATTTAGCTTTAGTGCATCCCAAAATATAGAAGCTGATCAAGATACACGACACACAAACAGAATATAAATATTTTACTGGTTTCATGGTCAGAAGTTATTATTCATGATATCTATACCTAACTGTTTAACATTGTGAGCTGAAACTTCCCAAATAAACGATCCCATCCGGTAAATCCATTGACCAATATCACGACTATTTCATTTCGTTTCAAATAATTTCAGCAATCCTAATGTGACTAATTTTCGATACCATTTTTGTTCGATTTTACCATGGCAAAAATCAACACTATAACCTAACTCTAACTGCCAGCAAATACCAAATCACTCTTCATGATTTAAGCTAAAATGCCCAAGGAAATTATTTATATTAACTCGCCAAATTCAACTAGGTCAATAAAACAAAAATATTAAAATTAAGACATTCGACAAATGACCATCATCATGCTATTAAATGATTTTAATTTAGTGGAGAAGCTAATGGGTTATAGAAATCGTTGGGATGGTCAGATACAAAATTAGAGACTAATTCTCAAAAGGAATTGTTTGTAATCCGTGCAGACGATTTGTTTTCTAATTTTAGAAAAAGTAAAATTTGAGTGAGTTTAATTCCAAATATGTAATTTATTTCTTTAAAATGAACGTGTTTTATAGACTTATTCATGGTAAAAAAATGGGACCTTCATTTGAAGGTCCCATTTTCTTTATTGTCGGATCAGAGGGAATAAGATTTTTTTTATTAATTATTTCTTATCTGAAGTGGAACTAACGTTCATGTCTCTAACACAAACATATTTGCCATCCCGCTTTTGAAAAAGTGACATATAATGACCCTTTTTTGTTTCAGCCCCAGTGGAGTCTAATCGAGTCCAGGACCCGATTTCTACTGCCATGTTACCATCAGCGAAGAGATCTACCACCTTGTAAACGTTTGAACTATTGGTACTGTCTTTGGCAATATCGTCAGCTATTTTTGCCTGGATGGCAGCCTTTCCTGAAACCGGTTCGGAATTTCTACCATAGCTAATCGCGTCATCACTATAATAAGCAGCCACTGCAGCAGCATCTTTAGCTTTTTCTCCTGCAGCAAAAGCATCTTCCATTTTTTGGATGTCCATTTTTAAAGCATCCATGTCAATGGGTTTTGGAGCCTCAACAGGTTTCGCGCATGAACTAAGGAATAGAGCAATTCCTCCTGCCAGAATGGACAATTGTTGGTTAACTTTCATTTTAATTTGTTTTGTTTGTTTAAATAATTTTGCAATTTAGGAAAATTATTTAACTTCTATTAGATTAGAGTTCAGGAAGATGAAATCTAATTTTGATAAATTCTTTCCAAATTTTATACCCAAATATGTTGAGAGTAAATTCACTGTATTGAATAAGCAACAATTCTTGATAAATGGAATTATTCAGAATAGACTAGTGAAAAAGCATTATTGATAATTATACAAATATCCATTCCAGATAGTCCAATGCCAAATCCTGAAAACTTTGCTAAAATTGTTAAGGTTAGTTTATTCCTTTGAAAATGCGAACATTATTTTACGAATAATCAAGCCACCCACACCAGAAAGTCAGTGACGTAAATGATTATAAAAAGTTGTAAAACACAGAAATACAAATTAAAATAGTTTATATATATAAGTTTTAATACTGTATCTTTCATGAATACCCCAAATCGAGTAATTTTGTTGCTCATTTTGTTTTAAGTTTTACATAACCATTATTGCATAAACGGGAAAAACGAAATTGTGAAGCCCTCAAAAGGGCTTGAAAAAAGTAGCTTATGTTCGAAGATTTATTAAACAAGAGAAAATCCATCGGAATTGTAGGTCTTGGATATGTTGGACTTCCTCTGGCTCTTGTGTTGGCAAAAAAATTTAAAGTAATTGGCTTTGACATAAACCTCTCCAGGATCAATAAGATGAAGGAGCATATAGATCCTTCAAGGGAACTTAGTCCTACCGATTTTGAAGGTACAGATATTGAATTCAGTACTGAATTAAGTGATTTAGCCAAAGCCAGCTTTTATATTGTTGCAGTACCAACGCCAGTAGATGAACATAAGGTCCCTGACTTAAAACCGATTTTAGGTGCAACAAGCTCTGTTGCAAAAGTTTTGAAGAAGGGTGATTATGTCATTTATGAATCTACAGTTTACCCTGGTTGTACTGAGGAAGACTGTAAACCCATACTGGAAAACATTTCAGGGCTAAAATTTGGCTTGGATTTTAAGTTGGGATATTCACCTGAAAGAATAAATCCTGGTGATAAAAGCAGGACACTGGAAAATATTTTAAAAATTGTATCAGGTAGTGATGAGGAAGCACTGGACAACATATCAAAAGTTTATGGCACAATTATTCATGCAGGAATTTATAAGGCAAGCAGCATTAAAGTAGCTGAAGCGGCAAAGGTTATTGAAAACACGCAGAGGGATCTCAACATTTCCTTTATGAATGAACTCTCTATTATTTTTGATCGCATGGGAATTGATACGCGTGAAGTGATTGAAGCTGCAGGTACAAAATGGAATTTCTTAAAATTCTATCCCGGCCTAGTTGGGGGCCATTGTATTGGAGTGGATCCATACTACCTCGTGCATAAAGCTAAGGAGTTAGGATATGACCCACAAGTCATATTAAGTGGTAGGAGAATAAACGATGGAATGCCCGCTTTTGTAGCTAAAAAGTTGGTCCAGTTGTTGATTTCCAAAGAAAAAAATCCTGGTAGTTGCAAAGTCTTGATTCTTGGTATCACCTTTAAAGAAAACGTATCAGATATTCGCAATTCCAAGGTTGCAGATTTGTATCATGAATTACATGCTTATTCCGTTCAAGTTGACGTTGTTGATCCTTATGCGGATCCTGAAGAAACGGAAGAAGAGTATGGAATTCATATTAAAGCTCATCCGGACAATGATTATGATGCAATAATTGTAGCAGTTGGGCATGATGAATTCAGGAAGATGACCATGGAGGATTTTAAAAAACTGATGAAAGAAAAGCCCGTTTTAATAGATTTGAAGGGATTGTATTCGCGTCCAGATGATACAGTACATTATTGGCGCTTATAAAGTGGAAATATGAAAATTGCAGTAATTGGAACAGGGTATGTAGGTTTAGTGACTGGAACTTGTTTTGCAGAAACAGGTCATCATGTGATTTGTGTGGATAACAATCAAGAAAAGGTGACCAGACTTCAACATGCCGATATTCCAATTTTTGAGCCTGGTTTAGAATTATTATTTGATAGAAACACTCGCGACAAAAGACTATCATTTACCACTGAATTAAAGGCTGCTGTGGATTTTGCAGAAATTATTTTTCTGGCTTTACCAACTCCGCCAGGAGAAGATGGCTCCGCAGACCTGAGTTACGTTATGCAAGTTGCAGAGGAACTTTCTGGATTAATTACACACTATACGGTCATTGTGAATAAAAGTACTGTTCCTGTAGGTACTGGTGAAAAAGTAAAAGAAATTTTATCAAAGAAATTACGGCCTGAAGAATTTGACATCGTTTCAAATCCTGAATTTCTTCGAGAGGGTGTCGCCGTGGATGATTTTTTAAGACCAGACCGGGTAGTGATTGGAACCCAAACAGAACGGGCAACAAAAAAAATGAAGGAATTGTATGAACCCTTTGTAAGGCAGGGGAATCCTATCTATATCATGGATTTACGCAGTGCAGAACTTACAAAATATGCAGCAAATGCCTATTTAGCCGCACGGATCAGTTTTATGAATGAAATGGCTAATTTGTGCGAGGCTACTGGTGCCAATGTTGACATGGTTAGGATTGGTATGGGTTCAGACAACCGTATAGGAAAACGTTTTTTATTTCCAGGGGTTGGTTATGGGGGTTCTTGTTTTCCAAAGGATGTAAAGGCACTTTACCATACTGCCGAAAATCATGATTACCATTTTAGGATTCTTAAGGCAGTCATGGAGGTGAATGAAATTCAGAAGAAAATCCTTAGTGATAAAATTTATAAATATTTCAAAGGTGATTTGCGGGGGAAAAAGATTGCAATCTGGGGACTTGCCTTCAAACCTAATACAGATGATATTCGTGAGGCTCCGGCAATGCAAATTATTTCTGAACTTTTGTCAGAGGGTGCCATCATTTCAGCTTATGATCCGGAAGCCAATAAAAATGTAAAAGTAATATTTGGAGATCGTATCGAAATTACAGAAGAAATGTATTCCGTACTAGACAATGCTGATGCATTGGCGATTATTACAGAGTGGAGTGTTTTTCGATCACCTGACTTTGATCAAATGATTAAACAGATGAAGAATCCGCTCATTTTCGATGGTCGAAATGTTTTCGAACCAGAAAAAGTGAGAGAAAAGGGCTTTGATTATTTTAGTATTGGGCGGGAATAATTCTGTAATGTCCAAATGATTTATATTAAAAAAAATTACAGTTATAGGAAATTTTTTAAAGGGACTTAAAAATGATATATTAGTTAAATGAATTTTAGTTGAACAAAAAAGTATGTCCATCTAATTATTCTAGAAGAAAATTAGTAACTTATTTTAAGTCTGTAAAAATATATTTTAAACCAATCGCAAAGAAATAATAAAAATAAAATACCATGATAAAATTACAAATGGTTGATCTCGTTTCACAGTATCATAAAATCAAACCTGAAGTGGATGCTGCTGTAATGGAGGTAATGGGGAAGGCCATGTTTATTGGTGGAGAAAAGGTGAAGTCCTTTAAAGAAAATTTGGAAACCTATTTAGGCGTGAAACATGTGATCCCTTGTGCCAATGGAACTGATGCATTACAAATTGCATTTATGGCACTTGATTTACAACCAGGAGACGAAGTCATTGTACCTGCATTTACTTATGTTGCAACAGCCGAGGTCATAGCATTGTTGAAATTGAAACCTGTTATGGTTGATGTTTATAAGGATGATTTTAATATTGACACAGAAGCTATCCGTGAAGCCATTACAGCTAAAACAAAAGCAATTGTTCCAGTGCATTTATTTGGTCAGTGTGCTGATATGGAAGCCATCATGAAAATTGCTGACGAGCATAATCTTTATGTTGTTGAAGATAATGCTCAGGCGATTGGCGCGAATTTTTATTATCACGATGGAAGGAAAGCAAAAGCAGGGACAATAGGGCACATAGGATGTACTTCTTTTTTTCCTTCCAAAAATCTTGGATGTTATGGAGATGGAGGAGCATTATTTACAAATGATGAATCACTTGGTAAAATAATTACAATGATTGCTAATCATGGGCAGTCAGTTCAATATTATCACGATGTCGTAGGAGTAAATTCAAGATTGGATTCCATTCAGGCAGCAATATTGGATATTAAACTAAAACACTTGGATGATTACATAGCAGCGAGGGTTAAGGCTGCTGATTATTATGATAAAAGATTTGCAGGTCATCCGGACATCATCACGCCAGTAAGAAATGTTCACGGAAACCATGTATTCCACCAATATACTTTAAGGATCACAAATGGTAAACGAGACGCGCTGAAAGAATTTCTGAGCCTTAGTCAAATTCCATGTGCCATATACTATCCGCTTCCTTTATATGATCAAAAGGCATTTAAATCCTTTAGTGGATCCTTAAGTTATCTTCCTGTTACTGATGTTTTATGTAAGCAGGTTTTATCTCTGCCAATTCATACAGAGTTGACAGAAGAAATGCAAGACATCATTATAGACAAAGTAATTGAATTTTTATCTTGAAAATATGAATGATAAGACAAAATTCTTTGTCCACGAAACCGCTGTTGTCGATTCTGATTGTTCGATAGGAGAAGGCACTAAAATCTGGCACTTTTCACACATCATGTCGAGATGTATAATTGGTAGGAATTGTAACTTAGGCCAAAATGTGGTGGTCAGTCCGGAGGTTATTTTAGGAAATAATGTAAAGGTTCAAAATAATGTTTCTATATACACAGGTGTAATTTGTGAGGATGATGTTTTTCTTGGGCCATCCATGGTATTCACTAATGTAATCAATCCAAGGTCTGCTGTCATAAGAAGAGATCAATATTCCAAAACGCTTGTCCGGAAAGGAGCATCAATAGGAGCTAATGCAACGATTGTTTGTGGACATGACATTGGGCAGTTTGCTTTTATTGGTGCTGGTGCAGTTGTTACTAAGGAAGTCCCTGATTATGCTTTGGTAGTAGGAAATCCAGCTCGTCAGATGGGATGGATGAGTGAATATGGACATAAGTTGGAATTTGATCTGGATGGATTCGCTTTTTGTCCTGAATCAGGACAGAAATATAAATTAGAACATTCAAAAGTTACCAGAATATCATGAATGAAAAATTTGCCATAGTTGGTGCAGCAGGTTACATTGCGCCACGTCATATGAAAGCCATTAAAGAAACCCAAAACAATTTGGTGGCTGCATATGATAAAAATGATTCAGTAGGAATAATTGATAGTTATTTTCCAGGGGCTGATTTTTTTACAGAATTTGAACGCTTTGACCGACATTTGGAAAAAATCAAGCGACAAGGGAATGCCATTGATTATTTGAGTGTTTGTTCACCAAATTATCTGCACGATGCACACATCCGTTTTGGGCTAAGATTAGGAGCTCATGTGATTTGTGAAAAACCGCTTGTACTTAATCCGTGGAACATTGATGGTCTGATGGAAATCGAAAATGAAACAGGATGCAAAGTTAACACCATTCTTCAATTGCGACATCATCCAAAAGTAAAGGAACTTAAGGAAAAAATTGCATCTGAAAATCGAAAGGAAAAGCACGAAGTAGATCTTGTATACATCACTTCAAGAGGTAAATGGTATTATACTTCCTGGAAAGGGGACATACATAAATCGGGAGGCATCGCAACCAATATTGGTGTCCATTTTTATGATCTTTTAGGTTGGTTATTTGGAGACCTTCAGGAAAATATTGTGCACGTACAAACACATGATCGTGTAGCAGGTTACTTGGAATATTCTCGCGCCAGGGTTAGATATTTCCTAAGTATAAATGAACAGACCTTGCCAGAAACAATCTTATCTGAAGGAAAAAAAACGTACAGGTCATTGCAAATAGATGGTCAGGAATTTGAATTCAGTGAAGGATTTGGTGACTTGCATACGGTTTCCTATCAACATATTTTGGATGGAAGTGGATTTGGTTTGAACGATTCCAGAAAATCAATAGAAACTGTTTATGGCATTCGTTCTGCAATTCCATTAGGCTTGGTTGGCGATTATCATCCTTATGCTAAAAAGCCAATTGCCAAACACCCATTTGATTGATGCAAAAAAAAACATTTGGTTCAACCAAATCATTTAGAATATGAAAATCCTCAGTATTGTTGGAGCGCGTCCAAATTTCATGAAGGTAGCTCCACTGCATCGAGCTTTTACACATATCGATTCAGGTATTCAATCCAAAATTGTACATACAGGGCAGCACTTTGATGAAAAGATGAGTGAGATTTTTTTCAAACAGCTTGCTCTTCCTAAGCCTGATTATTTTCTTGGTGTAGGTCAGGGATCACATTCAGAAGTAACTGCAAGAATATTGTTGGGATTTGAACCCGTACTGTTAACAGAAAAGCCTGATTTGGTAATTGTTGTGGGTGACGTTACTTCAACTTTAGCCTGTGCGTTAGTTGCTCAAAGAAATGGCGTTAGACTGGCGCATGTGGAAGCAGGTTTACGTTCCGGTGATCGTAATATGCCTGAAGAAATAAACAGAATACTTACGGATCAAATTTCGGATTTTCTTTTTACCACTGAAAGGTCTGCTTATTCCAATTTAGTAAAAGAAAATGTACAAGCGGATAAGATTCATTTTGTTGGAAATTGTATGATTGATTCACTTGAATTTTATTCTGAACTTACAATGAATAGGGATGTTTGCCGGCAATTTGATGTTGTGCCGAATGAGTATGTTATAATGACCATGCATCGTCCATCCAATGTTGATTCAATGGAAGGATTGATAAAAATTTATCAAATGCTAAAGGGAATTGAACATCATCCATTGAAGGTGATTTTTCCAATGCACCCTCGTACTAAAGCAAAGCTGATTGAATTCAATTTACTGCAGGAATTTACCCAACTTAAAAATTTAATCATCACTGAGCCATTGGGATATATTGAATTTATTACCTTAATGCGTTATGCCACTCTAATTTTGACGGATTCAGGTGGGGTACAAGAAGAAAGTACATATCTTAAAATACCTTGTTTAACTTTTAGAAAATCAACTGAAAGACCCATTACCGTTGAGATAGGCAGCAATTTATTGTTAGATGAATTAAATCCGGAAATAGCCATAGTAAAGTGTAATGAAATTTTGGAGGGCAGAGTGAAAGAATCTGGCGTTCCTGAATTGTGGGATGGGATGGCATCCATTCGGATAATGGATGTCCTTAGGCATACAATCAATTAGTAAACATGAATTTGGGACTTTATTTAAGAACATTGACAAAGCTTAGGGCATCCCAAATTTATTTTCAAGTTTATTATAGAATCAAAGGCATCTTACCCCAAAAAAATTATCAAAGATACTTTACGAAGGAAATATTTCCATTAGAGACAATTTATAAACCTGTTTACACTGGTCTAAAGCAAAGCGGATGTAATAAATTTTCTTTACTCAACATAAGCCATGATTTTGGGGAGCTTATTGATTGGAATATTTCTGTACATGGCAGATTGTGGAATTACCACCTTCAATATCTTGATTTTTTAAGTGATGTAGGATTAGAACTTCATGAGCGTTTAGCTTTGTTGGAGGATATATCAAATTGTATATTAGAAGGAAGTTTAAGATTAGAACCTTATCCGGTGTCTATAAGGTTAATTAATACTTTGGTCTTTTTTCATGGAATACCGGAGAGGAACGTTCTTATTGAAAAAGCAGTATTGAAGCAAATTGATTTTCTTGAATCAAACCTCGAATATCATATTCTTGCAAATCATTTTTTGGAAAACTTGATTGCGATGTGTTTGGCAGCACACTTTGTAAAAGACCGGATTCTGATCATAAAATTTACAAAACGACTCCTGATCGAATTAGAAGAGCAAATTCTTCCCGATGGAGCGCATTATGAGAGATCCGTGATGTACCACATGAATATATTGAACAGACTGATGATTTTAGTTAGTTTGCAGGATTTAAGTCAGGAAGCTTATTTTCTTTTAAAACGGTACATAACCCTGATGGCATCATGGCTATTTACATTTTCAGAAGAAAACAATGAATTACCCTTATTTCAGGACTGTGCAAGGAACGAATGTTTAAGTCCAGATAAGTTATTGGAAGAATGTAGAAACCTTAAAATACCATACGAATTTATACCATTGAAGGAATCCGGTTATCGAAAGTTTCGACTACAGAATTCTGTTCTGTGGATCAATAGTGGAAACATTTCTCCTGTTTATCAACCCGGACATAGTCATGCGGATTTGCTAAATTTTGTTTTACACATAAACCAAATTCCTCACATCGTAGACACCGGAATTTCTACTTATGAGGTAAATGAACGCAGAAAATATGAACGTGGTTCTGGCGCCCATAATGTTGTCATCATTGATGAAAAAGATCAATCTGAAATGTGGGGGGCTTTTCGTATCGGTAGGAGAGCTAAATTGAAAATAATAAATGAAAATTCAGAATCCTTGGTTAGTGAAGTTTATCAACTTTGTAAACCTGAATGGCGCCACCAGAGAAGTTTTACTTGCCATCCATCAGAATTTGTCATCCACGATTTTATAAAGGGTATAGAGAATTGTACAGGGTGCGCATTGTTTCATTTTGATAGAAATATTACCTCAATATTGATTGATCAAAAAGAAAAATTTGTAGAAGCTGGACAAATAAAGCTATTTTTTGAAGGTGCCCGTCAAATTTATCTGGAAGATTACAAGCAAGCTATTGGGTTTAATCAAATAGAAAATGCACAATGTCTAAAGGTAGATTTTGCAGATATGTTGATCACGAGAATTGAAGTTCATGTCTAGAAGAATTTTATATCTCAGTTATTTTTATTCACCGGATTTGGGGGCGGGATCCTTTCGAAATACTGCCTTGACGCAAGCCCTTTCTAAAAAATTAAATAGCGATGATCATATTGATGTGATGTCTACCCTTCCAAATCGATATAAAATGGATAATTTGATGGCGAGCGTGTATGAGCAGATAAATAACCTATACGTTCACAGATTCAAAGTTGCAAGTCATGGAAATGGTTTTGTGAAACAGATATTTTCATTTTTGACTTTCCGAAAGCAGGTCTTGAATAAAATACACAATCAGAAATATGATCTTGTTTTTGCATCAAGTTCAAAGTTGTTTACTGCATATTTGGCTTATAAAATCGCCAAGAAAAGGGGATTGCCATTGTATGTTGATCTGAGAGATTTGTTTTCAGAGAACTTAGCAGAACTTATTAAAATTCCATTTATAGGTACATTTTTATCCTATATAGTGCGCATTTATTTTGAAAGACCTGTTGTCCAATATGCAACTCATATTAATGTAAATTCAGAGGGATTTTTAGAATCTCTGAAAGGTCTAAGAAATGCAAAAATTAGTTTCTTCCCTAATGGTATTGATGATTTTTTTCTTGGTCATGTGCAAGATGTTCTCTTGGCAAATGAGCCTAAAATTATATGCTATGCGGGCAATATTGGAGAAGGACAGGGTCTTGAAAAAATTATTCCGCCTTTGGCTAAAATATTGGGATCTAAATTTTTGATTAGAATCATTGGCGATGGTTCAACCAAGCATAAATTGCAGAGAGAAATTATCAGTCATGGTTTAATAAATGTGGAAATTCTTCCCCCAGTTCCTAGAAGCGAATTACATCAATATTATTGTCATGCCCATTATTTATTTGTTCATTTGAATGACTACCATTCTTTTAAAAAAGTACTTCCCTCTAAATTATTTGAATATGCATGTTTTAATATTCCTATTGTTGCAGGAGTGGCAGGATATGCAAAAGAATTTATAGAGAAACACATCAAAGACAATGTATTTGTATTTGAGCCATGCGATGTGGACAAAGCTGCAAATTATTTTTTGAATTCTGAATATCAGCTTAAGTCAAGAATTGAATTTATTGATCGTTTTAAACGAACTCAGATCTCTGAAGATATGGCTGATTCAATTATTCAGTATTTACCCTCCGCCACATGAGAATTCTACTCCTCAGTAATTCTGCCTGGAATATTTACAATTTCAGACTTGGATTGATAGAAGCATTAAATGATCTCGGTCATGAGATATATCTATCCAGTCCATTAGATGAATTTGTTTCCAGAATTCCTGCTGATAAATACAAAGAGTTTTATCCAGTAAAACATCTTACTCCAAGAGGGCAGAATCCAAATAAAGATTTATTGTTAATTTTGGAATTGAAAAAAATATTTAATTATTGTAATCCTGATCTGATTTTATTATTTACCATTAAGCCTAATATCTATGGTGGCATTGTATCCCGATATCTAGAAATTCCATTTGTAGTTAATATTACCGGATTAGGATCACAGTTTACTTTGCATAATCGATTTGGATTTATTGTTCAGAAATTATTTCTCATTTCTTTAAAGAAATGTAAACTTGCATTATTTCATAATCAGGAAGATTTGGATTATTTTGTAGAACATAAATTATTATTTCCTGAAAGGGTCTCTGTTGTGAATGGTTCCGGTGTAGATGTAAATAGGTTCAGGCCGGAACCAAGAAAAAGTAAAGATCGATTGGTTTTTCTATTTTCCGGCAGGTTGCTAAGAGAAAAAGGATTAGGTGAGTATATGGAAGCCGCTAAAATTTTAAAAGAGAAAAATCATGCCATAGACTGTTATGTATTAGGACCTATTGAGAGCATTGAGTATGATACGGATCTAAAAAACGAATTTGATCTGGCAAGGCAGAATAAGGATATATTTTATTTTGATGGAACTCATAATGTTATCCCCTTTCTACAAGCTGCAGATGTCTTCGTGCTTCCTTCCTATCGTGAAGGAAGATCAAAGGCTATTTTAGAGGCAATGTCTATGGGTTTACCCATTATTACATGCGATGTTGCAGGATGCAGAGATGTTGTTGTGGATGGAGTAAATGGTTATTTAGTAAGAGAACAGGACCCTGTTAGTCTTTATCATGCCATGGATAAAATGAATAGTTTAAGTTTTGAAGATCGGCAACAGATGGGTTTTTACAGCAGGCAATTTGTTATGGATAAATTTGAGATGAGCAAAGTACAGATCCAATATATACAGGCATTAAAGAAGTGGAAACTAATTGGGTAATGCAATCAGTGAAAAGCTTATATCAAAAAAACAGATTATATTATCAAAAGAGGCTTAGCCTGGTTTTGGAGAGACTAAATTGGAAGAATAAAAGAATTCTTGACCTTGGCTGCGGAGAAATGTTGCTTAAGAATTTTATACAAGGCGATGAGATCGTTGATTATTTGGGTGTAGACAATATTCCATACCAGCATACTCCCGATTTCATTTGTATGGATGTAATACAATTTCTAAGTGAGTATAAGATGGACAATGAACTTATTTTTTGTTTAGGTTTAATAGATCATCTGGAGGTTGAAGCGCAAAATAGATTAATTGAATTACTTTCATTAAAAACTTTTTATAGAATTATAATAAGTAAGTCGAATGAGAATAATATATTATTCAAAAATTTGAACATTGGACGTGAGATCAATTTGCCCAATTGCTTTGTAATCATAGAAAAAATGTATTTATTAAAAATTCCATTTACTTCTAAGATTATTCTTTTAAAATATTTTGGCGATATATTTGCTACAGAAATAATTTATTACTTAGCAAAAAAAGTTGAGCCTAAATGATGTATGAAAATTTATTTTTTTTAATGTTTAGTTGACATTAATCCTCTAAAAATATTCTTTTTACTCTTGGCGAGATACCACATAAAATTTCATAAGGTATTGTTTCACTTACTTTAGCTAAATTTTCAATGGGAATATGGTTTCCAAAAACTTCGACCTCGTCACCCACTTTGGCTTCAGAGCAATTACTGATGTCTACCATGCACATGTCCATGCAAACTACACCAACAATTGGTATCTCTTTTCCGTGTATCCACATTTTATATTTTTTGGTTCCCGCAATTCTTGGAAGTCCATCTGCATATCCTAGACTAAGAACCGCAATTTTGCTGTCTTTGTTCAACTGGCCCGAACGGTTGTAACTAATGGATTCATCCTTGGCAATATTTTTAATTTGAGTAATTTTAGTTTTTAGAATATGTACTTTCTCCAGTTGCCCACCCACGTTAGGATCACTCTCTATGCCATACATACCAATTCCAAGTCGGACCATATCTAATAGCATATTTGGATGTCTTGCGATTCCTGAACTATTTAAAATATGAAGTAATGGAATGTATCCAATTTGATTAGTAATCATTTTTGCAAATGATTTAAATGTTTTGTATTGTACATTAGTGAATTCATCCCATTTAGCATCACTACTTCCAGAGAGATGACTAAATATTGAACCAATTTTTATATAGGGATTTAATTTGAGAATAGAATTCAATTCCTCTACTTCTTTTTGCTGAAATCCCAGCCGGTTCATTCCAGTTTCAAGTTTAAGATGAATGATACATTGTTTGTGTTGATCTGTTTCTTTGATAAATCTTCTTAATTGATCAATGGAAAATATTTCAGGTTCGAGTCTGTGACTAAGGAGTTCATCAAAATCTGCATTTCCTGTATTCATCACCATAATTGGTTTCTGAATTCCTTTTTGACGCAGCAGGACTCCTTCATCTGTGTATGCTACAGCAAGATAGTCAATGCCGCGGTGCTCAAGATATCGTGCAATTTCATATTGTCCGGATCCATATGCAGAGGCTTTAACCACTGCCATGATTTTTGTTTTTTTGTTGAGGCAGGATTTATAAACACTTATATTGTGTGCAATTGCTTTTAAATTTATTTCCAGTATGCTGTCGTGTCTGGACAATGCAAATTCTGTAAAAAATTTTTCCAAAGTGAAATTTCGAGCACCTTTTATCAGTATGCATTCATTTTTAAATGAGATCTCATCTAGAGATTTCAGAAATTCTTCAGTTGACGAAAAGGATAAAAAGTGAATACTTTCAGGAAGATGAGCTTTTAGTTTTTTAATCTTATTGCCAATTGCAACCACTCTGCTGAAGCCAAATTGTTTTAAGAGATGGGTAATTTCTTTGAATAAAGATATATCATGTTGGCGTGAGGCAAAATCAGAAATAACCAGGCTTCGTTTTAGATTTTGGTTTTGTTGATCCACAAACTGAAACGCAAGTTTAAGAGACTTTAAATCCAAACTGTAACTGTCGTTAATCAAGACACAGCCATAAAGTCCTTCTTTTTGTTCTAATCTTAATTTTAAACCGTGAAATCGATTAATGGTCTCTTGAATAACAAAAGAATCAATTTTATAATGAATGGAAGTAATGATGGCATGCAAAGCATTTTCTATTGCAGATGAATCGGTAAAAGGTAAGTTAAATGAATAGGAAATATTCTTCCATGAAAAATTTAAGGATGTCGTTTGATTTGGATTATTATCTCTGGAGACCACAATTTCATTATGCGGTAAGTATCCCCAAGTTATTGTATTTTTTTTCTTCCGGAGAATTTTATGAATAGCCTCATGATCACCACAATAAAGTAGTAGATTAGAATTTTTAAATAATTTTATCTTTTCGGTTAATTTTTCAGTTTGGCTTTTAAATCCACTTTCGTGGGCATCCCCAATGTTTGTAAAAATTCCGAAATCTGGTTGGATAATTGCTTCTAATCGCGGCATTTCTGACTTCTGTGAAATACCGGCTTCGAAAATAGCTATTTCGTGATTTTTTTCCAATTCAAGAATGGATAAGGCTACTCCAATTTGAGAGTTGTAACTTTTTGGATTTTTACATACTTGTAAATTATTTTGAAGAATTTGTGACAGCCATTCCTTCACAGTAGTTTTTCCATTACTTCCGGTAATTCCTATCACCGGTATTGCGAATTGGTTTCTATGTGCAATAGCTAATTTCTGCAAAGCGGTCAGACTGTTTTTGACTAAAAGAATGCAGCAATTTTCAGGAGCTTTTCTTAAATGCTGACTCACAAAAACTCTTACACCTTTTTCTGCAAGTTCAGGAATGAACTGATCACCATTGGTGTGTTGTCCTTCAAGAGCAAAGAAGATACTTGTTGAAGGGTAGCTTATGTAGCGTGAGTCAGTTTCGACATGACTGACTTTTAATTCAGAATCAAATTGTCCAATGATTCTGGCATTAATAATTTTAGCAATTTCTTCAATTTTGTACTCCATGGTTTAGAGGTCAAACCCTATATCTTTGCGATAGTATTTGCCTTCAAATTTAATTTGTTCAGCCAATTTAGTTGATTTATTTATTGCATCAGATTTGGAATTACCCAAACTGCTCACTGCAAAAACTCTACCTCCTGAGGTAGCAAGAAGATCGTTATTTTTACTAACCCCTGAAAAGAAAATTACAGAATCATTAGATTTATGCTCAGGTAAAGTGATGGATTTATTTTTTTCAAAATCTCCCGGATAACCCCCGCTTACCAGACAAATTGTTGCAGCATATTTTTCCGAAATATCTAATTTAACATCTTCTAATTTATTTTGATCACAAAGAAGAAAGAGTTCAAGCAGATCATTGTCTAGCCTTAGTAAAACAGACTCTGTTTCAGGATCTCCCATACGGCAGTTGTATTCAATTACATACGGCTCACCTTTGACAACAATCAAACCAAAGAAGATGAAACCTTTGTATGGGATGTTTTCATTTTGCAATCCGGAAAGTGTCGGAAGAATTATTCTATCCCTCACCTTCTTCATTAATTCTGTGGATGCAAAACTCACAGGGGAGATGGCACCCATTCCTCCGGTGTTTAAACCTGTATCGCCTTCCCCAATTCTTTTGTAATCTTTCGCTTCCGGAAGTAGTACATATTGAGTTCCATTGGTTAAAACGAAAACTGAAAATTCTATTCCAGATAAAAATTCTTCAATCACTAAATGGCTGGATGCTTTGCCGAATTTCCCACCCAACATCTCTTCGATCTCCATAAATGCCTGCGCTTTTGTCTCGGCAATGACTACTCCTTTACCAGCTGCCAAACCATCCGCTTTGATTACAATTGGCGTATTCATAGTTTGGATATAGTTAAATGCCAATTCCAATTCATACCGGTCAAAAGCTCGATAACCTGCCGTGGGTATATGATGTCTCACCATAAATTCTTTGGCAAACTGTTTGCTTCCTTCCAATCTGGCACCCAAAGCCCCAGGGCCAATCAATATTGGTTTATCAGGAAATTCAGCTTCTTCAATGAGGTCCATAAGACCTTCTGCCAAAGGCACCTCCGGTCCACAAAGAACCAAATCAATTTTTTTATCTCTAATGACCTCCAGAATGCCATTAAAATCATCTGCACTGATGCTAATATTTTCCCCAATTTCAGCTGTACCAGGATTTCCTGGCAGAATATATAGTTTTGTTAGTTTCGGGCTTTGTGCAAGTTTCCAAGCAAATGCATGTTCACGACCACCAGAGCCAATTAGAAGAACTTTCATATTTAATCATGTGCTAGTTACAAGTGCAAAGAAACGGATAAGTTTTTATATCGTTTACTGCACTATTAATGTGTTAAGGAACTCCATTTTCTTGATGGAAAAACATACAAATTTAAAAAAGATCAATTCCTCAATTCTCTTCTCAATATCTTTCCTACATTGGTTTTAGGTAAAGACTCTCTGAATTCTACTGCCTTTGGAATTTTATAATTGGTAAGATAGTTTCGGGTGAATTCTATCACCTCATCTTCGGTTAGACTTTTATCTTTTTTAACTACAAACGCTTTTACAAGTTCACCAGATTTTTCATCGGGTATACCGACGACTGCTACTTCCAGGACCTTTTCATTTTTAGCAATGACGTCTTCTATTTCATTTGGATAAACATTAAAACCGGATACTAGAATCATGTCTTTTTTTCGGTCCACTATTTTAAAATAGCCATCTTCTTCCATGATTCCTACATCACCGGTACAAAGCCATCCGTTTTTAATTGTGTTGGCTGTTTCTTCAGGTTTGTTGTAATAACCCTTCATCACTTGTGGTCCTTTCACTTGAATTTCTCCGGGTTCTCCGAAATTACAAATTCTTCCATTATCGTCTACAATTCTGACATCTGTGGAAGGGACGGGTAAGCCGATGGTTCCTAGACGTCCGGAACCATCTAGTGGATTCAAACTGACCACAGGAGAAGCCTCTGTCATTCCATATCCTTCCACCAGGTTACATCCGGTCACTTTTTTCCATCGTTCAGCTACGCTGGATTGCACTGCCATAGCTCCTCCTACTGAAACCTTCAAACCACTAAAATCACACTTTTCAAATCCTGGGTAATTCAGTAGTGCATTGAATAGAGTATTTACTCCTGCCATTAAACTGATCTTATGGGTTTTAAAAGCTTTGGCTACAGATCCAATATCTTTGGCATTCACAATCAAAACAGTATTGGCCCCAATGGACATCATCGCTAAAACATTGACCGCAAAAGCAAAGATGTGATACATAGGAAGGGGAGATAAAGCTGTTTCTTGTTTCTCTTTAAGTAAGTAACAGATCACCGCTTTTATTTGCATTACATTCGCCACTAAAGAACGATTGGTTAACATGGTTCCTTTGCTTACGCCGGTAGTCCCGCCTGTGTATTGCAACATAACTACGTCATCCAGTGAATGAACTACCGGATTTATAGAAAATTTTGCGCCCTCATCCACAGCATGATTAAAACCTATAGTATTTGGAATATTATAAGCCGGTACCATCTTTTTAATATGCCTTACCATAAAATTAACGATACCTCCTTTTATCGATCCAAGCATTTCACCTACAGACGTGGTAATTACCACCTGGATTTCTGTTTTAGCCAAAACCTTTTCAAGATTGGCTGCAAAGTTTTCTGCAATAACGATTGCTTTAACACCGGAATCAATAAATTGATATTCCATCTCATATGGCGTGTAGAGTGGATTTGTATTCACAATGATTAGTCCGGCCCTCATGGCGCCAAAGATTGCAATTGGATACTGCAACAGATTAGGCATCATCAGAGCAATCCTGTCACCTGGTTTTAGTCCTCTGGAATGCAAATAGGCAGCGAAATTTCTTGATTTTCTATCAATTTCACCATATGTGATCGATTTACCCATGAAGGTAAATGCATTCAACTGTTTGTATTTTTGAAAGCTTTCCTCAACAAAGGCTAATAAGGAAGAATAAGCTTCCGCCTCTATATTGGCGGGAACTCCAGGAGGATAGTGTTTTAACCAGGGTCTTGATTCCATATGGTATGAATTAGTTGGTAAAAATATAAATACAGCGAAGAATTGTTACAGTTATCCTCAGAATGATCAAATATTATTTTTTTGAACAAGGCTGTTAACCATTTTTGTTGATATTTGAAGGGAAATGGAAAAAATCACCTCAGTGGACCAATACATCCAATCCATTCCCGCTTCCAGGGGAAAGGAAATATCCTGGCTCAGAGAAATTATTATGACCAATGACTTGAATCTCGAGGAAAATATAAAGTGGGGAACCCCGGTTTATAGTTTAAATGGTAAAAATGTAGTTGGAATAACCGCTTTTAAAAGTTACGTGGGTCTTTGGTTCTTCCAAGGTATCTTCCTTAAAGATCCATTTAAATATTTGGTAAATGCCCAGGAAGGAGTAACTAAAGCCCAACGCCAGTGGAGGTTTCAGGATTTAGAGCATTTAAAGTTACATAAAAACCACATCCTGGATTATATAAAGGAGGCAACATGGAATGCAAATAATGAACTGGAAATGAAGCCAAAGAAGAACCTTGAACCGGTAGTTTTATCGATAGAATTTGAAACCAGACTCAAAGAGAACTCTGAAGCATTTAGAAATTTCTATTCGCTTTCTAAATCCCATCAGAGGGCATATGTAAGCTATATTAATGAAGCTAAAAGGTTAAAAACAAAATTAATACGCATTGAAAAAAGTCTAATCATGTTGGTTGAAAAGAAATTACCAAACATCTAAGTTCAGGGCAGAATTGTATTGAGTGTCAAAAATAGACTTCCCTTTATTCTACAAATAGTATTGTTTTAAGCCTGCATTTGGCTCTTAATCTTATGATCCAAAGATAAATTTCCTTCCAATAAAAGTATTTGTACTAAATTTGCGCCGCTAAAATTATTTCTTAACCTTTAAAAATGCCAAAATGTTGGACGAAAAAGATTTATTACAAGACGACGATCTGAATCCGGAAGAGATCCAGGAATCACTGGATAACCCCGCACTACTTGAAAAAGACGTGCCTGTTGTTGAACTTCTGGAAGAAGAAGTTGCCCTTGAGACCCTCGTCGAAGCCGACGATTATTCCGGCCCTCATGACGAGTTTGACTGGAGTGTAACCAATAAGAATGCAGTCAATTATTCACCAGAAGTTGAACAAAAGTATTTAGCAGATTACGATGCTACATTCAGCACCATTCAGGATGGGCAGGTGCTTCAGGGGGTGGTGGCAAGTGTAACCGGCAATGATGTAATATTTGACATCAGATTCAAATCTGACGGTTTGATTCCGCTTTCAGAATTCAGGGAACTGGATCTAAAGCCAGGAGATAAAGTTGAAATTTATGTTGAACGTACCGAAGATGAGCACGGTCACCTGGTTCTTTCCAGAAAGAAGGCTAAGCTTTTGCGTGCTTGGGAAGGTTTGGTAGATTCTTACAAAAACGGGACAATCATCAAAGGTAGCGTTATCAGCAAGACCAAAGGTGGTTTGATTGTGGATTGTAATGGATTGGAGACCTTCTTACCAGGATCACAAATAGATATCAAACCTATTGTTGATTATGATGCATATGTAGGGAAAACTATGGAATTTAAGGTGGTGAAAATTAACGAAACCATTAAAAATGCGGTAGTTTCTCACAAAGCCTTGATTGAAGGAGATCTTCAAGAGCAAAGAGAGCAAATTATTTCTGGTCTGGAAAAAGGACAGGTTCTTGAAGGAACGGTTAAAAACATCACTGATTTTGGCGCATTCCTGGATTTAGGAGGTGTGGATGGACTTCTTTACATCACAGATATCAGTTGGGGTAGAATTAACCATCCATCTGAAGTATTGGAGAAAAACCAGAAGATCAATGTTGTGGTACTTGATTTTGATGAAAATAAAAAGAGAATCTCTCTTGGTTTGAAGCAACTTCAACCGCATCCATGGGATGTGTTACCTGCTGACGTTGTAGAAGGCTCAGTAGTTAAAGGAAAAATTGTAAATATTGAAGATTACGGAGCTTTTCTGGAGATTTATCCTGGTGTAGAAGGCTTGATTCACGTTTCCGAGGTCAATTGGAACAGTCAGCCTGTTCATGCAAAGGATTTCTTCTTCCAGGGTCAGGAGTTTGAAGCAAAAGTAGTGACCATCGACCGTGAAGAACGCAAGATGTCCCTATCCTTAAAACAGCTGACCGAAGATCCATGGATGCATGTTCAACAGAACTTCTCAGTAGGTACAAGACACACTGGTGTGGTTAAAAACTTAACCCCTTATGGTGTCTTCGTTGAAATGGGCGAAGGAATTGGAGGAATGGTTCATATTTCAGATTTGAGCTGGACCAAAAGATTTAACCACCCATCTGAATTTACCAAAGTAGGAAATAAGTTGGATGTTCAAGTGTTGGACATTGATATGGAGAACAGAAAACTTTCACTTGGTCATAAGCAATTGGAGGAGAACCCATGGGATACTTTTGAAAACGTTTTCCCGGAAGGATCTTATCACGAAGCAACAGTACTTAGAAAAGATGACAGAGGCTATACTGTTCAATTGCCTTATGGTTTGGAAGCTTATGCTCCGATCAAATTTATGAAAAAGGACAATGGACAAAATGCTAATGTGGAAGAAATCCTGACCGTTAAAGTAATTGAGTTTAACCGGGATGAGAAAAAGATCATTGTTTCACATACCCGATATCTTGAGGATATCAGAAGAGAGGCAGATGACAATGTTCGCAAGGAAAAGGACCAGGAGCGTCAAGTAACCAAGAAAGCTGTTGAAAAACAGCAATCTAAGGTGGAAATGACTACCCTAGGTGAAATTGAAGGATTTAGTGCTTTGAAGGAGCAACTTCAAGAAAATGCCAAAGCAAAGTTGGAAGCCGCAGCAAAAACTGAGGTCAAGGAAGAATCTAAAGTTGAAGCGCAAGCCACAAATTTGTTTAACGAACCAGTTGTTTCGGAAGAAAAGCCAAAGGCAAAAACAACAAAAGCGGCTAAAGGCGATGACCTTAAAATTATCGAAGGAATCGGCCCAAAGATTGCTGAGTTGTTGCACGCAGAAGGCGTTGTATCTTTTAAAGATTTGGCGGCAACACCGTTAGATAAATTGAGAGAAGTGTTGGAAGCGGCTGGATCCAGGTATAGAATGCATGACCCCACCACTTGGCCAGAGCAAGCTAATCTTGCGGCAGAAGGAAAAATGGAAGAGCTTAAAACTCTTCAAGACAGCCTAAAAGGTGGAAAGGCTGAATAATTAGATAATTAAATGATAAGTTTAAAGCCCTTGGTCCTCAGCCAGGGGCTTTTTGTTTAATTAAATTTATTAAAAGTTAAACAAAATTGATTTTATTTTGTCATAGATTCGTAAAATTAAATACTGTTTTGAAGGCGGATACTAAAATTGCAATAATAGGAAGTGGAATAGCGGGAATGACTGCTGCCATTGATCTTGCTTCCAAAGGATATAATGTGCAGGTTTTTGAAAAAAATAGTACTCATGGTGGTAGGGGAAGGGCATTTGAAAAGGAAGGTTTTGTCTTTGACATGGGCCCTAGTTGGTATTGGATGCCGGAAGTATTTGATGAATTTTTTAAGAAACACCACGAAGATCTTAAGGATTATTTTCAACTCATCAGACTTGACCCCTCTTACAGAATTTTTTTTCACGATAAAATAATTGATGCCCCGTCCCAAATCGAAGAGACTTATCAAATATTCGAAGACCTAGAGAAAGGTTCCTCGACATTTCTAAAAAAATTCCTGAATGAAGCAAAATACAAGTATGAAGTCGGGATGAAAGAATTTGTAAGGAAACCGGCACTAAGCGTATGGGAATACCTGGATAGGAGAATTCTAAAAAGTCTCCTTAAGTTACAAATGCTGAAATCCATCGAGAAGGTCATAAACAAAGGAATAAAAAATCCTAAATTAAGGTCATGGTTGTCTTTTCCGGTATTGTTTTTAGGAGCCAAGCCAGCAGATACACCAGCACTTTACAGTTTGATGAATTATGCTGATTTGGTCCTAGGAACCTGGTTTCCAAAGGGAGGAATGATTAAACTGTTTGATGCATTTTATCAATTAGCACTCAAGAAGGGAGTTGTTTTTCATTTTAACACTCCTGTTGAAAAAATAAATATACTAAAGAATAAGGTTTACTCCATTTCCATTGAAAATCAATCTATAGAATTTGATTACGTGGTTGCCGCTGCCGATTATCATCATGTTGAACAATCGCTTTTAGAAAAAGCTCACAGGCAATATTCAGAGCGCTACTGGGAAAAAAGGGCTATGGCACCGGGAAGTCTGATCTTTTATATTGGGCTAGACATTAAGGCACCTAATTTGCTTCACCACAGTTTATTTTTTGATGCTGATTTTGAAGCCCATGCCGACGATATTTATGTCCATAAAAAGTGGCCCGAGGATCCCTTATTCTATGTTTGCGCCTGTTCGAAAACGGATACTGGTGTTGCTCCAGAAGGTGGGGAAAACATTTTTATATTGATGCCCATTGCGGCTGGTATTGAAGATAAAGAGGAACTAAGAGAAAAGTATTTCGATATAATTATGTCAAGGATGACAAATAAATGTGGTGTGGATTTAAGGCCGCATGTCATTTACAAGAGGTCCTACTGTACAGATAATTTTATAGCCGACTATAATAGTTATAAAGGTAATGCCTATGGGTTATCAAATATTTTAAGGCAGACATCTTTATTAAAACCAAGAATCAGACATAAAAAAATAAAGAATCTGTTTTATGCTGGTCAGCTGTCACATCCCGGTCCTGGACTTCCACCATCCATGATTTCCGGTGAAATTGCTGCCCAGCTTATACACGAAAAAATAAAAGCCAATGAATCATAGAAAGCTATATGATAAGGTTTGTATCCTTATGAGCGAACAGATGACAAAGGAATACAGTACCTCTTTCTCTTTGGGTATACGAATGTTTGAAAAATCTCTGCGCCAACCTATTTATGCAATTTATGGATTTGTAAGATTGGCAGATGAGATTGTAGATACTTTTCATGGGATTGATAAGGCTTATTATTTGAAACAAATCAGGGAAGAGACAATGTCTGCTATTTCAAATAGAATTAGTCTTAATCCTATACTGCATTCATTTCAGGAAACGGTCCATAGATATGAGATTGATTCTGTGTATATAAATGCTTTTCTGGACAGTATGGAAATGGACCTGGATATGACCCGTTTCAATTTTGAAGAGTATAAGAAATATATTTATGGTTCCGCAGAAGTGGTAGGATTGATGTGCTTAAAAGTATTTGTAAAGGGGGATCAAGCTAAATTTGAGGAGTTAAAGGATAAAGCACAAGCATTGGGTTCCGCTTTTCAGAAAATCAATTTTTTAAGGGATATTAAAAGTGACTTTGAAGAGAGGGGTAGAATCTATTTTCCTGATCTTTCCGATCATCATCTTACTGAGGTGCAAAAGTCATCGATAGAACAGGATATTTTAATGGATTTCAAAAAAGGATTAGAAGGGATCAAACTTCTGCCTGTGGGGTCAAGGCTTGGTGTTTATGTAGCCTTCCGGTATTATTATCGTTTGTATTTAAAGATTTCTACAGCCAGGGCCTCAGCCCTTCTTGAAAAAAGGTTCAGAATCAATAATTTGCACAAACTTTGTCTGCTTTTTAAAACCTATATCAGATATCAATTGAACCTGATCCGATAAAATTCAATAGTTTAGTTTAATGAATAGGAATTACCAAACCAATCATAAGATCAGTTGGATTATTGGGATGATCTCAATGTTTATGATGGTTTGGGCCATAATGCAGCCTGTAGTTATACAAACTCTGGAGCGTGAAGTAACCGGAATATTAGAGGTACCAATTTTTGAAACGAAAATGTTGTATTGGATACATCACGCCTTAGCCGGAATTCCGGTAATTCTATTGATCACCTTGTTTCCTTTCTTTCCAGGGCGATTTTATTTTTTTAAGAAGTGGTGGAAGTCAATATTGGCAGGGTCATTCCTTTTTATTTTGTGGGATTTTATATTCAGTAAACTTGGAATTTGGGGTTTTAATGAGCAATACATTACTGGGGATAATATTTTGGGATTTCCTGTGGAAGAAATCTGGTGGTTTCCAGTCATTGGGATGTGTAGTTTATTTGTACACGAACTGATCAGTAAAATTGAGATAAATGCTATCAATTGGGGGAAGGGTTCATTGGTGACCATATTCATTTTGATGGCGGGATTTTACTTGGCGAATTTTGAAAAGATGTACTCCGGTGTATCTGCGGCAGTGATAATGATGGCTTTATTTGCCTGTTATCGAAGTGGAATTTTAGCAGAAATCGGAAAATTTTCAAGATCATTTTTAGTTATTTTAATTCCCATGATCTTATTTGATGGTTTGTTGACTGGAATGTTTACCAAACAAGCTTTGGTAATCTATAATGTTGAAGAGTTTTCAGGACTGAGAATTGTCAGTATTCCGATAGAAGATTTTATATTCGGATATGGATTTTTAGCCATAATAATTTTATTGCAAAATTGGTTTGTAAATATAAGTAAATCAGCTAATTAAACATATAAAAAATAAAATTTGTTATTTATATGAAAAAAAGTTGGTGGGAATGTATGAGGCGACATATCTTTGCAGTCCTTTAGCGAGAGAGCTGAAGAAAATACAAGGTTTAGTTGACAGATTTATCTGGGAGACAGAACCAAAAAGTTCATTGACAGGCTAGGGAGAGAAATGAAATGAAGAGGAAATATTTGGTAAGAAAGTGTAATTGAAGAAGAAGGAAGTTAATTTTTTTGAGCTAATGAGCATCAAAAGTTAGGAAAACTGTTCGAGTAAATTTATTAGAATCTTAATAGAGAAGAGATGACTTAGGTTATTTTTAGGAAATTAAGTAGAAGATAAAGTACTATGGAGAGTTTGATCCTGGCTCAGGATGAACGCTAGCGGGAGGCTTAATACATGCAAGTCGAGCGGTAATTTAGGAATAGCAATATTTCTGAGCTAGAGCGGCGCACGGGTGAGTAACGCGTACACGACCTGCCCTTTACTGGGGGATAGCCTTGGGAAACTGAGATTAATACCCCATGGTATTATTATGCTGCATGGTATAATAATTAAAGCTGAGGCGGTAAAGGATGGGTGTGCGTCTGATTAGCTAGTTGGTAGGGTAACGGCCTACCAAGGCGATGATCAGTAGGGGGCGTGAGAGCGTGACCCCCCACACGGGTACTGAGACACGGACCCGACTCCTACGGGAGGCAGCAGTAAGGAATATTGGTCAATGGAGGGAACTCTGAACCA
>Ga0268298_10000320_pt1 | contig 62104 bp, 47 predicted proteins | sample WWTPWeurt_MetaG_FD_194462 | JGI IMG/M metagenome (GOLD analysis project Ga0268298, IMG submission 194462) | Activated sludge microbial communities from WWTP in Nijmegen, Gelderland, Netherland - WWTP Weurt | ecosystem: Engineered > WWTP > Aerobic digester > Activated sludge | place... | reverse complement strand
CGCGACGTTGTGATCTTGTCCGGAGCGGCGATGCAAGCTGTGTTTGCAACTGCTTGCACAATCGCACTGTTCCGATTCCAGAACCGTCGCTTTGCCGGCATTGACAAGTAAGAGAGCCCGTCTCCATTCGCAGATGTTCAGGGGCTCATAAGAGCTATTCAAGACGAGTACTTTAGTCATAGAGTGTTCCCGACAATCAGATAGATTTTTTCGGAAAAAGCTCCCTTATGGAAATGCCGGCGACTGCAAGCGCTCTACTGAGAGTTCGGCTTGGAAGGCAAGTTCTCTGGGAGCCGGGGAAGCGGTGCGCGCACTCGCTTGACCACAAACCGATTGCGCGAGTTGAGGGAATTACCGAGCACGACGAGGCGTCCTTCAGAGCTGGTGGGGAAACCGGCGCGAAGCGTCTGGGCGTGCTGGCGAATCACCTCCTCGGGAACCTTGCGGTCGCGATTGGCATTGCGCTTCAAACATTCCTCCAGGGGAATGTCCAGAACGATGTTGGTGATGTCCGCATAGCCGTGCTCGCGAGCACAGGCTGCCGGCCCCCTGCGGTAGAAGAAATTGAGGTTGAGGTTGTCCACCACAATGTTGGCGGAAGCCTGGCAAGCCTCCTCCAAGCGGCTGTAGAAGAGCCTGTTGACCTCTTTGACGTCACCTACCGCGGAAGCATCTCCGTAGAGCTCCTGGCGGATGGCGTCTTTGTTCAAGTGCACGAAGCCGGCTTGCCTGAAGGCATCCGTCAGAGTGCTCTTGCCGGAAGCAGGCAAGCCGATCATCATCACAAGCAAACCGCTCGACTGGCCCCGCCTTGGAAAACGGCGGCGCTTTCGAGAGGTAGTCACGAAGGCATTGATGAGAGCCCCTACGGAAACCTCCTTACCGCGCATGGCGGCAAAGGGCGAGCGGCTGTCACCTTTTCTGGACTTAACTTGCAGTTGCGAGGGCTTTCGAGAGTGTTTCATTCTTTTCTGTCCTACCTGGTCCTTTCACGCCTTTCAGCGCTCTGGTGAAAAAAACCGGCGCTCCCCCAAGACGGGCTTGAGAAGAGCGCCGGCTCCGAAAAATTTGCCTGCGTTACTTCTTGCCGTCCTTGGAGGCAAGAGCATCGCCGCCGGCAGAACCGTCCTTGGAGACAGAAGCATCGCCGCCGGCAGCGCCGTCCTTGGACGCAACACCAGCCTTGGAGGCAGAGCCGTCGCCGGCGACCGCTCCCTGATGGCTGGCGACAATGGCGGCACGAGCGCGCTCGGAGAGCGGCTTGTGCATCCAGAGGTTCTTGGAGGAGATGTTGTCCTGGGGCCACTTGGGACCATGCAGGTTCAACTCCGCCGGAATGAACTCGTCGGGCAGGCTCTGGATCACGCAGACCCAGGACTCCTGCTGCCGAGTCAACTTCATGCCCTTTTCCTTGAGCCTCTTGATGCCCTTGTTGAACTCTTCCATGAGGGCGGCAAGCTCCGGGTCGGAAACTCGATACCCCCACCACTCCGTGATCTTGTACACGTGGTAGTGGCTGGAACAGTTCTCGATGTAGTCGTAGCCGGTGCGCCGCGCCATGTCGTCGAAGACAGGCAGGAGCGACTTGGCCACGTCGGGCACGGGGTTGCCCCACTGTCCGGGAGAGCGACTGGACTTCCAGGCACGCTGGAAGAGCTCCAGGAATTTCTGGGGAGCGCTCACATAGCGGAACGGATTTTCCACGAAGTGGTCCAGTTCGGCGTCGCCGCAAGCCTCGACAACGCGAGACCCGGGCAGGAACGAGTAAACGGACAACTCCACGGAGCGGCTGTTCTCCGGCATGTTCGGGAGAGCGAGCGGGGCATTGATCTCTTCATCGTAGCCGATGAAGTCGATGAGGGAACAGTCGTTGGCACGCCGGGTGCCGTCGAAACGCCTGTCGCGCAGAGCCACCTTGAAGATGAGCTGCGGCGCCCGGAGGTCACCGAACCAACCGGAAACTTTGACTTTCAGCGGGTCGTACTTAATGGTCAGTGCGCCGTACTGAGTCTTGTAAAAGCAGTTGACGTACGGGAAGCGCACCTTGTCGCTGCCGCCGTGAATCTTGTGCTGATTGAGGTTGGTCACCTCATCGCCGGGGAAATCACCAGCGATGGTATCACGCACAGAGATTTTCACAGACTCGATCGGACCGAGCATGGCTTTGACCTGTGGGGTCACCAGTTCGTTCCAGATCTCATCGGGCGACAGACCAACAATGGGAGCCACGCCGAGCATCTCCTGCACGTGCATGTCTTTGTTTTTGGTCATGTCTGACTCCTTTACGATATTAGTCAGGTATCCACCGGCAGAGACTGAAGGTCAGCCTCTGCCGCGCGGAGAAAAATGAGGAGCCGGATGGAAAGAGGAATTACTTAGCGAGTAAGAACCGGAACTCGGTTCAAGCCTGCCGATCGAAGACGTTGGGCACGAAGCCTGAAGCCTTCTTGGACAGGGTTTTGTACATCCACAGGCAACGATCGCTGACGTTGTCCTGCGGCCAGACCAGATGCGCCGTCTCGTCCGTGATGAAACGCAGAGCCTGAGGAATCTTCGCAATGGGACGAAGACTCTGAAGAGCCACTACCCAGGATTGCTGGGAGCGGGTCAAGGGAGTTCCTTCCTGGCGAATCTTCTCCAGTCCCTTCGCCATATTTTCCACGGCTAAAGCCTGCACTCGCGAGGAATAGTGATACCCGCCCGAAACAGCCCAGCGAGCCACGTGATAGTGACTGGCTGCCATTTCGATCAGGTCATAACCATACTTGCGAGCCAGATGCTCGAAGCCGGGAAGGGCGTAGCGAGCCACATCCGGAATCGCCGCCATGGCTTGACCGGGTGCGCGCTTGCTGTGGAACGCTCTCTGGAAGAGGTGCAGGAACTTATCAGGATCGTCCATGAACTTGAAGGGGTTGCCGACGAAGCGGTCGAACTCTTCATCACCAGTAGCGTCGAAGACGCGAGAGCCGGGCATGTAACCGTAGATGGAAAGTTCCACCGAGGTCAGTTCCCGGGACAGCGGCTTGTGGTATTCGGGATCGGCGTAGGAGTAGTCGAGCAGCGAACAGTCGTTGGCGCGCAGAGTACCGTCGTGGCGACGATCACGCAGCGCAGCCTTGAAAATCAATTCGCCTTTGCCCTTCTCAACATCACCGAACCAGCAAGCCACCCAAACCTTGAGCAAGTCCCGCTTGATCACAACCGCACCATTGGCAGTGCGATAGAGGTGATGCACGTAGGGGAACCGCAAACGATTGGAGACGAGTTGACCGGCTTCATCCCTGAGTTGGTTCTGGTTGAGATTGGTAACCTGGTCTCCGGCAAAACGACCGGCGGTCGTCTCCATCAAACAGGCTCCCTCAACTTTCACCACGGGACCAAGCAGACCCTTGACGGTTGGGGTAAGGAGGTGCTCGAAGATCTCGTCGTCCGTAACTGCCACAATGGGTGCTGGTCCGATCAAGCTCAGAGCATCAATAGAATTTATATAAGGCATAGGGTGCCCTCTCTAATTTAAACGTTAATGACACGCTGCAAGTGCGAGCTAAGACGCAAGACGCAGCACCGGCGGCAGCTTCAGACTTGATGGCAGTGGCACCACGGGCCATCAACCAAGAACCGCTGGTCCAAATCCCCCGAAGCAACTGTTCAGAGGTCTGAGCACGCAGTAGACGGCAGGAGAACCGACATCGGACCAAGCCAATGCCAGTCAACGCTTCCCCAGGGATGCAGCCAGAAGCCAATCAACCAAGCAATTGCACGAGCCTCTAACATCAAGGCAACGTCGCACTTCCCAAGGGGAAAGCTTAAGGGGCGAGGCTAAAAACAGGCTGTGTATCTCTGGGGGATCTAGGGCGGACTCAAACTTGTCAAAGAAAAGGAAATGGAACCTTAAGCTAAGAAATAAAAGCCTCTAGTAGCAATAATCATGACAACTAACAAGTATGTGACTTTAGTAATTCGTTTAGATCTCAGCCACGATCAACCTTGTCAAGGATCGTCAGCTCGCGCAACCCAAAAATAAAGATTGACGCATATCACGCCACCACTTGATAACAGACAGACAGACAGACAGACAGACAGACAAAGCTTGCCTGGACAGACTACAAACAAAGGGGCCGCCACTATTCCGACAGCTGCGGAGAACTGCCGACCAAGCCTCTCTTACGGCTGACTGAAGTTTCAGAAGGGAAAATCTTGCACGAAATAACTGGTACGGATTCCCTAATAACCAAGTCCGTGGGACATGGTCATGTCCAAAACCGACTGCCGGCTCAGGCCGAATCCCGGTAGACGCCTACCGGCGGTCTGGTAATCTACGCCGTTAACAGCTCCGGCAAGAGTGATCACTGAATTGAGAGCTTCTGTTTTTACACCCAGAAGCTGACCAAGCTGTGCTAACGGCACCAGATAGTCGCCCACATAAAGAGCCAAATACTGCTGGGCAAGAGGATAGGACCACAGCCCGGCATGACCGGCAAACCACCGACCGGCAATCGAAACAATTGCCTCGGCTAACGTAACGTCGCAAACCGGACCCTGAGCCTCACTCCTGACATCCACCTCTTCCCGGAGGGAACGCGCGAAATCGACTGGTTGACTGTGAACCGCCTGAGCCAGTGCGGAGAGTTCTTGTTCTATCTCCACCAATAAAGACAAATTAGCCCGATTGAGAAGCCTGGAAACGTCGGACAAATAGTCGACTCGGGCGCCGAAAAGAGCAGAGAGCAAGAAGACCGGACGCAGCACCGATTGAGCATCGAGCAGGGCTCTCTCGATCAGTCCCGATGCCGGAATGATCTCCGGGCAGAGCTGAGAAGCCAACCAGAGAGAGCGTCTTGTTTCATTGAGGGTAGCCCCGGCCACATTGGCTCTGGAACAAGGCGTGGTCTGATAGCGGGCCACACCGCCCTCAGCCTGTTGCACCACGGCCACGGAGAAGGGCTCATCCATCTCCAGCACATTTACTTGCATGCCCGGGCAACGCTTAGCCAGTTGATATTTGAATTCGTATGCCGCGAAAAGCGGTGCTCCCAGAAGTATTACCGTGCTTCCCTCACTCAGGTAGGGATGCATACGATCTAAAAAAGCACCATAAGCAGTGGCGCTACAAGCAAGCACGAAAGACTGAGTAAGTTCTCTGGAATTGTCATTTTCAAACTCTTCCAGATTCTGTACTAGAACGTCCTGGCGCACGAGAACTCGCCTGGGTTCAACCGGAATGGAGCCATTCAAGGCTGCTTCCAAACCACTGAGAAAGGCGGCGGGTGTATCGGAAACACCGGCTTCGGCTCTAACTCTTCGGCTGTGACGACCACCCTTGATGGAACTCTCTTCTTGCTGCTGCAAAGCTTGATATTGCTTCTTCAAATCGCCCAGGAAGGCACTTTCGGAAGGAAAAAGATCTACCAATATTCGGGCAGTAAACTTGTAGGAAACACGGTCTGAGGTGAGAAGCTCAGCTAGAGCCAGCACCACCGGACCATCACCGACCAGGCAAATCTGGCTCACAGACTGCATGGCGGCGGAGCCTGAACCCAGTTCTCCGGTGCGATTTTCTAAACGACCTTTGTCTTGCCCAGCAGGCGAATCTACAGCAAGAGTGTTATCTAGGAAATTCAGAACCGGCACCCCTCGTCTAGAAAACCCGAGACCCTGCCTCGTTCACTCATACTAAGTGCGAGAAAGAACGAAAATTAGCAAAGTTTCAAACGACTCGTAAAGCATAGTCACATCCGAGCAGGAAGACAAGACCATCCAGGAAGGTTTAACCTGAATTTCCAAGCAAGGCCGTGAGCCCAGGCATTTAATCTTTCCCCAAGTAGCCATGCGGTCCGCTTTTCGTCATTTAATGTGAGACTGCGGCAACCGGAAACATTTAGTGACACTACCGCTGGCATCGTCACAACTCCACCGCCTGGGCCTGAGGCCGATTACAACCAGGTGCTCAAGCATGTGCTGTACAATCGCGCCTGTAGCGGCGCCTCCTGGCGCTCGAACAAAACAGTCAACAAATTCAAGCCACAACAGAAATGAAATAGCCATGCAAAAAACGGCCCAGATCTATTACGACAAAGACGTACAGTTGAGCCCCCTTACAACCTCGACGATTGCCGTCGTCGGCTACGGCAACCAGGGCCGAGCCCATGCCCTCAATCTAAAAGAGAGCGGTCTGAAAGTAATCGCCGCTGCCAGACCAGGCGGCAAGGCCTGGCAACAAGCGGAAGCCGACGGCTTCAGCCCCATGCCTATCGATGAAGCCGTCCGGGCTGCCGATGTGATCGCGCTGCTCCTGCCCGACGAAGTCATGCCCTCCGTCTTTCGCAACAACATCAAGGGCAATTTGCAAGAGAGCAAAACTTTTGTCTTCGCTCACGGCTTCGCCGTCACCAACAGAACCATAGAACTGCCGGCCACCGCCGATGTCATCCTTGTAGCTCCTACCGGCCCCGGTCGCCAGGTACGTTCCCTTTATACAGAAGGCAAAGGACTGCCGGCCCTTATCGCCGTCGAAATGGACAATTCCGGCAAGGCCCTGGCTAAAGCTCTGGCATACGCCAAAGCCATCGGCAGCACCAGAGCAGGCGCCATCTTGACAACCTTCAAAGAAGAAACGGTTACAGATCTCTTCTGCGAGCAAGCAGTACTTTGCGGCGGCATGCCCGAACTGATCAAAGCCAGTTTCACCACCCTCGTTGAGCGCGGCTACCAGCCGGAGCTGGCCTACATCTCCTGTTTAAAGGAAGTGAAACTAATCGCCGACCTGCTGTTCACTCAGGGTATCGACGGCATGCGCAGTGCTATTTCCAATACGGCCAAATATGGTTCCGCCGTAGCCGGCCCGGCTATCATCAACAGTGACGCAAAAAGGAGACTGGGCAGTCTTTTGAACGATATAGAAGACGGCAAGTTTGCCCGCGGTTTCGTGCGTGAAGCCGAGGAAGGCATGCCGGCCACAAGAGAGTTTGTAGTTCAGGAAGCCAATTCAAAGCTGGCCAAAGTGGGCAAAAGCATGAAAGAAACACTCAGCTTCTAGGCGAAAGGTTCGCCGAGGCGGCCATCCTTGTTGTTCACTCTCATAAGTACCTTGACACTGCCGGTGATATTGCTCGCCTTGCTGACACCGGCAAGGGCTGCGGAAACTCAATCCGATTTTGTCGGTGAGAGCGATCCGGATGTAATAAATGCCCTCAAGTTCTCAGGCCAAAAACGCAGCATCAAAGATTCTCTCCGTTTACTTGACCAGGCTATGGCCAAGCACCCGGAAAGGCTCTATCTGCACAGTTGGAAAGCGCGTCTTCTGGCGGAAATATATGAAAGCGAAGCCGCCATCAAGGAAGCCGATATCGTCCTTGCCCGGGAAGCAAACAATGTGCTGGCCCTTGGCGTCAAAGCCAGAGCCCTGGCTAATCTTGGCCAGCCCGAAGCCAGTCTGGCCATCTTCCAAAAGGCACTCAAGCTGAAGCCCGAAAATTCTTATTTGCTCAGCCAGAGGGGTCGGCTCCTGCGCGGCGAAAAGCGCTACGGCGAAGCCCTGAAAGACTTCGATCGACTCGTCAAGCAAGATGAGGGCGACTCCATCAATAGAAGCGAACGGGCTTACTGCCTCATGGGTCTGGGGGGTAGAGCCAATATGGAAAAAGCTTGTCGAGACCTGGAAATCATCAATCAAATGACCAGGTTAAAGAACTACAACAGCATCTCACGCCTGGGACGCATCTACACCGAGCTTGGTCGCTTCGACAAGGCGGAAGAGACCCTCAAAGCAGGTATCGCCAAACATCCTGTTATTGTGCAATTGCAGGCAGACCTGCTCAAGGTCTACGAAAGCAGCGGACAAACGGAAAAGGCCAGACAGCAAAAGATCAAATTAACCAGAATAGAAGAAGAGCTAGGCTTACGATAAGCGCCGAGGCTTCGGTAAAGCTGCCTCTTTGACGTATAATATGGCATCTTTCAGTCTTGCAGCACTGAAGGCATTACCGAGGCATCCACTTGATTACCACCCAACCAGGGCGCATTTCTTTCAGCAGGAAAATTTCGACCCCGCTCCTTACGGAAATCGCTGCGGCAACAGTCTCTTTCACCGGAAAGACTTTGACAGCACTGGCTGTGACAGTGGCTCTAAACTGTGCTCCTGCCTCTGCCCAGCAAGTCAGTCCCGGTTTGCCGGGCGGCGCCATCTCGCCCATAAGATTGGTCGACGCTCAGAGAATTGCTGCCCAACCAACCCTACCCAGTCTCGTACCGACCGATGTCACACCGATCGGCCTGGGGCGCGAGCGGGAACTTCTCAAGCCGGGACCAACCTTCTATCTACTGCAAAAATTACCGAGCCGCATGTGGTTAAACGGCTCGGTGGAAGTGAGCCAGCGCGGAGAAACAAACGTATTCTTCACCAACTCCAACAAGAAAGCCGACTACGTCTTTCGTGTACTGCCCAATCTTTCCGTGGGCTACCGCATCTTACCGCGTACCAGTATCTACACCAATTACTTCGTACTGAAAGACGTCTTTGCCGACCATGGACGCCTCAGCTACCCAACTACTCAATCTCTTGCCTGGGGCATCAGGCACGAAATTCCAATTCGCACTCGCACCAATTTACAGTTTGATTTGCAAGCCCGTGAAATCTGGCAAGCCAGCCATTTTCGCCAGTTCGACTTTCTTCCCGGTGTGACACTCACCCATGTGCTTAATCCGAGCACAATTGCTTTCGGCAATATACAACTCCAGTTGCGCGGCAAAAACTACTTCTGCGCGCCCACTCGCGAGATAGATCCCTTTTACACCGTGGGCGTTCTCCATAGACGCGGCATGTGGACTTTCTCGGCCGTGGATACCTTCGTGTGCAACTTCCGTAACGGCAACGCTATTCCCAGCCAGAGCAACCTCTCTATGATTGCCCAGTTGGAAATAGCCAGGCAGGTCACAAAGAAAGTGCCGGGGCTGGTTACTTTTGTGCGAGCCGAGCCGGTCTTCAACTGGGCCAGTCGCGGTCTGCCCGGAATAAGCGGCTTCGATTTCCGTATCTTCGGCGGACTGCGCTATTCCTTCAATAAGGCGGCCACCAATGTGGCGATGGACCAATTGCGCAAGCAACTAAAAGAGTCTTCGCTACCACCGGCGATGGCACCGTCCGACAGCAAGACGCCCACGGACGAAACCGCTTCTCCGCTCAAAACCATGGAAGGTGAGCCGGCGGAGGCGCCGCTACAGGCCAGGGAAGCGGCGATGGCGCCGCTACAGGCCAGGGAAGCGGCGATGGCGCCGCTACAATTAGTGGAAGCGGACCAGGCCGAAAACGGCACCGTGTCAAAGTCAGCGGACCCGGCCGCAACAGCACCGGCGACACTAACTGCCGCTACCAACGCCACCGACACAAGTGAAACAACACCGGCGGCAGCCACCACTGCCGGCTCCTGGAACCAATCGGAAACTCTGCGCTAGAGCTCCCTTCACGAGAAGCGACCCTTTATGAACTTTGCTAGATTCTACATTCTTGGTTCCACGCTAATTGGCTTATTGCAAATAGTCGACGGTATCTTTTACGTCTTGCACGCTGGAGAACCACAACTCTTCAACCACCTCTTCAGCTTCCTGGAGACCGGATGGGTGCTGGTATCGATAGCGGCAATCATTGTATTCCTCAATATCAAATTGCTTCTTGCTCTGCCCATTTCATATGCAGCTTACAATTTTTCCGGTTGGACCTACGGCGTCATTCTATGCATCCAGCTAATCATGGAAGGAAAAGAAGGTCCGGTGCCCGTGCCATCCTGGGCCTACTGGATGGGCATAGTCTTTGGTGCATATTTCTGCCTCTACAGCTTCTTCAACTGGCGAAAACTGAATGCCGACACCTTGAAAAAGCCTTAGGTCCAAATTAACAGAGGGCGAAACAGAGCGGGTCTGACATTGCAAAGACACCGCAAAGATGTCAAGAGGATTAAAGCAAAAAAAAGAGGGCAGCCTGAGCTGCCCCCAAGAGTACTACTGCGGAAGTTGTGGTTCTTATTTGTCGCGCACGGGAAGGGCAGCACCCTCTCCGGCGGCGGCGCTGGCAATCTGGGCTTGCGCCGCGGCCAGGCGTGCGATCGGCACCCTGTAAGGCGACGAGCTCACATAGCTCAGTTCGAGCTCGTGAGCGAATGCGATGGAAGCGGGATCGCCGCCATGTTCACCGCAAATGCCCAGTTTGATGGACTTGTTGACGCTGCGACCGCTTGTGGCAGCCAGACGCATCAACTTGCCCACACCCTTGCGGTCCAGCACCACGAAGGGGTTCTCCTTGAGAATCTTGCGCTTCTCGCCGAGCACATCCACGCCCTCGAGATAATGCTGCAAGAACTTGCCCTCGGCATCGTCACGGCTGAAGCCGTAAGTCATCTGCGTCAGGTCGTTGGTGCCGAAGCTGAAGAATTCAGCTTCTTCGGCAATTTCGTCGGCCACCAGCGCCGCCCGCGGTACTTCGATCATGGTGCCGAACTTGTAGTTGACGGTCACACCGGCTTCCTGCATGACCTTGACGGCGCAGGCAGTGAGCACGTCTTTGGCAGCCTTCAGTTCGGCCACATCTCCCACGAGCGGAATCATCACCTCCGGTTCCACCACGATGCCCTGCTGGGCGCAGGCAATGGCCGCTTCAAAGATGGCCTGCACCTGCATGACGTTGATCTCGGGGAAAACCAGACCCAGACGGCAGCCGCGCAGACCCATCATGGGGTTGGCTTCGTGCAACTGATCGACCTTGGCCATGAGAGCCTGCTTGGCGGCAAGCTCTTCATCGATACGCCGGGCCGAATTACGCACCTTGCGCAGACTGAAGTTGCCGAGCTTGGCTTTGCGAGCAGCAAGCGCCTGCACTTCGTCCTTGAGGTCTTCCTTCTTGGGGAGGAATTCGTGCAGGGGCGGATCGAGCAGGCGAATCGTGACCGGCAAGCCATTCATGGCGGTGAAAAGGCCGATGAAGTCCTGCCGCTGCATGGGCAGAAGCTGAGCCAGAGCGGCTTGCCTTGCCTCCAGACTGTCGGCGAGAATCATGGCCTGCACCACCGGCAAGCGTTCCTGACTCATGAACATGTGCTCGGTACGGCACAGGCCGATACCTTCAGCGCCAAACTGACGCGCCACTTCAGCATCGAAAGGCGTATCGGCGTTGGCCCGAATGCCAAGCTTGCGCACGGCATCGGCCATGACGAGCAGCCGCTTGAGGTGCTCGGTCAGACCGGCGGCTCGCGTGGACAGAGCCCCGATGACGATTTCACCGGTGGAACCATCGATGGAAATCACTTCTCCTTTGCGCACCACAGTGCCGGCCCGGGCACCGGAGGCAATGGTGAAACTGCCGCTCGCTTCGTCGATGCGCAGGGCTTCGCAGCCGGCGACACAGGGTTTGCCCATGCCTCGCGCCACCACGGCGGCATGGCTGGTCATGCCACCACGACTGGTGACGACCCCCTGGGCGGGAACGATGCCGTGGATGTCATCCGGGCAGGTTTCCACCCGCACCAGAATTACCTTTTCACCGTTCTTGCCGCGGCGTTCCGCTTCGTCGGGATCAAAGACCACTTCACCGATAGCCGCGCCCGGTGAAGCGTTCAGCCCCACCGTCAGCACGCGCCCTTCCTTGACGGCGGCAGCTTTGGCGGCAGGGTCGAAGCTGGGCAGAAGAATGGAGTTGATCTCCTTGGGATCAACCCGCATCAGCGCTTCTTCGCGACTGAGGATGCCCTCATCGAACATCTCCACCGCGATGCGCACAGCCGCTTCGGCGGTGCGTTTGCCGGAACGAGTCTGGAGAATGTAGAACGTGCCCGACTCCACAGTGAACTCGATGTCCTGCACGTCGCGATAGTGCGCTTCCAGCAGTTTGGCGGTAGCTTCCAACTGGTCCATCACATCGGGCATGGTGGAGCGCATGTTGGCGATCTTGTCGGGCGTGCGGATACCGGCCACCACGTCTTCGCCCTGGGCGCGAATCAGGTACTCGCCGTAGAGCGCCTTCTCGCCGGTGCTGGGGTTGCGGGTGAAGCAGACACCGGTGGCGGAACGATCATCCAGGTTGCCGAAGACCATGGACTGCACGGTGACGGCGGTGCCGAGATTGTGGTCGATCTTGCTCATCTCGCGGTAGTAGATGGCACGCGGATTGTTCCAGGAACGGAAGACCGCTTCGATGGCACAGGCCAGCTGTTCCTGCACGTCCTGTGGGAAGGGCTTGCCGGTGCGCGCCTCAACCAGAGCCTTGTATGAGCCCACCAGCTCTTGCAGAGCTTCAGCGGTCAATTCGTTGTCCAGAGTGACGCCGCGTTCCTGCTTGAGGGCCGAGATGAGGTGCTCGAAGTCCTCTTTGGGAATCTCCAGCACCACGTTGCCGTACATCTGGATGAAGCGACGATAGCTGTCCCAGGCGAAGCGGTCGTTCTCGGTGAGAAGAGCCAGCCCCTTGACTGTGGCGTCGTTCAAACCGAGGTTGAGGATGGTGTCCATCATGCCGGGCATGGAGAACTTGGCGCCGGAGCGCACCGAAACAAGAAGGGGCAGGGCGGCATCGCCAAGGCGACGACCGACACGGGCCTCGACCTGACTGAGCTTGACCGTCACTTCCTCCATGAGACCGGCAGGCATAACCTGTCCGCCCCGGTAATAGTCCAGGCAGGTGTCAGTGGTGATGGTCAAGCCTGGCGGAACATTGACGCCGGAAGCAGTCATTTCTGCAAGACCGGCGCCTTTACCGCCCAGACGGGCTTTCATCTGATCGCGGCTGGCGGCGCTCAAACCGGCTTCGCCGGCGAAGGCGCTGAAAGCCTCGCGGAAGAGGTAGACCCGCTGGGAGTCGCCAGAAGAGTTCCGGGAATCGCCAGAGTTGCGGGTGCAACACTTCATTTGCAGACCAGGTAGGTCCTGAAACGTGAGAGGGGGCGCCACAGCGAAGGGTGCAGCTTGATCGAGATTGGCACCGGACGACTGTGCTTCAGAAGAGTTTTGCATGGGTTTTCTCCGTTTCCATTTGAGAATAGTTGGGTGGAGGCAGAAGCCCTTTCCGACTTGTAACTGGGGAAAGGAAGTTAGGGTTAGGCAAGTCGAAACAGCAGCCGATTTCAAACCAGGTACCACAAGATCGGGCACAGAAAGCTGGATGATGAGGGGGTGGTGGCTGGCTGAGTTAAGACAGGGCTTCTGAAAAACTAGATGAAATTGACGCCTGTAGCTTAAGCGGTGGCACCGTTCAGATGCCGCCTAAGTAACAGCCTGTGTATAAGCAATCTGCTATTGATCCAAACTGGAATTAGCCAAGCTGGCAGAGTCTTTTAGACATGTAAACGAAGAGAATCTGAATGAGACCTTGATAACCATGGGCAGCAGAAGCAAAGTCAACGGTTGTCAACTTCTTCCATTTTGTAACCAAGACCATATACAGAAGTTATGAGAGAAGCCTTACCTTCCTCATCGATTTTCTTGCGCAGGCGTGTAATGTAGGTGCGCACAGCATTTTCCGAAGCGTCACTATCGGACTTCCAGATCCTCTCCAGCAGTTCCGAGGCACTGAATACACGGCCGCGATTACGCATGAAAAACTCCAGAAGAGCGTATTCGGTCGGTAGAAGCTTGAGCTTCTCGCCGGATTTCAAGACTTCGCAGCGAGCAGTGTCCATCTCCAGGTGCCCAACTTTCAGTACATTGGACACTACATCCGCCACAAATTGCCTTCTCAAAAGCGAACGAATGCGAGCGTTCAACTCCCGCACATCGTATGGCTTGGTCATATAGTCGTCGGCGCCTAAATCGAGACCTTCGATTTTGTGATTGACATCATTGCGTCCGGAGAGAATCAAGACCGGCAACTTGCCGCCTCGCCCCCGGTAGCGGTTGAGAACCTCGGTACCCTCCATCTCAGGCAGACCCAGGTCAAGAATCAAGAGGTCATAGGGGAAAGAACAGACCAGATCCAGGGCATCCCTGCCGTTATGAGCCAGCTCCACAGTATGCTGGTCCAATTCCAGCAAATCCTTGAGCATGCCCGCTACCAGACGGTCATCTTCAGCAATCAAGATCTTGGCCATGGTCTCCTACCGGCGGGTCTAATTCAGGGGGTAGTTGCCTCAGTAAAGTCCTTTGCCGGGGCCGGCTGAAGACTTCCCTTCCAGAAGGAAAAGGTTAGCAGATTTATAGAATTACTGGCAGGCATTAGCCGGGCTGACTGACCGGCACCTCGAACCAGAACTCACTACCCTTGCCCGGTGTGCTTTCCACTCCCACCCGGCCGCCGTGTTTCTTCACTATTTCCTTGCAAATGGCAAGCCCCAGACCGGTACCGCCCCGGCGCTTGCCATCGGCGCCCTCCAACTGGATGAAACGCTCAAAGAGAGAGCCTAGTTCCTCGGGTTTGATACCCGGGCCGCGGTCTTTAACGCTGAAACGCAACATGCCGGCACCACCTGGTCCCACCGCCGGAACAACGGCAAGGGTGACTGCTTTTCCTTCGGGGGAAAACTTGACGGCATTGACCAGCAAATTCTGCAAAACCTGCACAATGCGATCTTCGTCCACGGCCGCTTCCACCTGGGGCAAATCAACACTTTCCAACTTGACGCCTTGCTGCTCTGCAAAGCCTGAGACCAGCTCCAGTGAGCCCTCCACAATGCGATCAACCGGGGTGGGGCGTATTTTCAAAACCAGATTGCCTGATTCCATTTTCTCAATGTCGAGCAAGTCGTTCACCAGGCCCACCAGGCGCCCCACCGCCGAAAGAACCATCTTCGACTTACCTCGGCCCGCTTGATTCAGTTCCCCGTAGGCGCCCTGCTCCAGCATTTCCAGAAAGGTCTTCATGCTGGAAAGAGGGGTGCGAATATCGTGGGAGACCATATTGACGAAGTCCTGCTTGGCGCGCTCCATTTTGCGCCTCTCAGTGACATCGTGAGCGACGCAAAAATAGCTGCGCTTGCCCTCGGAGTAATAGACGCTCCAGACAAAATCTTTGGAGCTGCCGTCATCACAGAGTACCGGCACATCGCACGATTGAGACTCTGTAGAATCCTTGAGCCGCCTCAAAAACTCAGCGGTGGCTTCCTGATTGGGTTTGGGTATCAAACTCATGAGGCGCTTGCCCAGCAAATCGTCGGGCTCATAACCCCAGAGCGTCAGACTGGCGGGACTGACGGAAGTGAAAAGGAGGTTGGAATCGATGCTGAAAATAACATCGGCGGCATTTTCCACCAGCGCTGTTTCACGCTTGACGGCCTCATTCAATTCATCGGCCATGCGGTGAAATACCCGGTCCAGTTTGCCGATTTCGTCTTTGGCCAGCATGGGCGCGGCCATGGCTTTACCCATGGTCAGCTTTTCTGTATTGGCGATAATTTGCGACATACGCCTGGTCAGATCCGAGGCAAAAATAATGGAACCCGCCACAGCCGCCAGAGTATTAAAGCCAAGCCCGATGAAAATCCAGAGCCTGATGGGACCGCGCCGCTTATAAAGCTCCTTGTGTTCAATGCCCAGGCGGCTTTGCTCAAGAAAGCGTATTTTATAAGACCTGTCCATAAAGGAAGCGCCGTAAAGCTGGTCGCGCACTCGCTTGGCTTGAATGGCGGCATACATATTGTCGCCCTCTGCCAGAGCATCTCTGATGCCTTTGACGGAATCAAGAAAATTGCTCACCGTTTGCTTGTATTCCATGACATTGCGCATCTGCACCGGGTCATCTTTAACAAGAGCATCGAGACCGGCAAAACTGCGGGGCACTTCATTGCGCATATGATCCATCTGGGCCAGGGAATCGGCGCGGCGAAAGGTAGTGAATACAACAATTTCCATGACCAGTTGATAAACCTTGCGCTCGATGGCGCTGATCTCGTATAGCACCTCGAAAGAATGCCTCTGGTCACGCTCGGCCGCCTCTGCTTCCACCTCGAAGACAGCCAGAGTGATACTCAAGACAAACTGGATGGAAAGCGGGATAAAGACCAGCAGGATGCCCTTGGTTTTAAGCGAGAGATTATTGAGACTGAAACCCCTGAGGCTAAAGTCTTTCAGCTTGATGCGGGACGGATTCGAACTGGAATGGCCGGGCACGGACAAAAGATCTACCCCTTGTAGCTCAACAGGCCTTTGCAATCTTCTCCTATATACCCGCAGCGGCAAACTAAGCCAAAACCACCCCTGTTAGTCCTCTTTATCCGACACTCAAGCAAAAATCCGACTCTGCAACAACATTGAAACTATTTGCCCTTAGTGTAGGCAGTACCCCTCACATCCACCCCATAGCATTTTCTTGTCTGAGGATAAAGACCATGGGCTTACTTGGAAGAATTTTTCACGGCCGTAGAAACTGTCACAATCAACCCAGTGATTGCAGCCCCTGCGAAACCGAAACACAACCAACCTACGAAAATTGCCGCCCCGTGGGCCCCGTGCCAAGCAACAATCAGAATTGCTGGCAAAGACCCTCCGACAACCAGCGCCCCGATCGCAATCCCAGTCATCTGGAGTTCAATCAGAATCCTTATCAAGTACAGCCCCAACCGGCCCCCTACCGGCCAGGTCAGAATCAATTCAACAATCGGCAAAGTGAAGTGGCGCCGGTGGGAAACGGCACAGAGTCAGGCAATAGCCAGAGAGTCAGTGAAACTCTCGATCTCAAAACCGGCAAGCGCGGCTTCGAGAGTGCCACCCGCGTTAGCGGCGAAATCAAGCCGGAAAGCCGCTTCAACGAGAGCAATTTTATAGATGCAGCCAATCAAGCGGCCAGAGAAGGCAAACCGATTGTAATGGTGGTCGGCAATCCCGCAAACGCAGCCACCCGGGACCATCTCTCCAAGGCCTGGAGTATGCAAAATGGTCACTACGAGCAGCAAGGACGCCCTGATACCAGACGCCACTATAAAGATGAAGCCGTCTTCGTCAACATTGATCCTGCCAGAGTGAAAGAGGGCAGTCTCCTCTCCGACCTGCTCAAAGAGCAGAAGCTCGAGAAGAACAACAGCGCCACTCTCATCCTGGCTGCCCGCTCAACTTCCGACGGGGCAAGCCTTTCCGTCAGAGAACGCTTCGATCAAGCCGCCGATCCCTTCCGCCTCATCGCCGCTCACGATCAAATCAAAGCCGCCGTTAAGCCCGTGGCAGGCAGTTTCTCAGACAACAACTTACCGGCTGTGCCCGTCAAACCAGGCCAAGACGAAGCCGCACAGAAGCCCCAGGAACCACAGGCAAAGCCCGTTATCGGCAATACCGAAGTGAAGGACAATTTCTCTCCCCATAGAAACGGAGGACCGGACACGGCCGCCCTTCCGCAAACCAATTTCGCGCCCCACCGCCCGGTCAGGTTTTCCGACGCTCTAGCAGCCCAAAAACCGGCAGTGCTCCCGGAGAAACCGGCTGCCATCGTGCCCGAAAAGCCGGCTGTGCTCCCTGAAAAACCGGCTGCCATCGTGCCCGAAAAGCCGGCTGTACTCCCTGAAAAACCAGCTGTGCTCCCGGAGAAACCAGCTGCCATCGTGCCTCAAAAGCCCGCCACCCAACCGGAAAAGCCTCTCCATCTAGAGCCCTCCGACTTCGCGCCGCAACCGATTGAGACAACCCGGGAGACACCCAAGAAACCGGTAGCCGTGCCACTGGAAAAACCTGCCGCCGCCACCCCTGAAAAGCCGGCCGCAGTCGGGCCCCAGAACCAGGCTGCCGCGCCTTCTGAAAAGCCTGCCCCGGCCAAACCGGTGGAAACTGCCAATTTGCCGCCGCAAGCAAACGAAAAGCCGGCGGAAATTTCCGATAAGGAGCGAGCTGAAGCCGAAAAGCGCATCATCGCCGAAGTAGCGGATCAGATCAGAGATGGACGCATAAAGACCTTCGACCGCTTCTACGAAAACGAGAGCATCCGTAGCGAAAGAGCCTCCCGCACCCTGGACCAGACCGGTACAAGCCAGGATAAAGCAAGAGAGATGCTCGGCTATGACGACATGAACCTGATCAACTTCAATTCCTTCAAAAAGCAAGTTGAGGACCAGTACGGATTCTGGAACAACTTCAACAGCAGAAGTTACATCAAAAGCAAAGAGGACGTAGTATCCAACTCCAGAGATGAGCAGTGGGCCAACCTGAAGAAATTGGCAGCAGACCAGAACGATCCCAATTACAAACACAAGCAGGTGCTCTTGGCGGAGATCGCTCGCGGTATGCATCTACCTCCGAAAGAGGGAGAAAGAGTGAGCTACTACCATGACGACAGAATGGCTACGGGCAATCAAATCATTGCTCCCCGCGCCGCCTGGCAAAAACAAGCAGCTGAAACCCTGGCCGCCATAGCGGCCGACCCCAAAGCCGATCATGAAGTTGTGGCCCGCGTCTTGCCCGAGATCATGGCTAATCCCTTCATACCGGCGGAAACCAGAATTGCTGCTATGAAGGGCATGGTAGCTCTCGCTGGTGATACTACCAGCAGTTTCATGGACGTGCGCACTAAGGCTGAAAAACAAGCCGGAAACAACCTGGCAGTGGTGGGTACTCCCAGAGAAGTAGCAATCGCATCCATTCTCAAAGCCATGCACCGGGATAACAATCATTACACCGGCAAACCCAATGCGGAAGTGCAAAAAGCCGGCATGGAAGCGCTCTTGCAACTGAAGGCCAGCGAAACTCTCATGCAACTGCACAGCCTGGGCAAGCGCTCTCCTTCCCCGGAAGTGAGACAGGCAGCCGAGGACTACAGCAAGAAAATTGCTACCGCCTCCCAACCGGACTTGCTAAAACTGGCGGAAATGGAACTCAGAAGACAAATGCAGCCACAGGCACCGGGCAAGTAATCGGTAGATACATCGCTTGCATCTCGTCGAACGTCACACTTGGCTTCCAGTGACGGCACTTGCCAGGCCGCTTGCTTTGGGAGAGACTAATGCCATGTCGAAATGTCGCTTCCGTCTTTCCTTTGTTTCCGCCCTGCTGGCCCTGGCCTGTGGCAGCAACGGCGCCCTGGCTCAGCCTGCCGATTTTCTGGACGATTATTACGAGAACAGACTGAAGCCGGCCGAATTCAAACGCACCATCAAAGATCTCAACGCCCAGGTAGAAAAAGCACCGCAAGATTTCAACCTGCGCATGAAACGCGGCTATGTGCAAGCCTTTGCCAGACACTGGGAGGCTGCCCTCGGCGATTTCACCGCCGCCAATAAAATTTCACCCAGCCGCTATGAACCGATAAGAGCGCAAGCCTGGCTAATGGCCAGTATGAACCGCCTCAAAAACGCTCTCACTCTCTACAATCAAGCCATCGAGATGGCCCCTAAGAACGGCAAACTCTACTTTGAGCGCGGTCTGGTGCAAGCCAACATACCGAATTTTCCAGCCTCCATTGAAGACTCCGATAGAGCCATAGCCCTGGGCTACAAAGAACGAAACGTCTACATTCAGAAGGCCAAGTCCACTTTCTATGAAGGTGACGCCGAGAAAGCCGTCAAAATTCTTGATTCCATTCCAGGCGGAAAACAACCACAAAAACGCGAGTACGACTTAAAGACCGACTTTCTTCTGGTGCTGGGTCGCTACGATGAGGCTCTCAAAACAGCAGAGAAACGCCTGGCCATTCCACCTGCGAATGTTGGCGCCCTGCTGAAAGTAGCGGAGTGCCAGATCAAACTGAAGCGCTACAAAGACGCCCTGGCAAATCTCACAAAGGCAATCGCCTTGCATCCCACCACCGCCGACCCCTTTATACGAAGGGCCGCTGTCTATCGCAAATTGGGCATGAATAGCCAGGCCGAAGCCGATCAAAAAATGGTGGAAAAAATAAATAGTAATCGTCATGACCTTTGATGCTGCAAGAAAGTTGCAACAATCAAGCCTTACTATGTAGCCATGAAGAGAAACGCACACCGCTCTTCAAATGTTTTTCTGAGGGGGTAGCTGAAGGGGAGTAGTCCTTATCCTTAGGGATAACGGCTCTCCTCTTTCAGTCATTTAAGGGCTTGCAAGCAATACGTGCCACGGAAAGTATGAGACGAGTATTACAAATACAGCCGCCCCGACCGCCTCATGTTCACATGCTATTCACAGAAATCTCGCCGGAAAAGACAGAAAAACAGTAACCGGCTGACAGAGGGCAATGCCAGTGCCAGCGGGCACTTACAGCTTTCCAAAAGCTGCGCTAACTAGCGTGATATGAGTTTGGCGAAGTTGCCTTCACAAATGATGCAAATACTTCTTTTAGAGGCGAATCGACGCTAGATTCGGGAATTGTCTTTCACCTTCATTTTCTCCCGGAATCCCCAACCAAAATACTAAAAACCCCCGTCCTTCCACCTTCAGCCTTGCTTCCCAGAGCCATCACGTCACAAGTAACAAGCGACGACGATGTCCGGAGCATCCCAACTTCCTCGAACTGCCCTCCAGCGGATGAGCCAAGACCATCGGCTGGATGCAGTTCACCTATTGATGAAATGGAGAGCACTATGACCACTCCCCAAACCCAGCCCGAAACGGCACCAAACCCGCCGCCTCAGCCTGAGAAGACGAAGCTCCTGGACAGGATGATCTTCGAGACTCGCTGGGTGCTCTATCCCATGAACGCCGGTCTGATGGTGGCATTGACCATCTACCTGCTCAAGTTCCTCTACCAGGTGTTCATCCTTCTCGGTCATGCACCGGCACTGATCACCTCTACTTCCGCCGAACACGATCACGAACTACTGGTGATCATCGTCAGTCTTCTGGACCAGGCCATGATCTGCTCGCTGCTGATCATGACCATCGTGGGCGGTCACCAGATATATGTGCGTCGCTTCCAGGAGCAACTGTCCAATCAGGGACCTTACTGGCTGCGCCGCGTCGACACCATTGTGCTGAAGGTTAAGCTGGGGCTTGCCTTCACCGGTGTCTCCAGCGTGGTGATCTTGAAAGACTGCATCAGTTCCGCGGTCGTACCCACGCAAGTCTGGGTGACACACGTGGTCATCCACGCCGTCTTCCTCGGTACCACGCTTGTCACTGCCATCGTCTGGCGCATCATGCACCCCCACGACAGCCAGGATAAGAGCGCTAAGTAACGGTCCGGTGAAAGACAACTAGCAATTTTGAGAGCGGACCGGCCTTCCCGGCTGGTCCGCTCCTTTTGGGAAATTCCGAGGCATGCAAGAAATTATGGATAATTTCGTTCAAACCTTGCAATGCGGCCGAGAATGAATGAAAAACGAGAGAATTTCGCTCGCGCCCCAGGTTTTAAAAACTGACCAATCAGCCTTGAAGACCGGCAACGCTCCTCAAATTCATTCAAAACCATACTTTTACTATATTTATTAGTGTGCTTTTCGATTTTAAAAGGTGATTGGGATTTTCCTAGCGTTTCAGGACATTTCTAAACGGCTTAGAACAGTTATTTTCCTGCCAGAAAAAGGCAGCATTTGAGGCTTTGGAAACAGGGAGGCTGGATTTTTTAGGTCCAACCCCCCTGCGCCAAAACTGACGCGCACTCTGTGATAACCATGGAGAGTTTCCTTGTTCAGAGCGCGAGAAGTCAAAGTACTTGTCGATTAACCGAGCAGGTAGGGATGCTCAGAGTCGACCTGGACCTGAGTACCGCGAGCACTTTCTGCGGCAAGTTCCTTCAGCATCTCGCCCACCTGGTCCGCAGTCAGCACGCCGACGTGCACGATCTGGGTCTTGGTGGCAGGATTGATGAAGAACGTGGTGGGGATCTTGGTGATCTTGCCCTTGCTGGGAAGATGGTCCGAAAGATCGCAGTCCACCTGGTAGAACTCAGCTTTGCCGGCGAACCGAGCAGCAGCCTGTTCCATCAGCGGTCCCTGGGTTTTGCAACCAGAGCACCACGTGGTGAAGAACTTGATGACGAGGGGGGTCTTGCTCTCGGAGAGCTTGACAGAGTCGAAGTTGTCGTCGTCGAGGTCGGTGAGCGCAACACGGGTGGCGTTGGGATTGGGGAACTCTTCGCCGACAGTGCCGTCGAAGTCTTCGTTATCCACCCAGACCGCCTTCGGATCGTTGTCCTGAGCAGCCCGGCGGTCCTTACGCCATCCGAAATAAGCGATCACAATACCCACGACAATCGAAGCGCCGATGACGATTCCGAATGTTGACATAGTGTCTCCTGAATTCATGAGGAGTGGTTTTGTGACAAGAAGCAAAGACATGGCAGAAGCTGGCAGACGGCAATTGTCGCTCTGTCAAAGTTCACCGAGCCTCAAGGCCACGGAGATACCAGCTCTCTAGCTCCAGCAAGTAAACCCAAGACTACCTCTGCAAGCTGAAAGCTTGAGCGAGTGATTTGAATGGCTGGGCAGATGAACTTCTTGGGTGTCTTAGGTGCTTCTATGAAAAGAAAAGATTTTGGGTTTACCTGAAAACACTAGTTTTAAAGAGAAGGCGGGATCAAGGTACGCGGGAGGCTTCTGTGTATCTATTAAGCCTATATAGACATAAGCTGAGGCCTGAACAAATAAGTCAGCTAGCTCATCTTGACAGCTACCGTCTGGAAAGCTTCGCGCAAAGAAGGGCGCCCACGCCCCCGAGACCCTAAAACGGTCGTCTTGCCCGGCACACTTCAACTCCCGGGCCAGACCGGAGCCAGGTTGGAAAGTTGCCTGTAAAACACTTGGCAAGCCTAAGTGTTTTACAGTGTTAAGCCTTAGAGACAGAACCCCGGCCTCCGGTTGCCAAGGTGTGTTATACTTCCAAGTCCTGATTGGATATGCCTCTTGGGCATTTTAATCTGATTTGGGATCGTAGCTCAGTTGGTTAGAGCGCCTGCCTGTCACGTAGGAGGTCGCGGGTTCGAGTCCCGTCGGTCCCGCCATTTATTTAGACCAGATGATGATTTTGAAAAAACGGCTATTTTTCAGTCAGAATAGCTAGTAGGTAGTCTCTGGAGTTTTCAATTTGGCTGGATTTAGTGAGCTTCTCAGTCCGGTGCATTCGCCGGAAAAGAAAAAAATCCTGGAAGCAATCGCCACCAGGGGCCCACGCCTAGTGCCGGTGGACGTAGCAGCCAGCACCGGTCTCGCCTTACCACTGGTGGTGAGCGAACTGAACAATATTGCCGCCGAAACCAATGCTCACCTGGAGGTGACGGAATCAGGCAATATCGCCTACAAATTTCAGGGCAATTTGCAGCAGGCTTATCTGGCCAATGCTTCCCGTCAAATCTTGCTTTCCGCCTGGCGTGTCTTTGCCAACGCTTCCATTATCGCCCTGAGAGCCTTCTGCGCCTTAATGTTCTTTCTGGTGCGCATTTCCTTCGGCGTCATGTTGATCGTTGCCGCCGTGGCCGTGGTAGTACTGGTGGTAGTGGCAATCGTGGCGGCCCTGAAAGGGCTGAGCGGCGGCGACGGAGATTCAGACGGCGGTTTCAACCTGGATTTCGGCAATATCTTCGATTTCGGCTGGCATGACGGTTACTATCATCGCCCCTTTTACCTGTACTGGGCCTTTGACTGGCTCTGGGATTGGTTCTTTTTCTGGCGCTATGTGCTGCCCGACCCCTATTATCCCCGGGGCGGATACGGCAACAGTGGTTCCTATAACGCCCAGACCGACTATCTCAACAAAAAAGCCGGCGAAGGCGAAAAGAAAGGCAACTTTCTCAACAACGTCTTTTCCTTCCTTTTCGGCGACGGCAATCCCAATGCCAATTTTGAAGAGCTCAAGTGGCAGACCGTCACTCGCATAATCGAACTGAACCAGGGCGTGGTCACGGCCGAACAGTTGGCTCCCTACCTGGGGGAAAACCCGGCCGAAGAAGACTGGATGATTCCTGTACTGCAGCGCTACAACGGCAGCCCGGAAGTCTCGGAAAACGGCAATATCATTTATGTTTTCACTGCCTTTCAAAACCAACCGGGGGGCAATTCCATCCCCATGGGCTCATTAGACGCGGCCAAAAACCAGACAAGACCGGTGGATGAACTGGCCGGTCTCTTTCAAAACCATGTCAAAAGGCAGTCTACCACCAAGAAAAGTGAAGCCCAGCTCAGATTCATCGACAAGCTTCTGCCGGAAAAAGAGTGGGAGTTTCTCACCATTGATGGTGGCGCCGTCACAGGCATCATACTCTTTGCTCTCTTCATTACTTTCGGCGGCGCGGCACTTTTGACCACCACTGCCAGCCTGCCGATAATGTCGCATTTCACCGCCCTTATCTATCTGATTATGGGTTACGGCGGTCTTTTCTTCCTGATTCCGGCCATCCGCTACGCCATTTACAAGATGATCAATGAAGGCATAGAAAAGCGCAACCAGGCTAAACAAGTCTATGCGGCCAATCTAGCCAATCCTTCCCCCGAACTCAGCAAAAAGCTCTCCGAGGCAACCACGGTTCGCGTAGCCGGTCTGCCGAAGAAACCGGACAGAACCGTCTACAGTACCGAACAAGACGTTTATGAGCAGGGCTACAGCGAGCCTGACGATTTTTCGCCGCCGTCATGAAGTGCCGCTAAGAAAGACCATCTCTAGCGCTAGCCAGGCTAGCCGATCACGGTCTTACCTAAGGCTCAGACAAGCCAGCAAAGCTATAATTAGAGCGTTTGAAGCCTCAAATGCAAAGAAGCAATTGCTCTTCCTGCCAGGAGAAAGATAAGGTGAGCTTTGAATCTTCTCCACCTTCCCTAGTTTAGTTTTAGCCAGTAGCTCCCCAAATAACAAGAACAGTTCTCAATCTTTCCCTGATTGGTCAGCTTTGGCGCCGATCTGTTCTTGCACATCATAACCACCTTTTGCAGAGGGAACTCATCATGGATGCACCATCTACCCCGGGTGCCGGCACTCTTTTCCTGATCGGCGGCAAAGCAAACGAGACACTCAATCGTTTTGTCGAGCTGAGCGGCGGCAAACAAGCCCTGATTGTCATTCTTCCACACGCCAGCAGCATCGCGGCCGAAGTATCGGCTGAACTGTCCAAAACCCTCCTCGACAAGGGCGCCGGACAGTGCTGCATCATCATGCCCGGCGAAGACCGCTCTTTGCCGGAAGGCACCACGGCCGTCTACCTCATGGGCGGTGATCAAGCGCGCCTGGTGGAAGCCGTAAGCGGAAAACTGCTCGCCGACATCAAACAGCATCTGGCCTCAGGCGGAGTCGTAGCCGGCACCAGCGCAGGCAGCACCGCGTCAAGCCAGGTCATGATCACAGGCAACATGGAAGACGACGCACCGGAGACGCTACCGCTTGCCCCCGGCTTCAACTTCCTGCCTGGTTTCACCATCGACACCCATGTGGGGCAACGCAACCGAGTGCCGCGCATCAGGGTGGCTGTCAGCCGCCTGGAAAATACCATCGGCATCGGTCTCGACGAAGACACAGCTTTCGAGATCAAAGACGCCCACGTGAGCGTGCACGGTGTCGGCAAAGGCTGCATCGTCATGGGCCCGGTCCAGAACCAGGCCCAAGAAGACAGCCCCACCAAGTTCGTCAGCCCCAGCGATATGGACGTTTTTGTCTATACCGCCGGCGACAAGTTCCAACTTCCCACTTCCACGACCTCCTTCCCCAAGGAAGCAAAATGAGCAACACCAATACCCCGGCCTCTGCCAATACGACAGCGGCCGCCGGCTCCAATTCCCAGCCCGACAACGACGCCATCCTGGAGCGTTTCAAGGCTGCCTACAAGAACAGCGAGCACTACGTCATCGATGCCTGGCTCGTCTCCGTGGGCGACGACGTCTTCATCGAGTACCAGCTCGACACCGCCCTCTCCGATCTCACACCGGAAGAGATGATGAAGAAGATGGGCGAAATCCCCCGCGAGTTCGAGGGTCTGCCCACCATCATCACCTGGTTCCCCAAGGACTGAATCGGAAGGGACGACTTCTTAAAACCGAAAGCCTGAGCAGTTGAGGCGGCCGGTTTTTGGCAAACCCAGCGGGCGGAGCAAGCAAGAGCGATCTTCTTGCCCTTCCCCGGGTTTGCCTTTTGGCCCTGTTTTACTTCGCTTTATAGTATGTCCTCTCGAAAAAAAATTTTGAAGCTCAAAAGGAAAGTCCCTGTGTGGGGATGGTATCAACAGCAGGCAAACGGAGGCTGTCCGCGCTGGAACCGTCTGAGAACCCATCCCCGCCAAAGTCGGAATCAAAGCTGTGAAGCACACTGCACTTCACAGCATAAGTACACGCCGTGAAGAGTACTCGAGCCATGCATTGCTGCATCACTACCGACTCTTCAACGGCTAACGGCGAAGTTTGGCGGAAACATCAGAAATGCACGGCGCTCTTATCGAAACGCAGCATTTGTGCAGACTTGCCTCGCTCGTAGTAGTTGTTCAGAACTCCGACAGAGCGGAATCCAATCGACTTGCAGAAGTGCAAGCACTGCACGTCGCTGCAGTCGACCACCATGTTGATGTTGTTCTTACCGTGGTCCTGCAGATCGTTCACCACTTTGTTCATCAAAGCAGTGCCGATGCCGTTGCGACGCAAGGTCTCCTCCACAGCCATGTGAGTGACGTAAACACCGTCATCCCGCACGACAAAAATGAGGAAACCCACTACCAGAGAACCGTGAACTGCAACGATTACCGTGTGCGGGTTCTCCTTGACCAAGCCATCGAGCCAATCCTCTTCCACAACAAAGTTGACGGTGCTGTGGCTGATGCGGACGATAGCTTGTTTGTCTTCGCCTTTTGCTTTGCGAAGAACGATGCGTTTTTCAAAATCAGTAGGTGTGTTCATGAATATGCCTCACTTTTGGCTACTATTCTTGAAGCCCGATGGCGACACTGGGCTTACGGAACAGAGGGATAGGTAGCAGCCGGCGAACAAACCTTGCAGGTCTGCTCATAGCCAGGACAGCACCTCAGGAAGCAACTGATGTTGCCGGCGAAAACCTGGAATGGAAGTGCTTGTTACGCTTGGGGTTTGGTGATTTCGAAAGAAAAGATTAAGAGGTACAGTTAGTACTAACACTAGTACTGGAGCGCAAGTCAACAAAAACAACCCGCTTGACTACCCACAAAGCCCTGTCAAGCCTTGTTTTCTACTAGCGCAACTGCCGAAACATTCGCTTCGGCAAAGTCAAAACAGTAAACTATGCAAAGCGGCAAAGTATCAGGTCTTTCGCCAGTTGCGCCACTTGGAATCCTGCTCTTTTTGCGCAGAAATGATGAATTGCGCCGATTCGAACTTGACCGGCGCCGGTTCCCGCATGTTAGAAAACGATAAGACTTTCAACCCCGAACACTACCTCATAGAAAAGCAAAACAGTCAAGAATCAGCCTCATCCGCATACTTTCACAAGCATTCACTTGCTGAGTGAAACATTGCCTGAACATAAACCAAACAAGGTGCCAGGGATTGTGTAAACAAAAGGCTCCTTACTTCACTGCCAGGAAGGCCAGACCAACCAACTCAAATCTGGTGACTTTCACCAACTGGAGTACTCAAACATGTGCCTTTCCAACAACCACTACGACGGCGCCCGTATCGGCTTCGCCAAATCTGTTCTAGTCGGTCTGGAGATCTCCGAAATTGTCGACGGTGAGCGAACCGACCGGCGCCTCCTGGCCTATAGCAATCAGATCACCAGTCACATCGGTGCAGATGCCAAAAATCCCAACGACGACTTTGGCTGGGGGATTCCGGCACCAATTACCAAGCTGGGCAACGCTCTACTTATCGCGGTACCAGCCGCTCCCGGCTCCATCCTCGAAACCGACCTCATACCGATGTCGAGGTATCCATGGATGGTCAAGGACATGGTTGCCACCGTCACCGAGCCGGCGACACTCTCCTTGAGCCCGACTCGCTCCTGGCTGTTGCCCCAAAAGGCACTGGTGGTGAGCGACTTCGACGCCGGGCTCTACGATGTAGTGATCGCCTCCAGTGCCAGTGCCATTGCCGGAACCCTGCGCGCCGGCCGCGTCAATCCGACCAAGATGCCGGAAATACGCCAGGAACTTTACGAGCAACTGGACTTGCTCTATCCCGGCTTTCAGTTCGTACTCTTCTGCTTCAACGAGAAAGACGTGGGCAAAACCGGAACAGTTATGTTTCGCTACACGCCCATGAAAGGCAGCGAACATCTGCTCTACTTGCCCGGCCTCGATGGTCACAACGGCGAGGTCGAGCAGGGTCTCGTCAAGCTCGATCACACCATAATCGCCGGCTCTTACCGCATGAATGATGAAGCAGGCGAAAAGGTAGACTACAGCGACCGTGACGTCGAGAAAGAACTACCCTGGCTGAAAGACTGCCGAATCATCGGCACTTGCCTTCCCCAAGGCATCGAAGCACCTCAGGGCGACTTCCTCATGCTCCTGAACGAAGTACGCGAAGGTACCCTGCGCATCAAGCGGCAACTGCCGCCGGGCTGGGCAAACGTTTTCGGAGAGGTACCCGACCAGGCACCACACTTCATCCGGCCGGCTCGTACCAGTCGCTACTAAGCTCAACACCGACAAAACCTAAGAGGAATCACCAGCCAAAATCCGCAGTCGCAACCCTTCGCTTTCAAACACCGGCTGCCTCGTGCAGCCGGTTTCACCGCATCCAACCTAGAGAACCTTCATGTCAGCATACCAGCTCGTCTCCGCCCTAATCAAAGCAGCCCTTGGCGCTATCGCGGTTGGTCTGTGTGTTTTGGCCCTGAAAATGCCCATTTCCGGAGCCTTAATTTTCACTTTTGTGGCAGCCGCTCTCTGCAGCTTCGAAATTCGCCCGGCGGGCGCCATCGGCATTGCCGAAAGTGTCAGACTGTCTCTCTTCGCCGGCGCCATGGCCTTGATCATGACCCCTTCATTCTACCTATTCAACCTGGCCGAATTCGAGGCGGCGACCATGGCCTTCTATGTCTCACAACTGACCGTGGCCGTTCTAGCAATGCGCTGCGTCACGCTGTACCAACCACCAAAATCTAAAGCCGGAGCGACAACCATAGCCGCTGGCGAACAGACAACCGAAGAGAACTAGACAAATCCGGACTCTCTGCCTTCGTCACCTGAGGTGTGGCTCTGGCAGCCAATAATCTGCTGGTCCTTCGCAGCTCAATATCCGGAATACGGAATTGCACTTTTGACCAGCTTCCTCATCCTTGCCGGCATCGGCTTTAGCGGGAAAGGCAATGCCTTTCCCGAGCCGGCAGGATGCACCAATAAAACAGAGACTTGCACATGAATGAAAGAGAAAATAAGAACCCGCCGAAAGGCTGGCTTCTCAAACTGGCAGAGCTTTTTACCAAGGGCATACTGGGCGGCCTCATGCTTTTCTACTTGCTCTGGGAAAATACAACTTTGCCATTGCAGAAGAAGACCTACGAGAAATGGAACATTCTGATCGGACTTGGTCAGTTGACCACGATCTGTTCGATGATCTGGTTCGGCATCAAGCTCTTCCCGACCTATAGCCTTTGGGCCGTACCAGCTGCAGTTCTAATCGGTATTTTGACCTACAGCCATGGTTTTCCAATGCTCTATCTGGTGGTGCTAAGTCCTGCCTATCGTTTCCTGAGATGGGCATTAAGGCGCTTGCAACCGCTTCTGCGCAGGGCCTTCAAAGAGAGCTGGCGCTTCTTTAAGCGGCTCTACTCACGCTTAAGCCGGTTCGTGAACTGGCTTTCTCCTTATGCAAAGCGTTTCTGGAACTGGCTGGCCGACTGCCTAAAGCGTTTCTGGAGCTGGCTGGATGCAGTTCTGCGTCAGTTATGGAACTGGTTAGCGCCGCATGTTAAGCGCTTCTGCACCTGGTTTACAGGCTGGTTTGAGGGAGTCTGGAGCCGGGTGAAGATTTGTCTGCACCGATTTTGGAAACTCCTCACCGGCTGGTTAGGTCGTTTCTGGAATTGGCTGGAGCCAAAACTCAACAAGTGTTTGCACTGGCTAAGCAGAAGAGTAGCGCTCATCTTAGCCCGGTTGAGAGTGAAATTGTCTTCTCTCTGGAGCTGGATTGAGCATCTAGCCTACCCCCTGTGGGTTTGGATGGAGACTCGATGCAAGCACCTGATCATGCGACTGACTGTTGTTGCTTCGCAAGTCATGGTCAAACTCGGGGCATGGCTTCGTGCTCTGGCCGATACCACAAGCAAGTGGGCGGTGGAAACATGGCAAAGCCTGAGCGTTGTTCTCGAGCGGCTGAAAAGTCCGGGGAAGCGCTAAACGCAGCCATTACATAAGACCGACCGGGCTAGAAAGCCATAGACTGGTTTTCCTGTAGAGCCCAAGTGAGAGCTCGTGTGTTGATAGAATCCTGGCAATAGATTGTCAACGCCGGGCTCTCACCCATTTTCTGCAACAATTCACACCGGCAACAAAGCGATGATCTAATTATCTAACTGCCGGCACTCAGCCATTCTGACTGGCAGAGGATAACTCCAATAGGGTCGATAAAAATCAAAGCGACAGCAGGTGCTTTTTGGTGCGAGCAACCAGGGAAACAACTAAAATCGGCTCACAGACACGGGGTATTTTTCCAAAGCCAATTCTACTAGTTTTTATCGTATCTTTTCGGCAAAAGAGAGAGTGCAGAAGCAACTTGAGGGAAAGCCATCCCTGGCAAAACCCTCCAGAAAATTCACCATTACCACGCTGTACCTGTGCGATAAACAGTCATGAAGGGTCTGTCTTTCCAAAGCTCCCGCAGCAGCTTCTTCTTCCCCCACCGAAAAGCGGAAGAAAGCGGTCGTCTTCCGGCCTCCGACGACCTCCACCTGGTGAGAAATGCGTCGAGCAGAGTAAGATCATCAGGGGCGAAGACCTGAAAGACTCTCATAGAAACTCCTTCTTCCGCCAGCTTCCGAACTAAATTGGTCTAGCCAAGCCCCCAGTTAACGATGTTTTGCGCCCAAGATGGAACAGCTATAGACTGCCAGGTACCTTCCTGAAGCGCGTACCAGTAGGCCTGCACCACCTCACCATGCACGCTCGCCTGCACTTCCTCGATGACGACATGGTCGTAATAGTTGCCTTCGCTCAAATCTGACAAAACGGCCTCATGCGCATAGGCAAACTCCGGATACCACCCAACTGCGCGAGTCTCGCTCGTGTTCTTAACAAGGGTGACCACAAAGATGGTCAGTGGCTTGCCCCTCGACAAAGTCAAAAGTCCGGCTGCCAAAAGAGTGAACACAACCAGGCAGGCAGTCAAAAAACTCATGATCAGATAAGCGGGAATAGTCATTAGCGGCACCACCCTTATCGATGCTATACCTTAAACCTCGGCTCCCAGTCCAGCAGAAGCCGAGGATGTTTTTGAACTACTCCCTGGAGCAAAAGCGCCTTCCAGAAGGCGCTAGTGGCTCAAGGAGCCAGATTCAGAAAGACCATTGCGGTTCGCCTTCCGTCAGCCTGGTAACCAGGTTGTACCGCCTGATGCGCAAAGCTCCAGAAAGGCTATCGAGAAGCCCGGCGGAACCGATGAAAAGATTGAGCAGGTTGACGAGCTGGGTCACCGACTCGATGCCCTCCGGAAGCTTGCCCATTAGCAGATGATAGGCCATACCGGGATCGCAGCTAGCCATCTGCGCTTCGATGGCAATAAGCCAGTCGGAGGGTCCGAAATCGGCCGCCACGATGAAGAGGCCGCGATCTTTGATGGTCGGCTCGTCATAACGCAAGCTCGGCTGCACGACCGGACCACTCTGAGCGGGACTGAGCAACCGGATGATGTCGGGGCGAGAGGCGATCAGGCTGCAGAAGTAGCCGTCGGACATGCGACTGCCATGCACCTGACGGAAGCCGCCATCAGGTTTCTGCACATGCAAGAGCGAGACTCTGCCGGCATAATCGCAGGCATGGGCGGAAACGTCGACATTGCTGGAGGGGAAGTTCATACTTTGACCTGTTTTCGTTTCTGGAGTTGATTCTCTGGGCTTCAGCCCTAAAAGACGTCCCTGTCCGCACCGCTTTTAGGACGCGGTTCTGTCCTCAACGGCAACACTTAATCCGTCATAGAGGTGCTCCGTAATGATTCGCAGGACGTTCTCCTGAACGTCCTCCCAGTCGAAGGCCCTGGCGATCTCGATGACAAACTCGTAAGTCTTCAAAGTCACCTTAACGATGCCGTTGAGCCTGACAAGATAGCCAATCACGTTACAAACATCGGCGGAGACGGGCACTTGCTCCTTGCCGCTTTCAACTGCCTCGTAATCCTTCAGGTAGTAAATGCGCTCCCCAGTACAAAGCGCGCTGGTGAGACGCTGAGAAACGGCAAAGCAGCGCACCTGCGGGGAACCATCGGCGTCTGCAAAAATTCGAATGCGGTTTAACTCGCACATGTTCTAGCTCCTATTGCGGTGGGTTAATGATGGGCAGCTTGTGACGGATAGTTCAAGCGGCCAACTTGCCGGACTCGCGGACCTGGTAAAGCCATATTCCATCGACTCCGGCCCGGGTACTTAGACGAGTCTGAACATCTCCACGGCCTTGAAGCATGCTGAGTACATCTACGACCGCAGCAGTAGGCAGACGCTGTCCGTAGATGTAATAGCCAAACCGACTCGACAACCCCTGCTCTACTTGAGAGAGAGTCAAGGCTGCGCCTTCTGCCTCCTCGCGCAGGACAATCAGCACCTTCTCTTCCAGGCTGAGGCCGGTTCCCGTCATTTCGTTGAAGATTGCCTGCCAGACGAGAATATAGTCAGCAAAGAACTTGCAGACCGCTACTTTCAAGGAGTCTTTGTCTGAATTCATGGATTTCTCCGAGAGATTGCTGAAAGAAATGAATCCTTTCCTCAAGACATCCCTGTCCTCCTCAAACTCCCTTACCGCTCACGGGGCAGGTTTCTTCAGTACATCCACTTTGTAGCTGATCCAGCAAGTCTCATCACGGCACTTGTAGCCGCGACCGCCCTGACTGTCATTGTCGAAATGCACCCAGGGTTCGCCGTACTTGGCGCAGATGCCGTTGTTCCAGACCTTCTTTTCCGCGTTGCGGGCAAAGACCGCTCCGCTCACGAGAAGAAGAATAGCGATTACCAGTGTGAACATGCTATTGCTCCAGATTGAATTGGTTAGTACACCCAGAAGGCGGCGGCAAAGAAGAGCGGAGATAGTGTCGGCACTAGCACCGCCAGCGACTCTTAACCGCGGGTGATGGTGATCAGGTAGAGGTAGTCCACCACACTTTATCTGAAGGCAAGTGCTTGTACGTGACAGTGCTGGCGGCGAGAATTTCTCTCGATTGCTGGGTGAGCACCGTGTTGAGGACCCAACGTTCAGCCGACATATTCGTGCCTTCAGAAGTTGCGGACACTTTTGCATGTTGAAGACTTCTAATGTCTTCGCTCATTTCATGTCCTACATAGAGCCAATTTCTGGCACGCACGGCCTGCAGGACAACAGCCGAACCATCAACCATGGCAGCGAGGTTTGTTGCCGCATCTTCGGTAAGCATGGATAATCACCCTTCTAGCAGTTGACAATTTCCGGGCCATTTGAAAGATTCCCCGGCAGGGTGCATGACCTTGCCTAGGGAGTTTCAGTTGCAGAAAAGACCTCCCTGTCACCGTAGAAAACTCCCTTCAGCTTGCGACGGTCATCAAATCTCCAGATAGATGCCGCGCTCCTCCACATGCTCTCGCGGCAGGCGGAAGAAGTCGGTGGTGCGGGCGGCAAACTTCTTCATCAGAATGAAGGCCGTCCAGCACAGTCCGTTTAGAGCAGAGCCTGACTTCCTACGCTTGAGAGTCTCATGGGCGATGAACAGATGCAGATCATGCTCCAGGCCATGAGGCACTATGCCTGTGCGAGCCAGAGCCCTGAATTCCGCACAGATGGCGGCATGCACATGAGGCGTTTGCATGAACCCGACATTAAAGACGAGCCGGTAGAAACCCTTTCCCAGAATCTCTAGGTCCAGCCGCTTGGCACCAGTTACCACAGGCACCCGAGCGGTTTTCACTGAGAATAGCACCACGTGCTCGTGCAGGCTCTTGTTGTGCCCAATGTGGCGCTGCAGGAGGGGGCCGATGTCGTGTTCCACCTTTGTCAGCCAGGCAGCCAGACCGGGTACGCGTACTACGTTCTGTGCATCGATCTGCTCCAGGAAGGTTTGAGTCGGCGTGGAGAGCTTGGTTAGCTCTGCACGCACCGCCATGGTGCCCTTACGCCAGGCAACCATCAGGAAAGTCAACAAGGCCGCGATAGACAGCGGCAGCCAGCCACCCTCGGCAACCTTTGCCGAATTGGAAAGGAAGAAGCCCAGGTCAATAGTGCCGAAGAAGGCAACGGTAAGCCCGCCGCATAGCCAGGGACAGCCCCACTTGGAAGACATCAACTTGGCCAGCAAGAGCGTGGTGATAAGCATCGTGCCTGAAACAGCCACACCATATGCAGCCCCCAGCGCTTCCGAGCTGCGAAAACTGAGCACCACCACGATTGTACCCAGACCGAGCAGCCAGTTCATGGCCGGTACATAGATCTGACCGAACTCCTGACTGGAGGTCTGGGTGACGAGCATCTTCGGCAGAAGGTCGAACTGGATCGACTGGCGCGTTAACGAGAACACACCGCTGATCAGAGCCTGAGAGGCAATGATCGTAGCAAGAGCAGCCAGCGCAATCAGCGGCACAAGAGCCCATTCAGGAGCGGCCTTGTAGAAGGGATTGTCTGCAGCACTGGGATCTTGCATGATTACAGCGGCCTGGCCGAAATAGCTGAGCAGAAGGCCGGGCAGCACCACCTGGAAGAACGCCCGCCGAATAGCCCCGACACCAACGTGGCCCATATCGGCATACATAGCCTCGCCACCCGTCACAGCCAGAAATACCGTTCCAAAGACAACCAGAGCAGTGCCCGGGTTGTGAACCAGAACTTCATAGGCATAGATCGGATTGAGAGCCAGAAGCACACCAGGCTGACCGATAATGCGGTAGATACCGATCAAGCCGATGACCGCAAACCAGGCCACCATGATTGGGCCGAAGGCACCGCCGATGCGGCCCGATCCGAAACGCTGAGCCAGAAAGAGGAGAAGCAACAGTGTGATGGCAGCCGGCAAAACGAGATGCGCAAACTGCGGAGCCAGTACCTCGATGCCTTCCATGGCGGCCAGTACGGAAATCGCCGGTGTGATCACGCCGTCACCGAACAACAGCGCCGCTCCCACAATGCCCAAAAGAGTCACCAGACCCATACCGCAAAGGCGCAAGCTTTCGTGACCGCCGTTGGCGATCAAACTGGTGAGCGCGAGAATTCCTCCTTCTCCCTCGTTGTCGGCCCTCAAAACCAGAAGGCAGTACTTGACCGCCACCACAATCAAGATGACCCAGGTGATCAGGCTGACGATGCCCAGGGCATCCTGGGGGGAAGGAGAGGCATGACCCAGCGACTTCATAGTCAGCTGCAGCGCATAGAGCGGGCTGGTGCCGATGTCACCGTACACGAGCCCGAGAGCCACCAGCGTCAGGGCGTGCCTGGAACGCGGCAAGTGCTGCTTAGAATCGGAGAGGTGAGAGCTTTCGAAGCCGGACATTTTAGACCTCGGTAGATGTCAGATATACGGGCAGAACAGGACTTACTGGAGCGTCGAGGTAGACAGCCGCTCTTCCATGACCTCAAGCAAGGCGCCCAGGCGATTGGTGATAGCGGCAAAGGAACTCAGGCCGCTGAACTGAGCAATGAGCACGGTGGCACCATTGAAGACAGTACTGAAAGCCATTACGGCCTGGGTAATGGTGCCGAAAGGAATCTCTCCGGCGAAGTAACTGGGAGCTACAATCACCACCGGAATAATTCCCACAAGCGGGTTGAAGACGCCGGTAAAGGCTTGAATCTTGGCATTCAGCTTGAGGATATCCATTAAGGTGCTGATCACCCCGCCAAGATTGCTCTTCACAGCACTGGCCAACGACTCCGGGACAGTCTCCCTACCGGAGAGAACCGTGCGAGCAGCAGTCAATCCGGCACGCAAGTCTGCTTCTCTTTTCATCAAGGAAAAGCTGTGTTCCACCAGGTTCTTACCAATTGCCGAAACAATCAGAAGACCGAGAGTGGAATACACCATCACCGTCACTGACAGGGATGGAGATATGACCCAGAGCACGGTGACGAAGGTGAGCACATTTACCGTAGCGTCAACAATAGCCATGAAGAGCCCGACGGAGGAATTGCAGAAGGATTCCACGTCCTGTGTCATCCGCTGTTCCGGGTTGTCGATATCCGGGTTTTCGTTTACACCATAGAACACCTCATGGTTAAGGTAATGATCGAAGAGGTATGCCGTGAGCCAGTTTCGCCAGATCAGGGCCAACCGGGTTCGGAAGAAGGCATAGAACACTCCGATAGGAGCCGCAACCAGAATTGCGGCCACGGAGCCAAACAAATAGAAGTAGAAGTCAGGCAGCGCGCGGGCTTCCACGGCGGTCATGAAATGCCCGGCAGTTTGATTGACGAAGACGGCTACTGAAGCATTGACAGCAAGCAGCGCAAAAATAGCCCCTAAATGAGCAAGGGCCGTATTGCGGCTAGCAGAAAGCCAAAAGGGCTTGCCGACTTTGAGCAGCCTCCGCCATGGCAAAAGAGCGAAAAGACCTTTCATAGCATACTCCGTAGACCAGGTTAAGCCTGAGCAAAACAGCGCCCGCGGCAATCTGCCTGCTCCTACTTCAGTTGATGGCAATCAAAACCAGGGACCGCAATGATTACTCATAATTGCTCTCCAGAAAAATTGATTTTGTTTCCTGGTTGGGACATCCCTGTCCTCCTAAAGCTCCTCGCTAAGCGTTCGCCGCCCAGATGCGCCGGAATTCATCGCCAGTGAGGGTTTCTTCCTCAAAGAGCACCTCTGCGCAGGCCAATATCTGCCGGCGGTGTTTCTCGATAAGCTGGTCGGTGGCGGCTTCCATCTCGTCTACCAGCTTGCTCCAGGCCTGGTTGAACCTGTCGAGCAGAACTTCGCCAACCTTCGAGACCGGAAAGCCATGTTGGTCAAGAGGCAAGGACTTGACCCCGAACTCAGCCGACATTCCGTAAATGCCGACCATCTGCCGGGCCAGGGTGCTGGCCCTCTCGAAGTCGTTGCTGGCACCAGTGGAGATCTTTCCCAGGATGAGCTTTTCGGCGGCACGACCGGCCAACAGAGAGCGCAAGCGAATGCGAAACTGCTCATCGGTCCAATCATAGCGTTCTCCTTCTTCCGGGGAGCTATCCATCAGACCGAGTGACTTATCGGTCATGACGATAGAGATACGATTGACCGGATCCCCGCCCTCCGCTTCAGGAACAGCCGCATGTCCAATTTCGTGGACAGCCGTTGCCCAGCGCTCCTTATCCGTGCGCACCCGGCTCCTGATCTGCGTGCCGTAAGCCATCTTGTCCACGCCTTCGTGCAAGTCCTTAGCGGCAATGATAGCCAGGTCTCTGTACTTCTCTACTTCGGCGTCGGAGATGTCCTCCGTCAGTCCGCCAAACTGGCGCTCCACGGCAATGGTGGCAGCATTTTTGATAGCCCCCTCGATTTCCGCACCAGAAAAATCATGGCTTCTGCGAGCCAGATCATCGAGCAGCTTGGCCTGGTAAGCAGCCTTCTCGTCTCCATCCGGCCCGATTACCCTAAGCTTATTCAGGTAGACGGCATAGATCTCCGCCCGACCTTTCTTATCAGGTTTGGGCACCTTCACCTTGATGTCGAACCGACCGGGACGCAGAATGGCTTCATCCAGAATATCCAGGCGGTTGGTGGCGGCCATAGTCAGAACCAATCCGTGGTTACCAAAGCCATTCATCTGCACGAGCAATTCGTTCAAAGTCTGCTCGTATTCTTTGTCACCACCACCTTCACCGCTACCACGCTTCTTAGCAATGGCGTCAATTTCGTCGATGAAGATAATGGATATGCGACCATTGCGGCGTGCAGCGGATCGGGCCTTGGCATAAGCCTCCCGCACCCGCTTGGCACCAACACCCACATACATTTCAACGAACTGCGAACCGGACATGGCTTCGAAGTGTCCGCCTATCTCCCCGGAGAGGGCTCGAGCAAGCAAGGTCTTACCGGTACCTGGCGGACCATGAAGAATAACGCCGCTAGGTACCGGCGCACCAAAGATCTTGTAGAGCTTGGGGCGGCGAATCTTTCGTTCCACTATCTTCAGCTCATCAATAGCTTCCTGGCATCCGGCCACATCCGCGAAGGTTTTGCGGTCCTCCTCCCGCACCTCCACGCCGCTGCCCGCATGGGAGCCACGACCTCCGGCACCCGCAAGACTGCGTTTGCCATCAACGCCCTCTTCCACATCCCATTCCGACCACATGAGCGCCAGGCCAACCACCATGAAGGCACAGAGGATAAAGCCGCTGACAAGCTGAAATTTTCCGGCTTCGGACAAACCGGTAGCAAAGCCGGTGACCTCTACAGGCGAGCGACTCGCCATTTCGATACCGCCCTCTTTGAGACGGGCAAGAAAGGTCTTGAAAGCCGCATTGCCGGCCGCATCCTGAGAAAACACGACCAGGCGCTCGAGCACATAGGGCTTGCCGACGGAGTCCCCCTTCTTCTCAGTCTCTGCCTTAACTTCCGGGACCTCGCCTCCGTTTTTGCCGCTGCTTTCCCGAGTGGGAGGTCTGGCAGACTTGATTACCATGTAAGCAGAGTTCAATTCACTCACATAGGCCACACGCTTAAGATCCTCCTTGTTCAAGGCAAGTAGCCGCTCAACCTGCCAGACCTGAGCGCGCTCAACCGCTTGCATCTCAGGCGGCAGTATCAATCTGTCGGGATTGCGATCAACACCGGTCAAGAGCGTCAGCCCATTCAAAGCGAAAATGCTCAGCACCAGGAGCAGGTAGAAGTTCCGCTGTCTCAAACCGGTCAGCTTTATGAGAGCGTCGACTGTTTTTTCAACGAACTCGCTGAGGACGCGCATGCGGCTCTTTTCCTCCCCTCGCTCGCGCCTCTTGAAGAGCAATACGCCTAGCCAAAAGGCGAACCAGAACATGGTCAGATACCATGAAAAGGGTCTGGAATAGTCGGCAGGATCAAAGGGAACGGTCTTCTTCTCATCCACAGGCAGGGAAACCGCTCCGGCCAACTGCCGCATCAAGGTAAGATCAGCGGTGCGAACAAAGCGTTCAAGCCCAAAGCCGTCACCATGCACGATTATGCTGTTTGTCTCGGGAAAGAGCAGCAAACCCTTCACGGACTGGTCTCGATTGTTGAGCAAAACCTCCAGTTCCACAGCCGAGATTTTCTCGGCAGAGGAAGCAACCGCAGCATACTCCGGCGGCAAGACGTTGGGCATGTTCCTGGTGACGAAACCAGCAGAGGAAAGGAACAGAAAGAGCGAGAGAACAGCGAAAAATGCACCGAAGTGCAAAATGGATTTCCGAAAGAGCCGGTTTTTAGACAGGGACTTGAGGTAGGCAATAATCTTTTTCATTGGCTTAGTTACCGTTCAACTACTCATTTAAAAGCGGTAGCACCGTCCCTGGTGCAGCAACCGCTTCAGTGAGACTCCGTCACCACCGAGCCTGTTTCGGCTATTACCAGGGAGCCTTGCTCAGCCATAACCTTAGAGCCCGGTTTAGCCGTCACCTTAGCTCCTGCTCCGGCCTCCACGTCGGCACCGGCTAGGGCAATCACCTCCGAGCCTTCCTCAGCGTAGACCAGAGAGCCCTCCTCTGCTTGCACATGAGAGCCGGCCTTGGCAAAGACCCTGGAGCCACTCTGCGCAATCACCACCGCTCCCTCAAGGGCAATGACGGTAGACTGGGATAGGGCGGTAACGTTCGAGCCTTGCCGAGCATAGACGGTAGAACGCTTTCCCGCAGTAACCCTTGACCCGTTTCTAGCCGTGACTATGCAATCCTCCACAGGAACCACATAAGAGCAGTGCTCCGCCACCAGATTGGACCCGGCCCTGGTGAGAATGTGAGAGCCGCTTTCTGCATAGATGAGAGCCGGTGCCCTGGTACTACTGAAAGGCAAGTTGCCCCGATCTGCCTGGTAATTGACGAAGCCGCAGACAACCGCTTCGTCACTGGCCACAACACGACTGCCGCAAAAGGCTACCACTTGAGCACCGGCTTCGGCGTATACCGTGGCACCACTGCGGGCAAACACCGTGGAGAGAGCAAAGGCATGAACGGTGGAACCGCCCTCAGCAATGACCTTTGAATAGGAACGGGCATAGACGAGGGAGTGGCTCTCCGCAAGTACCGTAGAGCCGGCCTGCGCCTCGACCTCGGAGTCGGCCGAGGCCAAGACAATAGAACTCAGCATAGCCTTCACCTGAGCACCGCCTTGCGCCACAGCTGAAGAATAAGCCACATCAACCCGGCCGGAATCAGCACCAATGAACTTACACATTAGTTACCTCACAAAATCAAGAAGAACCCTATAAAGGGCAGATTAGGTACTCAAATCTCCCAGTCAGGGGGTGTTACCCGGGAAGGAAAGGGCACCAGTTCAATGCGCTCACTGAAACCCTTAACGAGTTCGGTAACCTGACCAGCCAGCCGGAGCGCCGCTAAGTCTTGCCCATCATGGAGAAAGCCAACCGCTTGATCGGCTAGTTCATAGGCCCGGCTCAGCTCGATGAGGGCCGCAGCCTCGCTTTGCTCCGGTACATGATTCACTTCAATGAAGAGCACGGCTTCGAAAGCACTGTAAACCGTTGCTTCCGTTTCGCTCAATTCATTGCCGCGACCCCGGCAAGAATCCTCTTCACAATTGGGTTCTTTACTCAGCCTCATTGCCATGGTCATAAAAGCCTCGCTAAGTTCACAGAAATATGGATTGGACGAACTTCTTGCCAGCTACAGACGGACGCTCTTGCGCCGGACAAGCAAGTTGTCGATGAAAGTGAGCTGTGGTGTCAGGCTGCTGGTGACGAGGGATGTGCTCCGGGGTTTTTCGGTGTTGAAGTATTACCGTTTTCTAACACGGGTAGGGTTGCCATTGTCAACAACATCCGGCGAACCCGAGACGATCGCAGGAAGAGTTTGCTAGATTTCTTCTAGCGCACAGACGATTAGCTAGCCTAAACACGCTATTTAAGCCATCTTTGCCTAATTCAAAAAGGCTCCAATCTTTGCCGATTTGAAATACAACGTCCATCAACGAAACTGAAGAGCAAAAACTATTCTGATGATTCCAGTTACAAAACCGTCATGCCCTGAGTGTCAACGCAAAGATCATAGATTTCGCAAACGTTCTTCTGGCGGCGATTCCAGGTGCGCACCTGCTCAAGCACTTTAGCTTTCCAAATCTCCTGCACCAGTATAAGCACGGCCGGACCGCCTCCACTTAGAACACAACCGATGATTGGGGCGTCAGCCAGCTCTGCTTTCAAGGACGGCAACTCAGGAATCAAACTGGAACGCGCCGGTTCATGCAAAGCATCTTTCATGACTTCGTTCATGGCCAGAGGGTCGCGATTAATGACAGCGGCCACCATAGAAGTGCTGTTGCGAATATTACTGACGGCATCGGCCAAATCCACGTGCTGAGGCACAACCTGCCTGGACTGCGGCGTGGTAAGAGTATAGGGTGGCACCACCATAATCACCATCCAGTCTTCAGGCCAGGGAATAGTCTGAGCTACTACTCTTGCACCATTGACGGCCCCCCCGCAAACCACCATGGAGCCGAGCAAACTGGCAGCCATTGTTTCGACATGGCCTTCCGTGCTGACACATTCACCAAGCAATTGAGCCCTTGTGGGCAAGCTGTCTTGCAAGACATGGGCAGCCCAGAGCGCCCCCAGAATCGCTGTACCGGCTGTTCCCAGGCCACTACCCAGGGGCAGATCGCAGCGGAGAGAGAGCCTGGCCCTCTTCAACAGGCCGGGATCATTTTTCCAGAGCTTTTGCAGAAGAGTGTAAATCAAATCACCGATATCAGAACCTTTACTGCTTTTGGCGAAATTACCATCTAAAGTCACCAAGCCGGTTTGAACATTTGTGCCGACAGTCGAGGCTAGATCGCCGGCATCAAAACTGAGAGTGACATACGTATATAGATTTAGAGCCAGACCAATGGCATCAAGACCTGGTCCCAGATTACAGGTACTAAGCGGCACACGTAGGGTCAGTGCTCTGCCGCTGAGCAGGTCTTGTTTCGATTTTCCCGAACCGAGAACTCCGCCGTCAAAAATGTCCAAAGACGGTGAAGTCTTAAACTGCGTTTCTAGCTCCGCCTGAAGTTTCTGCCCCTGTTGACCTTGCTGCACATAGTGGCGACTGCGTCCCAATGTCTTCTGTCCAAGGTAGGCTTGAATCGTGTGAGATTCGAGCCCCTGCCTGGCCATCTGCAAACCCTTACTGTGCCTTAATATGCTGGGATTGACCGAAAACTCGAAACCGGCATTGCGCCCGGCCTGCGCCACGATAGCGCCCACAGAACGCTCATTGAGAACACCGCGCCGCTCAGAAATGAAGACATGTTCGCTCCTGGGCATCTTATCTTTCCAGAGCTTCAAGAGACTGACTTCATCGTCTTCCAGGCTGTGTTCACTCTCTATGGCGCTGCGCTCTCGAAAAATTTTCAATATGCGATTTTCAAGGTCTATGTTGGCCCACTTGAGAGAAATAATTTCGTTTACACCCAAAGCATGACGATAACAAAGTAGGATGAGCGCCGAATCCCGCAAGGGGTTGCGGCTGTGATCGAGGGCGGCGAGGCGCAGTGATTCCACTTCCAAAGGGGTAAGAAAGTCCCGCGGTCTGACCTCGGCGCTTTTGCGCTTCACCGGTGGGGCTTTCCGATTCGATTCCAGGGTCATGGGAAACGACTCCAGCAAAAAGGGTCTTCGACGCAGAGCCTGACACTGCCGCTCTGGCATTCTCGCAGTTTCAACCATGAAAACATAGCGGGGCTAGCGAGCAATTGCAAGAGCCAGCCAATCCAAACCTGTCGGCTCTTTGCAGGCAACTTTGCCGAAACCGGTTGATTCTTTACCAATTCGAAAGGGCAAAGCGAGACAAATTTTGATTTGTTTTTTCCCAGCCCAGCTTGCTAATACGGGTCATTAGATGAATTTTCATCCCAACCAGTTCGAGGCAACCACTTACCAGATTTTCAAACAGCAAGCCACAGCGGCAACCCTTCCAGAGCAGATCTGCTGCATCGGTGAGGCCTACTCGCTAGTGATCTGCCAGTTTTCCCAGTCACCAAACCCACGAGGCAAAAACCGTGAGTTTTAAAACCCGAGCAAGCTCGATCTGGAGCTCAGTCAAAAGAGCCTGGGTCAACACCTTCAAATTCATCGGGCGAGGAATCAAACTGTCCTTCAGCCTGACCCTCGTATACGTGCTCGTCGTGCCGGTTATTCAGCCGGCGCTGGCCATGGCCTGGGCACACCTGCCAGCGACGATCATAGCCGCAGCAGCCCTGGTACTCGTGTACCTGGCTCTGAGGCGCAAGCGCTACCTGCTCTCGGCTCTCACTTTGATCGCCGGTCTGAGCACTTCCGCCGCTCTAGTCTACCTCTACCACAGCGGCTGGTTCATCGAAAACGAAATGGCATCGGCTCTCAACCCTCGAACCCTGACTGAACTTCCGGACACCATCAACAACCGGCTGCTCGGACGGGCCACAGCCTTGCAATATGCCGGCAACGCCAACCACGACAATCGCCTGCGAGCGGGAAGCCCCCACCTGACAGCCTCGCCCACTGGCGACAAAGTCTCCTGGCAGGTGCCTCTGCATTACACCGTCTGGTATGGTGCCGCGCTCGGCTCCACTGGCGGACTTATCACAATCGATGCCGGGCAGACATCTCAGAAGGTGGATAGCATCGATCACAGCTTCTTCCCCTTCGGTGATGAAAGCTGGCTGACAGAAGCGGCCTTCCGTCTGCTCCATCCCCTCTCAAGACCAGGCAATGTCGTCTACTGGCGGCAAGACAACGGTCAATGGTGCATCCTCATCTCCTACCTGAGCTACAAGCCCACCCTGGGCGGAGGTATGATTCCCTATCTGGCCGGTGTCATGCAGGTAAACTCCTCAGGTACCATCGCCCACCATTCCGTCGACGAAGCCGCCAGGCTCTTCCCGGGCGTTCCCCTCTATCCGGCGCCCCTGGCCAGACAATATGCTGAAGCCTACGCCGACTACAAGCTGGGCGTGACCAATTACCTGGTCACCCAGAAAGACCTCTTGCGCATATCGGAGGATCCCAAGCTCTCCTACGACGACACGGCCTTCAACCGCCTGCCCTACTACCAGGTTTTCCAGGGTCTCGGTCTGGAGCTGGTGGTGCCGCTGGAACCTAACGGCAAAGCCGACAACACCGCCCTGAAAGAGATTCTCTTCTTCGACGGCAGCACCGGCCAGGCTCACAGCTACCAGGTATCCAACAATCCACCTGTGGTGGGGCCCAAGCAGGCACTGCGCAATGTTGTCAACGCCGATTCTCAATCCGACTGGGGACAGTTCTTACCCATCGAGTCTAAGCTCGTGGTGCAGGGCTCCAAACGCTACTGGCTATACACCGTAGTCAATCGCACTACCTTTGCCCACGTCATGCTGGTACTGGTAGACGGTTTCACCCTGGAAGCCCATAAGTTCATCAGTACCGATGAACTGCATGACTTTATCTCCCGGCAAGGACCAAACAGTAACAGGTAAGCAAGCCGGAGGCCGGAGCGCCCTTCATAAAAAGGTCTGAAGAAGGACCGCCCCACGATCAAGGACGATCATTCATCTGCAAAAGCCAGAGAGATTTTCTGACTGTGAATACTTCCAAACTGTCTCAATCGCGCCTGAAAAACTATATAGTGAAAGGAGCACTATATCTGGTACCAATCGCCCTCACTCTGGTGATCCTTAAGGTCGTCCTGGGGCTGGCCTATTCCATTGTAGGACCTTTTCTCGATGCCTTCTCAGGCTTGCTTCTGCCCAAGAACGCCGACTTCATGCACGGGCTTTTCGTAGGGCCGATACAAAGCGTGCTCTTACTGCTGGCCGCACTAACCTTGCTGGGCATCATGGCCAGCTCCAACTTCGGTGCCAAATGGCTGAAGTCCATCGACTCACTTTTCCTGCGCATCCCCGGAGTAGCCACCCTGCATTCAGCCGGGCGAAGGGTTTCTGATCTATTGATGCTGCAGAACAACGGCGCCGCATTAAGGCGAGTCGTTACGGTGCAGGCAGTGGGCAACCTGAGAAGCATTGCCTTCGTCACAGGTGAGACCATAGACACAAACTCCGGCAAGACCTTCCTGCATGTAATCCTGCCCTTTCCGCCCAATCCAGTCATGGGCCTGCCAGGCTTCATCCCGGCAGAAGAGGCGATTGACTGCGACATGACGGTAGAGCAGGGTCTGCAGTATGTGATCTCCCTTGGAATGGCACCAGTGCCTAACTTGAAGCTCTCCCAAGCCTCAAACCAATAACCGACGCAGGATACAGAGGTCTGAGTCTCGTGGACTCGGACCTCCGTATCCCGTAATTCCGTGCTTCCTTAACACTTGCAGGGAGGTGCTGCCAAACAAAACGAGCTCATCCCTCTAACGCCAAGAGCCACAAGCTTTCAGCACTTTTTTTACTTTTTGTGCTTTTTGCGGCGCCAAAACTCTTCCAGCTTTAAGCCCCAATTCGGGAGGTACAACTGTTCCACAACACCAGACTCTATGCACTGTCTGACCTTTTTGACCTTTAACCATTCTCTCCACAAGAACCCAACACGAGGAAAACGTATTGGAAACCATCTCTATTAGCCTGCTGCTCACTGCTGTGGGCGTGCTGGTAGTCACACCCCTGCTCTGTGGAGCCATCAAAGAAATGAAGAGATCCGGGCAAGTGCAACCCTCAGAGGATAGCCGAGCGGTTAAGCAAGCTGAAAAGCAGCCTGGTTCCAATCAACCCAACCAACAACTTGAGCACCGAACCGAGGATGCGGAGCACCCTCTCAGCTTTCCGCGCCTGCTTTTGATGACCCGCTGGCTGCTTGCTCCCTTCTACCTGGGTCTGGTGGCCACGGTGATGCTCTACATGTACAAGTTTGCGCTCAAGCTATTCGCCCTCTTTCTAGAACTGCCTCATCTGGCAGAAAAGGAAGTGATGCTCAAGGTGCTCTATCTGGTAGACATCGTAATGGTGGCCAACTTGCTCATGTACACTGCCATCGGCAGTTTCGCTTATTTCGTGAGCGGCTTCGTGTTCGCCAGCAAATATGAGAAACCGGCTATGCTCGGTCATCTCGACGCTACCACCCTCAAACTGAAACTGGGCATGGCACTAATAGGTGTCTCTTCCATTCACCTTTTGGAAGCCTTCATGGATGTTGAGCAAATCAGCATGGTAAAGATGATCATGCTGGTTTCAGTGCATGTTGTCTTCGTGCTCTCCACCATGGCCATTGCCTGGATTCGCACCCTGCCCAGCCATGGCGGCAATAACCATCATGGCTAGTTAGGGCCGTGCCGGTCCAACCCTGAAAAAGAACCTGTAGCTTGCCTCGGCAAGCTACCGCAACTGCAACCGTTAAAACGAGAATACTCAACCATGAAATTCCAAAATCCCATCTCAAAACTGAACACCTGGCTTCAAGAAACTATCGCCGAAGCCTTCGAATCGGGACAGTTTCGGATCAAAGACTTCTCCGCCAACATGAGCGGGCGCTCGCTCAGTCCGGAGCAAGAATCGGATTTTGCGCGTCGCGAAAGGCTGATTCGTCAGTGGCTGAACGCTGACCAATACGATATTCACATCGGCAAGAAGCACCCGGAGTACGCCCATCATCTGAGCCTTCTGGGTGACCTCTACGCCGTTGAAATGTGGCCCGCCATGGGTCTTCCCTACTATGAAAAAGCACTGGCAATTTACAAACTCACCCTGCCTACACACGACTCCAGGTGCCTTGCGCTGCTCGGAAAAATTGCGCGCTGCCACGAGGCTAGCGGCCGACTGATCAAGGCTGAACCCTTATACAGGCAGATCGCCGAACTGATCATAAATGGAGACTACCCGCTCTCAGAAAAGGAAAAAGCCGCTTCAGACCTGATCGACATCCTCGGCGAGCAGGGCAAGCATGAAGAGCGACTGAGTTTGAAGCTGCGGCTCGTCAGCTTCTACGAAGAGACGGCCTTCAGCGACCTTGAGGGGCTAGCAGGAGTCTACGAACGCACAGCGACAGTCTTTAAAGCCATGAACGATCCAATCACTGCTGCCAAATATAGGAACTTGAGCCTTGCGCTCATCTCCTGGCAGATCGTACAAAAAGCACTCGGACAAGATGCTTATTCCCTGCGGCAAGATCTGGCCAGAGTACAAGACTGCTACCTGAGCCTGAACAAGGAAGACCTGGCAGAAAAGCTAAGACGGCATATCAAACTGATCACCGTCAAAGAGAGAACCTCAAAAGATGACTACCCGGGCCTAGAAGAAGACCTGAACATGCTTGCAGATCTGTATGAAGAACGGGCTGCGGAGACTAATTCTGCCGGAGACAACACCGTTGCTCAACATCTTCGTCTCAAGGTCCTTCGAATCAAGGAGAAGCGCACCAATAGCCGGTGGACGGCAAAATGAGACTAACTGGAGAAAAGCAATATGAAACAGACAAGCCACCGAATTAGTATCTCGCACATAAAGAGTGATACAGAAATAAGCCTTCACAAGACGGATCACCTACCGAGCGTCTTTGTGAGTGAGGAATATGACGCTACGCTGCTCACTCTTGTGGTCGGGCTTTTGAATGAGCTACTGCTCTGTGCAAGCCAGACTGGGAAAGTAAAATGGTCTCAGCTCATGGCAGATCTGCAGCGGCTGGGAATCACTGAGATCAAAGTACCGCGCCAGCAAGATATGGGCGTCTTCCTGGTACGGACAATTAGTCCAGACCAGCCGGATTGGCAGAGACCGGGTCAAGAACGTCGCATACCGATTGGTGCCACTACTATCGGTTTCACTAAGCTTTCCATAAAAGTCGAGAGAACCTGGATAAATGACGAGCACAACCATCCTGGCGGTAACAGGCCTTTGCAGGAAGCCCTGGCCATAATGGCTTATCTATTCTGCCTGCAAGTTCTACCGGGCGCCACGGCTTCACAAAGAGCAGTTTTTCTAAGGCTAGATAGTACAAGCCTGACCTACCTGCTCGACCGAGCTAAGGTTCCAAGACTAAATGCGCAAACTCTAACAAAGGCGATTCTACGGTCACACATCAGAAGCCTGATAGAGAGCTAAAGCCCATAACAGAGGCAAGGAAGTAGTCGACCACCAGCTTTCCGGATCAAGGCTCAGGGATGAGCCGGCCGGAACAAACCAACCAAGTTTCCCATCCCTACCTAAGTCAAATGACCGATATCAAGAAGTCGATCAACAGAGGCAATGCACTGGTAAATCGGTCAGAGATCCGATGCAAACCGCAGCCCCAAATTCCATCATGGTATCAGTAGCGCTCACAAATGGCGGAGGCTGTATGCTGCACTTTCTTCAGAGGATACTCAATGCACTGCTTGGCTGTCTCAAACTTACTTTTCAAATCTCAGACAACCTGACCAACTCTATCAGCTCTCTCAACTCTCTGGTGCTTGAAGCCGCATCTGCTTCAGCGCGCCCTGAGCGAAACAAGGCCAATTGCGACCAAACACTGGTTATGAACATGCCGGAGAAAGTGCAAGCTCAATTGCAATTCAAAGCAGGGCGAGCCACAGATCAAATGCAAACTCTAAGCCGACTGAATCAGCTCCGTAGTGCCAGACCAAGTCAGGAAGGCAACCGCATCTGCTGGTACAAAGAAGGCACCAAAACCAGAGAAATTCCAGCCGCTGAACTTGTTGCAAGCCAACACGTGGCGACTCTGAAGAGTACGACAGCCAGACAAACTCACTATAGAATTGTGATCGAGAACTTGCAGACGGCCCGCAATCCTGATTAGCGATAGCTTCTCGCCGGGGACTGCTCAGACTTTCACTGAAAAAAACTCCACGCAACTTACTACCACATATACTATTACCACACACAAAAAAGTCCTTCGGAGTAAACAGCACTTCCTGTGCTGCTTACCGCCATCTACCTAAACATACTTTCTCGGATTAGAAAGGGCCATCCCCGGAGCCGCGCACTTCTCCTCGTTGGGAGTGGCGTGGTCTGGCACCGAAGGAGGGCGAGGATAAACCCTGCGCCCGGTGCGAGGCCAGGAAAGAGCCATTCCCGGAGGCGGCCTTTCAAAAACCTCTTCCTTGACCGGCGCCGACAACCGGACAGCCCGCATAGCAAAATGCATAATCCACTGATTCAGTAGATATATGCACTCACCGGCAGGAACATCCACTTCCTTGTCCATCTGAAACGAGTACCCCGCCAACTCCTTGTCGGCATGGTAAACGCCCAGACTGACTAAACCCCAGCGGTAACGGAAACAAATCCGCTCGCCGGAACGAAGCGTTCCCTGCACCTCCAGGGGTGACACATCGACCGTCACGGCAAGCTCCCGAAACAAACCAAAACACTCCATACCTTCAAGCAATGCACGTACCATCAAAATACCCTCCAACACAAACCAGCTCTGGTTTTCCATAACCATTGCCGGCAACGCAAAAGCATCAATCACTCCCGATCGATGCCGAAACCTTTCAGGTACAAAGCACTAACAAGTCAGTTCTCAATTTGCCACGCTCAATCAGGAATATCCTGGTCTTCATGGTTCGGAAGCCTGAGGGCAGCAAAACTGTCGTGGGTCAGTACAAAGGATACGCTCGGTCCACAAATGTCATGACTCCTGACGAGCTTGGCCTGCCAGCCTACATTCATTGCTTCGAAGGCCGCTGCAACCTTTTGCATGAAGTCCTGGTCGGCAGACCCAGCTATCTTGAGTACAAAATTCCCACTTCCATTGATGTGCCTGGGACGCCTACTACCGGGTAATCGCTCGGTGAGCAATGAAGAGATACGCAGAACCTCATCCTTCACGCGGGCGTCTTCATTGGTATAGAAAGAGACAACATCTTCCGGTTTTAAAATGAACATTGATTGATTTCCTTCTGAGTTGAAAAGCAAGGATTATTCGAGCGGCAAGAAGGCTCTCATCCGCTCGGGTCGGCATTGACATTTGATTGAGCCGTTACGGACAACCAGCTCTAGGTTTGCGTGAGCGCCCTGAAAGTAACATCAGAACCCTTTCCGGCAACCACTCTTGCTCCGATCATGGCATCCACCCTTGAACCTTTGCAGGCCAAAACTTTCGAACCCGGCAGGGCATGAACGTGAGATCCGCGTCTCGCCGTCACATTCATGCCTTCCCTGGCAGTAAAGACAGCGCCCAGTTCAACGAGAATCTTAGCCGGTTTGCCTTCCGAGTCAGCGGCACTATCTAGCTCAACAGAAGCCCCATAATACACGTAGACACTGGCGCCATTGCCGGCCACTACTCGCGAACCGGCCATAGCCGATACACCTGAACCGCTGTAGGCATAAACAGTCGATCCGCTACGAGCAATAACTACCGAAAGTGCATAAGCGAAGACCGTTGAGCCTGGTCCAGCAACAACTGTAGAGCGGGCCTTCGCTCTTATGACCGCACCGGCTTCGCCAACTGCCACTGAACCAGCCCGTGCTTCAATGATAGAGCCAGCATGTGCAAGCACCACAGCGTCATGCCTGGCTATTATTTTGGCACCGAACTCTGCTACACCGGGGGGTCCGCACCTGAATACTACAAACTTATCGCTATGAGAAATTGTGGGACACATTCTTCATACCTCGTGAAGGGTAGGCACCACTATGGTTCGGAAGATTTTCCGCAACATACTGCTCGAAAGACAGACACGGTTAAAGCAACTGAATTGCTGAGTGAAGCTCGTTTGAGACTGATGCGGCTTAAGGTCGAGAGTTTTCTCCGAGTAGGATGAAAGGGAAAGCATTAACGTTTTCTAGCATATTCAGACCGGACTCTGTCAACGAAAATCGGCATTCCCGGGTCAACCAGATGCCCCTGCAAAAGAAATTGCTCTGGCGCGACCATAACCAGCTGAGCTAAACCCGCTATTTAACCCATCTTTACCTATTTAGAAAAGGCGGAAAACTTTGCCGAATTCAATCGCGGGCATTGACTGTGTTTTCAAAAATCCTCCTACCTTCTGTAGTATCTTGACCAAAAAAAATGGAACAAACAATGCTAAGCCAAACTAAAAGAACTAGCACCGTATGCAAGAACTTTTGCTCTTTTCCGGCGCGTCTCCAATTCAAAAAAAACACTGCACCGCGGCGATCTATCAGTAAACATCCCCTGCGGGGAGGGAGGTCCCTGAGAATTGGACCTCCCTCCCAAACAAAACGGCCGTCACCTATCAGATGGCCTTACCGGGATTGATCTGTTCGTGCAAAACCTGCCGCTCCACATCGCTCAGAAAGACGAGCATGTTGAGCAACACGTTCACCGAAGCAGCATCGGCAATCCAGCCCACGCCGGTACCCTCGGCAGCATCGCTTTCGATGTGCATGGCGATACCGGCACCGACAAAGGTCTTACCTTGGACGGTAATGGCCCAGGGCGGCGTGGCACCACAGGTGATATCGGAAAAAGCCCGGGCGGTGACCACCGGAATGGCAGTCAGATCGCAGGGTTCCACCTTCTCCACCTGGGCGGTAAAGATACCGAGGCGCCGATAGACGGCATCGTGCCAGACGACCAGAACCGGTGTACCCAGAGCGGGAGCATCGCCGGTTTTGGCCAGGGCAAGGGCCGCCTTCTCAGAGCTTTCCGGCTCCCAGAGCCTGGTGCTGCCCACCACCTTGCGCCTGGATGCAACCGCACCAGACGAACTGCCGCCAACCAAATCCGGCTCCAGGAAATCGGCACCCTGACCGGATGTCGGTTCCAGAGCCATCTGGGAGCTTATCACGAAGACAGGGCGGTCGAAATCGCCTCGAATGATGGGAGGCAAATCACCGACTGGGACGGCGGCAGGAGGAACAGGCTCCAAGCCCTTCTTGCCCTTGCGCGCCACCCTGGCCATGCGTTCTGCCACTGCCGCACCGGTGCGCCAGGCGTTAGGGTGAATGTACTTCTTGTAGTTGAGAATCTGGCGCGAGGCGTTGGCGCTGCGAGCAGCCGCGTTGGCCGAGGCATAGTGCACCCCCATGCCGATGCGGAAGAAAAGCACTGCCAATACCAGAAGCATGGACCAGTCCATCACCGTGGTGGAATTCTCCGCGGCCCAGAGCATGGACCAGAGAAAGAAAGAACAGCCGACGAAGATCGCCACCGAAGTGCCGGCACTTTCCCTGCGATTTTGCAGATTGTCGGCCACTTCCAGGTAGGTGACGAAGTCTTTGTGATTACCGAGGCGAGGCACGGTTTTCTTGATGTGCGCGTGCTCCACCTTGAAGAGATTGAAGAGTCGATAAGCCCCGAGCGCACTCATCAGTGCACTGAGCCCGAGGGCCAGTTCAAACAGGCGAATGGGATCTTGAAACATATTATTCTCGTTTCTGGGCTCCAGACAGAGCCCCGCCCAAGCCGGACTTTTCATCCCGGTCTTGAGCGGAGCTCCCGGAGCAGTTCAAGTTACCTACAGACGACCTCTCGTCTTAGCTGACCAGCTGAATCTTGATCAGCTTGGGGCCGAAACGGTCGCTGTGTTCTGCATCGTCCGCCGGGACCATCCCGAGGACAGGGCTGCGCTTACCGTCTGAACCATCCGGGTAGGGATGCAATTCATCCATGCGCTTTTCCACCATGGGCGCCGTCACCACCGAGAGGTGGGCACGGGTCAGCTCCCAGGGGGTACGCACGCCGGCGGTCTTGAGGAACATGAGCAGCGCGCGCTGCAAGACCATGTTGTAGTTGGCCACCTTGACGTACTTGTCTTGCGGGTCAAGACCACGGCGCAGACGCGGATCTTGGGTGGTGATGCCGGTGGGGCAGTGGTTGGTGTGGCACTTCAGGGCCATGATGCAGCCTTCGGCAAGGAGATTGCCGCGACCGATATTGACCATGTCGGCACCCATGGCGATGGCAATCGCCACATCATCACCGCGGGCAATCTGCCCGGAAGCAATGATCACGGTTTCGTTGCGCACGCCGAATTCACGCAGGGCGTTATCCACAACGGGAATAGCATGCAGGATGGGCAACCCGGCACGGTCGGCCAGGTCCACCGGCGCTGCACCGGTACCGCCCTCGCCACCATCGACGGTGATCCAGTCGGGAGCTTCACCGCTCTCCTTCATGTAGCGGGCGATCTCTCTGACAGCCTCTTCCCGTCCCACCACGATCTTGATGCCCACAGGCTTGCCGGTGGTTTCTTGCATCAACTTGACGAAGCGGAAGAGCGAAGGCACATCATTGAACTCGTCCCAGGCATTGGGAGAGTAGCAGTCTTCACCCTGGGGAATACCACGCCACAGAGCCAGCTCCGGCGTGATCTTCTCTTTGGGCAATTTGCCGCCCTGACCAGGTTTGGCGCCTTGAGCCAGCTTCAGTTCGAAGCCGACAATCTGGTCGTTCTCGGCCACCTGCCGCACCTTGTCCAGGTCCAGCATGGTGAAGGGTTCGTCCAGACCTTGACCGGCAAAGCGGTAGATGCCGCGCAGAAGCTGTTCAGCCGCTGCCTTTGTCACCGACTTGCGGAAGCCGAACTTAGCCGGGCCAAGTTGCACGATGATGCGACCACCACCGACGACTTCGCGCTTCACCGGTTCCGGCTGTTTGACCAGTCCGAAGGTAGCCCTGGAGAAGAAACTCCGCAGATCGTGACGGAACTGGGCGCCGCTTTCGGGGCGCTTGATGACGCCGTCCAGATGGTAGGGAGTGAGCCCGCCTTCACCGGTGAGCATGTGGATATTGGCCAGTTTGGCACCACTGGAAAGGGCTTGCACGGCTTCAGCCGAAAGCGCTCCCCAGCTCATGCCGGAGATGTTGATCGGCCAGGGGCAGGCATAGGGCTTGCGACGCTTCGGACCAATGATCAGGGGCGGCAAGCGATTGCCCAGGCGTTCCGTGTCGGGAATGGGGAACATGCCCGGCAGGAAGTGAATCTCGCCTTCCTGGTTGTACTTGCGCTGGGTACCGAAACCCAGATTGTTGTTGATGCCCTTGGCGGAGCGGTAGATGTAGCGCCTGGTGACGCGGTTGTAGGGCGCCTCTTCCGTGTCGCTCATGAACCAGTACTGACGCAGTTCGTCGCCTATTAGCTCGAAGCCGTAACGGCACCAGCCAATGAGCGGGAAGTTGCGACGGATGGTATGGGTGCGATCCAGGAAGAAGTCGTGCACCGCCACTTGCACCAGGAAGGAGAAGAGCGCGAAAACCAGACCGGCCATATCGCTGACAAAGTGCCAGCCCAGCCACCAGGCCAGGAAGCTTATGCCAAGCGAAATGGGCAGCGCGGCGCTCTGCCTTTGCAGGAACTCGTTGATGGAGACCTGGATGGCCACCGTCAGAACACCGAGCACCAGTCCGTACTCGGCGCCGGCGAAGTACCAGCCAAGAGTGACGGCCACCGTGGTGATGGCCATGATGGCGTGATGATGACGCTTGAGGTCGCGCACACTCATGGCCAGAGCCCCACCGACAATGGTGAAGGCCAGGGCTGAAGCGTGTCCGTCGCCGATGGTGAAGCCGGCAAGCCCACCAAGAAGCGCCATTGCAGTTGCGAAGATGATCCAGAACATAATTGTGTCCTCACTTGAGAGAGAGTAGGAGCAAAGCCACCCGCAGCCGCCCTTGCTTGAGCAAGGGCGGGCAAGGCGGCTGACTCTGCTCGGGTAGACTTGAGTTTGAGTTTGGTTGAGTAAGCCTCATACACAAAACCGAAACGACGGCTGCGAGCCTTGACCCGCAGCCGTCTCTGCTCGGCCGCTACCCCCTCTTCAGGAGTAGTTACTTTCCGATCAGCTTTCGGTTTCCTCGCCGGACGGCGGCTCGGGAGCAAGATCCACATTGGGACGCTGCTTTTCCACACCAGCAGGAACGACATGGCCGCCCCCACTGGCGCTTGCATCAGCCCCGCCATCGACCGGCTTTTCTACAGCCTGATCCGCTGCCGGGGGAATGCAGCCGTGCTCCTGGGCAGGCAGCAGGAACTTGGGAAGCGCCTGATCTGCCGCCACAGCCTGACGAAGCGAAACATTGATGCGAAGCTGCTCGAGGCCTTGAGCGAGCTGCATCTTGGTGGTCTCCACCGGGTGAGCGGCGAAGAACGACAGCACATCCTGCTCCTGCTCGGGGCTATCGAGCACCGAGAGGTTGCGGAAGAGGCGAGCGACCATGGCTTCCGGCCACATGCCGTTCAGCTTGGCCCAGTTCTCCTTGATCGCCTCCCAGACGCGTACGCTGGCATCTTCCTCGCTGAGCAAGCCCGAGAGGAAGAAGACCGCATCCTGAACGCGGATACCGCCGCTCAGAACCAGGTCGAGGGAACGCTCCACCAGCGCCTTGTCGGTGAAGCGGGTCATGAGCATCATGAAGCGCTCCTTCTCCTGGGGAGAAGAACCTTCCAGGCGCAGCTTGTCGAACTCATCGTAGAGAGCCGCGTCGCCACCCTTGGTGAGAACCACCAGCATGGCTTCGAAGATGTCGCTGTCCACCGAGGCCGGGTTCTGCTTCCACTTCGTGTAAGCAGCACGGGCCTGGTCCAGGACAGGCTGGTAGGAGCCAACCACGCCCAGGGTGCGCAGCGTGCGGGTACGCAGCTTCATGCGCTTGGTGTCTTCACCCGCACGGGCTTCGGCACCAAGCTTGGCGTAGAGCGGCTTGAAGAGAGCGCGGGTCTTGCCGGCCACCGCTTCACGGATCGGTCCGGTGAGAACCGAGTGCAGGTAGGTGAGAGCTTCGGCAATGCACTCCCAGACATTGGGGTCATCGCTGGTGCCCATGTAGTCCACCAGCTTGAGGAAGTCGGTGAGACCCATCTGGCAGGCGCGAGTGGCGCTCCAGGCGTCGTTGAGCAGGTTGTACTGCTCCACATTGCCCATGGCGGACTTGAGCACGGGCAAGAGCTTGGCGAGCAGCTCCGACCCATACTTGACCCGGTAGAAGCCATCGCCGTAAGCGTTGACCACCACCCATTCCATGCCCTCACCCACATAGACGGTCTGTTCCGCCTTGCTGAGGATGAAAGCCTCTTCCGTGACACCGGCCGCGGTCTTGGCCCGGAGCTTGACAGGGATGGGCCAGAGCGGCGAGGAGCCGTCCCGGGCCAGCACCTTGAACTCCTTCTGGGTGAGCCGCACGAAGCCCGGCTTGTCGCTGGCTTCCACGGTCACGATCGGATGACCGGAGGTGAAGACCCAGCGATTCATGAGCTCGGCCACCGGCACCTTGACGCCCACCTCGGCGCAGCCCTCTTCCAGAGCCAGCCAGAGGTCATCGCCGACGGTGTTGCCCAGGTGATGGCGCTTCAGGTAGATGCGCACACCGGCCCGGAACGCTTCCGCCCCGACGAACTGCTCGATCATGCGCAGCACGCTGCAACCCTTCTCGTAGGAGATCAGGTCGAAGATTTCGTCGATCTGGAAGGGGTTGTCCACAGCCACCTGGATGGGGTGGGTGGAGTGAAGCTGGTCGAGGTCGAAGGCACTGGCGCGAGAGGAAGCAAAGGTTTCCCAGGTCTTCCACTCGGGGAACATGGCATCCACACCCATGTTTTCCAACAGCGTGGCGAAGCTCTCGTTCAGCCAGAGGTTGTCCCACCAGTCCATGGTGGCGTCGTCGCCGAAGCGCATGTGCACAAGCTCGTGCACCACAACGTGGGCGACGCGCTCGCGCTCATCCTGGGTGGCCGTGGCTTCATCGAGAAGCAGGTCGGTCATGCGATAGATGATGCAGCCCAGGTTCTCCATGGCCCCTGCCGCGAAGTCCGGCACGGCCACGAAGTCGATCTTGTCGTCGCCGATGTACTTGGTCTGGCAATAGTCCTCCAGCCAGTTGTAGGCGAAGGCGCCGACCCGCTGCGCGAAGTCGAGCTGATGCTCGGAGCCGGGGATGGTCCAGAAGCGCAGCTCCACACCGCGGGCATAAACCGAACCACCCATGGCCAGCTCACCGGCCATGAAGGCCAGGTAGTAGGTGGACATCTTGGGCGTAACGGCGAATTCCACGCGCTTGAGCAAGCGCGGCTCCATCAGACTGACGCCGGCCACAGCCAGCTCCTGAGGCGCTTCCACCGAGATGGTGGACTCACCGACGGAGCGCATGGACGACAGTGCCTGATAGCCATGGGGCACGTTCAAGGTGACCTTGAAGGTGGCCTTCATGTTGGGCTCGTCGAAGCAGGGGAAGGCGCGGCGCGCATCCGTAGCTTCGAACTGGGTAGTGGCGATGACATGCTCCACACCGGCGGCATCCGTCCAGACGCTGCGGTAGAAGCCCTTCAGCTCGTCGTTGAGAGTACCGGCGAAGCTGAGCTTGAGGCGCCAGGCACCCTTGCCCACCGTGCCGGCGAACTTGAGGGTGGCGCGCTGCAGCTCTTCATCCATGGTGAAGGTGGCTTCCAGACTGGTGCCGTCTTCCTTCTCCACAGTGACCTTACCAAGGCGCAGGTCCTTGGTGTTGATGAGAATCTCCGAGCTGGGCTTGAGCACATCGATGTCGATGGCCACCGAGCCGAAGAAAGTGAGGTTGTCGAAATCAGGCGTCAGCTCCAGGTCATAGTGCCGGGGCAGGATATGACGGGGCAGACGAAATTTGTCGCCGGTCTGCACGGAGGCAGCCAGCGCGGAGAGTCCGTGTTTGCAGTTTCTCAGCATGCACATGATGTTGTGCTCCTTCAGATAGAGTTTTGATCATTCAGCCAAGCCCTGAGTAGGCCAGGCTCTTAGAGCGACAAGACAAAAGGAGCCCCCCGCGTGGGAAGCTCCTCAAGCTTGCTTGGAACCCCTGGAAAGCAGTCAGATTGACCGCTCGGGATTCACGGTTTGGATGTTCAGGCTCGCGCTAAACGGCCGAGCGCTGCTTTATCGAGGTTGGCCTCTTCTCTCTTGCGCAACCGGACATTGATGTCCAACTGCTCAAGGGCTTGCGCCACCGCCATCTCACCGGATTTGACCGGATGAGCGGCGAAGAAAGCTGCCACATCTTTTGCCAGCGCCTCGTTATCGAGAGCCGAAACGGAAGATACCATTCTCACTACACCGTTTTCCGGGTAGGAGGCGGTGATTTTTTGCCAGTTCTCTTTCAAGAACTGCCAGGCGCCTTCGCCTGCCTCTTCGTTGCTCAGAAGAGCAGCGAACAGGTAGGGAGCGTCTTGGGTTCTCACCTGCTCAGAGAGGCAGGCTTCGATGGTGCGCTTCAATAGCTCGGGTTTGCGGAAGCGAGCCAGGGCGAAGAGGAAGCGCTGTACTTCCTGGGGCGAGGTAGCTTCTCTGGAGAGTTTGGCAAACTCTTCATAGCGGGCCCCGTCGCCGTGGTAGGCACTGATGGAAACAGCCGCCGGCACCAGGTTGGCGTCTACGGACTGTCTGTCTTGCTTCCACTTCTCCAGCAACTGAACACCGGCTTTGACCATGCTCTCATCGTCGCCTATGGTGCCGAGCACGCTCACGAGAGAGCCGCGCAGTTGCCTTGTCTGCACGCTTTCGCCCTCGGCGGCAGTGAGACCCAGTTTTTCCTGGGTAGGCTTGACGAGCTTCCTGATCAGATGGGACATGCTGGCGCGAGCTTCACTGCCCCTGGCGGTCAAAGTGTAGAGATGACCGATGGAAGCTGTGAGTATGGCCCAGACATTGGGGTCTGTCTCTTCGCTGAAGACCTGAATCAGATTCAGGTAGTCGGCAGCCGAGAGAATACCGGCCCGCACGCAAGCCCAGGCATCATTGACCAGATTGAAGCGTTCGATGGTGGAGAGATTGCCGTTCACATCTTTGGTGATGAGCGAGGTGAAGTGCTTGTCGTAGGTAACCCGGTAGAAACCGGAGCCGCCGGCATTGACCACCAGGCATTCCAATTCGCCATCGCCGGAAAGTTCTTTGGCAACATCCATAGTCAACTGGGCTTCCTGCATAAGGAAGCGCTTTTCCACCAGACCCTTGCCTTTGACCCGGGCTTTCAAACAGACCGGGATGGGCCAGAGGGTCTTGTCGTCGGTGGACAGGAACTTGAAGGGACGCTGCTTGAACGTGATGGCGCCCTTATCGCCGGACACTTCCAGAACGGGATGTCCGGGGGTAAAGACCCATTTGTCCATGATCAATCGCACCGGCTCCGGTTCAGCCTTGCCGCTTTCGGCAGCCGCTTTCTGACAGGCTTCCTCCAGAGCATCCCAGAGATCGTGGGTTTCAGTGTTGCCGTAGCTGTGTTTTTTCAAATAAGCAGCAATACCGCGACGGAAAGTTTCGCCGCCGATGAACTCGTGAATTTGATAGAGCACCGAGCAGCCCTTCTCATAAGAGATGACATCGAACATCTCGGCGGCTTCGTCGGGATGATTGACCGGACACTCGATGGGATGCGTACTCTTGAGAGCATCGACGCGGGAAGCGGCGGCCCGGGAGAGTCCGAAATCATTCCAGATTTCCCATTCCGGCTTCCAGTTGTGCAGGCAGATGTTTTCCATGAAAGTGGCGAAACTCTCGTTCAACCAGAGTCCGTTCCACCAACCCATGGTGACCAGGTCACCGAACCACATGTGAGCCAGCTCATGCATGACTACTTCCGCCACGCGCTTACGCTCGGCATGGGTAGCCTGGCTGTCGTCGAGCAGAAGAGCGGTTTCCCTGTAAGTGATCAGACCGAGGTTCTCCATGGCGCCGGAGGCAAAGTCGGGTATGGCGATATGGTCGATTTTCTTGCCGCCCGGGTAGGGAATCTCGAAGTACTTCTCATAGAAGTCGATGGCAAAGGCCGAGGTATCGAGAGCGAACTGAGTCAGCTTCTCTTTGCCGGGCACTGACCAGATGCGCACTTCGGTACCGTTGACCATGACCGGCTGGCTGGACACAAACTCACCCACACAGAAGCAGACCAGGTAAGTGGACATCTTCATGGTGCGCTCATAAGTGATAGTCTTCTTGCCGCCTTCTGTCTCGGTCTTAATGATGGCGCCGTTGCTCAAGGCAGTGAGCTTTTCCGGAACCGTGAGACGCACATCGAAAGTGGCTTTATAAGCCGGTTCGTCGAAGCAGGGGAAGGCACGGCGGGCATCGGTTGATTCGAACTGAGTAGTGGCGATGGCGTGCTTGCCACCCTTTTCATCAGTCCAGAACGACCTGTAGAAGCCTTTCAGCTTGTCGTTGAGCGTGCCCTTGAACTGCGATTTGAGAACCCATTGACCGGCTTTCAGAGACTCCGCAAAGGTGAGGGTAGCGATCTCGCTTTCTTCGCAAACAGCAATCGTAGCCAAAAGCTCTTTTCCGCCTGCTTTAGCTTGAGCAGAGAAATTGTGCAGGTCAAGTTCCTTGGCGTTGATGCGGATTGTCTTGCTGTCCTTCTCAAGTTCGACCTCTATGGTCACTTCCCCGTCGAAGGTGAACTGCTCTAAATCGGGTGTCAGGTGAATGTCGTAATGACTTGGCTTGACACTATTGCAGAGGCGAAAATCAGCTTCTGCTCTGGCACCAGCCCCTAAAGCTTGACCTTCGTTTTGACAGGATGCGCCTTCGATATTGTGCAACATTGGTGACTTACCTCAATAACTACTCGGAATTACTCTCTCTCGCGCACGACTTGAACACACATCGAAGAACGATGTCCGGCCAAGCACGAGCTGGGGAATTGAAAGAGATTCTGGCAGAAAATGAGGCGCACATAATGAAACGGATCAGGACTCGACAACCTAATGTCACAACAATTTATGGCTAGTCGTGAGGATTGTGCGCTTGTTAGCTGCTAAGCCAAAGTACCCTCGGAGGAAATGAAAATAAGTGAAAACCTGATTGGAACCTAAGGCAAAAACCTCTTGATAATCAATGAGATTGAAATTGTATTTCTCTTCATTTAAGCGCCCGGCGAGCGCCGGAAAGCACAGCCTCAATGTTCACGAGCCTTATCGGGCCAGACTCTTCAACCAATCACGGCGGAAGGAAGCCGGGCTTCCCGGCTCATAAAAATGCTGTCAGCTATGAGCTCTCGCTGTCTCACAAGAACAGGCCCAAGTGGCGCAACCGCAGCATCACTTTCACAACCTGGCCATTTGTTTCCAAAATCCAGAAACTGCACCTGAAACCAGCAAATTAGCCTGGAAAATCGAGGCGCTTGATCAACCCCTCGCAACCTTCGCTAACCTCGCCAATAGTGCCTCTTGACAGCTAGATCTTGAATATATTTCAGCTATAGAAACTACTCTTGAATTCCAGGCCTGAAATTACTTAGTGTCTCGGCACGTTTAGTTCTTCTTTTCCGGAAACCCATACATCCTCCACCCCTATCAGGCTGTATTCCACTTCTCAGTTATGACACTACGCGCAGTGCGAGTAGCGGTTATGACGCGCCTTGCTTTCTAGAAGGCGTACTTAAAAGCAAGAAGTGCCGGTGAAGCCAGGAACCGAACGGTTTTCTGTTCAACGTGAACAACTTTCCATCAACCAAAAAAAGGAAATTTGCCAATCCCGGCAAATTCTAAAAGGAAACAATCATGACCAAGCGAATCCTGGACGGTTTCATCCCGTCCGACCTGCTGCACGACATTGCGCGGCTGAACCCCACTGCCTCGCTGTCTTTCATCAACACCATCCTCGAGACTCAGAAGATCGCTCAGGCTGCGGCTGCCGGTCGCATTCCCTACCGCTTCGCCGCCGGCAAGGCCGAGCGTCAGATCTACGACGCCAAGAACACCACCCGCCTGCCCGGCACCCGCGCTCGCTTCGAGGGCGACAAGGCCACCGGCGACAAGACCACCGACAACGCCTACGACTTCCACGGCGGCATGCGCGACTTCCTGCGCAGCGAGTTCGGCTGGAATTCCATCGACGGCAACGGCATGAACCTGGTGGGCACTGTCCACTACGGTCGCAACTACAACAACGCCTTCTGGAACGGCTCGAGCATGACCTATGGCGACGGCGACGGCGTCATCTTCGTCACCTTCGTCACCGCCAACGTGGTCGGTCACGAGCTCGCTCACGGCGTCACCGAGAAGACCTCCGGTCTCGACTACTACGGCGAGTCCGGTGCTCTGAACGAGAGCTTCTCCGACGTGATGGGCGCCTGCTACGAGCAGTGGCTCAACAAGGAGACCGCCGACAAGGCGCACTGGCTCATCGGCAAGGGCATCTTCGGCCCGACCATCAAGGGCGTCGCCCTGCGCTCCATGCTCAACCCGGGTACGGCCTACAACGACCCGAAGCTGGGCAAGGAC
>Ga0268298_10000319_pt1 | contig 62322 bp, 55 predicted proteins | sample WWTPWeurt_MetaG_FD_194462 | JGI IMG/M metagenome (GOLD analysis project Ga0268298, IMG submission 194462) | Activated sludge microbial communities from WWTP in Nijmegen, Gelderland, Netherland - WWTP Weurt | ecosystem: Engineered > WWTP > Aerobic digester > Activated sludge | place... | reverse complement strand
AATAAAACTTTTTTTCTTATATCATTTGTTTCTGATTGATAAATTTCTCTAAGCTTTTTTATATTATCAATACTATCTGCATCTAAAGTAAACAACTCTTCGTTGCCTTTTTTTACAATACTATACCCTTCGTTTGTAAGTTTGGCATGTAAACAAGCTTTTAATTCTGTACCTGGCTTATCAGGCACCAATTTGGCTAAATTATTACTATCTTCAAAACTAACACCTAAAACTCTTGCAACATCTTTAATGCTACTTTTAGCAGCCATTGTACCAAATGTAACAATTTGTGCAACTTGGTTTTTGGTGTACTTACTAACTACATAATCAATAACTTTTTGCCTGCCCTCGTCGTCAAAATCTGTATCTATATCAGGCATTGACTTTCTATCTGGATTTAAAAATCTTTCAAAAAGTAAATTATATTTTATGGGATCAATATTGGTAATTTCAATACAATAAGCTACTACACTACCTGCAGCAGACCCACGACCTGGCCCTACAAAAACACCCATATTTTTGCCAGCCATAATAAAATCGGCTACAATTAAAAAATAGCCTGCAAAACCCATTGTTTTTATGGTAAAGAGTTCAAAATTTATTCTTTCTTCAATAGTTGCATCTATTGTTCCATATCTTTTTTTAGCTCCTTCGTAAGTTATGTGTTTTAAATATTCCCACTGGTTTAGGTTATCATCGTTATGAATTTTAAAAGAACTAGGTATTGGAAATGCTGGTAAGAGAATATCTTTTTTAAGGTTAAGTACTTCTATTTTATCTACAATAGCGTTCGTATTATCAATACTTTCAGGTATATCTATAAACAACTCTTTCATTTCTTGAGTAGTTTTAAAATAAAACTGATCATTAGCGAATTTAAAACGCTTGCCTTTTACGCTTAAGTCATCATTTACAATGTCATCAGAACCTGGTGTTGATTGCAACTCTCCTGTATTTACACAAAGTAAAATATCATGTGCATTGTAATCTTCTTTATCTGTGTAATGGCTATCATTGGTTGCAATTGTTGGTACATTATATTTTTTACTAAATTTTAAAAGAGTATCGTTAATAAGTACTTGATCTTTTAAATTATGCCTTTGTAATTCAATATAAAAATCATCTCCAAACACATCTAACCACCACTTAAATTCTTTTTCAGCAGCCTCCTCTCCTTCGTTTAATATTGTTTGTGGAATGTATGCTCCTATACAACAAGAAGTAGCAATTAAACCTTCAGAATGTTTTAAAATAAGTTCTTTATCTATTCTAGGATATTTGCTATACATACCTTCTATATATCCTAAGGAGGTAAGTTTTATAAGGTTTTGATAACCTTGTTGATTTTTTGCCAGTAATACTTGATGGTACCGTTTGTCTTTTGCTCCTTTCGTAAAGGAACGTATATGCCTATTTTCTACAACATAAAACTCGCAGCCAACTATTGGTTTTACAATTGGTTCAAGTTTATCTTTTCCATCTTCTGTTTTGCCTACAACTTTTGTTTTTTTCCATGCTTCTGCTACAAAAGAAAATGCACCAAACATATTGCCATGATCTGTTATTGCAACTGCAGGCATATTATCTCTTAGTGCTTTTTTATACAAGCTTTCAATAGAGGCAGCACCATCTAACAAAGAATATTGTGTGTGTGTATGTAAGTGTGAAAATTGCATTTTTATAATATAATTCTCCTTAATTATTTTTTTAAAATTTCTTCTTTTTTAAAAGTGAATATTTTTACGTTTCCTTCTTTGTAATTACATACCCAAGCTTCTATTGTGTTTTCATTTTCATAAATATCTACTCCAACAGGTTTGCCTTCACTTTCTAAAGTATATAATTTTATAAAGCCTGTATCGTTTATTTTAAAAACTTCTAATGCATTACCACCATAACAGGTAACAAACAAATATTTATTGTTTTTACTTAATGCAATTGTTCTTGGTTGATTTTTAGTTTTTATATCAAAAAGTTTTTTACCACTTAATGCATCTATACATGCAATTTTATCTAAACTGTTATAGCTAACAAAAAGTCTTTTTTTATTGTCTAATACAATATGCCTTGGTTTAGAAGCAACCTTAATATTTCGTTCAAATAACCAGGTTTTATTATCTATAACACTTATTAACTTACTCCCCATTATAGCAATATACGTTTTTTGGTTATCATTATCTATAGCAATACCTCTTGGAATTGATTGTACAGGAATTGTAGCTATTACCTTACCATAAGGATAAACACCATTGTTTAATTTTACTACACTAACATTGTTGCTATGCCAATTACTAACCAATAAAAAACTATCATTACTGGTACAAGCAATTACCTTGGGTGTTTTACCAGTTTTAATTAGTGGAACTTCCAAACTATCTTTCCTTTTTTTATCTGGATATTGTATATAAATTTTTTTCTTTTTTAAATTCAAATCATGGTGAATAGAATCTTTTGAAAAATTTATAGGAACAATTCCTTTAGCATTATGTAAGGATACCCATAGAATTTGATTATTGTTACTAAAACATGCTTCTACCGGTTTTTCTTCAAAGGAATCCATTGTAGTATGTTTTTTGTAATCCCAGCCCAAGGCTTTTGTTCCTTTAAACTTAAATACTCTTGTATTAATTCTTGTTGCTCTGTCAAATTCAGAAATACTCATACCTTCTAAATTCATTGCATAAAGTTTAGTGCCATTTGTATTGAATACAACTGATTTTGTACCTGCTGCTGTTTTAATTGTTTCTGCTTTTATAAATATGAGTTTTGATTTAACTATTGGTGCAACTGTATCCTTTTTCTCTAGTTGTTTTGCTTTAGTTTTTGTGCTATATATACAAATAAATCCAATTAAAATGATTGGTTTAAGGTTATTATATAGTGTAGAAAATGAAACCATTGTAGCTCTGTTAACTTAATTTTCAAATATCGTTTTTAATTAAGATGGTTAAAAATATCAATTATCCACAATAAGGTTAAACTGAAAAGAATGTTAAAAAGTTTTGCAGAATGATGTTTTTTTAGGTAATGAAGGGTTAATTTGCATCAATCGTGTACTAATTATTTGCTTTTTGTATTTAATTATTAAATTAAATAAGTTGTAATTATATTTTTTACCCCATGTTGGAAACAAAAGAGGATACATGAAGATACAAAACACATTTTATATATTGGCTGCATTTGCCATTTTAACTAGTTGTAAATCTTTGCATACTTTAACTGCTAAAGATGTTTCATCAATGCCTAAGCCTACAGCCTCTAAACAACAACACAAGGTTACTTTTATTGAAAATATTGAGGTTGCTCCTGGAACTGTTGTAACCTCCAAACATAAAACTATTAATACCACTTCAAAGAATAAATCAGAAGAAAAGAAAAGCACACAAACTGTTACTTACACTAAACCAAAAGTAGAATACACAGAATCTACAATTGAAAATGCAGATTATTTACAGTTAAAATATGCTGTAATTTTAGATGCAACTGTAGAAAAGCTAAACAACCTGCATTTATTACAAGTTATAGATAAATGGTGGGGCACTAAATATTGCCTTGGTGGCTCTACTGAGCAATGTATTGACTGTTCTGCATTTACCCAAACCATTGCAAAAGAAGTTTATGAAACTGTTTTACCTAGAACATCTAGAGAGCAATACGAAGTGGTGGAAAAAATTGAAACGGATGATTTAAAAGAAGGTGATTTAGTTTTCTTTCATAGTGGAGGAAGAAAAAAGAGAGTTTCGCATGTTGGGTTTTATATAATGAATAATAAGTTTGTACATGCATCTACCAGCAATGGAGTTATGATTAGTGATTTAGACGAATCTTATTGGAAACAAAAATATAAAGGCGCCGGCAGATTAAGAAAGCAAAATTCTATTGTAAGTAAAAATTAGCCTTCTATCAATTCTCTTCTTTTATTTGTATATAATACAGCTTATCTAAATTTTGTATTTCGGTTAAAATATTTTCATCTGCATTTATTATTTGGCTTTCGCTGTTGTTATTAAAATTTATTCTCTGAGCATTATTGTTTAACCAAATTGGTAAGTTAAACCCTACAACACAATTGGAATATTTTAAAGTTACTGTTTTACCATCGTTGCTAATTTTATAATTTAAAATAGGTATTTGAGTAGCTCTTAAATATTGGTCAAAAACTGTTGAAAAATCGAATCTAGCATTTTTAGAAATATAGTCTTCAATTTGTTGTGATGTGACTGTTTTATGATAAAAAGTTTTATTTAACCCTCTTAAAATTTTTCTAAACAACTCATCATTATTAATAGCATGACGAATAGAGTGTAACATATTACTGCCTTTATCATACATATCACTACTTCCTTCTTTATTAACACCATATTGCCCAATTATTGGTACATCATTTCTTATATTTTTTCTTTGGCCATAATTGTATTCATTGGCTGCTTGCTTACCATAATAATATTCAGTAAATAATGTTTCGCTGTAGGTTGTAAATGCTTCGTGAATCCACATATCAGCAACATCTTTGGCAGTAATATTGTTGCCAAACCATTCATGTCCACTTTCGTGAATTATTATAAAATCCCATTTTAAGCCCCAACCTGTGTTACCACTTCTGTCAGTACCTAAATAACCATTTTTGTAATTATTACCATAAGCAATTGCACTTTGATGCTCCATACCTAAATGAGGTGCTTCTACAATTTTGTAGCCATCTTCGTAAAAAGGATAAGGACCAAACCAATACTCAAAAGCCCTAAGCATAAGCTTTACCTGTTCAAATTGTTTTAATGCCTTATCTGTATTATAATCTAAAACCCAGTAGCTTAAATTTAATGTTCCTTTTTTCCCTTTTAAAGTATCATTAATAACAGCATATTTACCAATGTATGGAATAATGTTGTAACTGTTAATTGGGTTTTTTACTTGCCAAGTGTAAGTATTTAAATTAGAATTGGGCACTTTATCTATTGCAATAATTTTACCATTGCCAACAGCAACTAAAGTATCTGGCACAGTAATTTTTAAAGTAGCTCCTAAATCTGGTTCATCGCTTTGATGGTCTTTGCAAGGAAACCATGCACTTGCTCCTAAGCCTTGTACAGCAACACTTACAAAAGGGTTGCCTTGTTTGTCTTTCTTCCAAATCCAACCTCCATCCCAAGGTGGTTTTATGGCTTCTTTGGGCTTGCCATGATAGTAAATGTGAAAATTGATTCTATTTCCTTTTCTTTGAATTGTATTTAAATCAACTAAAACAATGTTGCCTGTTTGTATAAATTTATACTGCTCATGTATAGAGGTAAGGGTTTTTTTAACTCCATTTTTTACTGTAAAATAATTTCCTTTTGATACAATGCTATCAACTATTAAAGGCTGTTGTAAATCTAATTGCATTGTTTTGCCAGATGCAGTGGCTATTGCTTGAATTAAAACAATTCCTGTAATTTCTTTAGTTACTATATTGGGCTTTACAGTAATATCATATCGCAATACATTCCACCAATTTCTGTTTGCATTTAATGTGCCTCTTAAACTATCGTCAGCATTAAAACTTTCTTTTTTGTTTAAAATTTGTGCCGAAGTATTATTTACATATAGTACACTAAAACTGCTCAGTAACATTACAGTAAGCACAAGGGTGCGACGCAACAAAAGTGTCATAGCAAGTATAAAGTTTGTTAAATAAAAATATCTTTAAAACATTAAAAGTAAGATATTCGTTGTAATGAAATGGCTTATTAAAATAAAATTAATTTGGTTGTTTTTTTATATCAGCTTTTTAAACTATGGTTGTACACAAAATAACAATAGTAGTAAAAAAATATTTAGTTATAACGAAACTGCAGGCATTGCAACTTTAGACCCTGCATTTGCAAAAAATCAAAGTATTATGTGGGCTGTACATCAGTTGTATAATACATTGGTTGAAGTGGATAGCAACTTGCAAATTGTACCATCCTTAGCAAAAAGTTGGAGCATTAGTGAGGATAAGAGAACATACACTTTTTATTTAAGAAACAATATTTTTTTTCATGACAACCAAGCATTTAAAAATGGTAAAGGAAGAAAAATGAATGCCAATGATATTGTCTATAGTTTTCAGAGAATTATTAATAAAAAAACTGCAAGTAGTGGGGCATGGATTTTCAATAATAAAGTAGATACTATTGAACCATATAAAGCTATTAACGATACTACTTTTCAACTAAAACTATTACAGCCTTTTCATCCTATTTTGGGTATTTTAAGCATGCAATATTGTAGTATTGTACCAAAGGAAGTGGTAGAGAAATTTGGTAAAGATTTTAGAAATAACCCTTGTGGCACAGGGCCATTTAAATTTTTTATGTGGCAAGAGGGGCAAGCATTGGTATTGCACAAAAATGAGAGCTATTGGGAGAAAGATTTGGATGGCACACCATTACCCAAAATAGATGCAATTAAAGTAAGTTTTTTTGATAATAAGGCAACAGAATTTTTACAATTTAGGCAAGGTAAATTAAGTTTTATAAATGATATAGATGCTAGTTTTAAAGATGAGGTTTTAACCAAAAACGGGCTACTGAGAAAAAATTGGCAGAACAAAATTAAACTTAACAAACATGCCTATTTGAATACTGAATATTTAGGAATATTAATGGATGAAAATAATGAACTGGTAAAAAGCTCTCCATTAAAAATTAAAGCAATCAGAAAAGCTATTAATTATGCCATTAACAAAGAGCAATTAATGCTGTACATGCGTAACAGCATTGGCTTTGCTGCCAATAATGGTTTTATACCTTATGGTTTACCTGCTAACAAATTACAGGATAAGTTTTTTGAATATAACCCTCAAAAAGCAAAAAAAATATTAGATAGCATTCAGTACAATTATACAACTATACCTATTACGTTATTAACTATACCTGTATATGCAGATGTTGCAAGTTTTATTACAAAGCAATGTGAATTGGTTGGGATAAAAATGCAAGTGGAAGTGATTCAAAAAAGTTTATTGTTAGAACAAACTGCTAAAAGTAAAGCCATGTTTTTTAGAGGTAGTTGGATTGCCGATTACCCTGATGAAGAAAATTATTTTGCAGTATTTTATAGTAAGAACCCTGCACCACCCAACTATACTAGATTTAACAATAAAACTTATGATAAATTATACGAACAAGCATTGCAAGAAACTAATGATAGTGCAAGATTAAATTTATACAAGGCATTGGATAATATTATAAAAGAAGAATTACCAATTATACCAATATGGTACGATATGATTATACATTTGGTAAACAATAATGTACAAAATTTCACCCCTAATTCTTTAAACTTGCTAGAATTGAGAAGGGTTGTTATAGAATAATTATTTACTCATCACCAGGGCAGCTACACTCCCATTCTGTATCTAAATCAATACAGGTTATAACAGTAACTTCGTTGTTGCATGGGGCAAAAACTATTCTCAATTTTTGTTTGTCTTTACTAATACCTTCTACAGCATATTTTTTATTGCAATCTTTACCTTTTAAATCACTTTTGCTGTAATTAATTTTTCCATTTTCTAAAATATACACTACTTCTTTTTCATCAATATGCCTACAATCCATTCTGCATTTTGCATGTTTAGTGTAATTTATATTAGATGGATTTCGGTTTAAACCTCTTTGTTTTACATTTTCATCTACCTCTTTCTTGTTAGATTTATTGCTTACACAGTTTCTTAAAAAAATAGCGACTACCACTAAAATAACAAGGGCAATAAATGGCTTAGCTTTCTTCATAACAAAAAGTTTAAAGTAAGTGCAAAATACAAATAACTGTGCTATAATTACTCAAACAGTTTTACTTCTACCAAAGGATTAAATAAATAAATTTTGTTGGTGCTTATTTCTATACATTCTATCCTTTTTCTTCTTTTTTGCCCTTTAATAAAAATCCTTCCATTCTCAATACTAAATTTAGAATGAGTTGGAATATTTTCAATCATTTGTAATTGAGGGTTATTAGCAGTATCGTATTTTCTTAAAACACGTAGTAAATCTGTTTCGCCATTAGCAGTAGCAGCAGGATTTAAAATAGATTTTTGAAGAGCTATAACTATATCGTTTGGGAAAATTTTTAGTTGAACAAACTCAGTTAATAGTTTACTATAAAAAAACTTCCACTCTTTTCCATGAGGCTCTACTTTATTTTTAAATTGTTCGTAGGTAAGCAAATGGGCTAATTCATGTAAAAAAGTAATTAAAAACTCATACTTATTCAAATTACCATTAACCGAAATTTTATGATTGCTTTGTAAGCCTGCATGTTTATAGTTTCCTAAAATGGTTTTTCTTTTTTGAGTAACAAGCAAATGAATTTTGTATTGTTGAATAAATTGAAGAACAATATCCAAACTTTCATCAGGTAAAAAATGAGCTAAACTATTTAAAGGTTTCTCAACTATTGGCATTACTTAACTTTCTTTTTATTTAGCCTTACAACTACCCTAACTTCAATAAATACATAAATGAGATATAAAACCATTACTGCAATAACTGCTAATTTGCTTTGATGTTCTTTAGGAGTAAAATACAAATACAATAAAATAGAAGTGGCTATTAAAATTATTTTTACAAAAGTGCTGCCTAAAACTCCTCTTACCATTACTGATGGGTTTTTATGATTTACAGCTTTTAAATGCATCCAAATACTAAATATGGAAAGTAAAAACAGCAATGCATTCCCAAAAATAATAACAGTATGATTAAGTTTAATGGCATCCCATTTTTCTGCCCAAGTAATAAATACAATATTCACTAAAGTAAACAAGGCAAAAAATGGCATTATTAATTTGCCAAATTTAGATTGCTGAAACATTATTTTTTATTTAAGTCTTTTATTAATTTTATTAAAAATCCAATTACAAATATTAAAGGTAAAATCCAGGTAAAAACAGGCTTTTTGAATATATTTTTTTTATCTATCCAGTTGCCAAACCATGTAGTTAACCCAAGCCCAACTAATAGTTGTGTTGCCATACCTGCGTACTTAATTAATATATTGTTTTTTTTATTGTACATATTTTAAAATACAATGATAAGCTATTAATTATATTTTAAAAAACAGATGAATTTCAACTAAATCTCTTTTAAAGAAGATGAGCTGAAAACTTCCTTAACTTTGCAGCCTTAAATCTAAAATTTTTCATTATGAGTCTTGGAACCTTTTCTTACCCAATGCCTGTAAATGAGCCAGTTTTAAACTATGCCCCCAACAGTGCAGAAAAAATAAAACTTAAAGCCACTTTAGCCGAATTAAAAAATACTGAAATAGATGTTCCAATGTATATTGGAAATAAAGAAGTAAGAACCAATAGAAAAGTAGCCATTCGGCCACCACATGAAATAAAACACATATTAGGATATTTTCATGCAGGCGAAGAAAAACATGTACACCAAGCAATTGAAGCAGCATTAGCTGCTAAAGAAAGTTGGGCAAATATGCAATGGGAAACCAGAGCAGCCATTTTTTTGAAAGCTGCCGATTTAATTGCTACCAAATATCGTAGCTACATAAATGGCACCACCATGCTTGGCCAAAGTAAAAATGCCTACCAAGCAGAAATTGATAGTGCATGTGAATTAATAGATTTTTTGAGATTCAATGTTCACTTTTTAAGTGAAATTTATAAGCAACAACCTATTAGTGGGCCTGGTATGCACAACAGAACTGAATGGAGACCATTAGAAGGATTTGTTTTAGCTGTAACACCATTTAATTTTACAGCCATTGGTGGTAATTTACCTACTAGTGCAGCCATGTGTGGCAATGTTGTAGTTTGGAAGCCAGCCAATACGCAAATTTATTCTGCACAAATGTTTATGAAAATTTTAAAAGAAGCAGGATTACCAGATGGTGTTATTAATTTAATTTATGTAGATGGGCCAACCATTGGAAAAGTGTGTTTTAATCATCATGAATTTGCAGGTGTGCATTTTACAGGAAGTACAGGTGTATTTAATAATATGTGGGAAACCATCGGAAAAAATATGGCAAAATACAAATCCTATCCAAGAATTGTTGGAGAAACAGGAGGAAAAGATTTTGTGTTGGCACATAAATCTGCCAATGCCGATGTAGTGGCTACTGCCATTTTACGTGGTGCATTTGAATTTCAGGGGCAAAAATGTAGTGCAGCTTCCAGAGCATATATACCAAGTAATATTGCAGATGAAGTGAAAAAGAAATTAATTGCAGGTGTTAAAAGCATGAAAATGGGAACAACAGAAGACTTCACCAATTTTATTAATGCCGTAATAGATGAGAAAAGTTTTGATAACATTAAGCGATATATTGACAATGCTAAAAAAGATGCAAAAACTAAAATCTTAGTTGGCGGTAAATGCGATAAAAAAGAAGGTTATTTCATTCAACCTACAGTAATTGAAACTACCAATCCAAAATATACAACTATGTGTGAAGAAATTTTTGGCCCTGTTCTTACACTATACGTATATCCTGCAAATAATTTTGAAAAAGCCTTAGAATTAGTAGATAGTACAAGCCCTTATGCTTTAACAGGTGCTATACTAGCACAAGATAAAGCTGCTATTGAGCTTGCAACAAATAAATTAAGAAATGCTGCCGGAAATTTTTATATAAATGATAAACCAACAGGTGCTGTTGTTGGTCAACAACCTTTTGGTGGTGCAAGAGCCAGTGGTACTAACGATAAAGCAGGCAGTGCTTTAAATTTATATCGTTGGTTAAGTGCAAGAACAATTAAAGAAACTTATAACCCACCAACTGATTATAGTTACCCTTTTTTACAAGAAGCATAAAAATAACAATTGTTCAAAAAATAAAGTCGTTTAGGATGTTTATCATTTTAAACGACTTTTTTTATCCTGAATTTCAAAAAAAGCAGTATTCAAATTAACTACTTTATTGTATTTTGCACTATTTCACTTTAAGCTTAAAAACAATTTTATTTCTATTCCAATCAATAAAGTATAAAACCTATGAGCAATAAAGATATAAGAAGAGAACAAGCATTAGAATACCATGCACAAGGAAAACCAGGCAAGATTGAAGTAATTCCTACAAAGGAAGCAAAGACACAACGAGACCTTTCATTGGCATATAGCCCAGGTGTAGCAGAGCCATGTAAAGAAATTGCAAAAGATATTGATAATGTTTACAAATACACAGCAAAAGGTAATTTAGTTGCTGTAATAAGCAATGGCACAGCAGTTTTAGGCTTAGGAGATATAGGCCCTGAAGCTGGCAAACCAGTTATGGAAGGAAAAGGTGTTTTATTTAAAGTATTTGCCGATATTGATGTTTTTGATATTGAAATTAATGAAAAAGACCCTGTAAAGTTTGTTGAAATTGTAAAAGCATTAGAACCCACATTTGGAGGTATAAACTTAGAGGATATTAAAGCACCTGAATGTTTTTATATTGAAAAGGAATTAAAAAAACAATTGAAAATTCCTGTAATGCATGATGACCAACATGGCACTGCTATAATAAGTGCAGCTGCTTTACTAAATGCATTAGAACTGCAAAAAAAGAAAATAGAAAAAGTAAAAGTAGTGGTTAATGGTGCTGGAGCGGCAGCCATTTCTTGTATAAAACTCTATGTTGCACTTGGAGTTAAAAAAGAAAATGTAAAAGTATTTGATAGCAAAGGATTAATAACTAAACAACGAACAGATTTAGATGAACAAAAATTAGAATTTGCAATAGATTGTGAGGATATGACATTGGCAGAAGGAATAAAAAATAGCGATGTTTTTATTGGATTAAGTAAAGGCAATGTAGTAAGCAAAGAAATGATATTAAGCATGGCAAAACATCCAATTGTTTTTGCAATGGCTAATCCTGATCCTGAAATTAGTTATGAAGATGCAACAGATGCAAGAAATGATGTTATTATGGCAACCGGTAGAAGCGATTTTCCTAATCAGGTGAATAATGTTTTAGGGTTTCCATACATTTTTAGAGGAGCTTTAGATGTTAGGGCAACAACCATTAACGAAGAAATGAAATTAGCAGCCGTAAGAGCATTGGCAGATATGGCAAAAACACCTGTTCCAGATATTGTAAACCTTGCCTATAATTTAAAAAATTTATCTTTTGGAACTGATTATATTATTCCAAAACCAGTTGACCCAAGATTGATTTCTATTGTAGCACCAGCAGTAGCAAAAGCTGCGATAGAAAGTGGTGTAGCTAAAAAAACTATTACCGATTGGAAAGCTTATGAACTTGAACTAAATAAAAGATTAGGCCTAGATAACCAATTATTAAGAGCAATTGGTAACAAAGCAAGAAGAGATCCAAAACGCTTGGTATTTGCCGAAGCCGATAACGATAAAATTTTAAAAGCAGCAAGTATTATTTATGATGAAGGAATTGCCTACCCTATTTTATTAGGAACAGAAAAGAAAATAAGAGAAATAGCCAATGAACATAATATTGATTTAACCGATATTCCAATTATTGACCCTAGAGATGAACAATACGAAAGCAAAAGAGAACTTTATGGCGAATTGTTTTTTGCAAAACGTCAACGCAAAGGCTTTAACCACTACGAAAGTATTAAGATAATGAAAGAAAGAAACCACTTTGGTTGTATGATGGTAGAAACAGGAGATGCCGATGCAATGATAAGTGGTTTAAAAAGAAATTATGCCGAAGCCATCAGACCTGCATTACAAATTATTGGTACAGAAGAAGGTGTACAAAAAATTGCAGGCATGTATTTACTAAGTACACAAAAAGGCCCAATATTTTTGGCAGATACCACTATTAATTATAACCCAACTGCAGAAGAACTGGCAGATATTGCTTTATTAGTTGCTAAAGAAGTAAGAAGTTTTAATATTACACCACGTATTGCTATGTTAAGCTATAGTAATTTTGGTAGTAGCAATAGCCACGAAGCAAGATTAGTTGCAGAAGCAACCAGCATACTTAAACAAAAAAATCCATCCTTAATTGTAGATGGCGAAATGCAAGGCAGTCTTGCATTCAACAAAGAAGTGCTAAAAGAAAATTATCCATTCAGTAATTTGATTGACGAAAATGTAAATGTTTTAATTTTCCCTAACCTAACAGCAGGTAATATCGCTTATAATTTATTAAAAGAATTAGGTGGAGCAGATGCAATTGGTCCTATTTTATTGGGGTTAAAAAAACCTGTTCATGTTTTACAATTAGGTAGCAGTATAAGAAATATAATTAATGTAGCTAATATTGCAGTAATAGATGCACAAGTAAAAAACAAATTAGATACAGACACAGAAGTTCAAAGAACCAACTGGTGGAACAGATTGAAAAAAAAGAATAAATAAAAAACAGATTACAATACAATGAAATTTTTTTCGCATTTTGGCAGATACATTTTAATGCTCAAAAGCATGTTTACTAAGCCAGAAAATCATAAAATGCTCTGGAAGGAATTCATGCATCAAAGTGTTGAAATTGGCATTGGTGCATTACCTATTGTAATTATCATTTCTTTATTTTTAGGAGCTGTAACAACTGTGCAAACAGCTTACCAATTGGTTAGCCCCTTAGTTCCACAAAGTACTATTGCACAAATTGTAAGAGATAGCGTTATACTTGAACTTTCGCCGACTGTTGTAAGTATTGTATTAGCTGGTGTGGTAGGTAGTAAAATTGCAAGTGAATTAGGAAATATGCAAGTAACAGAACAAATAGATGCTTTAGAAATAATGGGAATTAACACAAAAAATTATTTAATTCTTCCTAAAATTTCTGCAGCATTGCTAGTAATACCTTGCTTAATTGTTTTAAGTGCAGTATTAGCTATTTGGGGTGGCAAAATAGCTGGTGTTGCAAGTGGTATCATTTCTGAAGATGTTTTTGATATAGGGTTAAGGCAAAACTTTACACCATACAACGTTTTTTTTGCACTCAGTAAAGCATATACTTTTGCTTTTATTGTTAGCAGCGTACCTGCTTATTATGGTTATCATGTAAAAGGTGGTGCATTAGAAATTGGGCGAACAAGTACCACTGCTGTTGTTGTAAGTTGTATTTTAATTTTATTAGCAGATTATGTTTTAGCTGCACTTATGCTCTAAAATTATTAACAAAAATATTAGTTTCAAGCACTTTTATTATACTTGTTGTAGTATTGCTATTAATTTTATTTTCATTCCTAAAATATTTATTATGCCTATAAGAATGGTTGATGACGATAAGGATAACTTTTCCAACGAAAATCAAAATACACCTGGTGGTGGTGGAGGCAACAGAGGTGGTGGTGGTTTAATGCAATTTTTACCTATGATTATTGGTTTGCTTATACGTAAACCTGCTTTATTATTAGTAGTGTTAGCTGGTGCAGCTTTCTTTTATTTTAAAGGTGGTTGCAATTTTAGTTCAGTTAGCAACATAGTGCAACAATTTTCAACAGGTGGTAATTTAAACAAAGATACTTTTGCTAAAGCAGAAGTTTATGAAGGTTTAGATGAAAGTAAAAATAATTTGCCCGAATATATTTCATTGCTAAAATTTTCTCCAAACAGGTTAAACCAAGGGCAACAAGGAAGTTGTGTTGCTTGGAGTAGTGCTTATGCGGCCAGAACAATTGTAGAATCTACAAGTAAAGGTATTGATCCTAATGCAGCTGCTTTTAGCCCATCTTTTATGTACAACCAAATTGGCTTAGAAGGATGCCAGGGTAGTTACATTATTCGTGCAATGCAAAATTTAACTCAAGTAGGAGCAGTTCCATTCAACGATTTTCCTTATACAGATAAAGATTGTACCAACCAACCAAATGGACAGTTAATAAACGAAGCAGGACAAAATAAAATAATTGGTTTTACCAGATTAACAGAAACAGAAAGTGCTGCTCAAATTGATATCTATGCCATCAAACAACACCTTGCTAAAGATGTTCCTGTTGTAATAGGAATGATGGTAGGAGGAAGTTTTATGCAAGATATGATGGGTAAAGAAATTTGGCATCCTACTGCCGATGACTATAATATGATGGGCTTTGGAGGACATGCAATGTGTGTTATTGGATACGATGATAGAAAAGAAGGTGGTGCATTTCAAATAATGAATAGTTGGGGTAATGAGTGGGGCGAAAATGGAATTGGCTGGGTATTGTATAAAGATTTTAAACATTTCGTTAGAGAAGCGTATGGCTTAAACCCAATGATTAAACAAGGTGCCGCAATTGCAAAAAATTTAGAAGTAGATTTAGGCTTGGTTAATGCAGAAACTAAACAATACATACCTTTAAAAACAGTAAACAACAATGTTTTTGAAACTGTTAATCCAATTCCTAAAGGAACAGGTTTTAAAATAGAATTAAAAAATAATACCGAGTGTTATGTATATGTAATTGGAATGGAAACAGATGGAAGTAGCTACGTTTTATTTCCTTATCCATCCTCTTCTGATGCAACAAAATCAATGTTCTCTCCTTATTGTGGCATTACTGGTTATCGTTTATTTCCAAAAGGCAAAAAATTACAAGCCGATGATATTGGCAATAAAGATTATTTTGCAATTATTACTAGTAAAGAGGCATTAGATGTTTTTCAGCTAAATAATATCATTTCTCAAAACAAAGGGTTAGGCTTTGAAAACGCTATTAATAATGCACTGCAAAAATATACAATAAATGGTGTTAGTTACAATGCAAATACCAACGGAACAATAGGTTTTAAAACCGAAACCAATAACAAAAATGCTGTAGCATGCATTATTGCTATTGACAAATATTAATTAAAAAATATTCATCCTTATTTACTAATTTAATCAATGAAGATAAGTTTGAGTACTAATTTAAAATGTAAACAATAAAGATTACTTTAAGTAATTTTTACAAATGTTAAGCAGTCATTTTTCAAAACTCTAGTACACACTCTTTATTAAATTAAAGAAAATAGAAATTAAAATTTCAGTTTTATTAACTTCCTGCAAATGGGCTATTAAATAAGCCTACCGCTATTTCTATCCAAAATAAAATACATGTAATTATAACCAAGCTACATGTAATAATTTTCAGAACTATATTATTTATTTTTCTGTATAAAAACTCACATAGTAAAGCAACAAAAAGTAGTAGTACAGCGGCAAGTACAAAATCAAAAAAACTCCACTTTACTTCAGTAGTAAATAACATAGCTACTAATGGAATACAAATAACTATTACAACACCAAGTATAAGATATAATTGAGTTTTGTTTAGTTTCATTAAAACATTTTTTACAACAATAAGTTATAAAGCTAATCTAAAATAAGTACAAGAATTGTTAATCGTTTTTTAAAACCCTATTTGCCCCACCCCCATTTTAAAAAATTTGGCAAAGCATTAGCCCAAGTGGTTGTATCATGTTTTCCATCTTCTAATAAAACATACTGTATATGCTTATCAGAATATCCTTTTATTTTTAATTCAACAATTAAGTCTAAAGCATCGTCAATGCTATCTATAATGCCATTTTTATTTCTATCCGCAACTTCATCTAATGCCCCACATTGAAAATAAAATTTCAACCATGGGTAAAAAGTGCCTTTTCTTATTTGCAAGTGCATTAGCCTATCGTTTTCATCATCATAACCATCCTCATAACTTTTTTTTCGCCACCATAAACTACCACTAAAAACGCCCACTTTAGTAAATTCGTTTGCATGGTTCCATACAATATCTAAGGCACTTAACCCACCTAACGAAAACCCAGCAAACGATTTTTCTTTAAAAGATGGTATATGATAAGCATATCTGATGGTAGGCAATAATTCATCAAATAAAAATTTATTGTATAAGCCTGCCTTATCTCCTCTTTGTTTAAAATCTGCACTATATGCAGTACCATATTCTCTTTTCCTTTCTTCGCCACAATGAATTCCAATACAAAACAATGGTTCAATTATGTTTTGAGATGTTAATTCGTCTAATATTTCATCAAAAGGCATTTTCAGTAAATCTTGCCCATCATTAAAAATTAGTAAACTTAAATTCTCTGGTTTATCTACTTTATTAGGAAAGTAAACATCTATTATAACATCACGTTCTAGATATACAGATGTAAGGGTTAGCGTTTCTGTGTAAACAGAATGTAAGTCAGTTAATTTTTCCTGAGGCATATATTTTCAAAAATAAGGGAAAGCATTAAAAATAATTAAATGATTTTTTCACAAAAAATTTGTTTTTCAGTCTATAAGTTCTATATTGAAAAAGGAAAAATAATAACACTTATTTATTCAATCTTTTTTAATAATTTAAACTATCCCTTTATGAGAAAAGTTGGTATTTTACACGGAAAAGAAAGAAGTTTTCCGGAAGCTTTGGTTGCTGCAATTAACAGTAAAAATATACCAGGAATTGTTGCTGAGCCTGTACGTATAGACAAAGTAATGCAAGGCGAACCATCTGATTATGCTGTAATAATAGATCGTATTAGTCAAGATGTTCCTTTTTACAGAGCCTATTTAAAAAATGCAGCATTATGTGGTACTGCAGTAATTAATAACCCTTTTTGGTGGAGTGCAGATGAGAAATTTTTTAATAATTGCTTGGCAACAAAAATAGATGTTCCTGTACCTAAAACAGTTATTCTACCTTCTAGAGATTTACCAGACGATACCTCTAGCGAATCTTTTAGCAATTTAGCTTACCCTTTAGACTGGGAAAGTATTTTTAATTACACTGGCTTTCCTGCTTACATGAAACCATTTGCTGGTGGTGGCTGGAAGAGTGTTTATAAGTTAGAAAGCATGGAAGACTTTTTTGAAAAACATGCCGAAACGAAACAATTAGTAATGTTACTTCAAGAAGAAATTATTTTTGAAGAATACTATCGTTGTTATTGCATAGGAGGAAAATATGTACGAATAATGCCTTACGAGCCACGCAATCCTCATCATTTACGTTATGTTGCAAGTTTTACTCCAAGTGCAGAAAGGTTAAAACTAATGGAAGAAATTGTACTTCGTATTAACCATTATTTAGGATACGATTTTAATACAGTTGAATTAGCTGTTCGTAATGGCGTACCTTATGCAATAGATTTTTGTAACCCTGCACCAGATGCAGATAAAAATAGTGTTGGGGAAGATAATTTTGCATGGGTAGTAGAAACTGCTTCAAAATATGCAATTGAAAAAGCACAGTCGTTCGAGCCCGGAAAAGATAATTTAACTTGGGGTAAATACATACAACACAGTGCAGCTAAAAGAACTTTATACTAAACCAAATAATTTATTTTAAATAAAGAAACGGAATAAATATTTTATTAAAAAGCAGCTATTATTTACTTAAAACTTATTCAACTAAATGGCAAATATTAATTACAGACATTTTACTTTAGGAGTAGAGGAAGAATACATGGTAATAGACCCTACAACACGTGAATTAAAAAGTCATGAGCAAAAAATAGTACAAGAAGGTCAAAAACTAATAAAAGATAAAGTAAAAGCAGAAATGCATCAGGCTGTTGTAGAAGTTGGTACAGACATTTGTTATGATATAGACGAAGCTTTTAAAGATGTATCTACACTAAGAAGAACAATTAGCCAAATTGCAGGAGATTTAGGTTTATGGGTTGGTGCAAGTGGTACACACCCTTTCAGTCATTGGGAAAGCCAATTAATTACTGAGCATGTACGCTATAATGAAATTGTAAACGAATTACAAGAAGCTGCAAGAAGTAATTTAATTTTTGGGCTGCATGTACACGTAGGTATGGAAGATAGAAAAATGGCCATTCATATTGCCAATAGTGCCAGATATTTTTTGCCACACGTATATGCTTTAAGTACCAATTCGCCTTTTTGGGAAGGAAGAAAAACAGGATACAAATCTTTTAGAACAAAAGTTTTTGATAAATTTCCTCGTACAGGTATCCCAGATTATTTTGACAGCATTGAAGCATACGATAATTATGTAAACCTTCTTATAAAAACACATTGTATAGATAATGCTAAAAAAATTTGGTGGGATTTAAGAGTGCATCCTTTTTTTAATACCGTTGAGTTTAGAATTTGCGATGTGCCACTTACTGTAACCGAAACCATTGCTATTGCTGCATTATTTCAGGCTATTTGTGCAAAACTATATAAGCTAAGATCGGAAAATTTGAATTTTATTATTTATCAAAGAGCCTTATTAAATGAAAACAAGTGGCGAGCTGGCAGATATGGTATTGATGGAAAAATGATAGATTTTGGAAAAGAATCTGAAGTAAATACAAGGTTGCTGATATACGAGTTATTAGATTTTGTGGATGATGTAGTAGATGATTTAGGTAGCAGACCATTTATAACTTACATTCAAAAAATGTTAGAGCAAGGCACAGGTGCAGATAGACAGTTGGCTGTTTTTGAAGAAACAAAAGACTTAGTTAAAGTAACAGATTATATTCATGACCAATTTTTAAGTTTGTAATTAGTTTTACCAAAAAATTTAAAACAGTTAATATTTTTATTAACTGTTTTTTTATGCAATAAGTAAATACTTTTACACCTTTAAACAGGCAAAAAAAATGCAAACATTTAATCAAATTAATATTGTTGAATGTCCCAGAGATGCTATGCAAGGTTGGAAAAATTTTATTAAAACAGAAGATAAAATTAGATACATCAACAGCTTATTAAAAGTTGGGTTTCATACTTTAGATTTTGGAAGTTTTGTTTCACCAAAAGCAATACCTCAAATGGCAGATACCAAAGAAGTAATAAAAGGGCTACAAATAAATAACCATACAAAACTATTAGCCATTGTAGCTAATATAAGAGGTGCTGAAGATGCAGTTATTTTTGATGAAATAACTTATGTAGGCTTTCCTTTCTCCATTTCTCCTACATTTCAGCAACGTAATACCAATAGCAGCTTAGAGGAAAGTATAGAAAGACTAGAAACCATTCAAGAGTTGTGTATTAAAAATAAAAAACAATTAGTTGTGTATTTAAGTATGGGCTTTGGCAATCCTTATGGAGATGAATATAGCCAAGAAATTTTATTGCAATGGGCAAATGAAATGGTAAAAAGAGAAATTAATATAATTTCATTGGCTGACACTGTTGGTTTAGCCACACCTCAGCAAATAAGTTTTGCATTAAATACACTTATTCCTAAATATACCAATACAACAATTGGTGTTCATTTACATTCATCGCCTTACAACTTTAAGGAAAAAATTGAAGCATCGGTTAATGCAGGGTGTAAACGATTTGATGGGGCTTTAAAAGGAATTGGTGGTTGCCCAATGGCACAAGATAGTTTAGTAGGCAATATGAACACTGAGTTAATGATTACTTATTTTGAAGAAGAAAATCTTATAAATAATATAAATAAAGATGCTTTAAAAGAAAGTTTATTAATTGCTCAGGAAATTTTTGTTTAAACTTTATCCTTTAAACAATTTTCATACAAAGCAACAAACTGTTTAGCAATTACTTCATCATCGTAAAGTTGTTTTGCTCTTTCTGCAATGAATGCTTGGTTATAATTTTTATAATTCATCATTACACTTTTCATAGCAGCAGTAAGTGCCACCACATTATTAGATGGCACCATCAAACCATTATTGTCATTTATAGCATCTGCTATGCCACCAACATTAGTGGCAACAACTGGCAAACCACAACACAAAGCTTCTACTAATACACATGGAAAATTTTCGTGTTTACTAAATAGCACTAAAGCATTTGCAGATTGTAAATAACCTGCCACTTGATGATGTGTAACTTCTCCGGTAAAATTAATTAAATGTTCTAGTTGCAACTGCTTTACAAGAGGCTCATGTAATTCTTTATATGTACCAACTAATACCAACTTACAAAGCTGAATATTTTCAGCTACTAATTGACGAAAAGCATAAATAATACCAGGTATATTTTTCTGCTCACTTAAGGTTGAAACATGTACCCAAATAAATTCATTTTGTGGTTGAATAGGCATATAAAAAAAACGCTTTGTATTAGCAATGTTATGAATAGTATGAATATTTTTCACATTCAGCAACTTTTCCATTTTTTTAGCAATCACACTAGATACATTGCTGATAGCAATTGCATTTTTACAAACTTTTTTTGTATTTAATTTAAAAAACAAACTTCTGTTTTTAAAATTATCTGGTGCTTCATCATCATAATAAGAAGCCTGCTCAGACACAATATATGGAATGGAATATTTTTTTTTCAATGAATATGCTACCCAACCAGATTTCATGGGCACATGAACATGTATTAAATCAGGCTTACCATTTGTTTTAATAAAATTTTCAACAAAAGCTAAAGCCGTTTTCTTATATAAAGTATTGTATCTTATTTTATCAATTATACCAATGCCCCATTTTTTAAACTTAAAATAACATATATGTTCTGTAAGGTTTTTTGCATTAATAGTTTCAATTTCATTATTAGCCTCAAAATTTTTTCCTAATTGCACTACATGCAATACATCTATAGGTAATATATTAGAAACAGCTTTTGCATGGCGTTGAATAAAATCGCCATTTACTGGTTCATATTTATTAGGATACCAACTTGCAAGCCAAATAATTTTCATTATGTAGTAGATTTATGAAAAAGCATTTTCTTCACCCACACCCAATCGCTTCTTTTAAAAATAAATAACGTTTTTATACTTGTAGGATTATCTTTAAAAAAGTGATAAAAAGAATATACTAAATTAACAGAATAGCCAATACTGCTTACAATGGCAGCACCAATAATTCCATATAAAGGAATAAAAATTAAATTTCCTATTATTACTATAATTAAAGCATAAACCCCACCAATAACATTAATTTTAACTTTACCAACACCACCAAAATAAGCACTCAATAAACATAAAACAGATAAAGAAAATATACCAGGAAGTAATAATAAAACAGGCATAGTCATTTTATTAAAAGTAATGCCAAACACAGCAGGGAAAAGCCAGTTACCAATAATACTTACTACAATAAGAGCAACAATTAATACTTGTAAAAATATTCTGAAAAAAATATGGATAGATTCTGTAATATTATTTTTGGAAGCTCCACTGGCTGTATGTGGGAAAATAACACTTGCAAAAATTTGTGGCACAATTAACATCATTTGTCCAAGCTTTGATGCTTGAATATAATTACCTAAATCATCTGGTGTACAACTTTCAACATTGTATTTTACAAACCAATAATCTATTCTATATACAAAAAAGAAAATTACGTTACTTGTTAAAGCTACTAAAGAGTAATTCAACAATAATTTTAATGACGATTTATCTGGCAAAGAAATTAGTTGAAAAGATTTATTCAAATAAATAAATGCAATAGCCAATAAAATACCTTGTGTTAATATGCTGTAGAAATAGCTATTAACTACAATATTGTACGATTTTGGGTTCAGTAAAATAATTATAATGAGCAAAAAGTTTATAACACTTAATAAAATATTTGGCGTAGCATAATTTTTTTGAGCGTAAAATAAAACCATAAAAAAATTAATTAGCAAAATGCCCGAAATATAAGTAGCAGCATAATAAATAAAATTATCGGTATAAAAAGTATCAATTCCTTTTATACTTTTAAAATAAATACCTACACCTGCTGCTGAAATAATACAAATTAATAAGGTCCAACACAACGAAAACCAGGCAAGTTTATGATGGCTGATAATATTGCCTGCAGCATAGTAAGTATATCCACTTTCCATACTTAAACTTGCAACCAATAAAATAAAAGAAAAAAAGTTAGTTAAATAATATATCCAACCTGTGCCATCTGCTTGTAAGCTTCTGCTTAAAAAAATATTTACTAATAATAATGAAAAAAAGTATAACCCACGCCACACTAAACTCTGTTGCAATAATTTTTCAAAAGTCATGTAAGCAGTACTTATTTAAAGCAGCTAATGTACAATAGTTTAATTGATAAAGTTGAAGTATACATTTTCAAAATTTTTTAATTGATAGTATTATATAAAAATTTTCATTTTGATATTTTATTTTATCTTATCTTTCAATCTTATTAAAACAAAACTAACAACCAACATTTCTTATGGAAAGATTTCAAGGCTTAATAGGTATAGTACTTATTTTAGGAATTGCTTTTTTATTCTCCAACAACAAAAAAAGAATTAATTATCGTTTAGTTATTAGTGGTATTTTACTTCAGGTTGCAATAGCATTACTAATTTTTAAAGTTCCACCAGTTACCAGATTTTTTCAAATGTTAGGTCATGGAATGGAAAAAATTGAAAAGTTTGCAAGAGAAGGAGCATCTTTTGTATTTGGTGGTATAATGACTCAACAGTACGATGGTACAGCAGCCAACTATGTAAAAGGCGGTTTTATTTTTGCCTTTAATGTTACTGCTACTATTATTCTAGTTTGTGTATTGGTTGCAATATTTTACCATGCAGGTATTATGCAACGTATTGTTGCAATTATAGCTAAAGCAATGAATTTTATTATGAAAGTAAGTGGTGCTGAAGCTTTAAGTAATGTTGCTAGTGCATTTGTTGGTCAAATTGAAGCACAGGTAATGATAAGACCATATTTACCAACTATGACTAAAAGTGAATTATTAGCAAGTATGAGTGGTAGCCTTGCCTGTATTGCTGGTAGTATATTAATTGTGTATGCCAATATGGGTGCTGCTGCTGGTATGGATTTAGCCCCTAAACTAATTACTGCAAGTTTAATGGCTGCACCAGGGGCTTTGGTTATTTCTAAAATTGTTTTTCCCGAAACAGAAGAAAGCCAAACTATGGGTAAAGTAAAATTAGAAGTAAAAAGTAATTATACTAATTTAATTGATGCCATTTCTCATGGAGCTAGCGATGGTTTTAAAATTTCTATGAATGTTATTGCAATGCTAATAGGTTTTATTGCTTTAATTACTTGTGTTGATTATATTTTACTTAAAACTGGTCATTTATTTAGTGCTAATTTCGACTTAAGTTTAAATTATATTTTTGGTAAAATATTTTATCCTATGGCATGGTCAATGGGCGTTCCTGCACAAGATGTACAAAGTGCTGCTACCCTACTAGGTCAAAAAATTACAGTAAACGAATTTGTTGCTTTTACCAACTTAACAGGTAAAACAGTTCCTATAGTTACCGAAAAAGGATTACTAATTGTAAGTATTGCAATTTGTGGCTTTGCTAACTTTAGCAGTGTTGGTATGCAAATTGGTGGTATTGGAGAAATTGCACCTAATAGAAGAACTGATTTAGCGAAGCTTGGCTTAAAAGCATTGTTATGCGGTACTTTGGCCTCTTACCTTTCTGCAACTTTAGCTGGAATTTTTATTTAAATTATTTAAATTAATTCAATTTATAAACTACTCTCAATATAAACTATTGAGAGTTTTTGTTTGTATGACAAAATATGTTGTAACTTTTGTTACACGTATGTTCAGTTTTATTCTATTTATTTGCAAATAATTTATAAAGACTTAATTATCCTGATTTATATAAATAAAATAACAATTATGCATTTTAATGACTATTTACAGTATTTTGAAACTATTTTAAACAATACACAAAATCCGCAAGAGCCATATAACGATTCTGAGTTTATGGAATATACCAAGTTAAATTGGTCTCGTTTAAACCGATGGATAAAAACAGGTGAATTATTAGATGAAACAAAAAAAACAATTCAAAATATTCAAACCAAACAACGTTGGGTATTAATTTCAGAGCCTTGGTGTGGCGATGCTGCACATGCTGTGCCATTTATAGTAATGATGGCAAACTTAAACCCCAATATTACTTTAGAAATACAACTGAGAGATAGTGGCTCTGAAATTGAAAAATATTTAACCAATGGCAGTAAATCTATTCCATTACTTATAATAAGAGACTTAAGTGGAAATGATATTACCAAATGGGGACCAAGACCTATAGACTGCCAGGCAGATTTTAGTAAACTAAAAGCCGAAGGATTAGAAATGGCTGATTTAAAAATTGCTCTACAAAAATGGTATAATAACGATAAAGGAGTAAAAATTCAGCAAGAAATAATTGCTTTATTGTAGAAGATATAACACTTTTATTATTCATTTTCTTTATAAAATCATAAAGCTGTTAACTATTATTTTGGTGTAAATTATATAACACTACTTTTGCGGCAATTGAAAATAAAAAAAATGAGTAATAGAACTTTTACAATGATTAAACCCGATGCTACTGCAAAAGGTTTTACAGGTGGTATTTTAGAAATGATGTTAAAAGCAGGTTTTAGCATTAAAGCAATGAAATGGACTAAGCTATCAACCGAGCAAGCTGGTGCATTTTATGCTATTCATAAAGAACGTCCTTTTTATGGAGAATTAGTAGAGTTTATGAGTAGTGGGCCAATAGTTGCTGCAATTTTAGAAAAAGAAAATGCAGTTGCCGATTTTAGAACTTTAATTGGTGCTACTAATCCTGCAAATGCCGAAGAAGGAACTATCAGAAAAAAGTATGCAGCCTCTGTTGGCGAAAATGCTGTACATGGTAGCGATAGCGATGAAAATGCAATTATTGAAAGCAATTTCTTTTTCTCTGAATTAGAAAGATATTAATAATAGTTGGCTCAAATAAAAAACGAGGCTTTAATGAAGAGCCTCGTTTTTTTATGCAGTTATGTTTTTATTTTAAAAGCTATAGCTTGTTGTAAATGTAAATCCAGAGGATGCAGGTACTAAACGACATACACCACCAACACAAAGTAATCCTTCTCTTTGTCTGCCATAAGAAGCCATAAATCTAAAAGTGCCTTTTGTAAAAGATGCACCAGCATTATAATAATGAACTTGTTTAACACTATTTCCATAATTATACATATCTGCAACAAAAAAGTTAAGCATTGGTGCAATACCATATTCAAATGTGGCAGCAACCCAATTTCCTCTATAATCATTTTCTGCCCATAAATGTTGTATATCTGCTTTTATAGAATGGCCTTTCTTTAATTTAAAAATACCTTCGGCAATTAAAATATTGGTTTTTATATTATCACTACCATAACCTTCAATAGCTTTTTGGTTATACAACATATTTATAAAAGAAAAATTGGTTTTCACTTTAGTATTCCATGTTTTTTTAACTTCTATATTAAAATCTCTAAAATTAGTTTTTGCTGCTTTAAAGTTGTACACTTTTGCTGTATTTACATCAGTACCATCAAAAGCTAAACCAGAATAGTGCGATAAGTTTATTTTAAGAAACATACCATATTTACCGCCTAGTTTAGATTTTTTAGGAAAGGTTTTTAACCATTCAATCTGTCCTCCAATTTCTCCAGTATTATTTAAAAGATTACCTGGTAAAAAAGAAAATTTAACTTGCGGATTATAAACATAAATGTTAGATAAAGAATAATGGTGTTGTGCAGTTAATGCAGGAACATAATTCAATAAAAGCTGATTTAATTTAGCTTTTCTATCGGTGTACATTCCAAAATTTTTCACTTGTCTTAAAGTAAAATTAAAAGCAGAGTTTTTGCCACTTACTGTACCACCTAACTGCAATACATTACCATTAAAAAATTTATTAGTATTTACAACATTTCCTAAATCGTTTACACATCCATCTTTAGTATGTAAGGCATATTCTGCATTTAAAATAAGATTGTTTTTTTGGTAACTTGTTCTCAAAGAAAACAAGTGAACTGTTTCAGGAAAATTTGCAATATTACCAGTATATTTTTCTTGTTTACCTACATAGCTAAAGCCAGTAGTAAAACTACCTTTTTGTTGTTCATTTTGTTTAAATAATTTGGTAAAATTCAATTCAGCATCTGTTCCCCAAACAACACCTTCGCTTAAAGAATAAGCATCTCTTTTTTTGCCATAAATAGCTTTAAAACTAACAGCATCTGTTGGTGTATATTGCACTTTAGTTCCAAATAAAGCATTGTTAATTCCTAATTGCCTATCCTCCCAAGAGCGTAATACTAAACCACTTCCAAATTGTTCGTAATAATGGCCAATAGTTGCACTAATTTTTTTAGAATTATAGGCTACATAATAATTTGTTAAGCCACTACCCTTTAAATTTTCAGGATAACCTAATAGCACATCTGGGGCATAAGCTTCAAACTGCCCTCCTGTAGAAAAACCTTTATAGGAAACATTTAACTTGAGATAATTATTAGAACGAAATCTGTTATTAGGTGCTACAAACCCCAACTTGTCATCTTTTTCATTATAATATTGAGCATTAGATTCTACAGCACCGGATACTTTTACTTTTTCTTTTTTATTTTGTTTATCTTGAGCATTACTTACATTCAAAACAAATAAACCACTTATAAGCAGTATGCTAATTTTTTTCATTTATTTGAAAATTAAAGTATTATTTTTTTATTGCCGATTTAATTTTTTCGTATAAAATATCTTCGCTACCTGGTGAGTAACCACTATGTTTATATATAACATTTCCTTTATAATATACCAATAAATTGGGTACATTCACAACATTTAAAATTCTTTTCAAGTCGTGATTGGGGTCATACACTATTTCATAATTCCATCCTTTACTTTTTACAATGGAGGCTGCTTTAGATTGAGACCTTGCATCATCTATACAAACTGCATACAATGTAACCCCTGTAGTTTTTTGCCATTCTTCATATACATCATTTATCGCTTCTAACTCTTGTAAACAGGGTGCACACCATGTTGCCCAAAAAGATACAATTACAGGTTTATCTGCTTTAATAACTTCTGAAAACTGAATAGGATTGCCTTTGGCATCTTTGAGTGTAACCTCATTCATGTTTTCCTGACTAAATATCAATGTTGAAAACATCAAAAAAGATGTTAGAAAAATAAATTTCTTAAAAATCATTGTTAAACCTTTTGAGATTATAAATTTGCGGACAATATTATACTAAAAACAATAAAAACAATGAAAAAACTTTTCCTTTTTTATTCAACATTACTTATTAGCAGTGCTTTAATTTTTACTGCTTGTGGCAAAAAAAGTAGTGGAGGTAGTGGTTCTACAAGTTCAATAACATCCTTAACAATTGCTGCCAACAAATCTACTCTAACAGCAGACGGATTTGACAAAGTTACTTTTTCTGTAACCGACCAAGCAGGAAATGATGTAACAGCACAAACAATTATTTATTTAAACAATTATAGTAGCGCTGGTTATTCAAGAATTTTTTCAGTGGGTGAACAAGGTACTTATAAAGTAACAGCAAAAAAAGGCACTGTTACAAGTAACGAAATTACTTTAACTGTAAATGCAGCTGCTGCCCCACAATATTCTACAAAAGTTATTGCAGAAGATTTTACAGGTGCTTGGTGTGGTTGGTGTCCAAGATTAACCTATAAGTTTGAGAATTTTATGGCTAATAATCATAAAATAATAACTATTGGTGTTCATAATGGAGATGCACTTGCTTTATCATCTGAATCTAGCTTAAGAAGCAAATTAAATCCAAAAGTTACAAGCTTCCCTACAGTATTTTTAAACAGAACAAGAGAGTTTAATGACAATGGTAATATTAATAGCTTTGCTGATAGTACTGATATTAAAGAATTTTTACAAAAAAGAAGCCCACTTGGTTTAGCTATCAACTCTACAATTAGTGGCTCTAATTTAAATATTACAACTAAAGTAGGTTTTGATGCAAACATTAGTGATAAATTAAGATTGGTTGTAATGGTTTTAGAAGATGGTAAAGTTTTATCTCAATCTAATTACTATCATGGTAATGCTTCTTACCCTGGTAATCCATATTATAGTATTGGTAACCCAGCTACAAGTTTTGTACACAATGGCGTTCTTAGAGCTGTACCAACAGGTATTTTTGGAGAAGATATTGTTACTGCAGACCAAACCAAAAATAATATTAAAACTTATAATCATACAGTAAGTATTGCTGGTATGAACCCTGCTAATTTAAGGGTTGTAGCATTTGTTAATTTTTTCGATGCTACTTATGCTGGTAAAATTATTAATGCACAAGTTGCACCTGCAAATTCCAACAAAAATTTCGATTAGTTTTTTATAACTGTTTTTCTATAAGCTGCTTTAACTTTTTAAAGCAGCTTTTTTTATTGTATGGTAGCCACAAAAAAAGTAAAGAAAATATTATCTGTTATATTTGTTTTTCATGAAGCCAATTAGTTTTATAATTATTTCTTATAACAGAGTAGATGACACACTTGCATTATTGCAAAATATAAGTAAACTAAGCAAAGCTGCAGATTTACTTGAAGAAGTTATTGTTGTAAATAATGCATCAACTGTGGATTATAGTAAAGTGAAAGAATTTGCAGATAATTCAAAAACAATTTCTTTTAAATATTATGATGCACCAAGTAATTTAGGTGTAACCAAAGGAAGGAATTATGCATTACAATTTGCACAAGGAGAAATATTGATTTTTTTAGACGATGACGCTTTGTTGCAAAATGAAGACGCCTTAGAAAATGTTTTGAAAGCATTTGAAGGAAAAGGATTAGATAACAGAGAAATAGCCATTGTAAGCTTTAAGGTTTTATATTATGAAAACTTAGAAATGCAAGTAAATGCATTACCTCATAAAAATTTTAGAGAATATAAAAACAAGCCGACATTTTATACCTATTATTTTGCTGGTGGTGCACATGCCATTAAAAGAAAAATATTAAACCAAACTGGTAATTTACCAGATGCTTTTTTTTATGGTATGGAAGAATATGATTTAAGCTACAGAATTATTCAGTTTGGATATTGTATTAAGTACGATGCATCTATAATTATGCTGCATAAAGAAAGCCCTTTAGGCAGAAAGCCCAAAAAGGAAAAATTACAAATGATGTGGGTAAACAAATCTATTGTTGCCTATAGATATTTACCAATTGGATATTTTTATACTACTGCAATTATGTGGAGTTTGCAATATTTAAGAGAAACTAATTTTAATATAAAAGGTTTTTTTATTGGCTGGAAAAATGTTCTTAAAATTTTTAAACAAGAAAAAAGAACTCCACTAAACCATCAGGCTTTAACCTATTTAAATAAAACGCAAGCAAGGTTATGGTATTAAAAAACCGTTTAAACAACATGTGTAAAAACGGCTTTGCTTACTAATACCCTATTGTATTTTTTATTTAGACTTTTTTGCTGGCTTTACTTTTTTAGAAGCTGCAATAATTTCTTTACTTAAATTTTCAAATGATGGTTTACCAGAAAACATAACACCATTAATAAAAAATGTAGGAATTTCTGTTACACCAATTTTTTTACCATAAGCAATGTCTTCATGTACATTTTGCCCATAAGTACCATTCATCAACTCTTCTAACATTTCTTTTCTATTAATGCCTGCATCTTTTGCATGTAGCTTTAAAGTAGTAGTACCTAAGTTTCTTCTATTGGCAAAAAGAGCATTATGCATTTCCCAAAACTTACCATCTTGTGCTGCAGATATGGCTGCTTCGGCAGCTTTTTGGCTTCTTTGATGTATTTTGGTTAATGGAAAATGGCGAAAATTAAATTTTACAACACCACTAAATTCTTCTAATATTTTTTTCACTACCTCGTTTACTTTGGCACAATCTTCACTTTCATAATCACCAAACTCCATTAAGGTTACTGGTGCTTTTTTATCTCCAACAAATACATCTTTCGTTTCTATAACATCTGGTAGTTCTTTGCCTTGAGCCATAAAAAATATAGGTTTTAGTTTTTAGTGAGGCTAAAAAAATGCCCCTTCACAACATTAATTGTTGTATTGGGGCAAACATAGTGTTTTTTAATATTTAGAAATACTAATTCTATTATTTAATTTTCAGTTTCATTTCTAAATACCACAATTCCGTCAAAAACATCCACCAAAACTGGGTTTTCCTTATTTATGCTTCCGGATAATATTTTTTTACTCAATTCATTTATTACCACTTTTTGAATTAACCTTTTTAAAGGTCTGGCTCCAAATTGTGGGTCATAACCGTTTTCTACCAAATAATCAATTGCATAATTACTAAAATTTAAAGTAATTCCAGATTGGGCAACCATTTTCTTTAAACTATTTAATTGAATGTCTATAATATTCTTTATTTGGCTTTTTAATAAAGGTTGAAACATAATTATCTCATCTATTCTATTTAAAAACTCTGGCCTAATGGTTTGCTTTAATAAACTCATCACTTCTACTTTTGCCTTTTCTATTATTTCTTCAATATTAGTTTCATTTAATTCTACAAATGCTTCTTGAATAAGATGGCTACCAATATTACTAGTCATTATAATTATGGTATTTTTAAAATTCACCATCCTTCCTTTATTATCTGTAAGCCTTCCATCATCTAAAACCTGTAATAACACATTCCACACATCGGGATGGGCTTTCTCAATTTCATCTAAAAGAACAACGCTGTATGGCTTTCTTCTAACAGCTTCTGTTAATTGTCCTCCTTCGTCGTAACCAACATAACCTGGAGGTGCACCAACCAAACGGCTTACAGTATGTTTTTCCTGATATTCACTCATGTCTATTCTTGTCATCATACTCTCATCATCAAATAAATACTCAGCTAAAGCTTTTGCTAACTCTGTTTTACCTACACCTGTTGTACCCAAAAAAATAAAACTACCAATTGGTTTTTTAGGGTCTTGTAAGCCTGCCCTACTTCTTCTAATTGCATCAGAAACAGCAGTAATGGCTTCATCTTGTCCTACCACACGTTTGTGTAACTCATCTTCTAAGTTTAGTAATTTCTCTCTTTCGCTTTGTAGCATTTTACTTACAGGTATGCCAGTAGCTTTTGCAATAGCTTCTGCAATATCTTCTGCATCTACTTCTTCTTTTAAAAGTCTTCTTTCGCTTATAGCATCTAAGCTTTTGCTAAATGTTTCTATCGTTTTTTCCTGTTCTTTAATTTTACCATATCTTATTTCTGCAACTTTCCCAAAGTCGCCGTCTCTCTCTGCTCTTTCAGCTTCTGTTTTTAAACTTTCAATACTGGCTTTAGCATTTTGAATTTTTTCTACAATTTCTTTTTCTTCTTTCCACTTAGCTTTTAAGGTATCCCTTTGTACAGTTATTAAAGAAATTTCCTGAGAAAGTTCTTTTAACTTCAATTCATCATTTTCTCTTTTTATTGCTTCTTTCTCAATTTCTAATTGCCTGATTTGCCTTTCTAGAATATCTAATTCCTCAGGCATTGAATTCATTTCTAGTCTAAGTTTTGCAGCACTTTCATCAATTAAATCAATTGCTTTATCTGGTAAAAATCTATCTGTAATGTAACGATGAGATAACTCTACTGCAGCAATAATGGCTTCATCTTTAATTCTAACATGGTGGTGCGTTTCATACTTATCTTTTATACCTCTTAAAATAGAAACTGCATCTTCCACATTTGGTTCATCAATAAATACTTTTTGAAAACGGCGTTCTAAGGCTTTATCTTTTTCAAAATACTTTTGATATTCATTTAAAGTAGTTGCACCAATGGCTCTAAGCTCTCCACGTGCTAATGCTGGCTTTAAAATATTGGCTGCATCCATGGCACCTTCTCCACCACCTGCACCAATTAAAGTGTGTATCTCATCAATAAATAAAATAAGTTCGCCATTGCTTTCAGTAACTTCTTTTACAACACTTTTTAATCTTTCTTCAAATTCGCCTTTATACTTTGCACCTGCTATTAGTAAACCCATATCTAAGGCAAAAATTATTTTACTTTTTAAGTTTTCTGGAACATCTCCATTAACAATTCTCATAGCTAACCCTTCGGCAATTGCTGTTTTACCAACACCAGGCTCTCCAACTAAAATTGGATTATTTTTTGACCTACGAGTTAAAATATGTAATGTTCTTCTTATTTCTTCATCTCTACCAATTACAGGATCTAACTTACCATTGCTTGCTAAATCGTTTAAATTTTTAGAGTATTTTTGTAACGCATTATACTGCTGGTTTTGTGTTTGAGAGTTTACTGTACTGCCTTTGCGTAAATCTTTTATTGCAGCTATTAGCCCCTTTTCTGTTAAGCCTGCATCTTTTAATGTTTTACTCACCTCATCATTTACACTAAGCAAACCAATTAACAAATGCTCTACACTTACAAATTCATCGTTAAATTGTTTTAACGAGGATACTGCTTTTAGTAAAGCATTGTTCAAATCCCTGCCTATATTTTCTGGCGTTTGACCATTTGAATTTTTGGGTAACTTCTTTATGCTTTCATCTAATTTTTTTTCAACAAAAACAACGTTTACATCATTCTTTTTTAATAAAAATTCTATAGGACTGTCTTCATCCTTCAGCATTGCTTTTAATAAATGGTTGGTCTCTATATTTGGGTTTGAATTATTAAAGGCAAGTTGCTGTGCAGCCTGAATAGTTTCTTGTGCTTTAATAGTATAGTTATTTAAATTCATATTTTTTAATAATTTATTATAGAAGTACTACAAATAAAAAACCAGTATAGTAAATAAGAAAATGTGTCAGTAGTTTATTATCAATACTGCCTGAAAGTCTTACTCAGTTTGAATTTTATGAAATAATTACAGTTTATGGTTAGCTTGATTATGGTTATAATATTAATTTAATTTTATTAAAAAAGTTTGTTTATAAAATAATTCTACTCAAACAATTCGGATTTATTAATATTGTTTTTAAATTTTTTATTATGCTTGTTCGTTTAGTAATGTTATGTTTCCTATTTTCTCTAACTAATTTTTCTAAGGCACAATTTAATGCAGATGCTGTAAACCCAGTGTTAATGCAAAATAAAAAACAACTTGGCAACGAAGCTGTTTTAATGGTTTATAAAGATGGTAAAGTAATTTATAAAAAGAAAACGGATGATTATTATGATGAAAGAGCACAAACCCCAATTGGTAGTGCAAGCTCTTGGCTAACTGCTGTTTTAATAATGCAGTATATTGAAAATGGCACCATATCATTAGATACTAAAATTGCCGATTATATTCCTATTTATATACCTTATCTAAAAAAATACATCACTATTGGACATTGCTTAGCACAATTAACAGGAATTGATTTTAAAAAAAGTGCAAGCTCTTCTAAAGAGGCTTCTAAGTTTAATAGTTTAGAAGAAATGGTTAACAGCTACGCTAAAAAAGAAATAAGAGCAAATACAGGATCCGATTTTTGGTATGCAGAAATGCATATTAATATTGCTGCAAGAGTAATTGAAGTTATTACTAAGAAAAAATTTGAACAACTTATTTCTAAAAATGTGATTAAGCCATTAGGCATGAAAGGAACTAGCTTTTCTCCATCTGGTGGTGGCTGCCCTAACCCTGCTGCAGGTGCTGTAAGTACAGCAAATGATTTTGCCAATTTTTTAAGTATGATAATGAATAAGGGCATGTTTAATGGTAAACAAATACTAAAAGAAGAAACTATTAATACCATGCTTACTGTTACTTATACACCAAGTATGGTTACCTATATGCCTAAAGCTGCAGAAAATTTTGAATATGGATTAGGTGCATGGATATTGGAAAAAGATATCAATAATAAGCCTGCAGTTTTTGGTACTACTAATTTTGAAGGTATATGGTGTGTAATAGATAAATGTAGAAATTATGGTATGATATTATTTACAAAAAAAGAATTATCTGATGCTAGAAAAGATGTTTTTTATACCTTAAAAAATGTAATTGATGAGCAATTGCCTCCTACAAATGGTACAAGCTGTAATAATTAATTAAAAATATTTTTTGCATTAAGTTAATCTGTTATTTAATTCCACCTCTATTTTTTTAAATAAATGATAGGGCTTGTACACACGCCAATTTTCTAACTCTTGCAACTCAATAAAATAATTTAATTTTCTTTTTTTAAAATCATATTGGGTTGCATCTGGCATATTTAAAGCTACAATCCAACCATTAGAATCTGTAACTTGTTCAAACCATTCTTCGTAATATTCTTTGTCTCCACTATGAAAGTTTAATACATTTTCTGCAATTAAAATAAATTTAAAAATACCCTCTTCCATTAGTTTATCAATTACCTCACGTTTTAATTCCATAATATCATTTTCTATAGCATCATTCCATTCGCCAATTAATTCAATTATGGCAAAATTCAATTCATAATCTACATAAATAATTTTAAGGTATAAAGTTTTGCTACCAAAAAAGTCCCATTGTGGATGTATAAAATAATTATAAACGGTTTGGGTATATTCAAACTCGCTGTAAAATCTTTTATAAAAAGGGCTTCTTTTATCTTCTTCCGAAATATAAATATGCCTCCAATTATAATATGGTTCAATTGTATGCATTGTTATTGCAAAATTGCATCAAATAAATGATTAGAAAAAGCTGGAAAATTGTTGTACAAAACTTACTAAATAAAACGAGTTATTTTAAAATTGTATGACCCATTTTATCTCTTTTGGTTGTTAAATACTTTTCGTTATGTGTATTTGGTGTAACTTCTATTGGTAATACTTCTACAATCTCTAATCCATAACCTGCAAGGCCAGCTCTTTTACGTGGATTGTTGCTCAGTAACTTAAGTTTTGTTACATTAAGATGGCGTAAAATTTGAGCTCCAACGCCATAGTCTCTTTCATCCATTTTAAACCCTAAATGTAAATTAGCTTCAACGGTATCCATTCCATTTTCTTGAAGGTTATAGGCCTTTAATTTATTTATTAAACCAATTCCTCTTCCTTCTTGATTCATATAAAGAATTACTCCTTTACCTGCCTTATCTACCATTTGCATTGCAGAATGAAGTTGTTCGCCACAATCGCATCTAAAGCTGCCTAAAATATCTCCTGTAAAGCAACTACTATGCACCCTGGTTAATACAGGTTCATCTTTTTGCCAAGAACCTTTTATTAATGCTAAATGTTCGGCTCCAGATAATTTTTCTTTAAATGCAACTAAATTAAAATGGCCGTATTTAGTAGGCATATCTACAATAACTAATTCTTCAATTAAACTATCCTTATTCAGTCTATATTCAATTAAATCTTTTATAGAAATAATTTTAAGATTTAATTTTTTTGAAATTTCTATTAGTTGTGGCAACCTTGCCATTGTACCATCTTCATTCATAATTTCCACTAATACTCCTGCAGGTTCTAAACCTGCAAGCCTTGCAATATCTACAGTTGCTTCTGTGTGCCCTGCTCTTCTTAAAACTCCACCATTTTTTGCTTTTAAAGGAAATATATGCCCAGGTCTTCCTAAATCTGATGCTTTTGTTGCTGAATTAATTAAAGCCTGTATAGTTTTTGAACGATCTTGAGCAGAAATGCCAGTAGTAGTTTCGTTACTTACTAAATCTACCGAAATGGTGAATGCAGTTTCGTGTAAAGAGGTATTAGAATTAACCATTGGCTGTAAATCAAGTTCCAAACACCTTTGCTCTGTTAGGGCAACACAAATTAAGCCTCTACCCTCTTTGCTCATAAAATTAATCACTTCTGGTGTAGCATAGTGTGCAGCAATAATAAAATCCCCTTCATTTTCTCTGTCTTCATCATCCACAACAATAATCATTTTGCCATTTTTAATATCTTCTATGGCTTCGGCAATAGTATGTAACATGTTTTAACCTTAAATCAATTTAAAAGAATGCAAATGTACGCCTAAACCTTGTTTGGCTAAAATGCATCTAAATTTTTTACTTAAACATGCTAAAAATTAAAAAAAAGAAAAAAAATTGCACAGTTTATGCACAAAAACATAAAAAAAATAAAAATTTGTTAACGCATTGTTACAGATTATTATACTTTATTCACTTTCTTTGCAAAAACAAATATCAAAATTATGCTTAAAAAACATTTACTACAATTTGTATTGGCATTGTTTATGTTGCCAGCAATTGTTGTAGCACAAAACACAACCAGTACATTAAGTGGTTCGGTAAAAACCACTACTGGAGAGGCATTAATTGGTGCTACTGTTATTGCAACGCATGAACCAACTGGAACTGTATATAAAGTACAGGCTCGTTCTGGTGGTCGTTACGACATCAGTAACATGAACCCTGGAGGCCCTTATAGTATTGTTGTTTCTTTTGTGAATTTTCAAAATGAGAAAAAAAGTGATATTTATCTTGGCTTAGGTGAAACTTACAAGATAGATTTTATTTTAGTTGCAAAAGCTACTGATTTAGGAGAAGTAACTGTTAAAACAACTTCTAAAAAAACAACTGATTTTACTAGTAAAGGAGGTGCCGAAACTTTTATTACTAAAGAAAAAATGGATAACTTACCAACAGTTGGTAGAAACTTACAAGACTATTTACGTTTTGTACCACAAGCAAAAGTGGCAAGCTCTGATGGTAACTTAGCTGGAGTTTCATTTGGTGGGCAAAACAATCGTTATAACTCTTTTTATGTGGATGGTGCTGCTAATAACGACCAATTTGGTTTAGCTTCATCTGGTACTAATGGTGGCCAAACAGGTTCTTCACCAATTTCAATTGATGCAATAGATCAAATTCAAATTATCCTTTCTCCTTACGATGCCTCTATTGGTAATTTTACTGGTGCTGGTATTAATGCTACCACTAAAAGTGGTACTAATAAATTGCAAGCTTCTGTTTATACTTTCTTCCGCAACCAAGATTTAACAGGTAAAACACCTAATGGCGATAAAAAACTTGCAACTAAATTAGCCAAGTTTTCTAGCAAAACTTATGGTTTTAGAGTTGGAGGCCCAATTGTAAAAAATAAAGCTTTCTTCTTTTTAAATGTTGATTTAGTTAGAGACGACAGACCGCAACCTTGGACTGGTACTTATGCAGGTACTACACCTTTAAATAGCCCTAATTTTACTGCTCTAATGACTAAATTAAGTGGTTATGGGTACGACCCCGGTGGATATGAAAATAATGTTGAAGAAGTAAACTCTAATAGATTAGCTGCAAAGATTGATTGGAATTTGAATACCACTCATAAACTTACTTTATCTTATAGATATAGCAAATCTGATAGATTTAATGTGCCTACAAGTTCTAACACTTCTATTAACTTTTACAATGGTGGCTATTTAATGCCAAACGTAACACATTCTGGTTCTGCTGAGTTACGTAGTATTTTCAAAAAAGGTGCTACCAATAAATTATTATTAACTTTTACTGATGTTACAGATGATAGAGGTCCTTTAGGAAAAGCATTTCCAAGAGTAACTATAAATGATGGTTCAGGTAGATTTGTGTTTGGTACTGAAAACTTTTCTACAGCTAACTTATTAACTCAGAAGAATTTTGCTTTCTTAGATTATTTTAAATTTATTAAAGGAAACCATAGTTTTACTATTGGTACAGATAATGAATATACAAAAGCAAGAAACGTATTTATCAGAGACAATTATGGTAATTACACTTTTGCTAACTTGAATGATTTCTTAAATAATGCTTATCCTTCTGTTTACTCTCGTTCATTTTCTTTGTTAGATAATAAAACAGGAGATGCAACTGCATCGGCTGCTAAATTTAGCTTTGCCCGTTTAGCCGGATTTGTAAACGATGAAATTAGTATGGGAGATAACTTTACTTTAAATGTTGGCTTACGTTTAGACTATACAACATTTTTATATTCTCCTGCTAAAGACCCATATTTTAATGATATTGCCTTACCAAAAATTGCTGCACATTACGATTTACAAGGTGCAAGATCTGGTAAAATATCCAACCCTAAAGCTAGCCTTTCTCCTCGTATAGGATTTACTTATAAAATACCAGAAGAGAATGTAGTATTTAGAGGTGGTGCTGGATTATTTGCAGGAAGAATTCCTCTAGTATGGCCTGGTGGTGTGTACAACAATACAGGTTTATCTGTAGGTGGTGTAAGCTTAAACTCAATTACAGCTACCACTGCAGCTAATTTACACTTTATTGCAGATCCTTATAATCAGCCAACTGCTCAAAGTTTAGGTATTAATATTAGCAATGCTAAAGGTCAGGTAGATTTAATTGCAAAAGACTTTAGATTACCAAAAGTATTTAGAGCATCTTTAGCATTTGATAAAAGATTTGATAATGGATGGTCTTTAACAGCCGAAGTTATTTTAACTAAAAATATCAACGAAATTTACTATCAAAACGTGAACATTTTGCCTCCAACATTAAAAGCAACAGGCCCAGATAATCGTACTATATATTCAAGTACTGCTTCTGCTCCTTTTATTCCTATTAATAACAACAATACCAACCCTTATACTGGTATATATTTAATTAGCAACAAAAAAGATAAAAAGGGGTTTGCTCATAACTTTACTGTAACTGCAAATAAAAACTTCACTAATGGTTTATCATTTAATGCAAGTTATGCTTATGGTTATTCTGAAGTAACGTATGAAGGTACAAGTAGCCAAAACAATAGCCAATATAATACACTTGCAACTGTAAATGGTAGAAATTTTGCCGATAGACATCGTAGTAATTTCGATTTAGGACATAGAATTACTGCATTTTTATCTAAGAAATTTACTTATGCCAGAAAATCAATGTCAACTACAGTTAGCTTATTCTATACTGGGCAAAGTGGTAACCCTTTAACCTATGTTTATAATGGTTCAATGGTTAGAGACGTTAATCCAACAAACAACCAAGATTTGATTTACATACCAACTGCTGCAGATATTAATAATGCAGTATTTGTTACTTCTGGTGGCTTAACTCCTGCTCAGCAAAAAGCTGCTTTAGAAACATTTATTTCTGGTAATAAATATTTAAGTTCTAGAAGAGGGCAATATGCTGAAAACAATGGAGATAGATTACCATTTACCAATGTATTAGACTTGAGTATTAAACAAGACTTTAATTTAAAAATTGGTAAAAACAAATACCAAATTCAAGTTAGCTACGATATCTTTAACTTCAGCAATATGTTGAATAGAGATTGGGGTCGCCAATACTTTGTAAACTTTAATACCTATTCATTAATGTCGTTTAGAGGTTATCAAGCTAACACTACAATACCAACCTATAGTTTTGTACCACCTGCTTCAGGTTCAGTACATACTGTAAGTACAAGTACTGCACCTTCTTTCAGTGCTCGTTGGGTAAGCCAATTAGGTGTTCGTTTAAGTTTATTTTAGTAAGTACTAAATACTCGTACAAAAGAGGTTGTCTTTGAGACAACCTCTTTTGTTTTTAGTGCAACTATTTAAGTTTATTTTTAAATACTTTGGTTACTTTTTTTAAAAACAAAATTCTTATAAGCAATATGCATAACCAAATCGGCAAAAAGCTTTAACACAACAAATAAAATAGATGGCGATATAGAAAGGAATTTAGGTAGCAGTATCACCAAATGCATAGGAACAATACGAGCATAAGGCAAAACAAACATGTTACCAATGTTTACAGGTTGTGTTCTGTTTCTAGCCTTATCTTGAAGATACTGAATAATGCTTCCCGCCAATATTGCCCAAAAAGATAGTTTTATAAATGTAAATTGAGAAGGAGTAATTTCTCTTATATAAGAAATTAAAAAGAACAAATACGCAAAATGAAACAAACCATAATGAAAAGTAAAAAACAACGCTGCACAACCACTTCTATTGCCTTCTTTATCATTAATTGTAAAAGAGTTTTCAACTCTATTGGTAAAAGTAAGCATACCAATTACATTAAAAACACCAATAAAAACACTCTGTAACCAAAAAATTACTATCAATGCTCCCAATGCATTTGGATTTTGATAATAATAGTAAATGGCATAAGCATTAAATGCTAATAACAATAAAAGTCCAAAATCAATTTTTGATTTATGTAAATGCATAAATAAAACTTTACTTAAAGGTTATTAAAAAAAATCAAAAAAACATTACCATTTGCTTTTGTAAATTTGTTTTTTTATAAATATATAAAATTACAAAATGACTAAACTTAGTGTGAATATAAACAAATTTGCAACTTTAAGAAACAGTCGTGGAGGCAATAACCCAAATGTGGTTAAGGCTGCAATAAATGCCCAGCAATTTGGTGCAGATGGTGTAACTGTGCATCCAAGACCAGACGAAAGGCATATAACTTATAATGATGTAAGAGAAATAAAAAAAATAATTATCACAGAATTTAATATAGAAGGCAACCCAAGAGAAGATAAATTTGTTAAGTTAGTGCTAGAAACATTACCACAACAGGTTACACTTGTACCAGATGCTTTAGGACAACTTACCTCCGACCACGGTTGGAATACAATTGAACATAAAAACTACTTAATAGATATTATTGCAATATTTAAAAATGCCGGAATACGTGTATCTATTTTTGTGGACCCAATAGAAGAAATGATAGCAGCAGCAGCCTTAACTAATACAGATAGAATTGAACTTTACACAGAATCATATGCAAAACAATTCTCAATAAACAAAGAAAATGCAATAGCACCTTATATTAAAGCAGCTAATAAAGCTTTTGATTTAGGGCTAGGAATCAATGCAGGACACGATTTAGACCTTACCAACCTTAACTATTTTGCAAAAAATATCCCACAACTTAATGAAGTAAGCATTGGCCATGCATTAATAAGCGATGCCTTGTATATGGGCTTTGAAAATACCATTCAAATTTATAAGAGGCAGCTATTGTAACCAAATGTTAGTATTTAGTTTTGTTTTCATTTACATAAGTAAATTTTCTTGCTTATTTTGTTCTCATAAAATAAAAATATGGCACTAAGTAAAATTTGGAGTGCATTTATTATAACTGCAATTATTGTAGCCTTATGCAGAATGTTATTTTTTGACGGAGGAACCAATTTATTTAGTAAAATGGTTGTAGGCAAACATGGCGATACAACCAACACTAAAACTATTGATAGCAACCATTTATCACAGACCATACTTGCAACTATCAAAGAAAATAAAGAGTTCAAAAATGGCGAAACAAAATACACTAAAAACAAAGAAGGCAATTATATTGTGTATAATGAACAAAGTGCTGATGGTATTTTAGCAACTTGTACTGTTGCAGTAAATATTTGTATTGGGTTAATAGGAATAATGGCTTTGTTTATGGGCTTTTTGGCTATTGCAGAAAAAGCAGGTGCAATTAATTTTTTATCTCGAATTATTGGTCCATTTTTTAATAAACTATTTCCCGATTTACCTAAAAACCACCCTGCATTTGGGCACATGATTTTAAACTTTTCTGCTAACCTTTTAAACATGGATAATGCAGCCACACCTTTTGGCATTAAAGCCATGCAAAGCTTACAAGAAGCAAATCCCGATAAAGATAAAGCATCTAACGCACAGGTTATGTTTTTATGCCTTCATGCAAGTGGATTAACTTTAATACCTATAACAATTATTGCTTTTAGAGCTCAATTAGGTGCTGCCAACCCAACAGATATTTTTATACCTTGTATGATTGCAACTTTTGCTGCTACCATGGCAGCATTATTGATTGTATCTTTTAAACAAAAAATTAATGTATTACAGCCCATAATTTTAATGTGGGTATTAGGTATTAGTGCAATAATTGCAGCATTGGTTTTATATATAAAATCTTTAAGTAAAAATGAGGTAGATGTTTTTTCAGGTTTGTTAAGTAATGGTTTAATACTTTTAATTTTTCTATTAATAGTATTAGGTGGTTTATACAAAAAAGTAAATGTTTTTGATGCATTTGTAGAGGGAGCAAAAGGAGGTTTTGAAACAGCAATAAAAATTATTCCATATTTAGTGGGTATGCTAGTTGCAATTAGCTTACTACGTACTAGCGGCACTTTTGATGCATTAATAAACGGAATGAAACATTTGTTTTTAGCTATAGGTATGGATACTCGTTTTGTAGATGGTTTACCAACAGCATTAATAAAACCCATGAGTGGCAGTGCTGCAAGAGGAATGATGATTGATACTATGAGAATTTTTGGAGCTGATTCTTACGCAGGAAGATTAAGCAGTATTTTACAAGGCTCTAGCGATACTACTTTTTATGTAGTGGCTGTATATTTTGGTGCTGTAGGTATTAAAAATACACGTTATACAATTGGCTCAATGTTATTGGCAGATTTAGTTGGAATTATTACTGCAATTATTTTAAGCTATATGTTTTTTACTTAAGCTACATATTACTCATAGCTAAAAATTTTTCATGCAATTTTAATACTTGTGGTATAACCATTTGTTCGTCATCATTCGTTATAATAAAATCGCATAGTTTCATTTTAATTTCCTCATCTATTTGTTTACTCATTCTATTTAAAACAGCTTGCTTATCTACCTTATCTCTTTGCATTACTCTTTGCAATCGTATTATTTTGGGTGCATAAACTCCAATTACATAATCTAAATCCGATGCACTACCTGCTTCAAATAACAAAGCAGCTTCTTTAATAACATAAGGCGAAATTTGTTGATTAGCCCACTCATTTCCAGCATCAATGATGGCAGGATGAACAATAGCATTTAATTTTTCTAACAAATGAGCATCAGAAAAAACAATAGTTGACAAGTATTGTCTATTCAATTCATTATTTAAAAAAACCGCATTACCAAATGTGGCAATAAGTTGTTGTTTTACAACAACACTTTCAGTCATTATTTTTTTAGCCTCAAAATCAGCATCAAATACCGGAATATTTAATATTTTAAAAATATTACTTACAATACTTTTTCCACTACCAATGCCTCCTGTAATACCTACCTTTATCATACAATTTAAAGAATAAAAATAAGCAAACTAAAGTTTGAACAAGCTAAAACTTTAGCAATTACCTTTGCCGCCTTATGAAATTTGAAAAAGAAATAAATCGTAGAAAAACTTTTGCCATTATTTCTCACCCAGATGCTGGTAAAACAACCTTAACCGAAAAACTTTTATTATTTGGTGGAGCAATACAAACCGCAGGTGCTGTAAAAAGTAATAAAATTAAAAAACATGCTACCAGCGATTTTATGGAAATTGAACGCCAACGTGGAATTTCTGTTGCAACAAGTGTAATGACTTTTGAATATAAAGAACACTTAATAAACTTATTAGATACCCCTGGTCACAAAGACTTTGCAGAAGATACTTATAGAACATTAACAGCAGTAGATAGTGTAATACTTGTTATTGATAGCGTGAATGGTGTAGAAGACCAAACAAGAAGACTAATGGAAGTATGTAGAATGAGAGATACCCCTGTAATTGTTTTTATAAATAAAATGGATAGAGATGGTAAAAACAGGTTTGACCTTTTAGAAGAAATTGAAAAAGAATTAAAAATTACTTTGCATCCAATGACATGGCCAATAAATAGTGGCAAAGATTTTAAAGGTGTATATAATATTCATCACAAAAATTTAAGATTATTTTCTGCCAATACAAAAGCCAGTGAAGAAGATACCATTGCTATTGAAAATTTAAATGAAGAAATTTTAGATAAAAAAATTGGCGAAAGAGATGCTATACAACTAAGAGAAGATGCAGAATTAATAGAAGGCGTGTATGGCATATTAAATGAAAAAGAATATTTATGCGGAAAAATTGCACCAGTATTTTTTGGCAGTGCTGTTAATAATTTTGGTGTAAAAGAAATGCTTGAAACCTTTATTACCATTGCCCCTACACCACTTTGCAGACAAACAAACACTAGAGAAGTTTGTCCTGGTGAAGAAAAGTTTAGTGGATTTATTTTTAAAATTCATGCCAACTTAGACCCTAAACACAGAGATAGAATTGCATTTATGAGAGTTTGCAGTGGCAAGTTTGAAAGAAACAAATACTACAACCATGTAAGGTTAGAGAAAACCATGCGTTTTAGCAACCCCTACTCTTTTTTAGCAAGAAGTAAAGACACTATAGAAGATGCCTACCCTGGCGATGTAATAGGTTTATTTGATACAGGTAATTTTAAAATTGGAGATACTTTAACCGAAGGAGAAAAATTTTACTACACTGGCATTCCTACATTTTCTCCTGAAATATTTAAAGAATTGGTTAATAAAGACCCCATGAAAACCAAACAACTCGAAAAAGGAATTCAACAATTAACCGACGAAGGTGTAGCACAATTATTTACACAGTTTGGCGGTAATAAAAAAATTATAGGGTGTGTAGGAGAATTACAGTTTGAAGTAATTCAATACAGGCTATTACAAGAGTATGGTGCAGCCTGCGAATTTAGAGTACTACCATTTTACAAAGCTTGTTGGCTTACAAGCAAAGACAAGCAAAAACTTGAAGACTTTTTAAGGTTTAAACAACAAAATAGCGGAGAAGATAAAGATGGTAATCCTATTTATTTAGCCCAAAGCGAGTGGTTTTTAAAAACCGAAATAAATAACAACCCAGATATTGAATTTCATTTTAGTAGCGAAGTTCAGAAATAGGTTTATACTATCTTTAGTTTATTAATTTACTTATTGTGAGAAAAATAGAACGAATTATAATAAACTTACAACCTGTTGCTTTTATTATTAAAAAAGGTAAAGAAATAAAGCCACCTGGCTTTAGCGGTTTAGCAATTTATGATGTAATTATGTTTTTATTTACCCACCTTAATAAAGTTGGTTTAAATGAAAGAGCAGCAGCCATTTCGTTTAATTTTATTATGGCTATACCGGCTGCTTGTATTTTTATTTTTACTTTAGTACCTTACATACCCATTGCTAAACATTTTAATGCAGAGCTGCTAAAACTTACAGCCGATATTACACCCAACCAAAACACTTACTATTTTATAAAAGATTTTTTAAATGATTTTTTTAATAAACCAAGAACAGGTTTACTATCCTTTGGTTTTTTATTAGTAATATTTTATGCATCCAATGCCATGATGGGTATTATTAGAGCTTTTGATAAATCAGTAAAACTACAAAAACAATATTTTTTTCAGTTAAGAATAAGGGCAATAAAACTTACAACATTATTGGTTTTATTAGTTATTGCTACCATTTTAGTTTTAATAGGGCACGAACAGTTAGCTGCATTAATAAAAAGTATTTTTAAAACAAAATCTAAACTTACTTGGTGGGGCAGCGTAAGATGGATAATTATTTTAGCATTGGTTTTTTATAGTATTGCTTTAATTTATAAATATGCCCCTTCTATCAATAAACGGTGGAAATTAATTACTCCTGGCTCTCTGCTTGCCACTTGTTTAATATTAATTACAACTATTTTATTTTCATTTTGGGTAAATAATTTTTCATCGTACAATAAAATTTATGGCTCAATTGGTACTGTATTAATTATTATGATTCTAATTTATATTAACTCTTTAATTTTATTAATAGGCTTCGAATTAAATGTAAGCATTATGCAACTAAAATTAAATGCCGAAGCCAGAGAAAAAAATGAACAATTACAGAGCAAACCCTCATAAATAAACCCTTGTTTATTTATTAAAAAATATTTTTCAGAACATATATTTGCAAACAATAAAAAAGTTACGGGTGGTGGCGCAGTCCGGTAGCGTATTTGCATGGGGTGCAAGGGGTCGCTGGTTCGAATCCAGTCCACCCGACAACTATACAACAAAGGCTTTGGCTTATAGCCAAAGCCTTACCTTTTTTTAAAAATGCACTTGTTTTTCTGTCCAATCAATCCATTAAACTAGTACACAAAAAATATATATTCAGATGTACTCAATTATTAAAAAATAATTTTATTTTCACTAGCAATTTGTTTTATAAACCATACAATTTACCTATAACATTGCCGCCATTAAAACTACATACAAGCAAAACAATAGATATCTATTCCGCTTTAAGTGAAACAGCCCTTGAACTACCATTTGTAGGGCAAAATATTAGTGCAGGTTTTCCCTCTCCTGCCCTTGATTTTACAGATTTGGGTATAGACTTAAACAAGCATTTAATCAAGCACCCATCAGCTACATTTTATGGGCGTGCTAAAGGGCAATCTTTAAAAAATGCAGGCATTAACGATGGCGATTTATTAATAATTGACAGAAGTGTAGAACCAATAAATGGTAAAATTGCTGTTTGTTATATTGATGGTGAATTTACTGCCAAGCGAATTAAAAAAACAAAAAATGAGTTATGGCTAATGCCAGAAAATGAAGATTATAAACCTATAAAAATTGAGGAAGAAAATAATTTAATTATTTGGGGTATTGTAACCCATGTTATAAAAGCTGTTTAAATGTTTGCTTTAGTTGATTGTAATAATTTCTATGCTTCTTGCGAAAGAGTTTTTCGGCCAGATTTGAATGAGAAGCCTATTGTTGTATTATCTAACAACGATGGTTGTGTTATTGCCAGAAGTAATGAAGCCAAAGCTCTTGGCATTCCAATGGGTGCACCAGCTTTTGAATATGAAAAAATATTTCAACAAAATAATATACAAGTATTCTCAGCCAATTTTGCTTTATATGGAGATATGAGCCAACGGGTAATGAATATATTAAGTGAGTACACCCCCAATATTGAAATGTATAGTATTGATGAATGTTTTTTACAACTAACCGGATTTGATGCACATTTTAACTTGCAACAGTATGGCAATACAATGTGCAAAAAAGTATTACAATATACAGGCATACCCATTAGTGTAGGTATTGCTACTACCAAATCTCTCTCTAAAGTTGCTAATAAAATTGCTAAAAAATATACCAAGCAAACAGGTGGTGTATATATTATTGATAACGAAGAAAAAAGATTAAAAGCATTAAAATGGCTAAAGATAGAAGATGTTTGGGGTATTGGAAGACAACATAGCAAACGCTTACATGCCATAGGTATAACTACTGCTTTTGCATTTACACAGCTAGATAACGCTTATGTACAAAAACAATTTTCTATTGTAGAGCTTAGATTAAAACAAGATTTACAAGGCATCCCTACACTTGGTTTAGAAGAAGTGCAGGCTAAAAAAAGTATTGCCACTACCCGTACCTTCGAAAATAATTATACTACAGTAGAAGAATTGATAGAACGTATATCCACTTTTGCTGTTTCTTGTGCCGAAAAACTAAGAAAACAAAATGCTTGTTGTAACTCATTAATGGTTTTTATACATAGCAATAGGCATAGAAAAGACTTGCCACAATACAACAGAAGTATTGTTATTAAACTACCTTTTGCTACAAACTCTACTATTGAATTAGCAAAGTTTGCCGTACAAGCATTAAAGTTAATTTTTAAACAAGGTTATGCTTATAAAAAAGCTGGTGTTATTGTACAAGATTTTGTAACAGAAAATAATATACAACAAACATTATTTGAAAACAGAAACCCTAAACACATTTCTTTAATGAAAGCAATAGACCAGTTGAATGTAAATTTTGGTCAGCAAAAAATTCGTTTAGCATCACAAGATCAAAAGCGTGTTTGGAAAATGAAACAAGAAAAACTATCGCCACGATATACAACCAATTTAGCAGATATTATAACTGTGCATACTTGAAATTTGAATATAGTTAAACCAATTAAATAAGTATAAATAAATATTCAAAATATGGTTAATAATTTTTTGTAAAATAGCCTAGTATAACACCACCTTACCAACACTTTGCAGCTATTTAAATTCAAACTATTTTATATCATAATCTACTACTACCTTACTTGTAATAGGATGACTTTGGCATGTTAAAATATACCCTTGTTCAATTTCATCTGCACCCAAACCCCAGCTTACATCCATTTCTACCTTGCCTTCTAACACTTTTGCTTTACAAGTACAACACATACCTCCTTTGCAGGCAAAAGGCAAGTCGGCACCATGTTTTAAAGCTCCATCTAAAATGCTGGCACTGTTAAAGGGTAAATCAAAATCAAAACTTCTACCATCGGCTTTAATTACAATTTTACTTGTGGCTTCCTTACTATCTATTATTTTTTTAGAACTGTTTTTATTAAGATTTGGAGTTGAAGAAACAAAAATTTCGAAATGAATTTTATTATTTTCAATTCCTAATTGTTCTAAATAGTTTTTGATAGTAAAAATCATAGCTTCCGGTCCACAAACAAAAAAATTATCTACTTTATTATAATTAATAATTGCCGAAAGTTGTTGTAGTTTTTCTTCATTAATTCTGCCTGAAAAAACAGGAGCATCTGTACCCTCTTGTGATAAAATATGCAACAACTGAAACCTCTGTAAAAAATTATTTTTTATAGCATCTAATTCTTCTTTAAAAATAATAGAGCTTACATTTTTGTTACCATAAATAAGCGTTACAGTACTTTTAGGCTCGGCTAATAAAATAGTTTTAATGATAGAAATAATTGGGGTTATACCACTACCAGCAGCAAAAGCAACATAATTTTTTTGATGATGAGCATTAATTTCTGTAAAAAATCTGCCTGTTGCAGGCATTACATCTAATATGCTACCAGCTTTTAAATTTTCGTTTGCAAAAGTTGAAAATATTCCACCATCAATTTTTTTTATTGCAATTCTAAATTCATTACTTAAAGGTGATGAACATAAAGAATAAGATCTTCTTACTTCTTCGTTATTAATAGAGGTTTTAATAGTAATATTTTGCCCTTGAATGTAAGAGAAATGAGGTTGTAAATTTTCAGGAATATCAAATAAAACAGAAATACAATCTGCTGTTTCTTGGTTTACTTGCTTTATGGTTAAAGGATAAAAGTGTAATGACATAAATAGGTATAATTTGTTTGTATGTTTTTATTTATTATAATTTTTTTAAACCTCCAATTAAAATAGCAATCATATTTTCTTCTAATGCATTGCCTGAAATTTTTTGTTTACTTCTGTGCCAGCTTTCAATACCACTAACTGCATATAACATAATTAAAACTGCAGTGGTAGCATCAATTTTTTTAATTTCCTCTTTTTTAATTCCTTCTTCAATAATAGCTGCAAATTTTTTTCTATAATTTCTTCTTAAATTCTGAAAGTTAGATAAATATGGTTCACTTAAATGCTTCCATTCTCTATCACTAACAAAAACTTTTTCAAAATTTTGTATCATACATTGAATATGAAATCGCAATAACATTTCAATTTTTTCTATACTCGAAATTTGCTCATCTGATATGATATTTATTTTTTTATTATAAACATTGGCAACATGTAAACAAATTTCATATAAAAGTTCATTTTTACTTTTAATATGGTTATACAAACTTGCAGCCTCTACACCAATAATTTCAGCTAAATCTCTCATACTTGCTGCTTTAAATCCTTTTTCTCTAATTAATGCAGCCGCCTTATCTATAATAATTTCTTTTTTACTTATATTGTATGTAGTTTTTATTCGTCCCATATTGTTACAAAAATAGATGTATTTAAGGCTAACTAAACAGCCACACTATAATACATCTTTATATTCTTCTCTTTTTTTCAACATTGCCAAAGCAAAGCTACAAAGTGGAATAATTTTTTTATGCTCTAATCTTGCAATTTCTACAACTTTATTTAATAGTGTAATACCAATATTCATTCCCTTTAATTTTTCATTTACTTCTGTATGATAAATAGTTATTGTAGAATTATTAGTGTATTGGTATTCAATTTTAGCTAAAATTTCATTATCATCCTTTATATAAAAATAATTATACTTTAAATCGGTTTGGTGAAGTATTTCCATTTAAATTATTTTATGGTAAAGATAATTTTTTTAGAATTAATTAATGGATTTTGTAATATTGATAATAATTAAAATGCTTTGGTAAATATATTAATATGAACGAAATTTTGGTTTTAGATAATTACGATTCGTTTACTTATAACCTTGTACATCTTGTAGAAAAAATTTCTGGTACTAAACCAAATGTATTTTTAAATGATGAAATAGATTTAAGTGAAGTAAATAAGTATGAAAAAATAATACTTTCACCAGGACCTGGATTGCCAAATGATGCAGGTATTATGTTACAGCTTATTAAGAAATACGCATCAACAAAAAATATATTAGGTGTTTGCTTAGGTCATCAAGCAATTGCCCAAGCATTTGGTGCAACTTTAATTAATTTACCTACCGTTTTTCATGGCGTTGCAACAGATTGTTTTAAGCTTCATAATGAAGCTAATTTATTTAAACATATTCCACAAAAGTTTAGTATTGCACGTTATCATTCTTGGGCGGTAAGTAATGAAAATTTTCCGAAAGAATTAAAAATTTTAGCCAAAGATAATAATGGAATAATTATGGCATTACAACACAAATGGTATAAAGTAACTGGTGTTCAATTTCATCCTGAAAGTATATTAACTCCAATGGGAGAATCCATTTTAAGAAACTGGATAATGGATTAATTTTTCCATAAACTAAAAAGTATATTCTGTTTTTTTAAACTTTTAATGGTTATTTATAGGCATATTTGCATTAATAAATAAAATTGAAAAATAATGAGTTTCGAACCACCTATTTATTGGAATGATCATGAAGATATTGCTTTAAAATTATACGAACGTTTTGGTGATGAATTTACCGAAAGTAAAATTTATAGAATACGTTTTACTGATTTATTGGAATGGGTTTTAGAAATTCCAGGTTTTGCTGGTACACGTGAACAAAGCAATGAAGGACATTTAGAAATGATACAAAGTACTTGGGTGTATGAATGGAGAGATAATCAAAAAAAATAACCTCAATAAATATTGTTGAAAGTATGAATGTTCTTGAACTTTTTAAACCTATAAACACTTTTGTATTTGATGTAGATGGAGTATTAACAGATGGTACTTTATTGTTATTGCCCAATGGTGTTTTTGCAAGAAAAATGTATATCAAAGATGGATATGCTTTGCAGTTGGCTATTAAAAAAAATTATAGGGTTGTAGTTATAAGTGGCAGCCATTCACCTGAATCGGAAGAAAGATTAAGAAAGCTGGGCATTACTGATATTTTTATGCAAGTGCAAGATAAAGTTGCATTACTTACCAACTATATGCAAGAAAATAATTTGCAAAAAGAGCAAGTATTATTTATGGGAGATGATATGCCCGATTTTGCTGCAATGCAATTAACAGGTTTACCTTGTTGCCCTGCTGATGCAGCTTTTGATGTAAAAGAAATTGCAAAATATATTTCTCCTTCAAAAGGAGGTAAAGGCTGTGTAAGAGATGTTATTGAAAAAGTTTTAAAACTAAATAATAATTGGAAAGATGATTTTTTATTAAGAGCATTTTAAAAAATCAACAACAACAAATTATACATCTTGAAAAATCTAAAAGCATTTATACAATTAGTACGATTGCCCAATTTGGTTTTTATTGCCCTTACGCAAATTATTTTTTTGTATTGTATAGAATTGCCTTTGTTTAATGAAGCCAGTGTTATTAATAATGTTAGAGGAATTTATTTTGTTGCATTGGTTACAGCATCTGTTTTTATTGCTGCTGCAGGTAACATCATTAACGATTATTTTGATTTGAATATTGACCAAATTAATAAACCCCACAAAGTTGTTGTAGAAAAAATTATTGAAAGACGTTGGGTAATTCTATGGCATTTAATTTTAAGTATTTTAGGCATTGCACTTGGATTTTATATAGACATTAAAACCAATGTTAGGTTTTTAGGACTTGCTAATACTGCTTGTGTTTTGCTTTTATTTTTTTATTCAGCATCTTTAAAGAAAAAGTTTTTAATTGGCAATGTCCTTATATCATTACTTACAGCTTGGGTTATTTTAGTTATTACTTATTGCGAAACCAATCATTTATTAGATGTGTTTAGAAAAGATAGCAGTTTACAAGTAGATAAATTATCGAGGCTTACATTTTTATATGCAGGTTTTGCTTTTATAATTTCGTTAGTTAGAGAAGTAATAAAAGATATGGAAGATATAGAAGGAGACAGAAAATTTGGTTGTAAAACACTACCCATAGTTTTAGGCTTAAATGCTACAAAAGTTTTTGTTGCTGTATGGTTAATAGTATTAATTGCTGCATTGATTATAATACAATTTTATGTGTTGCAATTTGGTTGGGTATTTTGGCTAAGTGCCTTGTATTGTGTAATATTTATAGTAATTCCATTGGTTTGGATTTTATTAAAACTCTTCAAAGCCCATACTGCACAAGACTTTCATAAACTTAGCAGTATAGTAAAAATAGTAATGCTTACCGGTATTTTAAGTATGCTGTTTTTTAGATTTTATGCGTAGTGTATTGGCAAGCTAAATTTTGTAGCTTTTTATATTTGTAAAAAGCCTACACAACTAACAATGTTCATATCAACAATTTCCGCTCTCAAAAACTCAACATTTGCTTGTGAATGTATAAGTATTTGGAAAGTAGATCCTACTCTGTCAACGAGAAAGTTGTTTACGAATGTTATAGTAAAATCGTTCTAACAATCGTATATCTTCCGTTACAATATCTGCCTGTGCTGTTAACCCTGTATGATATTGCAGTGGCTTTTTGTAATTACTTATTAAGCCATCGGGTAAAATTATTTTAGCTAAGTAGCCACTATCTGTTGGGATTGTGTTTATAAAATCTATTTTGCCTGTTACAGAGCCGTACTGTTCGTAAGGGTAAGCCTCAAATTTTAACAACACTTGCTGCCCTAGTTTTACTTTGCCAAAATTATACTGTAGTATTTGTGCTTCTAAAAAATATTGTGTATTGGTAGGCTGAACAACAAATAAAGATTGTCCGTTTTTTATTTCCTGATTTTCTTGGTAAAACCCCGTAAATGCTACACTGCCTGCAACAGGGGCTTTTATTACATACTTATATTCCCACGCTTGTATTTCGGATTTAAGTGTTTGCAAAGCTTGCATAAAAATACTCTTCTGCACTGCAATTTGATTGTCTAATTCTGCTATTTCTTTTAGTTTATCGTTTTGTTGACTTTCATTGTTAATAATAGAAGCGTTTATTTGCGGTAACGATAATTTTTTAGCAATCAGTTTACTTTCTTCATTCCTGTAATCCATTGAAGAAATTACTTTTTCTTTTGCCAATGTTTCGTTGGCTTTAAATGTTTCATGGGTTAGTGCAAGGTCAGCTTGTAATAGTTCTCTTTGATGAACAAGTACTGCACCCATTTTTTGCAAATTTTGTAAATCTGTTTGCAGCATTATTTTTTTTCGTAGGTAAAAACCATTGTTTAAAAAATCTTTAAACGTAATGAAAGACTGTATAAAAGTTTGGTAATTGGTTTGCAGTTCCCCCAAATTGTTTAAAAATTTTTGATTGGTATAATTGGGAAACAAATAAATAATTTCATTGGTTTTATTGGTATTCATTAAGTATTTAATAGAGTCTGTCTGTTGGTTTATTCTATCAACAGCATTAGGGTTAGCAAGGCTTTCAATGTATGCCAATATTTGCCCTGCCTGTACAAATTCCTTTTCTTTAACTGTAATTGTTATTAGTTTCCCGTCTGTATGTGCAATGGCTTCTTTGGGTGCATTGGTGCTATTTAGTTTTGCTTTTGCTGTAATAGTTTCTGGATAATAAATAAACCAAGATGCTGCAACAATTAAGAATAAAATAATTGCAAATAAAACCAGTGCCCAACGTGCAAGAAACGTAGGCTTGCGTGAAATAATTTCATGATAGTCTTCGCCTCTTAGTTGTTCGTAAGAGGCTAAAGCTACTCTTTCGTCTTGTGTAGGCATATAGAACGGAGATTTTATGATTATTTAGTTTTTTTACCGCAAAGCCGCAGAGAACACAAAGAATATCATTTTGGATTATTAATTAACCAATTAACTTTTATCCTCCCAACTCCAATTGATTTTTTACCAATTCAAAATATTTTCCTTTCAGTAAAGAAAGTTCTTGGTGCGTACCTTGTTCTGCTATTTGTCCATTATGAAGCACTACTATTTTATCGGCGTTTTTTACTGTGCTTAATCTATGTGCTACAACCACTACTGTTTTACCCATAAAAAATTCCTGCAAATTTTCTACAATAGCTTTTTCATTGTTGGCATCTAAAGCATTGGTAGCTTCATCAAAAAGCAAATACTGCGGATTTTTATAAACGGCTCTTGCTATCAGTAAACGTTGCTTTTGCCCCTGACTTATGCCTGTTCCATCCGTTCCCAACTTGGTATTAAAGCCATTGGGCAGGCTTTCTATAAACTGCAATATGTTGGCTGTTTTGCAGGCGTGCAGCAGCTTTTCATAATCTGTTTGTTGTTCACCAACGGCTATGTTTTTTGCAATAGTGTCGTTAAAAATATAACCATCCTGCAATACTGCACCACATTGTTTTCTCCAAAAAGAGGGACTTATATATTTCAAATTCGTTTCACCAATTTTTATTTCACCATCATAGCTGTTGTAAAACTTTAACAGCAGTTTCAGCAAAGTTGTTTTACCACTGCCGCTTGTGCCTACAATGGCTGTTGTTTTTCCTTGTGGAAGTATTAAATCAATATTCTTTAAAACAGGTTCATTGCCTGCACCGGGATAAGCAAACGAAAAATTGTTTAATTGCAATGTTTTATCTTGTGGTAAAATTATTACAGGTTGCAAGTCTTCTGTTGTTATTGGTTCTTCATCCTGCAAATCGTGTATTTCATTTATTCTTTCCAAACTTATTTTGGCATCTTGTGCCATTTGCATAAAACCAATAAACTGTTCTATGGGGCTGTTCAGTTGTCCTATAATATACTGCACAGCCAACATAGCACCCAATGTAAGCTGCCCCTGCACTACAAGATTGGCAACCAAAAAAGTAATGACAATATTTTTTCCCTGATTAATCAGTAATGCACCCGATTGCTGCACTTGGCTATATGTAAGATTTTTAAAACTTAGTTTAAAAATTCCTGCCTGTAAATTTTCCCATTCCCAACGTTTCAGTTGTTCTGCTCCGTGCAGTTTTATTTCCTGCATTCCTTGTACCAATTGCAGTGTGGCATTATTTTCTTTTGCAGATAAATAAAATGCTTGATAATTAAGTTTTCTTCTGTAAGCAAGAAATAAACGTATCCATAAAAAATACAAAATGCTGCCAACAGCAAATACAAAAAACAACTGCACATTGTACAAAATGAGCACCACAGAAAAAACAAGAAAGCTGAATAAAGAAAAGAACGTGTTTAATGCACTGCCTGTTAAAAAACTTTCTATACGTTTGATATCACCGATGCGTTGCAATGTATCGCCTGTATGGTAAGTATCAAAATAGCTGATGGGCAGCCTTGTAAGTTTTATCCAAAAATCTGAAAGCAAAGAAAAGTTTAGAACAACGGAAATATTTAGTAATAACCTGCTGCGAATAAAGTCCACAAAAGTTTGGCTGAACACCAACATTAATTGGGCTATTAATACAATGGTAATGAATTGCAGGTTGTGTGTTTGAATACCTGTATCCACCATGCTTTGTGTAAGAAAGGGAAATATTAACTGTAATAAAGAAGCAATGAGCAATGCAATGAATACCTGTGTTATTTGCCATTTGCTGTTGCGTAAATATTGAAATACGATACCCCAATGCAGTTTGGTTTCTTTTTCGTTGGGTTGTTTGTAGAATTGTGCAGTGGGTTCTAATAATAAAGCTGTGCCAAGTCTTTCGTTTACGTTATCCTTATTGCTTATCCAATACTTAATAAGCTCATCTTTTGTATAAGTTACTATTCCTTTGGCGGGGTCTGCAATAGTTAGTTTGGCTTGTTTGTTAAAAAAGTTGTTGCCTTTGTATGCAGTAAGCACCACAAAATGATTTTGATTCCAATGCAAAATACAAGGCAAGGGTGCTTCCTCTGTTAGTTGCTTATAAGTTAGCTGTACGGCTCTTGTTCTAAAACCAATATTTTCTGCTGTTTGGCTGATGCCTAATAAACTTACACCCTCTTTGGTATAGCCTGCCATATTTCTGATGCCGCCTGTATTAAAATGTCTGCCATAGTATTTTGCCACCATGCGTAAGCAAGTGGGTCCGCAATCCATAGCATTGAGTTGTTTATAAAAAGGGAAGGACATTCAATATTTGTTTGAAAAGGAATACAAAAAATAGAGAAGAAGGCAGGAGTAGAAAATTACTTCATTAGCCTTTCAAGTAAATCACTCACTTTTTGTTTATCATTTAATCCTACACCTCTAAAAATGATAATACCATTTGGGTCTATTAAAAAAAAGGCAGGAATTTTATACACTTCAAACTTACCAAATATACTATTATCACTATCAAATAAGTGTACCCAATTCATTTGCTTGGCAGAAATCGTTTTTTTTAGTATTGATATATTAGGGTCGCTGTTTATCCCTATCAAGATGAATTTATCCTCCGAATATTTTTGCTTTAATTCTTTTAGTAAAGGCATTGACGCTAAACAAGGACTACACCAACTTGCCCAAAAGTCTAACAAAACATATTTTCCTTTTAAATTTGTTAATGCTATTTTTTTACCTGCTATATCATTTTTAGAAAAAGATGGTGCAGGATTATTTAATGTAATAGGGTGGATACCCTCCTCTAAAGATTGGCGTATCTTTTTCCCCTCAAAGTTCTGTTGATATTTTTTAGGAAAAACATTAACAAAGAAAGTTAATAAGCTTTTTAAATAGGCAGTATCATCTCTAAATAAACCTAATGAGGGAATTACTACTTGAGTTCTAAAATACCAAAGGGAAAAATACTTAGATGAATGTTCCTTTAAAAATTGCATAGTTTGATTATTTAATTCTTTAAAGTATAAATTATGAAGATTTTTTAAAGAATCGTTTGAGAATATTTTATCCGCAGAATATTTTTCCCACAATTCAGTAATAGGTTTTGAAGCATTTATTCTACGCTTAAATAATTCTCTATAAGTTGAATTGGTGGCTGTATCAGTTATTAAAGTTGCATTGAAACATATAAAGTTCAAGGGTTCGTTACAATTCTTTTGACATAAACTGACATATATTTTTGCAGGCTTATTGCCAATAAAAAATACTTTATTATAATCATCATTTCCAACAGTAAAATAAATTGTAAAAGGAGCAAATTCTGAATAAAACGAACCCGTTATTTTTGAAACATTATTTTTAAAAGAATCTGTTATTGGAATATTAAATTTTCCATCAAAATATTCAATCCTTACTTTTTTTATGTTAACAGAAGTATCTGTTAGGATTACAGTAACATCAAGAGGTTTTTGACAATGAGATACTTTCAAAAAGAATAATATAGAGAGTGCAAGAACTAAAAAATATTTCATAGCTGTTATTTTAAATTATAAACGATAATATAGTAAAGCATGATTATTTGTATTTCAAAGCAAAAAACATCGAATTGGTTATTATAACATAATATCAATTCGATGTTATAAGTTGTATTATAGCTATAATTCTTAGCTACAAGAACCACTACCTTTTGGACAAATGCAACTTCCAGGTAAACCACCAACTCCTGCAACATAACCGCAAGTTAGATAATCCATAGACATAGTTTGAGGATTCCAAGCATAGCAGTGAGTACTACAAGTGCTGCCTGCACCACCACCACCATCATCACATAGTTCTGTAATATCGCATCCACCCATTATTTTTTTCATCTGTTCTCTGCTTAAAGCAGTACCAAAGTTTTCAAATTTTTTATTCATAATTTTTTGTTTTATGCTTCTTTTACTCTTTTTGTTTTTTAAAGAGAAAAGAAGCGGTTAATTAAAATATTACCATTGCCATTTTATTTTTTGCAGCTATATGGCAAAGCCTCCCTCAGCCATAATTGCAACTATAGCTAAGTTGTGTGTACCCAACAGGCTGTTGTTTGCAACCAACAACCTTAGGCAAATTGGGCATTTTCTTACCGTTGCCTATTCAGTAAGAAAATAGTTTAAATCATCTCTCCAATTCTATAGTCATGTGTCCTATATGGCACATTAAGTAAGCACTATTAAAAATTTCATGTACAATACCCCTCTTAGAAAGATGATAAGCTGGGTTTAAAGCAAAGAATTAATTTGAGTTTCAACATCTTTTGAATCCGGTAATTCTGCTTTCATCTCTACAACTTTGAAGTTCTTATCAATCAGTATTGCTCTTGGGATAGAAAAAACATCATAATCTTTCAATTTATATCTGTTTATAAACCATTGTTCTCCTTTTGCATTTCTTTTAGTTACGTTAGTTTTCCACGCTTCAAGATTATCATCAATTGATAAGGATATAAAAACAATGTCAGGGTTACTCTTATATTTTTCTTTTAATAGTTCAAAAGCAGGCATTTGTTTTAAGCAAGGCTCGCACCAAGTAGCCCAAATATCTATATAAATAATTTTATTCCTAAACTCCGATAAGTGTATTGCTTTACCATTCAACCGTAACGCTTCAAAAGATTTTGCAGTACTTCCGTTACCAAATAATAAAAATGTATTAATTTTTTTTAGCAACATTTTTTTATATAGAGAATTAGAAAACTTTAATACTTCCTTTTTAATATTTTGTAAACTGTCTTTATTAGTAGTGGTATTTGATTTTTCCGATAATTTCTCTAATTCAATATATTCACTAATTATTAGTGGTATCTTTTCCTTGTTCAAAGTATAATGAACTAAATCTTTAAGAATATTTCTATAAACAACTAATTTTAAAAACGCAACATCTAAAAAATCAGAACTATACTTTGTATAAAAATTATCTTTAATGGCTTTGCATTTGTTTGCATAATAACCAAGCGAGTCGTTTTTTATTTTATGTTCATAAACATAGTATGTATATAATAATGATATACTATTTAAAACATCTGCTTCGATTCTTGCGTTCTCAAGTATTTTAAACTCTTTTGAAATATTTATATAGTTATTTAATAGTTCTTTCCTTTTTTTTGAAATATTCAAAATGGTATCAATAGTTAATTCTACGGTTTCTTTGATATTGTCTCCTGATGATAAAAAAGAACCTCCTTTTGGAAAAGGAGTAGTAGCTAAAAAGGAATTAGCAGCAGAATTAACCCCTTTGAAAAGGGCGTTTTCGGGTTTTCTGTAATCAAGTTCCATGTATATTGAATCGCCAGGTATTAAGTACAATATATTACGCCCAATTCTAAAATAGTTTGCCTTATTTATTTGTAAAGTAATTTCAAATTTTCCCATACTATCCAAAAAATAGTAAATTCTTTCTTTTGATATTTTAAAAGACTGATATTCAGACATGTCTTCTACTTCTATCTCATTATAATAGTTTTTAATTACACCAGATAAGTAAACTTTCTTTTGGCTAAATGAAAGTTGAACACTTAATGACAAAAAGAATATCAATAAATATTTCATCTCTTTAAATTTTATTATTACTTTTTGAGAAACAGCATGAACTGACTTTATGTCCATGCTGTTTAATTATTGAAACGTATGTTAATAACGAAAGCAAGTTTTAACTATTATACCCTGGCAATCACCAGTTGCACATTGTCTATCTGCCGGGCAATCCGAATTACTAACACAAGTATCTTTGCAACCGTCATCCCCATCATCACAAAACTCTCCCATTCCACATCCACCCATTATTTTTTTCATCTGTTCTCTGCTTAAAGCAGTACCAAAGTTTTCAAATTTTTTAGTCATAACGTTTTGTTTTATGCTTCTTTTACTCTTTTTGTTTTTTAAAGAGAAAAGAAGCGGTTAATTAAATTATTACCATTGCCATTTTATTTTTTGCAGCTATATGGCAAAGCCACCCTCAGCCACAGTTGCAACTATGGTTAAGTTGTGTGTACCCAACAGGTTGTTGTTTGCAACCAACAACCTTAGGCAAGTTGGGCATTTTCTTACTGTTGCCTATTCGGTAAGAAAATAATTTAAAAGAATACAACTACTGAAATCCTTGTTGATTGAAAAACACACTAAAGACGTCATTTTTAAATATTGATTATTTGACATGGAATATAAACAATGGCGAAAAACTATTGATTGATTTTTAATAAATTTTCTATTTGCTTTCTGTTATAATCAGTAGTAACTATTTTTCCTTCATTATCAATTAAAATATTTCTTGGAATAGCTGTAATGCCAAACATTTGTGCCAACTTACCTTTAACGCCTTCATTATCTATGTAATGTATTGTTTGGGTGGTATCTTTTTTTACAAAATTTTTCCAAGTATTAATATCGGTATCAAAACTGATATTAATGACGTTCAAAGTTCGTCTGTCTGTTTCATTAGCTAAAGCAGTAATATTTTTCATTTGTTCAATACAAGGAATGCACCACGTAGCCCAAAAATGAATAAGCGTATATTTTGATTGTTTGGAAAATTCCTTTGAATCAATAGAGGTGTTATTAATATCTTTTACCTTAAATAAAGGTAAAGTTTGTGATATAAATAAATTTTTACTACTTTGTATATAAGCCTTTAAGTTTTTTCCATAAGTCGAAATTTGTAAATCTGGCATTAATAAATCCAAACAATTTTGCAAAGTTTTTGTTGAAAAATTGGCACGTTTATTCCACAAAGTGTATAGTATAAAAAACTTTTCCTTATTAGCCTTGACTTCTGCTTTTACATTTCTTTCGTATTCTATATAGCCAAATTTAAGCATGGGATTAGTAAAAGCAATTTCATATTGTTCTTTAATAGCATTTCTATTGTAGTTGCGGTTATTAACTATTATTGCAGGAAGCTCAAACAACAGAGAAGGATGATCAAAATAAAATTTATTTTCACCACCTATGATCGAGGTATCTGTTAAATAATCTTTAAACTTAATAGTTATAGGTTTTCTTCCACAAATAAAACTACCGCCACTAATCATACTATCTTGCATATAAATAGACAAATCAGCCATGAAATCCTCTTTTATAGGAAATTCAATGGTTGTATTGGTTGATGTAGGATATACAGTTGTCATTATTGTAAAAGTATCTTCTGATGGGTCTGGTACTTTCGATATTACAATCTTGTATTTTTTGTTAATATCAATACTCTGTATCTGAAAATGAATAACTGCTATTTTCTTATTTTTCTGTGCCTTTAGGTTATAAGAAACTAAGCTAAGAATAAATATAAAAATGTATCCTCTAGACGGTATCATAATTAAACATTTTTTAAATTAAAATAGTAAGCACTAAGTAGTGTGCTTACTATTTTAAATCTCAATAAATTGTCACATATTACAACCACTCTCGGCAAACATAGTTCCATCTGCTCTTTTACAAGCACAACCTGTTTGCATAGGATTGGTATTAGTCGTACACGTTCCTGTTCTCGGTATAGTTGAGTTTGGTGAATCAAAATAAATACACGATGAAGTGCTGCATGCACCACCACCTGCACCACCACCTCCATTATCACAAAGCTCTGTAATATCGCACCCACCCATTATTTTTTTCATTTGCTCTCTGCTTAAAGCAGTACCAAAGTTTTCAAATTTTTTATTCATAACTTTTTGTTTTATGCTTCTTTTACTCTTTTTGTTTTTTAAAGAAAAAAGAAGCGGTTAAAAATTATTACCATTGCCATTTTGGTTGTATAGTGGCCGTATGGCAAAGCCACCCTTAGCCACAGTTGCAAGTATAGCTAAGTTGTGTGTACCCAACAGGCTGTTGTTTGCAACCAACAACCTTAGGCAAATTGGGCATTTTCTTACCGTTGCCTATTCGGTAAGA
>Ga0268298_10000317_pt1 | contig 62637 bp, 66 predicted proteins | sample WWTPWeurt_MetaG_FD_194462 | JGI IMG/M metagenome (GOLD analysis project Ga0268298, IMG submission 194462) | Activated sludge microbial communities from WWTP in Nijmegen, Gelderland, Netherland - WWTP Weurt | ecosystem: Engineered > WWTP > Aerobic digester > Activated sludge | place... | reverse complement strand
TGGTGGTCCCTCCCGGACTCGAACCGGGGACCCTCTGATTAAGAGTCAGATGCTCTAACCAGCTGAGCTAAGGGACCACGAGAAGAAAAGTTTACCAGGGCCGATCCGGAACGCAAGACCCGGTTCTGCACCGGATCCAGGGCCAATGGCGGTCCTAGAGGACCGGCATCTTCATAGCCTCCCGGACATCGGCCATGGTGTCGGCGGCCACGGAGCGAGCCCTGGTGCTTCCCTCCCGCAGGACCGACTCGATGTCCCCCGGGCGGGCGAGGTGCCCCTCGATCTTCTCCCGCACCGGCTCGATGCGGCGGGTCATGGCCTCGGCGACCCGCTTCTTGCAGTCGAAGCAGCCGATGCCCGCCTGGCGGCACTCGGTGTTCACCAGTTGGATGGTGGCGTCATCGCTGAACAGCTTGTGGAACTCGAAGACCGGGCAGATGTCGGGATTGCCGGGGTCCGTCCTGCGGAGGCGGGCCGGGTCCGAAGCCATCTGGCGAGTGCACTTCTCCAGGATCTCGGCGTTGGTGTCCCGCAGGTAGATGCAGTTTCCGTAGCTCTTGGACATCTTCCGGCCGTCCAGGCCGGGCACCTTGGGCGTCTTGGTGAGCACGGCCTCGGGCTCGGGGAAGACCTCCCGCTGGAAGAGAAAGTTGAAGCGGCGCACCACCTCGCGGGCCAGTTCCAGGTGGAAGAGCTGATCCTCGCCCACCGGCACCTTGTGGGCCTTGTAGATGATGATGTCGGCGGTCTGCAGCAGCGGGTAGCCCAGGAAGCCGTAGCTGCCCAGGTCGGCCACGGCGTTCTGCAGCTTCTCCTTGTAGGTGGGCACTCGCTCCAGCCAGGAGAGCGGCGTCACCATGGAGAGCAGCAAGTGCAGTTCGGCGTGTTCTTTCACCAGACTCTGCACGAACATCGTGGCTCGGTTCGGATCCAGGCCCGCCGCCAGGAAGGTCGCCGTCAGCTCCAGGGTGGCCGGCCAGATCTCCGCGACGGACTCGTACTTCGAGGTCAGCGCGTGCCAGTCCGCGATCATGTAGAAGGCCTCACCCTGGCCCTGTAGCCGAGTAAAGTTGTCCAGGGCCCCCACCAGGTGGCCGATGTGCTGCGAGCCCGAAGGCTGGATTCCGGAGAGGACGCGGTGCTGCATGGATCAGGCTCCGAGGAAGAGGCGAGCAAAGAAGTGCAGGCCCATCTGGACCAGGAGGAACACCGGGCTGAGCAGCCAACCGAGAGCTCCCGTGAGTGCCAGGACTATCAGAAGGCCGCCCATCCAAGGCTGGACTCGATCGAACTTGGGTAGCCAGCGCCAGGGCAGCATGCCCCGCAGAATCCCGGCGCCATCCAGAGGCCCCATGGGAAGCAGGTTAAACAGGGCGAGCCCAATGTTGATGATGATGAGGCGTCCGCACAGAGCCAGGGCCAAGGTCTGGACGTGGCCCAGATGGAGGGGCTGGAGACTCTCGACCCTGCCCATGAAGATGGCATGGAGGAAGAGAGGGGCCTGGATGGCGGGTTCCGGCGCGGTGAGCTTGACTAGGCCAAGCAGCAGGAAGAGGAAAACAAAGGCTTGAATGAGGTTGGAGGCCGGACCGGCCGCGGCCACCAACGCATAGCCCTCCCGTTGGCTGAAGCGCCGGGTCAAATTCCTTGGATCCACGGGCACGGGCTTGGCCCAGCCGATGAAGGGAAAGCCGGTGGCCATGCCCAGGAGCGGGAAGACCACCGTGCCGAGGGGATCGATGTGAGCCAAGGGATTGAGCGTCATGCGTCCCAGCCGCGCCGCCGTGTCGTCCTCCAACCAGTAGGCCGCCGTGGCGTGGCTGGCCTCGTGCACGCTGAGGCTGAACAGCAGGGCCACGTAGCTGACGAGGATGGTGGGGATGGAGATGCTGTCGAACACCCGGACTCCGGCAATATTCCAGTCTACAGGGTGGAGGCCGATGAACGGGGGGATGGCCTGCAGAGGCAGTGCTGGCTCTGGTTATGCTTGTCCATCCCCGATCCGGAGCCAGGCATGTACGTCAAAGCCAACTCGCCCCATGCCGCTGCCGCGGGGAAAAGCATCATTGGGTTCAACCTGATCAATGGCAAGGAGGTCGAAGGGGACCTCTCCCTGATCCAGTCCAAGTCCGCCGTGGACAGCCGGGATCTGGTGGGCATGTTCCCCGACAGCGGTGAAAAGGATGTGGCCCGGGCTGCCAAGGCCGCCGCGGACGCCTTCCCCGCCTGGTCTGGGACCCCCTTCCCGGCCCGGGAGGCCATCGTGCTCCGCACGGCTGGCATCCTGACCACCCACAGGGACAAGCTGGCCCGCATCATCACCCGCGAGGTGGGCATGACCCCCCGGGAGGCCCTGAGGGATGTCCAGGAGGCCATCGACGCCTGTGCCTTCTTCGCGGCCGCCGTCGGAGCCCAGGCCCTTCCGGCGGGTGCCGGTCCGTGCCGTCGCCCCGTGGGCGTCTGTGGCGTCCTCGCCACGGGCAGTTCCCCCCTGGCCGCCCCCGCCTGCAAGATCCTGCCCGCCGTCCTCTGCGGCAACACCGTCGTCTGGAAGCCCAGCGACAACGCCCCCACCGCCGCCTACCTCCTCCTGCGAGCCATGCTGGAGGCGGGCCTGCCGCCCGGAGTGGTGAACACGGTCAATGGCCGAGGCCGGGCCGGCTGCGGCAAGCACTTCCTGGCGGGCATCGACAAGGGGCTCTTCCAGTCCTTCAGCTTCGTGGGCTCGGCCTCCCTGGGACGCATCGTGGGGGAGGCCTGCGGCCGGAACCTCATCCTGCCGAGCCTGGATCTGGTGGGGAAAGGAAGCCTGGTGGTCATGCCAGATGCGGACCTGGACCAGGCGGCGGACGACGCCGTCATGGCCGCCTTCGGACAGGCGGGCCAGCGCCCCATCGGTCTGGTCAACCTCCTCGTGCATGAGGCTTGCACCGCGGGGTTCAAACAGCGACTCCTGGACCGTGTCGCCTCGCTGGCGGTGGGCAATCCCCTGACGCATCCGGACGTGGCCTACGGACCCATGATCAATGCCCGCGCGGCCACGGCGTTCCGCGAGCACTGGGAGCTTGGGCTGGCCCAGGGCGCCACGCTGCTCTGCGGCGGCGGTCAGTGGACCGAGGCCAACCGCACAGACCAGGTGAAGGGCGACATCGCCCACGGCGCCTACATGCAGCCCTGCGTCTGGGAGGGGGTGACACCCGACATGGGGCTGTTCCGCCACCAGGTGACGGGCCCCACGGTGAACCTGTGCACGTTCCAAGACCTGGGCGAGGCCCTGGGCTGGATCGCCGACTCCGCCTCGGGCGCCACGGTCAGCCTCTACACCCGGGAAGCCACTCACATCGAGCTGTTCCAGCGGACGGGCCAGACCGACATCGCCCGCGTCAACACCACATTCGATGACCGGACCACCCTGCTCTCCTTCACTGGCCACGGAACCCACTCGGGCTGTCAGCCGGTCCTCGACGGGTTCACCCGGTGGATGTCCGTGCAGGGCGAGGGTTGGTGGGCTCCGATCACCGGGACCAAAGCTCCGGAACCCGTGGCTGCCACCATCAAGACCGACTGGGACAGCCTCTAGGCCCACTCTCCCCGAAACTCAGAGGTCCAGCCCGGCCAAGGCAGCGCCCAGGTCCCCGGGCGCCTCGCCCAATTCGAGCAGCATCAGGAACTCGACGTTGCCCTCGCCACCCTTGATGGGGCTCACACCCAGGGCCTGTGGGCGAAGGTCCGTTTCAGCGAAGAAGGCCCATATATCGACCAGGACGCGCCGGTGCACCGCCGCATCCCGCACGATGCCACCGGAACCCACGTCCTCCCTGCCGGCTTCGAACTGCGGCTTCACCAGCAGCACTGCTCCGGCCCCCGGCACGAGGCTGGGCAGCACTGGCGGGATGGCCAGGCGCAGCGAGATGAAGCTCAGGTCCGCCACCAGCAGGTGGCAGCGCTCCGGGATGCAGGCCGGATCCCAGGTGCGCAGGTTCACCTGCTCCATGGAAACCACACGGGGATCGCTGCGGAGCTTCCAGTGCAGTTGGTTGGTGCCCACGTCCACGGCATAGACCTTCGCCGCGCCGCGCTGCAGCAGGCAGTCTGTGAAGCCGCCAGTGCTGGAGCCCGCATCGAAGCAGGTGAGGCCGGCCGGATCGATGCCCCAGAGATCGAGGGCTCCGGCCAGCTTCAGCCCGCCTCGGCCCACAAAGGGCAACGCCTCCCCGCGCAGGCGGATGGTCGCGGCCTCCTCCACGGCGGTGCCCGCCTTGGTGACGGGGCGATCCTCCACCAGCACATCTCCCGCGAGGATGCGGGCCTGGGCTCTGGCCCGGGTCTCGCAGAGACCCAGGTGCACCAGTAGGAGGTCAAGCCGCTGCTTAGCCACGGGCAAGCTTTTTCTGCCGGGCAATCTCCTTGCGGTACACGCCCACGTTCTTGTTGTGGTCCTTCAGGCTGGGCGCGAAGCTGTGACCCCCCTTGCCGGTGGCCACGAAGTAGAGATCCTTCCCGGCCAGGGGGGTCTTGGCGGCCTCGATGGCGGAGGGACTGGGGATGGCGATGGGGGTGGGTGGCAGGCCCGCCACGGAGTAGGTGTTGAAGCGGTGGGAGCGCCGGATGTCCTCCACTAGGGGGGCCGTGAACCGGAGGTCGCCAAGGAGCCAGCGGGCGTAGAGGCTGGTGGGATCGCACTGCAGGCGCATGCCGATGTCCAGGCGCCTCTTGTAGACGCCGGCCACCCTGGGTTGTTCCTCGGCCAGCTTGGTCTCCTTCTCCACCAGGCTCGCTAGGATCAGCGTCTCGTAGGGGGGCAACGGGCCACCCTCCAGATTGGGTCGGACCTGATTGCGGAAGGCCTCCACCAGCATGAGCATGACCTCCTCGGGTTCCATGGCATGGTGCAGTTTGTAGGTGGCGGGGGCCGCCAGGCCCTCCAGGGTCTCGGCCTTCTCGAAGCCGGCGGTCCTGGCCAGCCGCGGGCTCTTCCAGAGGGCCCAGAAGACCTCCTCCGGCACGAAGTCCTTCAGGCGCTTCTGCACAGACCACGCGTGGGCGCCTTCCGGAATGGACACGGTGGTGTAGTGGATCTCCGCGCGCCGCAGCTTGCCTGCCACATCCGAGAGGCTGGCCTGGGGCGTGAAGGTGTATTCGCCACGGATGAGCTGCAGCTTTCGGGCCCGGGCCCAGAGCTTGAACAGCGAGGCTGACCGGATCACCCCCTCGCGCTCCAGCTGGTCCGCCATCTGGTTGATGCTCGTGCCCTTTTTCACCAGGACTGTGGCCTCCTGCTGCAGCGGCCCCTGCCCTTTCCAGGCCCACCATCCGCCGAGCATCGGCAGGGCGGCCAGGACCAGGGTGGCCACGATGAGCCGGAGAGAGACTGAGGAGCGAGCCATGGCTCCAGAATGCCGTGGTAGCGTGATTCGATCTACCCAAGGAACTTATGCACGCCACGGGCTACCGCCGTCACCTCGGCCTGTTCTCCGCCACCATGCTCATCGCCGGCTCCATGATTGGCAGTGGCGTCTTTATTGTTGCTGCGGACATGGTGCGCACTGGCCGGTCAGGCGGCTTCCTGCTGGCGGCCTGGGGCCTCACCGCGGTGCTGACGCTCTTCGCGGCCTTGAGTTACGGTGAGCTGGCGGGGATGTTTCCCAAGGCCGGCGGCCAGTACACCTACCTCCGCGAGACCTACGGCGCCGCCACGGGCTTCCTCTACGGCTGGACCTTTTTTGTGGTCATAGAGTGCGGCACCATCGCCGCCGTGGCCGTGGGCTTCGGGAAGTACCTTGGGTCCTTCTTTCCGGCAGTCACGGACACCGCCTGGCTCGGCCCCCACCTGGACGTGCCCCTGTGGCAGGTCACGCAGAGCATCGCGGTGGGGCCGTACCACCTAGGGCTGACACCCTCCCGGCTCTCGGCCATCGCCGTGGTGGTGTTCCTCAGCGCCGTGAACCTCTACGGCGTCAAGCTGGGCGCCCGCATCCAGAACCTCTTCACCGTCGCCAAGATCGGCGGGCTGGCGGCGCTCATCCTCCTGGGCCTGTTCCTGAAGCCCCCGGTGGCTGCGGTCCAGACGCCCTTTCTGCCCCTGGATGGCGCCGCCACCCTGCCCTTCCTGACGGCCCTGCTGGTGGTGCAGACCGGCAGCATGTTCTCGGCGGACGCCTGGAACGCCATCACCTTCATTGCCGGCGAAGTGAAGGAGCCCGAGCGGACCATCCCCTTTTCCCTGCTCATCGGCACCACCCTGGTCTGCGGCCTATATGTGCTGGCCAACGCCGCCTATCTGAAGGTGCTGGGGCCCACGGGCATCGCCAACGCACCCCAGGATCGGGTGGGCAGCGCCGCCCTGCAGGCCCTGCTGGGCTCCGGCGGCGGTCTCATCATGGCGGGCAGCATCCTCATCTCCATGTTCGGCTGCCTGAACGGCCTGGTGCTGTCGGGAGCAAGGGTCTACCAGCGCATGGCCGAGGACGGTCTGTTCTACCCCAGCGCCGCATCGCTGAACGCCCACGGCGTGCCGGCCTTCGGACTGTGGATCCAGGCGCTCTGGACCTGCCTGCTCACCCTCACGGGCACCTACGGCCAGCTGCTGGACTTCGTCATGCTGCCGACGATCCTCTTCTACGTCTTCACCGTGGGCGGTGTCTTCCTGCTGCGCTGGCGCCGCCCCGATCTAGAGCGCCCCGTGCGCGTCTGGGGCTATCCGGTGGTGCCCGCCCTCTACCTGGTGGGTGCCTGCGCCATCGTCGGCGCCCTCTTCCTCCACCGACCCAGCTACTCCTGGCCGGGCCTGCTCCTGGTGGCCCTGGGCTGGCCCGTCTACCTCGCGGTGAAGCCGCGGGTCACAGCCGCCGAGTAGTCAAGGCCCCTCCTGCGCCCTGGACAATCTGTCAAGAAAGCCCCGGATCAGACCTTGGATGGGCGACATCCCAGGGATAATTCAGCAAGCAAATACACCACAGGGGGACTGCCATGAAGCATGTCGTCGTTCTCGGAGCCGGCCGCGTGGGCGGGGCCATGGCCAAGGACCTAGCCCCCGATTTCAAGGTCACGGTCGCGGATCGCTCTGAAACTGCCCTGGCTCGCATGGAGGCCGCGGGCCTCACCACCCTGGCCGCCGACCTGTCCACACCCGAGGGCGTGAAAGCCGCCGTGGCAGGCGCGGACCTAGTGGTGGGATCTGTGCCGGGCTTCATGGGCTTCGCCACGGCCAAGGCCGTGCTGGAGGCGGGCAAGCCCCTGGTGGACATCTCCTTCTTCGACGAGGACTGCTTCGAGCTTGACGCTCTGGCAAAGAAGCAGAACCTGACCGCCATCGTGGACTGCGGCATCGCGCCGGGCTGCCACAACATCATCCTGGGCGACCTCTCCCGCCAATGGGACCGCATCACCAGCTTCGAGACCCTGGTCGGCGGCCTCCCCGTGATCCGCACCTGGCCCTACGAGTACAAGGCCGGCTTCAGCCCCATCGACGTCATCGAGGAGTACACCCGCCCCACCCGCTACGTGAAGGATGGGAAGGTCGTGGTCTTCCCGGCCCTCTCGGAACCGGAGCTTCTCGACTTCCCCGGCCTGGGCACCCTGGAATCCTTCAACACCGATGGCCTGCGCAGCCTCATCAAGAGCTTCCCTGGCATCCCCGACATGAAGGAGAAGACCCTGCGCTACCCCGGCCACATCGAGAAGATGCGCATACTGCGGGAATCCGGCTTCTTCAACAAGGAGAAGATCCACTTGGCGGGCGTGGAGATAAGCCCCCTCGACCTGACCACTGCCCTGCTCTTCCCCATGTGGTTCATGGAAGAGGGCGACGAGGACTTCACGGTCATGCGGGTCACGGTAGAGGGCGAGAAGGACGGGCGCCCGGTGCGCCACCAGTTGAATCTGCTGGACCGTTACGACCGGGCCACCAAGACCACCTCCATGGCCCGCACCACGGGCTACACCTGCACGGCGGCCGTGCGCCTACTGGCCAAGGGCGGGTTCAGCCGCAAGGGCATTAGCCCGCCGGAGTTCGTAGGCCAGGAGCCCGGCGCCTGGACCTTCATTCGTGAGGACATGGCAAAGCGCGGCGTGGTGTTCACCGAGGGCTGAGCCTGAATCTCAGCCTTCCAGTTCCCGATGCCGAACGGTCAGCGCCGCCACCTCGCCCCTGAGCCGGTGGGCCAGCATCTCCACCAGGGCCACGGAGCGGTGCTGGCCGCCGGTGCACCCGATGGCCAGGGTGTGGTAGGCGCGGCCCTCCTGCTGCACCAGCGGGAGGGACCAGCGCAGCCAGGATTCGGCGCGTTCCAGGAATTCCCGGAACTCGGGAGCCTCTAGCAGGAACTCCTGAACGGGCCAGTCGCGGCCTGTGAGGGGCTTCAGCGCCTCGACATAGTAGGGGTTGGGGAGAAAGCGGGCATCCAGGATCACGTCCACATCCGGCGGGATGCCACGCTTGAACCCGAAGCTGAGCAGGCGAACGGCCGTGTTGCGGGCGGGAAGCTGGGGCACGAGTGCCGCGATGCGCAGCCGGAGCTCCGACAGCGTGAGATGGCTGGTGTCCAGGATGGTCGTGGCCAGCGCCCGGATGGGGGCCAGCAACTGCCGCTCCCGCTGGATGCCCTCACCCGCCGTGCCCAGCAGGGCCAAGTGGTGGGGGCGGCGGGTCTCGGAGAAGCGACGCAGCAGAACCTCCTCCGAGGCCTCCACGAAGACCACCTGCACGGGCACGTTGCCGCTGCGCAGGCGCTCCAGCAGCGGACCGAACTCCTGTGGGAAATCCGCCTGCCGGCTGTCCATCCCCACCACCAGCCGTTCCCGGTGGGGCTGCAGCTTGGCCTCGAGCTCGAGGAGGGGTTCCAGAAGCCTGGGCGGAACGTTGTCCAGTGCCGTGCAGCCCGTGTCCTCCAGCGCCCCGAGCACCGAGTGGCGGCCGGCTCCGGAGAGTCCCGTGACGACGATGAGTTCCATATCTCAAGACCCTAGCAGGCCCGGAGGGCCTGCCTCCAGCAAAACGCGGGGGCCTAACGGCCCCCGCATTTTTGCTGGTAAGGCGTGAAGGAAAGATCAATCCTCGAGGCCGCCGGCAGTGAAGCGGAGCACTCGCTGGATGCCATCGGGTGGGTTGCCCTGCTCATCGGGCCCCAGTTCGAAGGTTTCCGAGGGGCCGCGGAAGAAGTCCTCGTCTGGCACGTAGGCCGGCTGGGGCTCCACGCGGTAGAGGTACGAGATGATTTCGTCCTCGTAGCCGAAGCGCATCTGTTCGAAGTACTCGTAGCTCTCGCGCTTGTACTCCACCAGTGGATCCTTCTGGCCGTAGCCGCGGAAGCCGATGGCCTCCTTCAGGTGGTCCATGACAAGCAGGTGGCGCTTCCAGGCCGCGTCGATGATCTGCAGGATCGACCAGCGTTCGTAGCTGCGCATGCCTTCGCCGCCCAACCGCTCGTCCTTGCCTTCGTAGTAGCGCTGGACCAGGGCACCCAGGGCCTGGGTGGCCTCGGCCTGCGGCATCTGCCCGATGGCATCCACTTCCTCACCGGTCAGGGTGAACAGCTGCTCGACCCGTTCCCGGAAGCCAGCCTGGTCCCGTTCCCCCTTGTCCGGCAGGAAGTCATTGGCAATGCCTTCGGCGATCTCGGCGGCCACGCGCAGCACGTATTCCTTGGTATTGCCCCTGAGGATCTCGGTGCGCAGCCCGTAGAAGAAGATGCGCTGCTTGTTCATGACGTCATCGTATTCGAGCAGGTGCTTGCGAATCTCGAAGTTGTGGGTCTCGACGCGCTTTTGGCTGCGCTCGATGGCGCGGGTGACCATGCCGGCCTCGATGGGCTCATCATCATTCATGCCCATGGCGCCCATGAGGTTCTTGATGCGGTCGCCACCGAAGATCCGCATCAGGTCGTCCTCGAGGGACAGGTAGAAGCGGCTCGAGCCGGGGTCGCCCTGGCGGCCGGCGCGGCCGCGGAGCTGGTTGTCGATGCGGCGGCTCTCGTGGCGCTCGGTGCCCAAGATGTGCAGGCCACCCAAGCAGACAACCTCCTCATGCTCCGCAGCGGTCTGCAGGCGCATCTGCTCGACCAGGGCGGAGAACTCGGGCGTCTCGAAGCCTTCCTCGTCGTAGAGGGCGATGTCCTTCTTTTTGGCCTCCAGCCGGGCGAGGCCCTCGGGATTGCCACCCAGGATGATGTCCGTGCCGCGGCCCGCCATGTTGGTCGCGATGGTGACGGCACCCTTGCGGCCGGCCTGGGCCACAATCTCGGCCTCCCGCTCATGATGTTTCGCGTTCAGCACCACGTGGGGGATGCGGGCGGCCTTGAGGGCGTCGGAAAGGTCCTCGCTGCTCTCGATGCTGGCCGTGCCCACCAGCATGGGCTGGCCCTTGGCGTGGAGTTCGCGGATCTCTTCCACGATGGCCTTCTTCTTGCCGCTGCGGGTGGAATAGACCGTGTCCGCGAAGTCCTTGCGGATCATGGGCATGTTGGTGGGCACCACGATCACGTCCAGCTTGTAGATGGAGTGCAGTTCCGTGGCTTCCGTCTCGGCCGTGCCGGTCATGCCGGCCAGGGTCTTGTACATGCGGAAGAAGTTCTGGAAAGTGACGGTGGCGAGGGTCTGGTTCTCGGCGTTGACCTCCACGCCCTCCTTGGCCTCGATGGCCTGGTGCAGACCGTTGGACCAGCGTCGGCCCGGCATGAGCCGGCCCGTGAACTCATCCACGATGACCACTTCCATGCCCTTCCCGTCCTCCTTGGGGCGGACCATGTAGTCGACGTCCAGGCGGTAGAGGTTGTGGGCCAGGAGGGCCTGGTTCAGACCATGCAAGGTTTCGATGCTCGTCGGATCGTAGAGGTTCGTCACGCCCAGCAGCTGCTCGGCATAGTGAATGCCGTCATCTGTCAGCATCACCTGCCGGTCCTTTTCGTCCACCTTGTAGTGGGTGTCCTTCTTGAGCTTGGGGACGATGGCATCGATGCGGAAGTACTTGGAGGTGTCCTCCTCACTGCTGCCCGCGATGATGAGCGGCGTGCGGGCCTCGTCGATGAGGATGCTGTCAACTTCGTCCACGATCGCGAAGTTGAAGCCGCGCTGAGTGAAGTCGTCCAAGTCCCACTTCATGTTGTCGCGGAGGTAGTCGAAGCCCAGTTCGTTGTTGGTGGCGTAAGTGATGTCGGAGCCGTAGGCGTCCCGCCGCTGCTGGTCATCGAGGCCATGCTGGATAATGCCCACGCTCAGGCCCAGCCAGGTGTAGAGGCGGCCCATCCACTCAGCATCGCGGCGCGCCAGGTAGTCATTCACCGTGACCAGGTGGGCGCCCTTGCCCGCCAGGGCGTTGAGGTAGAGCGGCAGCGTGGCGGTGAGTGTCTTGCCCTCACCCGTGCGCATCTCGGCCACCTTGCCCTCGTGCAGGGCCATGCCACCCACCAACTGCACGTCGAAGTGCCGCATCTTGAGGACGCGCCGACTAGCCTCACGGGCCACGGCAAAGGCCTCGGGGAGGATCTCCTCCAGGGTCGCGCCGTTCGCCAGCTTCTCCTTGAGATGGGGCGTCTTGGCCTTCAGGGCCTCGTCGCTGAGGGCCGCCATCTCCGGCTCCAGGACATTGATGGCCTGGACCTTGCCCCACAGGCGCTTCAACTCCCGGTCGTTCTTGGAGCCGATTAGTTTCTTGAGAAAGTTGTCGAGCATGAAGCCGTCCAGTCGCGTAAACCATCGATTGTAGCGCGATGGGGCGCCATTTCCCAGCGCCCGTGACTGGCCCCAAGCCTTCGTGGTTGCCGATTTTACCCCTTCAGGGCACACTGATTGTTTGGATTCCGGAGGCACCATGGCCCTAGAGCGCACCTTTGCCATCGTCAAGCCCGACGCCGTCAAGGACGGCCATATCGGCGAGATCATCACCGCCATCGAGCAGAGCGGCCTAAAGATCGTAGGCCTGAAACTGACCCGCCTCACCCCCGCCATCTGCCAGGGCTTTTATCACGAGCACGTGGGCAAGGGTTTCTACCCGGAACTCGAGGCCTTCATGACCGAAGGCCCCGTGGTCCTCATGGTGCTCGAAGGTGAGAACGCCATTCTGGCCTGGCGCGACCTCATGGGCGCCACCAACCCCGCCAACGCCGCCGAAGGTACCCTCCGCAAGCGCTTCGGCGCCAACATCGGCCGCAACGCCACCCACGGCAGCGACAAGCCCGAGAGCGCCAGGTTCGAGGTCGGCTATTTCTTCAACGCCTTCGAGCAGCACTGAACTTCCAGTCACAACTTCTGCGAAAATCGGCGCCCATGGCGCCGATTTTCCTTTGAACGAAAGGTGACTGAAACCTCAGCCCTCCGCCACTGCCTGCAGGGCGGACTGGCAGAGGCGCCGGACACCGGGCAGGAGGTCGGCGTTCAGCAGGCCCTTGTCGCTGAACCACTGCCCTCCGGCGGGCGGGGGCGGCAGCATGTCGTCGGGAGCCTTGGTGCGGAGGAGGTGGCTGAGGTAGAGGCGCTGCTGCCCTTCCAGACCTTCCAGGCGCAGGAGCCAGGGGGTGGGCAGGCGGCTGGTGCGCTCATCGAACACGACCGGCAGCACCGAAGAGTCGACGAAGCGGAAGGGAATGCCCCAGGCGGCCTCGATCTGAGCGTTGAGCAGTGACGTAGGGAGGAACCCCGGCGACCAAGGGATCTGGGCCGGCATGAGCAGGCCCCGGTGGGGGCTGTGGGGCGAAGGCACAAGCAGGACGAAGGGCGTCTGCTGACCATGGACCAGCACCCCTTCGATGAAGGTCGTGAGGTGGACCCGGCCCTCGGCCATCAGCGACCTCCTGCAGATTCCAGTTCCAGCATGATGCGGTCGCGGGCGGCGGATACTTCCGCCACGGCGGCCTCAGGTTTCAGCTTGACCACTTCCTTGGTGCGACGGTCACGCAATTCCACAATGCCATCCTTCAGACCCTTGGCCCCCACGGTGACGCGCAGGGGGAAACCCAGCAGGTCCGCGTCCTTGAACTTGGCGCCTGGGCTCAGGCCCTCTCGGTCGTCATGGAGCACCTCGAACCCGGCGGCTTCGAGGTCTTTCTCCACCTGGGTGGCCACGCCGGCCACGTCGGCGCTGCCCGGATCCAGACAGAGCAGGTGCACCTGGTAGGGTGCAATGGGCCAGGGCCAGATGATGCCGTCGGCATCGTAGTTCTGTTCCACTGCAGCGGCCACTGTCCGGGTGATGCCGATGCCGTAGCAGCCCATGACCATGGGATTCTCCCTGCCCTGCTCGTCGAGGAAGGAACAGGACATGGACTTTGAGTACTTGGTGCCGAGCTTGAAGACCTGGCCCACCTCAATGCCGCGGAAGGGCTGGTATTGCCCCTTCCCGCAGCGCGTGCAGGTATCCCCTTCGGCGGCCATGCGCAGGTCCGTGAAGGTGCAGCCGGGCAGGTCGCGCACGGGATTAAGGCCGAAGTGGTGGTAGTCCGTCCGGTTGGCGCCGCAAGTGAGATTGACGGCGCCCTTCAGGCTGGCGTCCACGAGAATCTGGACCTCCGTCAGTCCTACCGGTCCCATGAACCCGGTCTTGGTGCCTGTGAAGGCCTCGGCCTCCTCCAGGGGCATGAGCTCCATCTCGGCGGCCCCGGTGAAGTTCTTCACCTTCACGGGATTGACTTCGTGGTCGCCCCTCAGCACGGCACCCACCAGCTTGTTGGTCCCATCGGCGAACGTGACGCGGTAAAGGAAGAACTTGCTGGTCTGCTCGATGGGCATGCCATCGTGCTCCGCATCCTTCATCCCTGCGGCCTGCTCCACCTGGCCGACGACGCCCGGCGTGACGAAGTGATCACGCTTCAGCTCGAAGGCCTTCCCGTTATCTCGGATCGACAGCGCTGGGGCCTCCGTCTTTTCGATGTTGGAGGTGTAGTCACATCCGTCGCAGCTCAAGATGGCGTCTTCGCCGCTGCCGGCCAGCACATGGAACTCGTGGGTGAAGCTGCCGCCGATGGCGCCGCTGTCGGCCTCCACCGGGCGGAACTTCACGCCCAGGCGGGAGAAGATGCGCTTGTAGGCGTTGAACATGGCCCAATACTCACGGTCCGCGCAAGCATCGTCCGCATGGAAAGAGTAGCCGTCCTTCATCGTGAACTCTCGGCCCCGCATGAGGCCGAAGCGCGGGCGGCGCTCATCCCGGAACTTGGTCTGGATCTGGAAGAGGTTCATGGGCAGCTGCTTGTAGCTGCGTACGTTCTTGCGGACGATGTCGGTGATCACTTCCTCGTGGGTGGGGCCCAGGCAGAAGTTGTAGAACTCCCGCTCGTCGGGCTTCTCGCCCCGGGCCCGGCGCTCGGCCACCTCGGCCTTGGCCTTGCGGTCGCAGAAACGGAGCAGCTCGTCGCCATAGAACTTCCAGCGTCCGCTCTCCTGCCACAGCTCGGCCGGCAGCACCGCGGGCATGAGCAGTTCCTGGCAGCCATCCTTGGCCAGCTCCTCGCGGACGATCTCCTCGAACTTGCGGATGCTCCTGAAGGCCAGCGGCAGGTAGCTGTAGATGCCGGCGGCCACCTTCTGGATCATGCCGGCCCGCATCATCAGCTGCTGGCTCACGACATCGGCATCGCGCGGCGTCTCGCGCAGGGTCTGGATCAGGAGCTTCGACTGCTTCATGGGGGCCTCGAACCTTCAAGTCTAACCCATGAAGCTGGGACGGGCCTCAGGTGAGGAGTGACTGCACCAGGGCGCTGGCGGCCTTGCCATCGATGGCGCTGCCATGGGCGGCCTGCAGAGCCTTCATGACCAGACCCATGTCCTTCTTCGCCATGGCCCCACTCTGAGCGATGGCCGCCTGCACTGCTGCCTCCAGGGCCGGGCCCTCAAGCATGGCGGGCAGGTAGGGCTTCAGCAGTTCGATCTCGGAGCGCTCCTGGGCTGCCCGGTCCGGCTGCCCCACCTTCTCGAACTGGGCCACGCTGTCCTCGCGGGACTTCACCAGGCGCTTGAACACGGCCAGGGCATCGCCTGCTTCCAGGGTTCCCTGGGGTCCCAGCCCCTTGGCCACGGCCTCATTCCGATAGGCCGACAGGGCCATGCGGAGCACCTGGGTCCGGGGAGCGTCCTTGGCCAACATGGCGGTCTTCAGGTCAGCCAGCAGGCGCGTGAGCATGGGGCAACTCCAGGGGGGAAGCTCCATGGTGCCCCCAGGGGAGCCGCCCCTCAATGCCAGAAGTCATGCCAGGGGAGGTCCAGGCCGAAACAGGAGCCAGTCAAATTGCCCGAGGTCCCATGAACGTCGCCTTCATCAATCCCTTCATCGAGTCCACCCTCCGCAGCCTCGAGATGATGGCCAGCATCGCCGCCGAGAAGATCGGCCTGTCGGTAAAGGAGGACCTCATCACCACCTACGACATCTCCGCCATCATCGGCATCACCGGGGACACCTCGGGTTCCATCATCCTGAGCTTCCCGGCCTCCGTGGCCTGCCGCATCGCAAGCAACATGCTCATGGAGGAGATCTCCACCCTCGACCAGAGCGTGGAGGACGCCGTCGGCGAGATCGGCAACATCGTGGTGGGCGACGCGCGCCGGCTGCTCATCCAGGATGGCTTCAGCCTGTCCATCTCCGTGCCCACCGTGGTGGTCGGCAAGGGCCACAAGATCAGCCGCAGCGGCGACGTCCCCTGCATCGCCATCCCTTTCAAGACTGAATTCGGCGAGTTCGAAGTCAACGTGGGGCTGAAGGAGTAGGCCACCGGAACAACGAAAAGGGCGCCGTGAGGCGCCCTTTTCGTATCTGAACCGGCAGAGCCGTTTCAGATGTAGAGGCTTAGACCTTGTCGAACTTGATGACTTCCACGGGGCAGCTGGCGGCGGCGGCCTCGATGGCGGCCTCCTGGGCGGTCTGGACGTCATCGTTCAGCTCGCTCATCTCGTCGCGGTTCTCGCTGTCTACGCCGTCCTTGCGGACCGAGCCATTGATGTTGCAGCTGGTGTCGGTGACGTGGAACACGTCGGGGCACTCGGCCTCGCAGGCGTTGCATACGATGCAGCCTTCTTCGATCCAGACTTTGGTGATGGCCATGGTCGTCTCCTCGCGATTCAAGTAGGTGGCCCGGCATGGGCGGACCCAACCAAGCTAGCATCGCCAAGGCCCGAGACCAAGCGTCGCCTGGCCTCCTGGGCCGTGGGAGACTGGAAGTGTGACGGAGGTCCTCTCATGCCCCTGATGGAGTCGGGAATTCTTGCCCGGATCCGGGATTTGCTGCCCGGGGGCGGGGACCTCACGGACGACTGCGGGGCGCTCCCACCCACACCCCAAGGCCAGACCCTGCTGGTGACGACGGACCTGATGGAATCCGGACAGCACTTCCGCCTGGATTGGCATCCGCCCGAACTGCTGGCCCGCAAGCTGCTGATGGTGAACCTGTCGGATCTGGACGCCTCCGGGGCCCGCCCTTTCGGCTACACCTTGACCCTGGCCTTGGGCCCGGAGGTGGCGGCACCTTGGCTCGACACCTTCCTGGCAAGTCTCGCGGCGGTCAGCCAGGAGGCTGGAGTCCGGGTCCTGGGGGGCGACACGGTGGGACGGCCTGTGGGCCTTGGCCTCGGTCTGACGGCCTTCGGCTTCGCGCCTCGCTGGCTACGGCGGGATGGCCTGCATCTCGGCGACGGGATCTTCACGGACCAGCGCCCCGGCGCCAGTCTGCGGGGCCTGCGCAAGCTCCAGGCCGGATTGCGCTGGGATCCGACAAACCCGGACCCCGAGCTGGCGGCCCACCTGGCACCCAGGCCCAACCTGGGATTGGGACTGAGCCTGGCGCAGATTCCCGAGGTCCATGCCTGCCTGGACCTGTCGGACGGCCTCAGCCGGGACCTTCGGAACCTCGCCGAAGCCTCGGGGGTCAGCATCATCGTGGACCAGGGCCTGGACGAAGACGCGCTTCGCGGTGGCGAGGACTATGCCCGCTGCTTCGGTAGCTCCCTGGGACAGGCGGAGCTCGAAGCCAGGCTGGGTCTGTCCCTGGTTCCCGTGGGGAAGGTCCTGCCGAGGGGGAATGCCCCTCTCCTGACCTATGATGGAGGGGCACTCCGCCCCTTGCCGGACTTCAGCTTCGACCACTTCGGACGCCCATGACCCACCAGGACAAGACGCACATCTGGGCGCGTACGAAGCGATTCCTCGCGGACCCCAGCCTCGAGCCCCACCATCTGGCCTGGAGCTTCGCCTTGGGGCTCTGCATCGCCTGGAACCCCCTGCTGGGAACCCACACAGGTCTGGTGCTCATCTCCTGCGCCCTGGTGAGGAAGCTCCACCGTCCTCTCACCTTCCTGGGTGCCTTCACCAACAATCCGTGGACCATGGTGCCGATCGCCACGGCCTCGACCTTCTTCGGCAACCTGTTGCTGGGTCGTGGCCTCCACCTCGACCTGAGCGGTGTGGACTGGAGGAGCATCGGCTGGCAGAGTTTCACCTCCCGCCAGGGCTTCGATGCCGCGGTTGCCATGCTCAAGCCCATCCTCGCCCCCTACCTGCTGGGCGGCTTCGTGCTCAGTGCTGTGGCCATTCCCGTGGGATATTTCCTGATGCTGCGGCTGGCCCACCGGTTGCGCTGCCCCAAACCCCTCCCCGTCCCCCCTTCTGGAGATTGACCATGGACATGCGTTTTCTGATGAAACAGGCCCAGCAGATGCAGGCGAAGCTGGCGGAAACCCAGGCCAGCCTGCGCATCGAGGGCACCGCGGGCGGTGAGCTGGTGAAGGTCACCCTCAACGGGTCCAAGGAGCTGATGGGCCTCTCCATCGCCAAGGACGCCATGGATCCCGAGGATCCCTCCATGCTGGAAGACCTCCTGCTGGCGGCCTTCCGCGATGCCACCACCAAGGTCGACGAGGCCATGAAGAAGCAGATGGGCGGCATGGGCGCGGGCCTGAACTTGCCGGGCCTCGGGCTCTAGTCGATGCGGCTGCCGCCCCCCCTCGAGGCCGTGGTCGAGAGCCTCCAGAAGCTGCCGGGGGTGGGCTCGAAGTCCGCCCAGCGCATGGCCCTGCACCTGCTGAAGGAGGGGCCGGAGGCCATGGCCCACCTGGCCCACCAGCTCCAGCAGGCCGCCGAGAAGGTGGGCTTCTGCGGGGTCTGCGGCGCCTTCACGGACCAGCCCACCTGCCCGATCTGCCTGGATCCCCGCCGGGATCCGGCCAGCCTGGTTATCGTGGCCGAAGCCTCCAATGTGCTCAGCTTCGAGCGTAGCGGCCACTTCCGGGGCCGCTACCACGTGCTGGGCGGACTCATCTCACCCTTGCGGGGGGTGGGTCCGGATCAGCTGCGCATCCGCGAGCTGCTGAAGCGCCTGGAGGACCAGGCCATCCAGGAGGTCATCCTGGCCACCAATCCCACCGTGGATGGCGAGGCCACCGCCAGCTGGCTGGCGCGGCTGCTGGAACCCATCGGCATCCGCACCACGCGCATCGGGCTGGGCCTGCCGATCGGCAGCGACCTCGAATACGCCGACGAGCTCACCCTGGATCGCGCCATGGAGGGCCGGCGGGTCGTCGGATCCTAGTATTTGACGCTGACATCGCCCCGGGCCCAGGTCTGGCAGGCGAGGCGCTGGTCCGGGTTGGCCTTGAGGGCGAGGAGCACCCGTGTTTCCGCCGAGCCCTTCTCGCTGAGGTGCTCGGCGCCCTCCACCACCGTGACCAGGCAGGTGCCGCAGCGGGCATGGCCCCCGCAGCGGTGATTCAGGGGCACGTTCGCCTTGGCGCTGGCTGCGAGCAGCGCCGTCTCCCGGTCGCATTCCGCAGCGCCAGGTGTCTTGCCGTCGAATCGGATGGTGTGCATGAGTTACCCATAAGCCATTAAAGCAGAAGGAATAGAGCGAAGCTTCGTCCACTCTATCAGGCCCGTTCGCGACCCAGATGCCCTTTCGCGATCGCCAGGAAGCGCTCCCGGGCCAGGGTGTGCTCCACGATGGGATCCGGGTAGTCGAGGCGGACCCGCTGGGCCCGGGGCAGCTTCCACGGCTCGTGGATGAACGCCGTGGGGCAGTCCGCCAGCTCCGGCACCCAGCGCTTCACATAGGCGCCCTCCGGATCGAACTTCAGCCCCTGGGAGACGGGATTGAAGATGCGGAACCAGGGCTGGGCATCACAGCCGCAGCCCGCGCTCCATTGCCACCCGGCGCTGTTCTGGGCCCAGTCGCCATCCGTAAGCCACTTCAGGTAGTGGGCCTCGCCCTGGCGGTAGTCCAGCAGCAGGTGCTTCGTGAGGAAGCTGGCGGCCACCATGCGGGCACGGTTGTGGACGAAGCCCTCGGCCAGCAGCTGCCGGGCGGCGGCATCCACCACGGGGTAGCCCGTGCGGCCTTCCACCCAGTCCCGCCAATCGGCTCCATCGACTCGCCAAGGGAAGCCTGTGAACCCCTCACGGAAGGGCCGCTCCAGCAAGTGCGGCCACTCCCAGAGCAGATGGTGGCTGAACTCGCGCCAGAGGAGCTCACCGAGGAAGCGCTGGCCGGATGTGCCGCCCCCGGCTGTCGACGCAGCCTGCCAGACCGTCCGTACAGACAGTGTTCCGAACTTCAAGTCGGCGCTCAGCCGCGAGGTGCCGGGCCGGTCCATGCGGTCGCGGCCCGTTTCGTAGTCGGCGATGGGGCCGCTCATGAAGGCCTTCAATCGGGCCCGCGCGACCTCTTCTCCACCTGTCTGCAGGTCTGGGTTCATGGGCAAGCCCAGTTCCGCCACGGTCGGGATCGGTACTGCTTCCAGCGTGAGACCCTCGGGCAGGGGCGGCAGCGCCCGTGGCGCGGGCAGCGCGGACCCGAGCTCCAGCCGGGCGCCGGCGGACCGGGCGAAGGGAGTGAACACCCGGAACATGGCGCCCTGGCCATTCCGCACGGAGCCCGGTGGCAGCAGGGTCTCCCCTTCGAAGAGGCGGAACGCGATGTCCTCGCGAGCCAGTGCCTCGCCAACCCGACGGTCCCGCTCACGGCCGAAGGGTTCCACCCAGCGGTGGGCCAGCACCTGGTCCACCCGCCACCGTGCGGCCAGACGGGGCAGCACCTCCACGCTGCGCCCCCGCACCAGCAGCAGGCGGGAGCCCAGGTGGGCCAGGTTGGCCTCCAGCGCCCGCAGCGAGTGCAGGAGGAACTGCAGGCGGTGGGGCAGCTCCCGGGCCCGCTCCGGCGCAAAGAAGAAGGGATCCAGCACGAAGACCGGAATCACCTCGCCCGCCGCGACAGCCTCAGTGAGCGGCCCGTGGTCCGCCACCCGCAGATCCTTACCCCGGAACCAGACGATGGACCGCATGGCTTGAGGCTACCCGGGCTGTGCGGGGGAAATCCGGTGCAAACCTGGACGCGACGTTCAGCGCTCGAGCTTGAACCCGATGCAGATCGTGACCTGGAACTCGGCGACCTGCCCGTCCTGGATGCGGCCGCGCTGTTCCACCACCTCGAACCAGGCCATGTGGCGGATTGACTTCCCCGCCTCGTCCACAGCCTGCTTCACCGCCTCGGCAAAGCTGACGGGGGAGGTGCCAACGATCTCGACCTTCTTGTAGATGCCGGACATGGGATTCTCCTTTCCGCTGATTGTTGGCGCAACGGACAGGGAATTCATAGACCCAATTTTGAGAAACAATAATTCCCGGCCCAATGACCTGGGGCCAGGGGCACCCCGGACTCAGATGGCCTGGCCGCCCCGCTCGCCGGTACGGATGCGGATGCACTCCTTCAGGTCCTGGACGAAGATCTTGCCGTCGCCCACCTCGCCCCCGCCGTGGCGGGCGGTGCGGATGATGGTGTCCACGGTGATGTCCTCGAAGGCATCGTTGCAGGCGATGGTGATCTGCACCTTGGGAATCAGGTTGGGCACGACCTTCTTGCCACGCTGCACCACGATCTCCTGCTGGCGGCCGTGGCCGCTGACGCGCAGGACGGTGATGCGTTCGATCTCCGCCTCGATCAGGGCCTCCCGGACCTCGTCGAGCTTCTCTTCGGGAATGATGGCGGTGATGAGCTTCATCGCGGTCTCCGCTCAGTTCAGGTTGTTCAGGCCGTAGGCCCGTTCGCCGTGGATCTCATGGTCGAGGCCGGTCTTCTCCACCGACTCGGCCACGCGGAAGCCCACGAGCTTCTCCACCAGGAAGGCGATGAGCAGCGTCATGCAGACCGAGAAGAGAATGGTGGCGCCCACGGCGAAGGCCTGCACCTTGAGTTGGGAAAGGATGCCCCAGCCCGGAGATTTGGCCGCGGCCTCCGCCCACCAGGAATCCCGGATGAAGAAGGTGAGCCCCAGGGCGCCGACGATCCCCCCGGTGCCGTGGATGCCGAAGGCATCCAGGGAGTCGTCATAGCCCAGGCGGTTCTTCAGGAGGATCATGCCAAAGCAGGCGCAGGCCGCGATGGCGCCCAGCACGATGGCGCCGCCCACCTGCACGACGCCGGCGGCGGGGGTGATGACCACCAGCCCCGCCAGGATGCCCGATGCCATGCCCAGGCTGGTGGGCTTGTCGTCGCGGATGGTCTCGATGAGCACCCAGGTGAGGGCGCCGGAAGCCGCGGCAACTTGCGTGACCGTGAGGGCCCGGGCGGTCTCCAGATTGGAGGCGATGGATGAGCCCGCATTGAAGCCGAACCATCCCACCCAAAGCAGGCCCGCACCGATGAGGGTGAAGGTGAGGTTGTTGGGAGCCATGGCCGTCTTGGGATAGCCGTGGCGCACTCCGAGGAACAGCGCAAGGGCAAGCCCCGCGGCACCGGAGGAGATGTGCACCACCGTGCCACCGGCGAAGTCGATGGCGCCCTTGGCGCCCAGGTTGAAGAAGTAGCCGTCCGGCGCCCAGACCCAGTGACAGAGCGGGCAGTAGACGAAGAGCACCCAGAGCGTGATGAAGGCCACCCAGCCCCGGAACGAGATCCGCTCCGCCACGGCCCCGGCGATGAGGGCAGGGGTGATGATGGCGAACTTGCCCTGGAACATCGCGAAGGCGTACTCCGGCACACCGGCGGGCAGGATCGTGTGGTCGATGCTCCGCAGCAGCACCAGACCCCGGCTCCAGCCGATGAGGCCGCCGAGGGCATTGGGTCCAAAGCTGAGGGAATAGCCCACCACCGTCCAGAGCACACCCACGACGGCCATGGCCGCGAAGGAGTGCATCATCGTGCCCAGCACATTCTTGGTGCGGACCAGACCGCCGTAGAACATCGCCAGCCCCGGCACCATCAGCAGCACCAGGGTGGTGGACGTGAGCATCCAGGCCGTGGCCCCGGAGTCGTTCACGGGACCAGTCCCCTGAGCGCCGAGGGGAAGCCCCGCGCCAAGCACCAAGACGAGAGAGAGGATGCGTTTCCAGGTCATCGGGTCCTCCGGAACTGGGCTCGTGATTCCAACGGGCGGACGGGGTATTAAAAAATCCTATCCCGAAGGCCCATTTCGACGCCCCAGTTATGACCGGTCCATTTACATTTCTGATGAATCCATAACCGCCGTCACCCGCCAGCTTCGCTGCCCAGCGCCACCTGCCAGAGGCCTGTGGGATAGGGATGGAGCAGCCATTCGGAGACCACCGGCCGGCGCGTCCAGGCACCCATCTCCAGTTCCTGGTCCAGCTGGCCGGGACTCCAGCCGGCATAGCCCAGGAAGAGCCGGTACCGCGTGATCGGATCCCCCAGCAAGGTCTCCAGCAGATCCTTGCGGTGGCTCACGAAGTGGGTGAGGTCCACCACCGTGTCCTCCTCCTCGGGGAGCCCGCCCTGCACCAGGAGGATGCCGCGCTGGGGATCGACCGGCCCACCGCGCCAGGCCGTGGCCTCCTCGGAGCCGAGGTAAGCCATGTTGCCCTCGGCGCAGACCTGCGCCAGGGCCAGGGGCAGCGGCCGGTTGAGGATCAGCCCCAGAGCCCCCTCCTCGTCGTGCTCCACGATCAGCACCACGGTATGCAGGAAGTTCGGATCCAGGAGCGCGGGGCTGGCCACCAGGAGGCAGGGAGCTTCGTACGACATGATGCCGATGATGATAGCCCACCGCACCAGCTAGGCTGGAGGGATGCGTACGCTCCCACCTTCCCACCTGGGCGCCCTTTCTGAAGGGTTCAAGCTGCTCAAGCGCCACCCCCGGCCCGTCCTCGGGCTCGCCGTCATGGCCATGTTCCTGGCCCAGTTGGGCCCGGCCCTGGAGCTGGCCGCAGGGGTGGGACCTAACCTGATCTTCCAGGCCATCTTCGGGTTTGCGGGACTGCTGCCGCTTGAGATGTATTTCATCCCCCGCCTGCAGGCCCAGTTGGATGCCGAGACCCGCAACGATGCCGCCAATTCCCTCGGAGGTTGGCGCGAGGCCTTTGATGGCCGCTGGTTGCGGACCTTCCTCGCCCGTCTGGCCATCAGCGTGGCCATAGGACTGGGTCTGCTCCTGTTCCTGATTCCGGGCATCCTGATACTCACCTTGTTCGGATGGGCTCCGATGCGGATGCTGCTTCGCGGCGATGGCCTGCTGGCCGCCCTGAAGTGGAGCCAGGCCACCATGGTCCGGAACTGGCCGCGCGTCATCCAGGCTGTGCTGGCCATGATGCTGGTGGCGATGGCCTACCAGATGGCCGCCAGCTGGGCCCTGGACCGCCTGCTCCCCGCCATGGACCCGGACCTGGGTCCAGGCGCCCTGCTGCGACTGAAACATCCGGCCTTCTGGTGCTTCAATTTGCTCGGGGGAACGCTCAACCTCTGGCTTAGCTGCGCCCTGCTGGCGCTGTACCAGCGGCTGGAGGCTTCGGTCCAGCCTGTGGAAGGCGCCTGAGTTTCAGCAGCCGCAGACCGGGGCGATGACGCCACCCTGGACGCAGACCTCGCAGACCCGGATGGCCTGCCCGATTCCCAGCAACTCGACCTGGGGGCTGAGGAAGCCCGGCTTGACCGGCTCTTCCCTCATCAAGTCTGTGGACAGGTACTTCTTGTTGCTGTCGCTGAAGACCGTCACCACAACGGCATCCTGGCCAAGACGATCCTGGGCCAGCAGGGCCGCCAGGAAGTTCGCGCCGCTGCTGATGCCCACCCCGAGGCCCCGGGCTGCCAGCTTCTGGGCCATGAGGATGGCGTCCCCGTCGTCCACGGCCAGGATGTCGTCCAGTTGGTCCAGCTTCACGATGGCGGGGATGAACTCATCGGAGATGCCCTGGATGCGGTGCTTGCCGACCTTGTGCCCCGTGTGCAGGGTTGGCGAGTTGGCGGGCTCGACCGGATGGATGCGGATGCCGGGATCCAACCCCTTGAGGAACCGCGCCACACCCATGACCGTGCCGCCGGTGCCCACCCCCGCCACGAAGGCCTGGGGCCTCAGCCCCTGGGTGGCCAGTTGCGCCCAGATCTCGGGGCCGGTGGTGGTGGCGTGGGCCTCCACGTTGGCATCGTTGGCGAACTGGCAGGGCAGGAAGGCGTTGGGCATCGCCTCGGCCCAGGCCTCGCTGAGTCGGATGGAGCCCAGGAAGCCACCCTCGCCTTGGCTCACCAGGCGCACCTCTGCCCCGAAGGATCGGATCAGATCCTTGCGCTCCTGGCTCATCCAGTCGGGCATGAAGATCGTGACGGGATGTCCAAGGGCACGCCCCAGGGCCGAGAAGGAGATGCCGGTGTTGCCGCTGGTGGCCTCGGCGATGGGTGCCCCCGGCTTAAGGACGCCGCTCTCGTGGGCCTGCCGCAGGATGTGCAGGGCCATGCGGTCCTTGATGCTCCCGGTGAAGTTGAAGTTCTCGGCCTTGGCGTAGATCCGCCGAAACTCGCCCCGGCACTTCACATCCAGAGCCAAGAGGGGGGTGCGACCCACCAGGCGACTCAGGTGGTGGAGGGTGGGCTGGAGTGTGGTCATGCCATAGCCTCGGCAGGGTTATCCATCCACGATCTCACAAACCACCCGACGGGAGGCTGACCAGCGCAAGGCAGGGCCGCCGACCGCCTACCCCTCATCCTGGAAATAGCCGGGGTCTTTGATTTCAACGAGCCCCCCGGCCTCCAGGCTGCAACGCTGCTCCGGCGTCAGGGCCATCTCAAGCCACCGCGGGTCGGTGCGTCCGTTCAGGAAGTGAGCCGAGGGCTCCGCCGCATCATAGTCCTCGCGCAGGCGCCAGAGGTGGACCCAGCCCACATGGTTGATCCGAGCCCAGACCTTCATGTGCAGGGCCCTCCGGCCTCGCCCTCCTTGCGGAGGACGGCCACGGCATGGGTCAGCAGGGGCCAGGCCAGCTGGATCTGTTCCAGGGCTGCCGCGGGCCGCCCCGACAGGTTCAGGATCACGGTCCTCCCGGCGATGCCGCACACGGCCCGGCTGGCGAAGGCCAGCGGATGTCCGCCCTTGGCGCGGATCAACTCACAGATGCCGGGCGCCTCGCGCTCGATGACGCGGCGGGTGGCTTCCGGAGTCGTGTCCCGGGACCCGAAGCCCGTGCCCCCGCAAGTGAGGACCAGGGGCGTACCGTCCGCCACGGCGTGATGAAGGTCCTGCTCCAGCAGGTGGGGCTCATCCGGCATCAGGGAGGAAGTCACCGCTTTCACGCCCTGCCCCTTCAGCCAAGAACTGAGCAGGGGCGTGGACTGGTCCTGGTACTCACCGCGGGAGGCGCGGTCCGACAGGGTGACGAGGTGCACGCGCTCCATCTCAGGGCATCACGAGATCATCGTCAGCCAGGGCCTTCTCGGTCTGAGCCTGGCGGTAGGCGAGGTAACGCGCGCGGATGTCGGCATCCCCCGTGGCCAAGATGGACGTGGCCAGCAGCGCAGCGTTGATGGCGCCGGCCTTGCCGATGGCCAGGGTCCCGACCGGAATGCCCGAGGGCATCTGCACCGTGGAAAGTAACGCGTCCATGCCCTCTGTGGCCCAGCCCTTCATGGGCACGCCCAGCACCGGCAGGTGGGTCTTGCTGGCGCAGACGCCCGCCAGATGGGCGGCTCCGCCGGCGGCTGCGATGATCACCTTGATGCCCCGCGCTTCGGCGCCCTGGCAGAACGCCACCACTTTCTCCGGCGTCCGGTGCGCGCTGGCCACGTGGGCCTCACAGGGAATGGCCAGGGCCTTCAGGGTGAGCGCCGTGTGCTGCATGGTCTCCCAGTCGTTCTTGGAGCCCATCAGGATGCCCACCAGGGGAGTCGTCGTCATGGATGCCTCGGAAGTGGGTGGGACCAGTGGACAGATCAGAGAAGGGCCATTCTAACGGAGGGGGCCTCGCCTGGCGACGTGCTAGCGCCGCACCCAGCTCAGCACCCACAGCACGCCCAGCAGGGCCAGGGCATCCCGTTCGGTGGGGTCCATGCGCTCATTGCGGGAGGCCAACTCCTCAGGGCCCGGGCCGCGCATGACGACCCGGTGGGTCTCCAGGGCTGGATCCTCCAGCATCACCCAGTCTGGTGCGGTGCGACCCACCACCGCAGCGCCGATGGTCGGGGCCCCCGGCTTCCAGCGGATGTCGAGGGGTTCCCACAGGCCCGCATTCATGAGGCGCCAGTGGCCCTCGGGAGGCACGGCGGCCAGGTCCACCACCGCATCCCGGTCCAGGAACCGCACGATGAGCCGGGCCCGGGGCGGCGGCGAGGGCTCGAGTTTCCGGCAACCCAAGCCGACCATCACCAGCAACGCAACCACCAGGCACCGCATGGGACCTCCCAGCGAACCCCTACTTCCGATAGTAAGCCCGAATGGCATTCACCACCGCCGTGGCGTAGCGCTCCCGGAACTCGGGATCCCTCAGGCTGGCGGCATCATCCTCGTTCGTGAGGTTGGCCACTTCGATGAGGGCCTTGGTGGCGCTGTTGCTGTAGCGGAGGACCGCAGGCACCCACTTCCCGCCATTCCGGTAGATCACGTTGCGGATGGGGCGGTTAGCATGAACGGGAATGCGTTCCTTGTGGAGGGCCTTCATCAGGGTCTCGGAGAACTGGCGGCTGCGAGCCTCGCCCTGCAGCTTCTCCCGGCTGGTGAAAGCGACACGGGCGGAGCGCCTTGCCTCCGCCACCTGGCCGGTCTTGGCCCCGCCCAGGCTGAATGTGTTCGGGACCAGCGCCGCGCTCGGCACATAGACCATCGAACCGCGGGCTGAGGGGTGCAGGCTATCCGCGTGAAAGCTCAGGAACAGGGTCTTCTGGGTGTCCCCCTTGGCTCTGCGGAAGGCGGCAAAGAGGTCGTTGGCCAGCACCCAGCGGAGGTGGACGCTCACGGCCGAGGGACTCTCGCCATCCACCGCGAAGGGCGGCGTGGTGAGGATCTCCGCGGCGCGGCTGGGGGTGCGGATCTCTTCGCGGCTCTTGAAGCCCAGGCTCGGATACCGGATGGTGCTGCTCACCTGGGCGTCGGTCTCCTGCTCCAGGAGGCGCCGCACCCGCATGGTGATGTCGTAGACGAAATCGGACTCCCACAGACCGTTGGCCCGGGCGCCGGTATCGACGCCGCCATGGCCCGCGTCCAGAACGATGCGCACGCCCTTGAGCTTGGGTCCCGCATCCACGCGGATGGTCCGGCGGACTTCAGCGCGAACTTCCCGTTCCTCGGCCAGCTGGGAACTGCCCTCGGCCTGGAAGGGATCGGCCAGGAAGGCCACGGGGATCTTGATGAGCTGGCCCGGCTGGATGCCCCGCACGTCGGTAATGCCGGTGCGCCTGGCGATGCGGTCCGCCAGCTCGTTCACACCCTTGGGATCCACGCGGTCCGTGTAGCGGATCACGACGCTGGAGTAGAGCGCCTCCCCCTTGCGCATGCGGTAGGCCGCGTACCTGCCTTCGGAATCCTCGCCGAAGGACAAGAGGGCCCGGTAGGCCGCCACCCGCGCTTCGTCATCCAGGTCGTCCTCGGGCTGGGTGCGGTCGGGCCCTTTGCCCGTACCGCCCAGGTCCACCGACAAAAGACTCCGGGGAATCCGCCAGACGTCGCCCTCCTGCAGCTTCTCCGGCCGGTCGGGATTCGCGGCCATCACCTTGTCGTAGTTCTGCCCGTGGCCTGTGAACAGCGCAGCGATGGTCCAGACCGATTCCAGGTCAGGGTGCCGGATCCGGTGCCGGACCTCGTCCTGGCGCCACTGGTCTTCGGGAAACAGCGCCGCCAGGGCCCAGCGCTTGCCCTCGGGGCTGAGGCTTTCGAAGTGCACCCAGCCACTGGGATCCGCGCCCTTGCCCAGGAAGGCGCGGGGAAGCGCCTTCCCCTCCACGCTGAGTCCCTTCCGGAACTGCAGGCGGAGGAGGATGGGCCGGTCATCCGGCGTGCGGGCATGAACCAGCGCGGGTGCAGGATCCTGCACCGCGGGAAGAGCGAGCAGCGCTGGAAGACAAAAAAGGTTCAGGCCTCCCACGGGGCCTCGCCCGTGGGCAACGCCTCGCCCGTGCGCCCGGCACGGACCCAGCTGCGCATGGCCTCCTGCAACGCCTCCGGTTCCTCGGCGCGCTCGCGCAGGAACCGCTTCAGGCGCCGCTCCAGGTGCCCCGCGCCTTCCTCCAGCAGGAAAATGCGGTCATGGAGCCGCTCGTGGGGCGCCTTGCCGGTGCTGGGCGGTAGCTTCAGGGTGCCCATGTCCAACGTGGCGGCATTGAGGGTGAACACCCACTCCAGGTCGCCGGAGAGGATCCGCAGCTTCACCTTCGAGGGGCGCATGCCCCGCCCGAGGGCCTCAAAGGCCTCCCGGCACTCCGAGGGGTTGCCTTTGCGGAGGGAGATCTCCTTCACTTCGCCCCGCTCGGACACCAGCTGGATGGCATCGTCCACGAAGCAGCCTGAGCCATCGCCGTCCTCACCGCTGGCACCGCCCTCGGTCATGCTACGCATCCATAGCCAGAGCAAGAACTCCTCACCCAAGAAGCGCCCTTGTTCCATGAGTTCAAGAGGCTTCACCTCAGGCCTCCTCGAGTTCGAGATCCAGCGGATCCAGTGCCATCAAGGCTTCCACGGGGAGGTCTGGGCAGAGCCTTCCGGATAGCACAAGGGGGGCCAGGGGGTGAACCTCGCAGCCGAAGGACTTGATGAACAGTGTCGTCAGCGCGCCCTGGGCCTTGCTGGACGAGGCCGTGGTCCAGAGGATGCCGCCCTTGAGCTCCCAGGCCACCTCCACCACCTTGGGGGAGGGCAGCACCCTGCGCAACAGCTCGACCTTGACCTCATCCGCCAGGGAGATGCGGGCTTCCTTGCCAATGAAGGCCAGATCCTTCTCCTTCTGCAGGCTCTGCAGGCGCAGGTCCACATGGGCCTTCAGCAACGCCGGCGGCACGCGGCGGGTGTCGATGCGCAGGCCGAAGACGGCGAAGCGCTCCTGGCTGACCCAGTTCTCGTCCGGGGGGGTGATGAGGGGGTTCCGCCAGTCGCACCAGCCCATGCGTTCCTCTTCGAGCCCATCCTGGAAGGGACGGAACTGGTCCTGCTCCAGCCCCGCCTGGAGGTCCTTCTCGTCGGGCACGGGTCCCAGCACCAGAAAGCGTTTGAGGGACACGGTCCCCTGCAGGATGCTCATGGGGCACCGCCTCCAAATAACCTGCGGAACCGATCCCAGAGCCCCCGACCGCGAGAGTTCGCAATGGGATGGACCAGTTCAAGAGCGTCCCCCGGCTTGGGCAGTGGCAGGCCAGGATCACTGAGGGTGAGGAGCACGCCCGTGATGTTGTCGCGGCCGCCATGCGCGAGTGCCTCATCCACAAGCAGTTCAAGGCTGCGCCGGGGGCTGAGCCCCTGGTTCAGCACTTCCTGGATCTGCTGATCAGTGACCTCTCCATGCAGCCCATCGGAGCAGCAGAGCAGACGATCTCCCCGCCGGAGTGCGAGCCGCGAGAGGGCCACCCGGAGCGGCTGCGGCGACCCGAGGGCCTGGGTGATCATGTTCCGCTGCGGGTGCGTGCGAGCCTGCTCCCGCGTCAGGCTGCCCTGCGCAACCAGGTCGTTGACCAGCGTCTGATCCTCGGTGATCTGGTGCAGCACGCCTTGGCGCAGCAGGTAGGCCCTCGAATCGCCGATCTGGGCCACATAGGCACTGGCGTTCCAGATGACCGCAGCGGTCAGTGTGGAGCCCATTCCCCGTGCCGTGCGGTCGTCGTCCGAGTAGCGCAGGACAGCATCGCTGGCCTCCTCCACCGCCGTCTCGAGGGCCTCGAGAAGCGCGCATTCGCGGTCCTTGGTCGAAGCGAGGCGGCCCCAATGCCCGAAGAGGAAGAGCGACACGGCAGCCAGTCCTTCCCGGCTTGCCACTTCGCCGGCGGCAGCGCCGCCCATGCCATCGGCCACGGCCACCAGGAGTCCGGAGTCGCCCACCTTGAGGGATCTGGCCGGCGCATTGATGATGGGCTCATCACCATCAATGGCACTCAGCAAGTAGGCGTCTTCGTTGTTTTTCCGGACCTTGCCCGGATGGGTGATGGCGGCGTAATCGATGAGCATGATGGTAGCTGGCCCTGACAGGGGTGGGCGGGTTGCGGTGGCGTACGAGTGGCCCTTTCCGTTCATCATAGCGGGTGGAGGCGCGATTCCATGACGGAAGGACCACTCGGATCGGAACTTCTCGACCTTCCCATCGGAGGGCTCGGGTGCAGGCCTTGAGCGCCACTCTCGCCATCCTTGGGCCAGGCACCCTGGGCCTGTCCACCGCCCAGTGGGCCGCTGAATGCGGGCTGGCGACCCGCCTCCTGGGCAGGGACCAGGCACATGCCCAGGCGGGCCTCCGGGAGATCCACCACCGCTGGGATCGCGCCGTCACCAAGGGGCGGATGAACCGGGAGTCGAGGGCCTGCAGCCTGGAGCGGCTGTCCGCCGCAGCCTTCAACTCAGCAGCTCTGGAGGGAGCTTCGGCCTTCCTTGAGGCGCTGCCAGAGGTCCCGGAACTCAAGGCCCCGGCCCTCTCGGAAGCCATCACCTGGGGGTCCCCACAGCTGCTGGTCCTCTCCGGCACCTCGGCACTGCCCATTGCCGACCTGGCCCGCAGGGCCGGGGCCGTCGGCCGTCTGGTGGGGTTCCACCTGTTTGTGCCCGTGCCCCGGATGGCTGTGGTTGAGATGGCGATTCCGGAGGGAACCGCTCAGGTCTGGGTGGACCGGGCCCGGGCTCTGGGAGCGGAGCTCCAGAAACAGGTGGTCCAGGTTCGAGATCAGCCAGGATTCGCGGCAGCCAGGATGTCCCTGGCCTTGGGGCTGGAGGCCATCCGGCTGGTGGAGTCCGGAGTGGCTACCGCCGAGGACCTGGATACCCTGATGACACTCGGCTATGGGCATCCGGTCGGCCCTCTCGAGTTGACCGACCGGGTCGGCCTTGACTTGCGCCTTCGCATCGCCGAGCGCCTGGGAGCTGGCGGGGAGGATCGGTTCCAGCCACCCCCGCTCCTGACCTCCAAGGTGCGTGCCGGCCACACTGGATTGAAGGCCGGACTGGGCTTCCATGCCTGGCCATCCGCCCGGAGACGACCATGACCACCCCCTCGCTCCTCATCACTGGCGTGCTGATCCTCCTCGTGATCTATGTCGCATATCGGATCGGCAAGGTGCTGCTGCGGGTCTTCATCGGCCTCGCAGTGCTGGCTCTGGTAAGCTGGGGACTCTGGAAATTGTTCCACTCCTGAATCTCGATTCCCGAGGAGCCAGCATGGCCGCCATCTCCTGCACCCACTGCGGCGCCGACCTGACCGCACCCCAGAGCGTTCGCATCGCCGAATACCACTTCGGCCGGATGGAAAAGGTCGACGAAGATCCCGGTTTCAAATACCACTTCGAGCAGGCCGACAACTTCACGATCCTGTGCAACAGCTGCAAGCGCCTGGTACGGACCCTGCCGATCAGCAGGTAGACAGCCCCGACCATGAAAACGGCCCCCGACGGGGGCCGTTTTCATGCACCGCGCCAAGCCTATTGGCGGAGGATTCGCGGCGTGATGAAAATGAGGAGTTCGGCGTTCTGCTCCTGCTTGGTGTCGTTCCTGAACAGGAAGCCGATCAAGGGGATCTTGGAGAGGAATGGAACTCCGGTGGTGCCGATGTTGGAGTTGGTGATGTACACGCCACCCAGCACGGCGGTTCCCCCGTCCCGAACCAGGACTTGGGTCTCGATGGACTTGCGGAGGATGGTGGGCGTGCCCTGCACCGTCCGCGAGAAATCCGCTTCGGCCTTCTCGATCTTCAAATCCATGATGATCGTGCCTTCATTGGTGATCTGCGGAGTCACATCCAACTGGAGGTTGGCGTCGATGAAGGCGACCGTGATGGCGCCGCCCTGGGCGCCGCCCTGCTGGGTCGGATAGGGAATCTTCTGACCGCTGAGGATGCTGGCCTTCTTGTTGTTCTGGGTGACCACCTTCGGCGAGGACACGATCTTCAGGGTGCCGTCCTTCTCCATGGCCTGCAGGACCGCATTGACGCTGAACCGATTGCTCAGGAAGGAGAGCCAGAGCTCACCCGCAGGAGCTGCGATGGACGTCGAACCATCCTTGCCAGGCGCCCAGGCGACGGAAGCGTTCTGTCCCGAGACAGGACGGTTGAAGCCCTGGACACCATTCCAGAATGGGGAGGAGGTCCCCACCCAGGGAGTGCCAGTCGAGGACGTCGTGCCACCGGTGATGGCCACGGAGCCATTGTTGGACTGGGGCCACTTGATGCCGAACTCACGCTGCCAGTTCTTGTTGGCTTCGACCACCCGGGCCTCGATCTGGACCTGCTGGATCTGGACGTCCAGGGTCTGGAGCAGGTCGTCGATAACCGCAATGTTCCGGGGCAGGTCGGTAATGATCAGGGTGTTGGTCCGGTCATCCAGGATCGCTGAGCCACGCTTGGTGAGCATCTCCTTGAGGATTTTCTGGACTTCCGAGACCTTGGCATAAGAGAGCGGGCGCGTAATGGTCTGCAGCTGGCCAGCCAGAGCCTTCGTCTCCTCCAGACGCTTCCGCTCCTCTTCTTCCTTCTGGAGCTTCTCGACCTTGGCGACCCGAAGCACGCCATTCTGGATTTCCTTGCCCAACCCGGCGTTCTTCAACACCACATCGAGAACCTGGTCCCAGGGGGTATCCGTGAACTTGAACCCGAAGTTGCCTTGCACATCGGGATCCATGACCAGGTTGAGCTTCCCTGTGTCTGCCAGGATCCGCAGGAAGTCCCGAATTTCAGTGTTCTGAAGGTCGATGGTGATTTTGGAGCCGGAGTAATTGGCGAGCCCCTCTCCGAGGGTGCGGCCAGTCGCCCGATTATTCGTTGCCGCCGGGGTGTGGGCGGGCTTTTCGGGTTCAGGTGTCTGAACCGCATCGGGGACCGCAACAGGCAGGGCTGTTGAGGCCACCAGCTGAGGGAGCAGTTGGAACGAACCGCCGGTAGCGGGAAGCGCGGCGAGGGGACGGACCGTGGCCTTCGGGAGTGGCTCAGCAGCCGAGGTTGCAGGATCAACCATTGCGGCGGCGACGGTCACTGGCGCCAAAGCTGGGACTGCCACCTGGTGGCCTGCTTCGAAATGGGCCTGGACACGCCCCTCACCTGGAGTCAGATGGAACTGGACACCTTCGGGGCCGGATGCGACCAGGACCTGCGTACCAGGAGCAACCTCCATCACCAGACGGGTCACCGGCTTTGGTTCCATGGAGAACTGGGCGAGCCGGGTCTTCAGGATCAATGGATGGGCCAGAAGGGCAAGGTCCTTCCGGGTGACGGCGGTCCCGCGGTCCACGCCCTGGAGGTCGACCACAACCCGATGGGGATTGAGCAGCACCTGCACTCCCGGTCGGGAGCTAAGTCCGGGCACGCGAAGGAAGACCTTGGCACCAGTGCCGTCGGCTTCCAGGGCGGCTGATACCAGGACAGCTTTCCGCGCAGCAGATTCGATCGCGGGCGACGCATGGAGGGACCCGGTGTGGATCCCCGCCAGGACCACGCCCCCTGCAACCAGCAAGGAACTCAGGCGAGCATTCATCGTTTACCCTCCTCACGCTTGAACGTCTTCGTGATGGTTCGGAATATGGAACGGTTGGTGGTATTCATTTCCCACTGGTGGAACGTCACCGACTTGTCCGTGATGGCCGTGATTTCGGCATCCTTGAAGCGGTGACCGACCGGCAGCCAGCGGACATTCCCGCGGCTGTCCGAAACGATTGCGAAATTCTTGCCATCCTTCTTGATCATTCCCTTCACGGCAATGTCATCCAAAACATCAAGGGCGTCGGCCGGACGTTCATCCCGGGGGGCGGAGAAGGGATCCCGCTGGATCGTCGGTTTGTAGGGGGTCGCCTTGATGATGGCGACATCCTCGATCGGCACCTGGGCCGGTGGAGGAGGGGCCTGTGCCTTCAAGAAGGGCACCGCAAGCGTTAATAGAGTCAGGGTTTGTCGGATCATGACTGGACCTCAATCCTCTTTGGCGCCGGGCTTGGAAGCGGGGGGCGCCGGCTTCTTCACGGGCGGTTCAGCCACAGGTGCTGGCTCGGGATTGTAGATGAAAGCGCTGATGGTGCACTTGACCGAAGCAGGGTAGACGCTGCGGTTGTCGGTCTTCCGGGCGAACTCGATGTTCGAGATATTGACGATCTTGTCGTACCCGGACACGAGGGAAGCGAACTGACCGAAGGAGTGGAACCCCACGCGGAACTCAAATTCCACAGGCTTCTCGGTGTAGTAGGTGTCCTTGCGCTCTGGTTTGAGGGAGAAAGACACCTGGTCGATGCCGGCGTCATCCGCAATCTTCTTGATCCGGTAGGGGATTTCACCATAGTCCGTTTCCGAGGGCATGATCTTGATCAGTTCCTCGATCCGTTTGTCCTGCTTGGCCACCTCCTCGCGGAGCTTCTCGTAGCTCTGCTTCAGGAGCTTGCCCTTGTCCACATCAGCCTGAAGGGTCTTGTTCTCGGTGCGGATGGCTTCGAGATCCGTCCTCTTCCCGCCCAACAGGAAGTAGACCAGCCCGGCCAGGACAATGCCGACCAGCGCTCCCACACCAATTTGTTTCTGAAGTTGAGGATTCATGGCCTACCTCAGACGGCGTTCTGGAGTTCGAAGGAGATCGTGAATTCAAAAGAGCCGCTGGAACCCCGCTTGGCGCCAGGGTAATTGATCTTCTTGAACCACCGGGTGCGGGACTGGAGGTTGCCGTAGAAGGCGTTGATGGATTCGAAGTTACGACCTTCCCCTTCCACGGTGACGGTCATGCCCTTCTGGCTGACCTTCTTGAACCAGACATCGTCTGGAAGGCTGTTGGCCAGCTCCTCCAGGAAGTGCACCGGCAGAGCCTGCTGGCGCTTCAGGGTGGTCATCACTTCCTCTTTCTTCTGCAGCGCGTCCTTCTTCTCCCGGAATTTCTTCTCCAGGGCGATGAAGGGTTCGTACTGCTTCTTGTCCCTCTCCAGTTCCACCTTCTTCTTTTCTTCCCGGGTGAATTCACTGTTCAGCCAGAGGTAATAGCCGCCTCCGAGGGCCGCGAAGATGAGTCCCACCACCACGCCGGCAATGGGCAGGCTGGCTCGACTGCCACCCTCACCCGTGTAGACCTGGACGGGCTCGGCTGTGGTCTTGTCGCCGCCCTTTTTCGCCCCGGCCTGGGCCAGTGCATCTCCGAGCAGGTTGATCTTGATCATCGGTCCCCCACTTGGCGCATGGCCAGCCCGACGACGACGGCGGCAGCGCCACCAATCTCGCGGACCGTCACGGGATCCTCGGTGCGACCATCGACTTCAATGAGTTGGAAGGGATTGAACCGGTCCACCGATACGCGAAGTCGATCGCTCAGCACATCCATCAGGCCATGGATCATGGCGCCGCCGCCGCAGACCAGCACTCGGTCCAGGCGATCCACCTTGAAGCTGCTCTTGAAGAAGTCGAGGGTTCGCGTAAGTTCGTCGGCGAAGGCATCCGAGACCGCATTGATGGATGGCTGCACCTCTTCGGGCTCCCTACCTTCGGAGGCCTGGTTCCGCTTGAGACGCTCAGCGGCCTCACGGCTCACGCCCCAATCCTCAGAGAGCTTTTCCGAATATCGGCCGCTCCCCCAGGCCATGTCCCGCCAGAACACCGACTTGCCGCCCACCATCATGGTGAGGTTGGTGAAGGTGGCACCCATGTTCACCAGGGCGACGACCTCGTCTCGCCCGGCCCCCATGGTATTGATTTCATAGGCGTTCTGAACGGCGAAGACATCCACGTCCACGACCTTCGGGCTGCATCCAGCCTGGGCGACACAGCTGACATAGGCTTCGAGCTTGTCCTTCCGACAGGCAACAAGGACCACGTCCATGTTCCCTTCGCCAGCGCGCTCCTCGATCAGGTAGTAATCAAGGGCATAAGAGTCCAGCCCCTGCCCTGCCGGAAAAAAGCTCTCGGCCTCCCAGCGGACGGATTCTGCCAATTCAGCCTGGCTCATCAAGGGAAATGTCACTTTTTTGACCATCACCTGCTGGCCTGACACGGAAATGGCTACTTCCTTGGCCTTGATTTTCTGTTCTGCCAAAACCTGCCGGATAGCCGACGCCACGGCGTTGCTATCCATGATGTCCCCATCCACGATGGCGTCAGTAGGGAGGGCCACCTGTCCCAGTTTCTGGAGCCGGTAGCGGATGTTGCTACCCTTTCCCATCTGCTGGAGTTCACAGACTTTCACTGAGCTGGAACCAATATCCAAGCCGACAAGACTTTTGGTTTTGCTTCCGAAAAGACCCACCGGATGCCTCACTTGGAGAAATTAGGTAATGGAAAGAGTACCGCCAGAATGGATTAGGTCAAGGTTAACTATGCTTGCGTCAGGCTTCCTCGGCTTCCCAGCCCACCAGGACGGCGGTGATGTTGTCTTCGCCCCCGTGCTCCCTGGCCACTGTAATCAATGATTCAACAGCATGTTGGAGATCTCTGGATTGCTCCACGATGTCCCAGATCTGTTTGTCGCCGATCATTCCTGACAGGCCATCGGAGCAAAGCAAAAGTCGCTCCGATTTGGAAAGCTCCAGATCTTGCAGCTCCACATCCAGTTCCCCGCCGTTACCAAGGGCCTGCGTGATCACGTTCCGGAACGGGTGGACCCTGGCTTCGGAGGCCGTCAGGATCCCATTGGCCACCTGCTCGGCCACCCAGCTGTGGTCCCGGGTCACCTGACGGATGCCCTCGGGCCCAAGCACGTAGGCCCGGCTGTCCCCCACATGGGCCAGGGTGACCTTGGGGCCGTGAAAGAGACCGGCAACCACGGTCGAGCCCATGGTCTCCCGTTCAGGGTTGCGGCGGATGTCCTCGGCAATGGCCTGATCCGACAGGAGCATGGCCACCTTCAGACGATTCCCGTCGTAGGAAAGGGTCGGATCATACTCCACGGGCCAGGTCCGATCCTTCTCCAGCGTCTCTCCGACGAAGCGGGCCACGGTCTCCACCACAATCTGGCTGGCGACTTCACCGGCGGCATGGCCCCCCAGGCCATCGGCCACGACGAAGAGACCAAGGCCAGGATCCGAAAGGAAACTGTCTTCGTTGTGTTTCCGGACACAACCCACATCGGTGCAGCCCGCGGCGCGGATCCCCATCGTCAACCCTTTCCTGTCAGTCGGCCCCACAGGTCCTTAAGTTGATCGAGGAGGCCCATGGGAGGTGCGGCTCCCTTGGCCTTCTGCCCGGGCGTTGGCCGTCCCTTGGCTCCCGGTCCATCCTTTTTCGGCCCCTTCGGGGTTGGCAGGCGGAGCTTTGGGTGGTTGGGTGAAATCTCGCGGGCTGTTTGGAGGTGACGCTGGGCCCGGGCCCCCATGCCCAGGGTCTGGAAGTGGTTGGCTAGGCGGATGTGGCTGTCCACGTCCCGGGGTGCCAGCTTCACGGCCGTCTCCAGGGCCTTGACCACCGCCCGCAAATCCCCGCCCTCCTTCTCGAGAATGGAGGCCAGAAGAGAGTGGTAGGTGGCCTTCTCATCATCCAGCCGGATCGCATAGTGGATGAGCGCCCGCGCCTGATCGATGTTCCCCTCCTCGAAGGCTGCCTTGGCCATGGAGGCCCAGTCCTCGGGGGTTCGTTCCAACGCGGATTCGGGTTCCTTGCTGGGGGAAGACGGGGACGAAACCTTCGGCATCTGCTGCTGCAGCGTGAGCCGCTTGGCGGGATCCTTAAGAATGCTGAAGGCCTCGGCCAGCTCTCGGAACTTCGATTCGGCCTCTTCTTTCTCTGCGCCAGTGTAGCGATCCGGATGCCAGCGTTTTGCGAGCCGATGGTACGCGGCCTTGATGTCCTCGGGCGAGGCGTCGGGGGGGATTTCCAAAACATTGAAGGGATTCATGTGTTTCCAGTGAGGCCAGCCATCGGGGCGAGTCGAACGGGATGGAAGGACAGGGCTTGAGCAGAGGATGGTAGCCTATTTCCATCCTGAGCGCAGTTCCTGAGCTACAGAACAAGGATGCTTCCCTTCGGGAGATGGCCCTGGAGCCTCCCACCAGGCTGGCAGTACCCCAGGCTCAATGGCACAGTAGAAGGCTCTGGAGGCGCAGGCATGGGGGTGGGCACGGCGGTGGGTTGGCGTGAAGGCCTCGATGCCGGCGACGTGTCCTCTGAAACCCTGGTTCGGACCGCCTTCGACCGCATTCGCAGCCTGGATCCGCACCTTCACGCGATCCTGGCCGTCGACGAGGACTGCAGCCTCCGGCTGGCCCGGGCCGCCGATTCGCGGCTGCGGGCCGGGGAACGCTCCCCTGTGCTCGGGCTGCCCGTCGTACTCAAGGACAACCTGAACTGGACGGGCCTGCCCGTCTCCTGTGGCTCCCGGGTGCTCGAAGGATACCGGGCCCCGTACGATGCCACCGTCGTGGCTCGCCTCCTCCAGGCCGGGGCGATCCCCCTGGCCAAAGCCAACATGGACGAGTTCGCCATGGGCTCCAGCGGCGAATACAGCGCCTTTGGACCGACCCGCAATCCCTGGGACACGGCGCGGGTGCCTGGGGGCAGCAGCAGCGGGTCCGTGGTGTCCGTCGCCGCAGGCTACGCGCCCCTGGCGCTAGGAAGCGACACCGGAGGCTCCGTGCGCCTGCCGGCCAGCTTCTGCAATGTCACGGCCCTGCGCCCGAGCTACGGCATCCTCAGTCGCTTCGGCCTGACCGCCATGGCCTCCAGCCTGGACCAGGTCGGCCCCATCGCCGCCACCGCCGCAGACGTGGCCCTCGCCCTGAGCGTCATGGCCGGCCGAGATCCCCTGGACAGCACCTCCTCCGACCTTCCCGGCGTGGAACGCCTGGCCTCCCTCCGGCCGACGGGGCTCAAGGGTCTCCGCATCGGACTACCCAGCGAGTATTTCGGCGAAGGCCTCGAGCCAGGCGTGCGTAGCATCCTGGAGGAGGCCCTCCGGGTATTCGCCGATCAGGGCGCGGAGATCCGGGACGTCAGCCTTCCCCACACCCGCTATGCCATCGATACCTACTACCTGATCTGCACCAGCGAAGTCTCCAGCAACCTCAGTCGCTTCGATGGGGTCCGCTACGGCCACCGCGCCAAGGGCCGGAACCTGCCGGCCATGATCTCCGAGACCCGTGACGAAGGCCTGGGCGCCGAGGTCAAGCGCCGCATCCTGCTGGGGACCTTCTGCCTTTCCAAGGGGTATTACGACGCCTTCTACCTCAAGGCCATGAAGGCCCGGACCCTCATCGCGAGTGACTTCGACCGGGTCTTCGAGGCGGTTGATGTTCTTGCCACCCCGGTCAGTCCGGGAGTGGCCTTCCCCTTCGCCTCCAAGACTGATGATCCTCTGGCCATGTATCTGGCCGACGCCTTCACCGTGACCGCCCCCCTGGCGGGGCTTCCCTGCCTTTCCATGCCCGCTGGTTTCACCGCGGGACTCCCGGCCGGCATCCAACTTATCGGGCCTGCTTGCTCGGATGTCATGCTGCTGGAGACGGCCCACGCCTTCCAGTTGCTCACCACCCACCACCTCGAGATCCCCCCCCTTTACGCATAGGAGCGAACCATGGCCTTTGACGTCGTCATGCCCCAGATGGGCGAGAGCATCGCCGAAGCCACCGTGCTGAAGTGGCACAAACAGGTGGGAGACGTGGTCGCCAAGGACGACACCCTCTACGAGATCAGCACGGACAAGGTGGACGCGGAGATCCCGGCCCCCGCGGCCGGCACCTTGCTGGAAATCCTCGTGGACGTGAACATCACGGTTCCAGTGGGCACCGTGGTCGCCCGCATTGGCGATGCCTCTGAAAAGGCGGCGGGCGCTCCGGTTCCGCCCCCGGCTTCTGCCACGCCGGTGGAGCAGGTCGCAGCGGCAGCCATCATCCAAGCACCGCTGGAGGATGACAACAGCCTCGAAGGCCGACTGAAATCCAAGAGCAGCCCCCTCGTCCGTGAGATGGCCAAGCAGCATGGCGTGGACCTCGCGAAGGTCCAGGGGACGGGCCAGGCCGGCCGGGTTACCAAGGAGGACCTGGAGGCCTTCCTCTCGAAGGGACCTGCAGCAGTGGCCCCAGCTCCGGTGCAGTCCATCACCCCCACCCTGCCGGCGGTGCATGATCCCTCCGCGCCGACCATGGGAATCACTCCCGCCCTGGCGATTCCCCCCACGCCCGCAGCCCCGGCCTTCGCGCCGGGTGAGCGGGTCAAGGTTGAGCCCATGAGCCGGATGCGGAAGATCATCGCCGACGGCATGCTGGCCAGCCGCCGCACCTCGGCCCATGTCTACACGGTCTTCGAGATCGACATGACCCGCGTGGCCCAGCTGCGCAACAAGCACAAGCAGGCCTTCGAGTCCCAGTTCGGCACCAAGCTGAGCTTCATGCCCTTCGTGATGATGGCCGCCTGCAAGGCCCTGCGTGCCTACCCGGTGGCCAATGCCTCCGTGGACGGCGACAACATCGTCTACAAGCAGGACATCAACATGGGCGTCGCCGTGAGCCTGGACTGGGGCCTCATCGTGCCCGTGGTGAAGAACGCTGACATGATGAACCTGGGGGGCCTGGCCCGCAGCCTCAACGATCTGGCCGAGCGTGCCCGCAGCAAGCAGCTCAAGCCCGACGAAATCAGCGGTGGCACCTTCACCATCACGAACCCCGGCGTCTACGGTGACACCTTCGGCCTGCCCATCATCAACCAGCCCCAGGTGGCTATCCAGGGCGTGGGCGCCATCGTGAAGCGCCCCGTGGTCATCACCGGTCCGGACGGGACCGACTTCATCGCCATCCGCCAGATGATGTTCAGCAGCCTCGGCTTCGACCACCGCATCATCGACGGCGCCACGGGCGACCTGTTCATGGCGTTTGTAAAGAAGGAGCTGGAGACATCGACCTTCGGGTTGGAGTAGCCACGCCATAGGACTTGATGCGAAGGGGCGGTCGGTGACCGCCCCTTCCGATTCCTCGCCTCCGGCCGGCTACCCGTAGCTGGCCGTCTCCCGCACCATCTCCCGATACATGGCGAACTCGCCCTGGAAGTGCAGCTGGATGATGGCGGTGGGGCCGTTGCGGTGCTTGGCCACGATGAGTTCCGCCGATGGGTCCGGGTCCTCGGTGGCCGAAGGCATCATCTTCCGGTGGATGAAGGCCACCATGTCCGCGTCCTGTTCGATGGCGCCGGAATCCCGGAGGTCGCTGAGCTGGGGACGGCCGCCCGTGCGGTGCTCCACCTCACGGTTCAGCTGGGAGAGGACCACTACCGGGATGCCGAACTCCTTCGCCATGAGTTTGAGGCCTCGACTGATCTCGCCAATCCGGACAGCCTCGTTCTGCTTGGCGCCGCGGCTCCCTTCGGGGCTGCTAAGCAGCTGAAGGTAGTCGATGATGACGAACTCCACCCTCCGGTTGCTCTGGCTGCCCTGCTTCACGATCATGTTCTGGATCTGGGGCACCGTGATCGAGGCCCGATCGCAGATGAACAGGGGCATCTGGACGAGTTCGTCCCGCGCCTTCAGGACATCGCTCATGCGGCCGGTGGCCCGGCCGGATTGCAGGTCCTTCATGTTGGTTTGGCTCTTGGCCGCGAGCAGGCGCATGAAGACCTCCTCGTGGCTCATCTCCAGGCTGAAGAATGCGCCACAGTGCCCTGACCGGCCATCCCGCTCCTGGGCGGCCCTCAGGATCCAGTTCAAGGCCAGGGCGGTCTTGCCGATGCCGGGCCGTGCCGCGAGCACGATGAGATTGCCCGGCTGGAAACCCTGGGTGAGCTCATCGAAGCGGCTGAACCCCACGCGGACGCCGGGGGAAAGGCGCCCTTCCATCCGGTCCGACAAGCGCTCCATGGTGTCGTCGGCGACCGCCTGGATGCTGAGAAGCCCCCTGGCCTTAGCATCACCTTGTGCCAGATGGAAGAGGCTCTGGGCCGTCTGATCGACCAGCACCTCGGGCGCCTCGTCCTCTTCGGCGGCCTGGCGCACCAACTGGGCACCCAGATGTACCAGCCGGCGGAGTTTGGCCTTGCGACGAATCACGTCCGCCAGCACCTGGGGCCGTTCCACATCCTCCCCCGCCAGGAGCTCGACCAGCCCGGGGTAGCCGCCCACCTTGTTCAGGCTGTCGTCCTGATCCAGGGCGTCCTTCAGGGTGAGGGAGTTGACCTCAACCTGGGCCTCGATGAGGGTCTTCAAGGCCCGGAACACCGCCCGGTGGGCCGGGTGGACAAAGTCCTCCTCGGCCAGGGCGAACACGGCCTCGCTGGCCACGAAACCGGCCCCGGGGGCGCAGCAGGTCGCCAGGAAAGACCGCTCCGCGTCGATATCCTCCGGCAGCCTTTCCGGAAGCCAGTCCGCCATCACCACTCCCGAATCAGAGCCCTGGAGGAGTGTAGCCGCCGCCGTTCACATCCACAAAGATGGGGTTGGTCACGGCGATGGGATAAATGCCCTTCATGATCTTGTTCCAGGGGGTGCCCACCCGGTAGGCGCCGGACTGGCTCCTCGCGACGCCGGCCTCGGCGACAAACCAGGCATCCTTGCCCGAGGGCATGGGCAGGGTGACGGTGGCGGTCCTGAGCCGGGGATCTGTGGTCGAGGCCGTGAAGCTGCCCGCTGGTACGGGAACGGGTGTCGAGCCGTTCACCACCAGACGCACCTCGTCCACGGGGACCCAGTCGGGAGCGTAGACTGCGATGGTCACGGTCACAGTCGCGTTGGTGCCAGTGACGAGTCCGCCGGGCCCAGTAGCCCCCACGGTCACATCCAGCAGCGGTCCGGTGGAAGCGACGGCGGAACCGGCCCGGAGGGCGGCCAGGACGGGGTCCAAAGCGGTCTGGCTCAGGGTGGGTGCAGCCGCGAGCTTCAGATAGGTCCGTGCGAGACCCACGGGAGTATCGAGGCTGTAGCGGGCGGCGGACAACCCCAGCCCCTTGGTGAAGGCCACCGGCGTCTGCTGATTCAGGATGGCGAACCAGTCGTCCCGGAGGGTGCTGTATTCGGCATACCAGGCGGTGGGGTCGACGGGATCGCAGCCTTCGGCCCGCAGCAACTCGAGGGCGTCGAAGTCGCCCACCCGCTTACCAAGGGAAGAGGGCCCGGTCTGCATCCACCAGGCGTTGACCCCCATTCCGAGAGGCACGGTCCGGTCGAATCCGCGCACCGTGAACAGGCCCTTCAGGCCCCTGGGCTGGTGGATGACGGTATAGCTGCCCTCGGCCTGGGTGATGAACTCCGCGAGATTCCAGCCCTTCGAAGGTCGGGCCCCGCCCTGGCGATCGGTGGTGGGGGTTGGGGTGAACAATGCCGTCACGAACCCATCCCCAAGCGACGAGCTCCGGGCACCCACCACAAAGGGATCGGAACCCAGGGGCGCGCGCTGTACATCTGTCACAGCTGGGACGTCGATCTCGGCCCGGAATTCACTTCGCAGTGCCGTGGGATCTGTAAGGACATCCTCCTCGGTGCGAGCCACCACCTGGACACCCTCGGCCACCGCCGAACTGAGCAGTTCACCGGGGTTGAATCCACCCGATGTCACCTGGGTTGGCGCAGGTAGGTCGAACGTCGTCCAGCCAGCAGGCAAGGAGGGAGGGCTTACCACGAACCCATGGGTCACGTTCTCCTGACCTTTAAAGGCCTTGACCGGGAGGGAATCCAGGTGGGACAGGGGGCCCCGGGTGGCATAGGCAAGATAGTCCCCGGGTGGGAAGAACATGACTGCCGTGGCGGCATTGGAGCCGAAGGCAGTCCCGAAGATCTGGTTGCTGGCGGTGTAGTGGTAAGCCCCGAAATTAGTGCCCACCCCGATCTTGTCTTTGTAGATTTCGCTGTAGACGCTTGAGAGGAGGCGTGTGCGTTGCATGTTCGGGTCCGGAACCCCCAGTCCGTGGAAACTGAGCCTGAGCGGGGTCAGACCGCCAAACTCTAAGGTTCCAGCTTGGCGGGCGGAGAATCCATGGGCCGTCTGTTTGTAGTCGATCACATTGCCCACGCCATCGAGAACTTCTCCACGCTCCGGACTGATAGCCTCGGCGACCTGCCACAACTGGGTCTTTGAAGGGGTGATGGGAGTGGGGAGAAGGGACCGGGTGGTGTCCAGGGCGTTGGTGCCCAGGGCCAGGGGATCACCCTGCTGGACCGCATTTCGGGCCGTGATCCGGTAACGATAGGAGAACCCAGAATGATTGGGGTCTGGAATCACCGGGAGGAACATCCCCACCGGCCCCTGACCAGACGGAATGTCTGTCGGCTCCAGCCATTCCGCACGCTCAAGGCGCCAGTTCGCCGGATCGGAAAGATGGCTCGGATCCGTCGGGTTGACCCCACCATAGGTGTAGCGTTCGAACTTGAACTCGGTCTGGAGGGCCCCCCCTCGAATGGCTGTTCCGAAGGCACTGAAGGCCAAGTAGCCGATGTCCTCGCCGCGCAGTCCGGCTCTGGCCTGGATCATCAGATTGAACAAGGCTGTGGCCTGGGCCGGAAAGGCCGTGGAATAGCTGGGCCCGGCCACCAGGTAGATCCTGCGGCGATAGGTGAACGATTCCCCAATGGCCAGACCTGACTTGGCGGGACTACCGACAACCAGGCGGGTAGGAAACTTCGGCCGCATCTCCGTAAGGGCATGCTGGGGGTCGGACGCCACCAGGGCCAAACCCTCATCGTTGAGCGGAAGAATCCCGAGGGAGGCATGCGAATCAAAGGTGTTCCCGGCCGATTCGGCCCCCATGAGCGCCACCATCGGCGCATGGACGCTGGTGTGGAGTGGGTCGACGAAATCCGACCCTGGAATCTCGACCCCCCAGGTGTTGACAGAGGTCGTCCCGTCGAAGGCCAAGTTCGCCGGCACGTTGAACCGGAAACCGCCGCCACGCTGAGATAGGAAGTCACCCACGCTCTGCACCGGGAGGGTCGTCCCACTTGCAGGGGTGAGGGTCGTATCTAGGGTGAAGAAGATGTCTCCCTTATTGAGAGAAATTCGGTGGAGGACGGACACTCCAGCCACGCGTCCCTGCAGGTCCGTGGCCACGCCCAGCTTGCCTTTGGGGTCCAACAGGTAGCCCTGCATGTCGAGGTGGACCGAGTTGACATCCGTTCCGGGGATGTACCGATCGAACACAAGGGGCAGGTCGGGATCCTGGTTGGCCACCGGCCCCAGGCGTTCGAGCATGTCGGTCGGCATCGAGATCCGATGGAAGCTCTGATCCAGGGAGATGGAGCCCACATCTAGCACCGCGCCCCCTGAGGGCGCTCCGAACTGGCCATCCCGATCCCCGAAGGCGGCCCCATCGACGGCCAGATGGATGGAGTCGTTGCCCAGGTAGAAGTCTCCAGGCCCTGCCGAAGCCTTCAAGCCCGAGACACGATCCCCTCCAGTGGCAGGGATTTCCTCCACGGCCACGGCGGGCCGGGCCACGCCTGTGGCCCGGAAACACCCCAGACCTCCGGCCGAGACCAGAAGGGCCAGGGACACCAGGGTCCGCAGGCGCGGCGAGGAGGTGCCACGAAGGGGGGTCACAGCGGTAGCAAGGCTCATGTTCATCAATCGATCTCGCAGGAGGCGGAGGTCCATGGGTCTAGGCGGACGAAAGGTCTATGCTAACTCACGATGCCGATCTCCGCCTTCCTTCATCGCTGCTGGCAACGCCGGTGGCCCCTGATCCTGGTCCCGACGCTGGCCCTCCTGGGAGATTTGCTGTGGACCCTGGGAAGGTTCCCCACCATGCACCGCCTGCAGATCTTCCCCGCGGATCGCATGCCGGCAGTGGGTGGTGCGGTCCTCGTGCTCGGCGCCGGTGTCTATGGGGACGGTGAGCCCACGTCGATCCTGGAAGGCCGGCTCCGGACCGCCTTGGAGCTCTACCGGAGCGGCCGGGTGCGGTGGTTCCTGGTCTCTGGCGACAATCGCCATGCCACCTACAACGAACCCCAAGCCATGCGCCGGTGGCTGGTCAAGCAGGGCGTACCACCCACGCACATCGTGAGCGACTACGCGGGCTTGCGCACCTGGGACAGCCTGCGGCGGGCCCAGGTCGTCTTCGGCCAGCGCCAGGTCGTGATCGTAACTTCGGATTTCCACCTGCCGAGGGCCCTGTACCTGGCGGATCATATGGGGCTCATGGCCTGGGGCGTCCCGGCCCGGACGGACGACCGCCCCTGGACGTCGAGGTTCCGGATCTGGACCCGGGAGTACATCGCCCGTCATCTGGCCCTCTGGGATGCCTGGTTCCCCCCGGACGCCCGCCTCGGCCCCCGGGAACCCACCCCCGACGACTGGGATCCCGCCCGATGAAGGCACGGCACGACGCGGTCATTCTTGCAGCCCGAAGACTGCCCCAGGGCCGATACGGGGGGAGCTTGGCGGGCCTGGGCGCCGTCAGGCTGGGACTGACCGTCGTGGAGGGGATCACCGGCGACCCCGCCCTCCCGCGCCCCCGCAGCTTAATGTGGGGCATGGCCCGGAGTCACACCCAGGGCATGAACCCGGCCCGGACCCTGGCCCTAAAGGGAGGATTGCCCCACGACACCCCTGCCTTCACCCTCAACATGGCCTGCGGTTCCAGCCTCGAGGCCCTCCTCCTGGGAGCCCAGCGGCTGGCGGGGGACGGCGCCCCCGTGCTGGTCGGCGGGAGCGAGGCCATGTCCGACACTCCCCACTTGGTCCCCGGACTCCGCCGGGGCTTCCACATGGGCCACCAGCAGCTTCCGGACGTGATGCACCTGGACGGCCTCCGTTGCCCCGTCACGGGCCTGCTGATGGGGGAGACCATCGAGTTGCTGGTTCAGAAGCGCGGCATCACACGCCAGGAAGCGGATGCCTGGGCTGCAGAGAGCCACCGCCGCGCCCGATTGGGAGACACCCGCGCCGAGCGCCTTCCGCACCCAAAGCTCGATCACGACGAGTGCATGCGCGCGGAAGTTTCGGAGGCCTCGCTGTCCCTTCTAGCACCAGCCTTCGACCCGACCGGTCAGGTCACGCCGGGCAATGCCTCGGCCCTGTCTGACGGAGCCGCGGCGCTTCTGCTGGCCCGCCGGGACCAGGCCTGCGATGCCCGGCCCCTCGCACGGATCCTGGGCTGGAGCGAAGCGGGAGTGGATCCCCGGGACATGGGCGAGGCGCCCGTGCCCGCCGTGCGGCGCCTCCTCGCCGAGCACGGGATGACGGCGGGCGACATCGACCTGTGGGAGCTAAACGAGGCCTTCTCCGCTCAATTGCTCGTCTGCCAGCGGCAGCTCTCGATTCCGTTCGAGCGGCTGAATGTGGCGGGCGGAGGTGTGGCGCTGGGGCATCCCATCGGCGCCACCGGTGCCCGCATTGTCTGTACGTTGATCCACCAGCTCCGGCAGCGCGGAGGCGGGCTGGGCATCGCCACACTCGGCATCGGAGGGGGGCTCGGTCTGGCGCTGCTGATCGAAACAGAAGCTTAAACGGCGGCCTCGGCCAGAAGGGCCTTCAATGCCCGGTAGTCAGTCTTGCCGGTGCCCAGAGTGGGGATCTGGTCGACCTGGCGGACCACCCGGATGTTGTGCAGCGAGGAGAGCCCGGCGGCCCGGATGGCCGCGTTGGCTTCATCCCGGGCGATCCCGGACACCGAGAAGAGGATCAGGTCGGGATTCAGCTCCTCCGCCGAGGACTCGACCGCCAACAGCGGCTCGGTCTCCTCCTCCCCCTGGAAGCGCCGGGACAGGGCCTCCTCGATGGCCGGCAGGGAGACCATCTCGCCGCCCAGCTTCACGAACCGCTTCAGGCGCCCCGAGAACACGAGCACGCCACGGTCCTGGAGGACGAGGTCGCCCGTGCGATACCACTGGCGCCCCTCGAAGGACTCGAACGGTGATTCCACGTCCGGGTTCAGATAGCCGGAGAAGATGCTGGGTCCGCGCACCAGGAGCATGCCGGGCTGCCCGGGCTCGACGCGCTTTCCGGTGTCCAGGTCGACGATGGCCCATTCCACAGAGAGCAGCGGCTTCCCGATGGTGCCTGTCCTCGGATCGTCCTCGCGGTTCACGGACACGACGGGAGAGCACTCCGTGATGCCGTAGCCTTCGAGCACGGTGGTCTTCGGCCAGCGCCGCGCCAGGGTGGCGTAGACCTGCTCGGGGCACTTCTCAGCACCGGACACCACGATGCGCAGGGACTCCAGGTGCCGGTCCTCCGCCATGCGGAGGATGCCCCCCAGGAAGGTGGGCGTGCCGACCAGCAATGTCGCGTGGTAGGCCTCGATGAGGCGGGCCAGCATCCGGCCCTCAGTGGGGTTGGGATGGTAGACCACGCGCAGGCCCACCAGGAGCGGCAGGATGGTCGTGGTAGTGAGACCGAAGGCGTGGAAGGGCGGCAGGCACCCCATGACCCGCTCATCTTCCCGGAAATTCAAAGCCTGGGCCGAATCCCGGATGTTGGCCAGGATGTTTCCGTGGCTCAGGGGCACGGCCTTGGGCAGGCTCTCGCTGCCGCTGGTGAAGAGCACCGCGGCCGTCACCGGCGGCTTGGATTCCAGCAGGGAGGCCCAGTTGAATCGGGCCCGGAAGGCCGCGGCCAGCTTGGTCGAAAGGGAGATCTTCTTGCCAACCTCATCCAACAGCAGCAGACGCTCCTTGACCGCTCCGAGGTCCACGCCCTGGGCATCCAACCGATTGACAAGAGTGGAGACGGTGACGACGTGCTTGACGCCCACGAGGTCCAATCCGTAGCCCATGCTCCGGGATCCGGCGGTCCAGTTCACCAGCACCGGGGTCTTGCCGGCGAAGAGCAGCGCCAGGTACAGGATGCTGGCCCCGCCGGAGGCCGGCAGCATCAAGCCCACATGGGTGCCTTCCAGGGTTTCGAAGATGGGCTTGAGGACCATGATGGCGGTGATGACATCCCGGTAGGTCTTCACGCCGCCCGTCTGATCCGCGAGCACCACCCGACGGGGATCCCGCTTCGCTTGCTTGAGGAAGACTTCCGGGATCGAGTCGCCCACCGGAATCTCGATGGGGAGATCCGTGCGGGAGTGGAACCAGGCGTGGGGCACGGGCTTGAGTTCACCCTGGCGCAGCGAGACGGCAGCGCCGGTGGCGGCCAGCATCACATCGGAAACGGTCTGGAGTGAGGCCGGGTCGCTGCAGGCGTACCCGTAGGCCCGCTGGATCCACAGCTCTAGTTCCCGGTGACCGAGGGCATCCATGCCCAGATCACGCACCAGGGAGTGTGATTCCTGGATGTCGGTTTGGCCCGTCACTGCCTGGAGATGCCGGCGCACTGCGTCCCGCACGGCCGGTGGCACGTTGCGAGTATTGCCCTCCACTCTGGGTCTTGGTGGCTCCGGCAGGGTGCGGGGGGCATGGTCCTTCCACACCAGGTACGGCACGAAGGTCCTCGGCGTGGCCTCCAGATTCAGCCGCGCCTCCAGGGCCTGATTCAGAGCCGCCTTCCCCTCCCCAACGGACAGACCGAAGACCTCCTCCAGAACCAAGCGGACTTCACGGCGGGGCATGAAGAAGAGACCGTTGGCCAGCAGGTAGCCCAGGCTCTTGCACAGCTCGAGCCCAAGCGCCGGCCGGCGGCCGGATGCGGAGCTGAATCGGCTGCCCCACAGGCCCTGGAGCCGGACCAGGACCACCCTGGTTCCGGGTGCCTGGCTAAGAATCGAAGCCACGATGCTGTTGTCGGACAGGTCCTCGGTTCTCTGCCGGGCCAGGCGCCCCCCGGGGAACAGGAGCAGGTTCTGACCGGAGCCGAGGCAGCCGACGAGTTCCGTCAGCTCTCGGTCCAGGACCTCCCGACAGCGATCGCCATGCGTGACGGGATCGGGCAGCGCCCGTGCGCCAAGGAGGTGCGCCAGCCAACGCAGTGGGACCGAGGCTGCATGGTCCCGCCCGGCAACCAGGATTGGGCGGTAGAGATGGTGCAGTTCGGCGCTGAGAAGGAAGGGGTCGACCAGGGTCGGATGGCTGGCCAGGAAGAGGATGCCCTTCCCGCCCACGCTGGCAGGAGGGTCACCCCCTTCCCGGCGGATTCGGTAGCGCAGCCGCAAGAGCGGCCGACCCAGGGCTCGGATCAGGGATGCAATCATCGGGAATCAGGTCCTGCCTACCGGAAAACGGAGGAATCCAGGATTGTAGCGGGAATTATTTCCAGGCCCTAAACGGGTCAGTGGACATCTGCGAAGATGAGTGGGGCCGTCCAGTGGCCCACCGAGGTTTTCATGGCCGATGCCCCCCTGATCCGACTCACTAACATCACCAAAGTCTACCAGATGGGTGACATGGAAGTACGGGCCCTGGACGGTGTGTCCATGGAGATCGGCCGCGGAGAATATGTGGCGATCATGGGCCCCTCCGGCTCCGGCAAGTCGACGATGATGAACGTCATTGGCTGCCTCGACACCCCCACCGACGGCACCTACGAGCTGAACGGCAAGCTGGCCTCGGCCATGACGGACGACAACCTGGCCCAGATCCGGAACGAGGAGATCGGCTTCGTCTTCCAGACCTTCAACCTGCTGGCCCGCACCACCTCCCTGCAGAACGTGGAACTGCCCCTGATCTATGCTGGGAAGACGCCCGCCGAGCGGCATCAGATGGCCCAGCAGGCGCTGGAGAATGTCGGCCTCGGCACCCGTAGCGACCACATGCCCAACCAGCTCTCGGGCGGCCAGCGCCAGCGGGTGGCCATCGCCCGGGCCTTGGTGAACGACCCCTCCATCCTTTTGGCCGACGAGCCCACAGGCGCCCTGGACTCCAAGACCAGCATCGAGATCATGGCCCTCTTCGAGGAGCTGTACCAGAAGGGCAACACCATCATCCTCGTGACCCATGAGGAGGACATCGCCCGCCACGCCCACCGCATCGTGAAGCTGCGGGACGGGAAGATCATCCACGACGAGCCGAACACACCCATCACCCCCGAGGAGCACCTGGCCAACCTGAGCCTTTGACGGGAGCTGACCTCCGGTAGAATCCTCGGATGCAGAAGCTCGTCCAAGGCATCCACCACTTCCAGACCCAGATCTTCAGCTCGCACAAAGAGCTGTTTGAGCGTCTGGACCAGGATCAGACCCCCGAGACACTGTTCATCACTTGCTCGGACTCGCGCATCAGCCCGAACCTGATCACGCAGACGCAGCCGGGGGAGCTCTTCATTCTCCGGAACGTCGGCAACCTGATCCCGCCCTATGAAAGCATGGGCGGCATGGCCGCCGGCATCGAGTTCGCGGTGGCCAGCCTCCAGGTGAAGGACATCATCATCTGCGGCCACTCCAACTGCGGCGCCATGAAGGCCCTGATGGAACCCGAGACCGTCAGTGAGCTGCCCGCCACCAAGGCTTGGCTGGCCCACGCCCGGGCCACCGAGCGGATCATGTGGGAGAGCTACGGGCACCTCAAGGGCGAAGAACTGCTCCATGCCACGGTGGAAGAGAATGTCCTCGTCCAGTTGGACAACCTGCGGAAGCACCCCTCCGTGGCCAAGGCCATGGCGAACGGCATGCTGCATCTGCACGCCTGGTACTACAAGATCGAGTCCGGCGAGGTCTTCGCCTTCGATCCCGAGCGGGGACAATACGTCTCCGTCACCGGCACGGACGGTCTCGCCCCGCTGGCCGAGGAACACCGGGCGACGGATCTTTCCATTTAGATCGAAAGCCGGTCCAGCCGTTCTGGCCGGTCCCGCCAGCCCTCGTCCACCTTCACGAAGAGCTCCAGGCGCACGGGGCGCTGGAGGAGCTTCTTCAGCTCGCGCTGAGCGCTCTGGCGGATGTCCTTGATCATCTCGCCGCCGCTGCCCAGCAGGATCTTGCGGTGGCCGTCGCGGTCCACGAGGATCTGGGCAGCGATGAGAACGCCCTCGGGGCCAAGATCCTCGGGATACTCCTCGTGCCCCGGCTCCAGCCACTGCTCGATGAGCACCGCCACACCGTGGGGCACTTCTTCCCGGGTCTTGCGGAGCACCTTTTCCCGGATGAACTCCGAGGCCAGGGAGCGCTCGGTCTGGTCCGTGAAGACTGCCTCGTCATGGAGCCAGCCGGGCTGGGCCGCATCGCGCTCCAGGATTGTCCAGAGGGGATCCAGGTTCAGGCCCATCTTGGCGCCGATGGGGATGATCTCGACGAAGGGGAGCAGGTCCTTGTAGGTGGCGATCTTCTCGAGGAGCCGCCCCTTCGACAGCAGGTCGATCTTGTTGAGCAGCAGGTAGGTGGGCCGGCCCAGCTTGCGCAGGCGCTTGGCCAAGGCGTGCTCGCCGGTGCCCAGGTAGTCGTCCGCATCCACCACCCATAGCAGCAGGTCTGCCTCCTCGAGGGCCTGCTCCACATGGCCCATCATCCGCTCATTGAGGGCGTGCTTGGGCAGGTGGATGCCTGGCGTGTCCAGGAAGGCCAACTGCACGTCGCCGCGGTCCACGACGCCCAGGACGCGGGTCCGGGTGGTCTGGGGGATCTGGCTGGTGGCCGCCAGTTTCTGGCCCAGCAGGGCGTTCAGTAGGGTGGACTTGCCGGCGTTGGGGAGGCCGATGATGGCGAGGGTCGCGTGGCGCTTTTCAGCCACGATGCACGCCCCGTTTGGCCTCTCGGATGAAGGTCAGCAGGTAGGCGACCTCGGCAATGTGACCCACTTCCTTCTCGGTCTGGGCCATGGCCTCCTCCCGCAGGAGGCCTGAGTGGAAGAGCAGGCGGTGGGCCTTCTTCAGGCCCTCGACCACATCGGCGGGGAAACCCTTCCGCTGCAGGCCGATGGTGTTCACGCCGTAGCTCTTAGTGTCCCGGGCGCCGGCCGTCTTCATGAAGGGCAGCACGTCCTGGGTGGCCACGGTGAAGCCACCCATGAAGGCGTGGTGGCCGACCCGGCAGAACTGGTGCACCGCCGAAAAGGCGCCGATGTTGCAGCCGTCCCCGACCTCGACGTGCCCTGCCAGCGTGGCGCAGTTGGCGAAGATGTTCTTGTGGCCTACATGGCAGTCGTGGGCGATGTGGGAGCCCGTCATCAGGAAGTTCTCATCGCCGAGGGTGGTCAGCCCGCCTCCATGCTCAGTGCCCCGGTGGAGGGTGCAGCCCTCCCGAATCACGTTGCGATGGCCGATCTGCAGGCGCGTGGGTGCGCCCTTGAACTTCAGATCCTGGGGGCCCATGCCCAGGGTGGCGTGGGGGTAGATGTCATTGTCCTCGCCGAGCTCGGTGTGGGGGCCGATGACCACGTGGCTTCGCAGAAGGGTGCGAGCTCCAATGACGGCATTGCCCTCGATGAGGCAGAAGGGACCCACGACGACCCCCTCGCCCAGCCGGGCCTCCGGGCTCACCACGCTGCTCGGGTGGATCTGTGCGCTCATTGTCCCTCTCCCTCCGCCAGGTCCATCAGCATGGACATGAATTCGGCCTCGGCGACCTTCTGGCCGTCCACGAAGGCCTCGCCCCGCATCTTGCAGATGCGGCCCTTGAACTGGATCACCTTCACTTCCATGACCAGCTGATCGCCGGGCAGGACCGGCCTTCGGAACCTCACACCATCGATGCCCATGAAGTAGATCACCTTGCGAGCGCGGTCCTCGAATTCCCGCATCAACAGGCAGCCCCCGGTCTGAGCCATGGCCTCCACGATGTAGACGCCCGGGAATACCGGCCGGCTGGGGAAGTGCCCCTGGAAGACCGCCTCGTTGAAGCTCACGTTCTTCAGGCCGCGGATCCACTCCTTGGGCTCGAAGTCCAGGATCCGGTCCACCAGGAGGATCGGATAGCGGTGGGGCAGCAGGTCCATGATCCCCTGCAGATCGATCGTGCGTGGTTCGCGTTCAGACATGGACACTCCAATCCTCTAGCCTACCGTCTCCAGCCTCCTGCCTCCAGCCTTAGCCCCGAGGCACAGTCCGTTCAAACACTTTGGCCTCGATGAACAAGTCCAGCAGGGGCCGGTCGAGCGCCCCCTCGCGGGCCTCCTCGTCCAGGATGGCCAGGCTACGCTCCAGGGGCACGGCACCCTTGTAGGGCCGGTCTCGGGCGGTCAGGGCGTCGAACACATCGGCGATGGCCATGGCCTTGCTCTGGACTGGGATCCCGGCGGCCCCGAGCTGACGGGGGTAGCCCCGGCCACTCAGGCGCTCGTGGTGGGCATAGGCGATCTCTGGCACGCCCGCCAAGTCCTTCGTCCAGGGGATGCGCTCCAGGAACCGAAAGGTGTGGGTGACATGGCTCTCGATCTCGAGCCGCTCGGCCTCGGACAGGCTCCCCCGGCGGATCCGCAGGCTGGTCATGGACTCCGGCTCGACCACCTCCCGGCGCTCACCGCTCCAGTGGGTGAAGGTGAGGGTCTCCAGCAGGCCCAAGCCCTCGGCCACTTCCTGGGCCATGACCGTGGGTTCGTTACTCTGCCGGAGGAGGTGCATGAGCCGCTCGGTCTCGACCTGCCGGTCGCGGTTGGCCTCCTCCCAGCATGAGGCATCGAAAGGGTGACCACCCTGCCAGGCTTGCACCAGCAGGTCCAGGGCCTCCTCGACCTCCCGCTGCCGAAGGCGCTGGAGGATGATCTCCAGCTGGCTGGGGTCCAGCTTCTTGGCCTTCACCAGCACCTGCTCGCGGACGCCGACCTTGCCGAAGTCATGGAGCAGGCTGGCGTAGCGAATCTCCCGGAGCTGACGGTCGGTGAACAGCAGCCCACCGTAGGTCCCGTTGGGCGTGGCGTTGACGGCCTCGGCCAGCCCCACGGTCAGGTCCGCCACCCGGCCCGAGTGGCCACTGGTCACCGGGTCCCGGGCCTCGATGGCTGTCACCGAAGCCGCCACGAAGCCCTCAAAGAGCTGCTCGATCTCCAAGCGCAACTGGGCGTTCTTCACGGCCACAGCGGCCTGGCCGGCCAGGCTCTGGGCCAGGTTCTGATCTTCAGAGGAGAATGTTCCGGCTCCCCCGGATTCGTCGTCCAGGCGGTTCAGCAATTGGAGGATGCCCAACACCTGACCCTCGGTATCCAGCATGGGGACCACCAGCACCGAGGCGGTGCGGTAGCCCGCCTGCCGGTCGAAGCTGTCGTTGAAACGGTAGGGCGCTGCCTCCGGGATCTGGTAGACGTCCCGGAGGTTCAGGCTCTCGCGGGTCAATGCCACGAAGCCCGCCAGGGTCCTGTCGGAGACCGGCATGACGATGCGGTGGAAGGGGAGCTTCACACGGGCGTTCTGGGTGTGGGCGAAGAGCAGCTCCCGCCGTTCCCCCTCCCCGGACAGGAGGTAGATGGAGCCGGCCTCGGCCTTGAGCAGCTCCCGGGCCTTGGTCAGGATCAGGTCCAGCAGCCGGTCCAGGTTCTGCTCCGAGACCAGGGCCCGACCCACCTCGTGGAGCCGTTCCATCGACTGCCGGTCCTTGGCCCGCTCCCAGCCTGCCTTCACGAGGGCCAGGGCCGCCTCGGCCCCGGGCCAGGCCGCGCAGCCAGCAAACTGGCCCTCCCCAGGAAGGCCGAGCAGCACGTCCGCCGGGGCCGCGTCCACGAACACCAGGGCCCCGCGCATCTCCCCGGCAACGCGGTCCAGGAGGGTGTTACGGTGCTCTGGGGGGATGGCGACGGTGAAGCGCAAGGCGGAATCAGGCTCCAGAAAGGTCGATGCAGGCTCTGGGACGAAGAAGGTGCCGCCAGCATATCGGAATTCCCCATCTCGCAAGGAAGCCTGGCGTGGTCCCATCGAACGGCTGGCCTGGGGTGGCATGGGCGTGGGCCGCTCCGAGGATGGCCGCCTCCTGCTGCTGGAGGCCCCCCTGGCCCTGTTCCCCGGCGAGGTGGTCGAGGCTGAAGTCATCTGGAAGGCTCGGCACGGCGAAGGCCGCATCACCCACTGGGTCACCCGGGATCCCCGCCGGGCCCAGGCCGCCTGCCCCGTTGCCGAATCCTGCGGCGGCTGCGAGCTGTGGGAGGCAGGCCGCCACACCGCCGACCTGAAGCGCCAGATGGTCGCCGACTTGCTGCGCCGTCAGGTGGGGGAGGGCGTGCCCTGGACCTGGCACCCGGCCCCGGACACGGCCCGCCGCCACCGCATCCAGCTGCACTGGGACGGGGCGGAGCTGGGCTATTTCAAGCGGCACAGCCATGCCCTGGTCCCCGTCACGGAATGCCCCGCTGCGGCCGAGCCCCTCTCACATGCGATTCCTCGGCTGCTGGCCGCCCTGGATGGCCGCGCCCTGCCGGCCCGCCCCGGACGCTGGGAGCTGGCCACGGGAACCCCAGCCGACACTGTGTGGGCCACCGACGAGCGGGGACGCACCTGGTTCCTGGAGCCCGACGGCTGGCACCGCAACGCCGAGCCCATCCGCCACCTCCTGGGTGAAGCCACCTTGCAGCTCGAGCCCGGTGCCTTCTTCCAGGTGAGTCCACCCTGGGCCGCGGAGGCCTTCGGCGGTCTGCTGAAGTCCTGGGACGTGAAGGGGCAGACCCTGTACGACCTCTACGGAGGAGTCGGCCTTTTCTCCGCCCTGCTGGGCCACCGCTTCAGCCATCGCATCCTGGTGGAATCCGGAGATGCGGCCGTGACCTGGGCCCAGCGCAACCTGGAGGCCGCGGGGCTTCCCGCCGATTGCATCGTGGCCGACGTGGCGGCCTGGGTGCCCGAAGGCCTGGGCGCTCCGGAGGACGTGATCCTGCTGGACCCACCCCGGGCGGGGCTCGAAGCGACCCTCTGCGACCGCCTCGCCAGCGCGGGCGCCGGCACCCTTGTGCTGGTGGGCTGCGACGGCGCGGCCTTCTGCCGCGACGTGAAGCGCCTGTCCGGGGCCTGGCGCCTCGATCAACTGGCCGTGCTCGACCTCTTCCCCCTCACCAGCCTCGTGGAGTGCGTGGCCCTGATGACGAAGCGCCCATGACGGCCCTGGGTCGCCACCTGCTGGTGGAATTCACGGGCTGCGAACCCACCGCCCTGGCAGACCTGGACGGCGTGACGGCGGCGATGCTGGAGGCCGCCCGGGCCTCGGGCGCCACCATCGTCACCCACAGCTTCCACCACTTCAGCCCCCATGGCGTGAGCGGCGCCGTGATCATCGCCGAGAGCCACCTGGCCATCCACACCTGGCCCGAGCACGGGTTCGCCGCCGTGGATTTCTTCAGCTGCGGCGCCGTGGACATGGACCGGGGGCTGGGCGTCCTGAAAGCCGCCTTCGCCGCCACCTGTGAGACCCGCTTGGCCCTGGAACGCGGTCCCCTGCGCACCGTCAGTCTCTGAGCGCCCCCTCCAACCGCAGCAGCCGCGCCTTCATGGATAGGCCCCCAGCGTAGCCCGTGAGGGTGCCCTTGGCGCCGATCACCCGATGGCAGGGCACCAGAATGGACACGGGATTGGCGCCGTTGGCCCGGCCCACGGCACGGCTGAGGTTCGGATCGCCCAGCTCGGTGGCCAGCTGGCCGTAGCTGCGGGTCTCGCCGAAGGGGATGCCCTGGAGGGCGGCCCACACCCGCTGTTCGAAGGGACTGCCGTGCAGGCGGAAGGAGATGTCGAAGTCCTTGCGCTCCCCCGCGGCGTAGGTTTCCAGCTGCTCCCGGAGACGGTCCACCACGGCGGCATCCGGTCGGGCTGCGGGGCCCAGCCGGGCCACCTTTGCCAGCAGGGCTTCCCTGAATTCGTGGTCGGCGAAGCCGAGATAGATCACAGAGCCCTCGACGTCGAAGGCAGCCTGCACAGGGCCGAGGGAGGTTTCCATCACGTGGATGCCGTTCATGCGGGAGTTCCTTTCAGGCTGGACCAGAGGTGGAAGGTGGCGAGGCTGCGGTGGGGCGCGAAGGGCGCCATCAGGCGCAGCGTCTCCGCGCCATCCGGGCGCGTGTCGAGCTGGAACCAGCGCTGCAGCGCCAGGGTGAGTCCCGCGTCCCCCACCGGCACACAATCGCGGAAGCCCAGGCCCCGCATCAGCACATACTGGGCGGTCCAGGGTCCGCAGCCGCGCAGGGCGAGCAGGTCCCGGGCCAGGCCGGTGGCCGTGGTTCGCCCTTCCAGGCGCAGCCGGCCCGAGGCCACCTCGGCGGCGGCGTGCAGCAGATATTCGGCCTTGCGGCGGGAGAAACGCATGGCCAGGAGCTCCTCGACCTGCAGCCCGGCGATCCGGGCCGCATCGGGATGGGCGAAGAGACCACCTTCCACCGGGTGGCCCACCAGCCGGATCAGGTCGCGGCGCAGGGCGTAGGCGAAGGCAAGGTTCACCTGTTGCCCCAGGATCGCCCACACCAGGGCTTCGAAGGGGTCCAGCGTGAGCAACACGCGCAGCCCCTCGCGGCCCCGCGCCAGTCGGGGATGGGCGGTCTCGAAGGCGGAGGGATCGCCCTGCCAGCCCAGCAGATGCAGGGCCGCGCCGTGGGCCACGGCCATGGCAGTGGGACCCGCCGCCCCCAGCAGGGACACCTCCACGGTCTCCTCGCGGAAGGTCAGGCTGAGCACGGAGGGCTGGCCTTCGCAGAGGAAGGCCTTGTGCAGGCGGTGTCCCAGCACGTGCTCGGACACGCTCTGGCCATCGCGGCCGTGGAAGGCCAGCACGTCCTGCACCCGCAGGCCTACGGGCATGGCCAAGGTGAAGTGGTCCGAACCCAGCATGGTGCGGTAGGCACCGGGGCTCAGCCCCGTCTGTCGGCGGAAGGCCTCGTGGAACCCCGAGGCGCTTTCGTAGCCCGAATCCATGGCCAGATCCGCCAGTTCTCCCTGTCCTGCGGCGAGCCGGGCGCAGACCCATTGGATCCGGATGCGCTGGAGGAACGCCGCGGGCTGAAGGTGGACATGGTCGCGAAACAGGTCCTTCAGCTTCGTGACACCCACTCCGGCGGCTTCGGCCAGGGCCTCCACCTCGGGGAAGGCGGGGGGATCCGCCACGGCCTGGGCCAGGGCCGACTCCAGCCGGGCCAAGTCCGCATTCTCGCCACGGTAGAAGGCGTCGGGGCGGCAGCGCTTGCAGGGACGGAGACCCGCGGCCTGGGCGGCCGGCTCGTCCGGGAAGAACCGCACGTTGCTGGCCAGGGGTTTCCGGGCGGGGCAGGAGGGCAGGCAGTAGATCCCGGTGGTGAGGACGCCCGTGAGCACCCGTCCGTTGAAGGACGCGTCCTTCGCCAGGATCCGTTCGTAGAGGTGCTCATCCGACCAGCGCATGGCTTCATGCTACGGGCTTGCGCCGGGGCCGTCCTCCGCTGGACGGCGCTGGAATTCTTTCAGTCCCAGACCAGCGGAAGCCTCGGCTGGGGGGGGGCCTTGGGCAGCACGCCTTCGAGGCGGAGCAGATATTCCTTCATGTCCAGGCCGCCCCCGTAGCCCACGAGGGAACCGTCCGACCCGATGACGCGATGGCAGGGGATCAGGATGGAGATGGGGTTCGCGCCATTGGCCCGGGCTGCGGCGCGGATGCACTTTTCGTCCCCGAGTCGCCGGGCCAGCTCCAGGTACGAGATCGCCTGGCCGTAGGGGATCCTCAGGAGCTCCCTCCAGACGCGTCGCTGGAAGTCGGTGCCCTCCACGTGGATGGGGATGTTGAAGTCCCGCAGGTTGCCGGAGAAATAGGACTCCAGCTGGCGCTTCAGGAAGGGGAGGCACTTCGGTGCCGGATCCACGGTGGCAGGGGGCGGCGCGCCATGGAACCGGATGAGCTGGACCAGCTTTCCCTCCTCATCGAAGACGGCTCCCAGGTCCCCGACGGGCGAGACAATGGGATGGAAGACACCAGGCATGGAACCAAGTATGTCGGAATCACGGTTTTTTGGGATGGTGAGCTAGCCTCGACCGCAAATCGGGAGTGATGATCAGGGCGCGGGCTTGCGCCAACCCAGGCCGGATTCGAGGTCCCGGAGGGCCTTGGGCAAGGGCCCCTCGCCTGGCAGGATCACCCGGTGGGCGGGGATCAGGAGCGCGATGGGGTTGCTGGCACAGGCCATCACCACCACCTCCTCGTCGAGCCCCAGCCAAGCGGCGAAATCCGAGGGTTGCCGGGTCTGGCCGTAGGGGATGGTGCGCACGGTGTCCCAGATCCGCTGGTGGGAGGGCCGGCCCTGGGGGTCGAGGGGCACGGTGAAGGTGCGGAGGGTGCCGGCCAGGTAGGCCTCCACCTGCCGGTCCAGAAAGCGCTTGGCCTCCCGCTGCTCCCTGGGCGGAAGCGGGCTGGTCTTGCGGGGGTCGAACCCTTCCAGCACCAGCTCAAGGAGCCGTCCCCGGCCATCGAAGGTGGCCCGCATCGGCCCCATCGGAGTGTTCAACTCGTAGTGCCAGAGGATCATGCCGGAATCATCGCATACTGAGGGTATGGTTGCTTCTCCCTTCCGCCTGTCCATCATCGACTACCTCAATGCCGCCCCCCTGAACCATGGTTTCAAGCACGGACTTGGCTGGGAACACTTCCACCTGAAGTTCCACTACCCCTCCGCCTGCGCCGACCGGCTGCGGGACGGCGAGGTCGATGCGGGCATCGTGAGCTCCATCGAGTATCTGCGGATCCCGGACCTGCGCATCGTGCCCGGGCTCTGCATCGCCTCACCGAAGCGCGTGCGGAGCGTGATGATCCTCTCCAAGGTGCCACCTGAACAGATCCGCAGCCTGGCCCTGGACACCACCAGCCGCACCAGCGTGGTCCTGGCCCAGCTACTCCTGCGGGAACGCTACGGTGTGACGCCCGTGGCGGTGGACATGGGACCTGACCTGCCCGCCATGCTGGAGGCCAACGACGCGGCCCTGATGATCGGCGATGCCGCCATGCGGGCGCCCAAGCAGGGACTGTTCGTCCTGGATCTGGCGGAGGAATGGCATGCCTGGACCGGCCTGCCCTTCGTCTTCGCCCTGTGGCTCGTTCGGAAGGACGCCCCCGAGCTGCCCGTATCCGGTGGCGTGGCCCCCTTCTTCCACAAGAGTCTGGAGATCGGCCTGGCCCAGCTGCCAGCCATCGTCGAGGAGGCCCGGCGCACCATCGGCTGGACCAAGATTGAGCTCCACGAGTATCTGACCGAGAACATCAGCTACACCCTGGGTGAGGCCGAGCGGGAGAGTTTGGCCCTATTCTTCGAGAAGGCTGTTCGCCACGGCTTCGCTCCTGGCCTGAAGCCCCTGCAGTTCCTCTGATGCCCCGAACCCTCCACCTGGAAGCTCCCATGACCGATCCTGCGACCCTCTTTCCAGCCCATATCGCCGAGCGCCAACGGACCACGGCCGATGCCCTGGCTCAGACCGGCTTCGAGGCCCTAGTCATCTCCAGTGGCAAGGCCTACACCCACTTCGCCGATGACCAGGAAGCCCCGTTCCACCCCACGCCCCACTTCGCCCACTGGTGCCCGGTGGCTGGGCCCCACCACGTTCTCGTGATCCGCCCTGGCCACCGGCCCAGGCTGATCCGGTTCGCCCCCGAGGACTTCTGGTACGAGCAGGCGCCCCTGGGGAACCCCTTCTGGGCCTCGGAGTTCGAAATCGAGGAGGCCGGCAACTTGGATGAGGTCTGGAGCCTGCTGGGCTCTCTGAGCCACGCCGCTTACATCGGCCCCGAGGTAGACCGGGCCGAGGCGGCCGGTTTGGAGCTTAACCCCGCCCCGCTAACGGCCCACCTCGACTGGCACCGCACCACGAAATCGGCCTACGAGGTCCAGTGCATCGAGGAAGCCACGGTCCTGGCCGCCAGGGGCCACGACGCCGCCCGGGCCGCCTTCCTGGTCGGGGCCACCGAGCTGGAGATCCACCACGCCTACGTGCAGGCCGTGGGCATCGTGGACCACGAGATGCCCTACGGCAGCATCGTGGCCCTCAACGAGAAGGGCGCCATCCTGCATTACGAGGGCAAGCGCAAGGTGGGGAAAGGCGCCGTCCTGCTCATCGATGCCGGCGCCCAGGTGCGCGGGTACGCCGCCGACATCACCCGCACCGTGGCCGCGCCACATTGCGACAGCCGCTTCGCGGCCCTCGTTGCGGGCATGGAGAAGATCGAGTTGCAGCTCTGCGATCTGGTGAAGCCGAAGCTGCCCTACGGTGACCTCCACCACCAGGGTCACCTGCTCATCGCGGGCCTGCTAAAGGAGAGCGGCATCCTCCACGCAACGCCCGAGGAGGCCGTCGAAAAGGGCCTCAGTCGCCCCTTCTTCCCCCACGGCCTGGGTCACCACCTCGGAATCCAGGTGCACGACGTGGCCGGCCGCCAGGGCACGCCGGATGGAACGCCGGCCCCGCCCCCGCCTCAGCACCCCACCCTGCGTACCACCCGCACCATCGACGCGGACCAGGTCTTCACGGTGGAGCCGGGTCTCTACTTCATCCCCATGCTGCTCCGGCCCTTCCGGGAGAACGAGCACAAGGCGAAGTTCGACTGGACCCTCATCGACGAGCTCACCCCCTGCGGTGGCATCCGGATCGAGGACAACCTGCTGGTGACCGCCGATGGGCATCGGAACCTCACCCGGCCCCATCTGCCGCTCTAAGCTGGCTGAGAGCCATCTGCCCAAGGCTCGAAAAAGCCTCAGCATG
>Ga0268298_10000315_pt1 | contig 62805 bp, 57 predicted proteins | sample WWTPWeurt_MetaG_FD_194462 | JGI IMG/M metagenome (GOLD analysis project Ga0268298, IMG submission 194462) | Activated sludge microbial communities from WWTP in Nijmegen, Gelderland, Netherland - WWTP Weurt | ecosystem: Engineered > WWTP > Aerobic digester > Activated sludge | place... | reverse complement strand
GGATTGGGGTGGGTTTCCGTCATGAGCTGCAACAGCGGCAGCGCAAAGGCCGCGGTCTTGCCGGTGCCGGTCTGGGCGGCCGCGAGCAGGTCGCGGCCCGCGAGCACCGAGGGAATGGCTGCGGTCTGGATGGGCGTGGGCTGCGCGTAGCCGAGCTCGCCGACGGCGCGCAGCAGTTCGGGCCGGAGGCCCAGAGAAGCGAAAGACATTGAATGATGTTCCGAGGCACCTCGGCCCGAACGTCGCGAACACATGGACGGAGCATCCGTCCACGGCTGCGCCGTGCGGGCACCGGCCGGGCGCCGTTGCTTTGATGAATCGAGACGCGAAATGCAGACGTCGAACAGCCTGCAGGAGGGGCCGCAAAGACTCGGTGCAGGGCTCTGGCCCGGCAGTCCGAGGACGGGACATGCCCGTCCATTCTGAAGATCCTCGTGCGCAGACCGGACTGCGCGGCGGCAAACTGTCCGCGGAGTATGCCGCAATGCGTCAAGCGGCGCCAGCAGACCGGGAACCGCGGCCCGCCACGCGATCCAATCCGAGCCAGCCGGACATGCGGTGCAGCTCACCGCGCAAGACCGTGCTCACGGCCGTCCGGTCCACGCCCGATTCATAGTGCGTGCCCGCGTGTCCGCGACCGGCAGCCGGAAGTAGTCGCGCAGGTCGCGCGCGGTCGCCACGCCCATCGCACGCAGGGAAATGCGCAGCAGTTCGCGTTGCGCCTCCGCCACCGGCGGCGTCGGCGCGTTCCACACGCGGGCCGGCAGGACGCGCTCCGGCAGGTCATAGACCCGCTCGAAGCGGCGGCGCGAGTGCGTCGTGACCTGACCCGCCCAGAACAGCCATTCGAGGGCGACCTTGCCCTCGCTCCAGCCCCACCAGCCGCCCTTGCGCCGGCCGGCGGCCGAGAGGTCGGAGACGCCCAGCGGTCCCCGGTCGCGGATCTCGGCGAGGACTTCGGCGCAGAAGGCCTCGCGCTCGCGGCCGAAGCGGCCCACGCCGTCCCAGAGCCCGATCCCGTGGCGCGCGCGTTCCATGCGCCAGCGCAGCAGGGGCTGCAATTCGACCGGAACCAGCGACGCCTCGTGGCCCCGTACTCAAACAGCCGGCGCCGGCGGCCACCGTACGCGGCTGCGTCCAGCAGGGCCGGGTCGTAGGCGCCGAGGCGCGAGTAGCACGGCAGGTAGTGCGACCGCACCAGCACGTTCACGGAGTCGATCTGCACCAGCCCGAGCCGACGCGCGACCCGCACGACATCGCCCGCGCCCACCGCACCTGCCACACGGCCCGCGCCGAACCCCTGTGCCCGCAGCGCGACCCTGCGCGCCTCCTCGCCGGACAGAGTCTCGCGTGGCCTGCGGTCGACTCGCATGCGGACGATCATAGCGGCGGCGTACCCTATGCGGGCGGCCAGAAAGACCTCGCACGCAGGCAGCCGCCGGGCAGGGAGCGTTCCATGATCAGGTACCAGGCGGACGTCATCGTCGTCGGTGCCGGCATTGCCGGCGTCACCGCGGCGATCGAGTTGCTCGATCGCGGACGCAGCGTCCTGCTGCTCGACCGCGACGTCGAGGAGAACATGGGCGGCCTCGCGAAAGAGAGCTTCGGGGGCCTCTGGTTCGCGGGAACTTCGCTGCAGAAGCGCTACGGCATCCGCGACGGCGCAGAGCTGGGCTTGCGCGACTGGCAGGCATTCGCCGAATTCGGGCCGGAGGATCGCTGGCCCCGCGCCTGGGCCGACGCCTACGTGCGCCGCGCCAATGCAGAGGTCTTCGACTGGCTGAGCGGCCTCGGCGTCCGGTTCATGCCGATGCCGCTGTGGGTCGAACGCGGCCTGCACGGGCCAGGCAACTCCGTGCCGCGCTGGCACATCGTCTGGGGCACGGGTCACGAACTGCAGGTCGTCCTGAACCGTCATCTGTTGGCGCGGCCGAACGCCGCGACCCGGCTGCAACTGCGCTTCGGCCATCGCGTCGAGACGCTCGTCACGACCAACGGGCACATGACCGGCTGTCGCGGCCGCATGGAAGGCCGTGACGAGGAGTTCGAGGCGACGGCCGAAGCCGTCGTCGTCGCCAGCGGCGGCATCAACGGCGATCTCGACCGCGTGCGGCAGCACTGGCACGCGGACTGGTCGCAACCGCCGCAGACGCTGCTGAACGGATCGCACCGGTACGCGGACGGCCGGCTGCACGACGCGGCGGCCGCGCTCGGCGCGAACGTCACTCACCTCGACTGGCAGTGGAACTATGCCGCGGGCGTGCACCACTGGCAGCCGCGCAAGCCGGCGCACGGACTGTCGCTCGTGCCACCCAAGTCGGCGCTGTGGCTCGACTGGCGCGGCGAACGCTTCGGCCCGATGCCGCTGGTCACGGGCTTCGACACGCACGAGCTCGTCGCGCGGATCTGCCGGCAGGAGCGCGCCTATTCGTGGCAACTGCTCAACCGCCGGATCATGCTTCGGGAACTCGCCATCTCCGGCAGCGAATTCAACCCGTCGTTCCGCCGCAAGAACCGCTTCCACGTCGTGCGCGACATGCTGCTCGGCAATCACTGGCTCTACGACCAGATGACGCAGCTCTGTCCCGACGTCGTAGTCGCACCGACGGTGGAGGAACTGGTCGAAAAGATGAACGCGCTCGCCGGCGACGACTCGGTCCGTCTCGGCGCGGTGCGCGACGCCGCGGCTCGCTACGACGCCTGCATCGACCTCGGCCCGCGCTTCCACACCGACGAACAATTGCGACGCATCGAGTTCGCGCGCCGGTGGATCGGCGACCGGCTGCGCACCTGCCGGTTCCAGAAGATCCTCGAGCCGGCCGCCGGCCCGCTGATCGCGATTCGCGAATTCATCATCAGCCGCAAGAGCATGGGCGGGTTGCAGACCGACCTGCAATGCCGCGTCCTCGACGGCTCCGGCACCGCGATTCCCGGTCTGTACGCGGCCGGCGAGAGCGCCGGGTTCGGCGGCGGCGGCATGAACGGCAAGCGCGGGCTCGAGGGCACGTTCCTCGGCGGCTGTTTGCTCGGCGGACGCATCGCCGGGCAGGCGGCGTAGCTGGCACCGCGGGGACGGGTACCGGTCCCCTATCTCCGCCGGAACGCGAGGTCCCAAACACCGTGCCCGAGGCGCTGGCCGCGCCGCTCGAAGCGCGTCACGGGCCGGCTACCGGGCCGCGCGACGAAGTCACCGGTCGGCGACTCGTTGCGCAGCCACGGGCACGCGCTCGCGGTTGCGAGCATGTGCTCGGCGTACGGCTGCCAGTCGGTCGCCATGCGCAGGACGCCGCCCGGCACGAGCTTGCGCGCGACGAGCTCGACGAACGCGGGCTGCACGATGCGCCGCTTGTGGTGCCGTTTCTTTGGCCAGGGATCCGGAAAGTAGAGCAGCAGCTCGTCGATGGATGCGTCGGGCACGCGCTGCCGCAGCACGTCCACGGCATCGTCACAGACGATGCGCACGTTCGAGACGCCCTCGGCCTCGCAGCGCAGCAGCAGATGCCCGACGCCCGGCGGATGCACCTCGAGCCCGAGGTAGTTGCGGGCCGGATGCGCGGCGGCCAGCGCGATCAGCGACTCGCCGTTGCCGAAGCCGACCTCGAGCGTCAGCGGCGCGTCGCGCCCGAACATCGCGACAAGATCGAACGGCGCGCCGTCGTTGCCGATGCCCCATCGCGGCCACAGTTCGCGCCACGCGCGCTGCTGTGCCGAGGTCATCCGCCCCGCGCGCACGACGAAGCTGCGGATCGCACGTCGATACGGCGATGACTCGCCTTCCTCAGCCGGCGGCATTCGTGGCGATGCCGCGGACCCGGACGCAGGTACATCCGCATCCGCCCCCGGGGGAAGCGCTGCTGGTTTCGTCGGCACCAATGAACTGGAATTCCGCAAGAGGTGGCCGATCATGATAAGCCCGGGTGAGGCGCGGGACGAGCGGTCGCGACGCGACGCGACGCGGCGCGCTCAGCCGCGCAGCGCGCCGCGCACGCCATTCATGACGAACTGTACGGTCAGTGCGGCCCGCAGCACTCCGAGCAACCGGTCAAGAACCGCACGGCCGGCCACGCCGACCACTCGCATGATCGGCCCGGCCGCGGGCATCAGGTCAAGTGTGAGCCCCAGCACCAGCAGGACCACGAAGAATTTCAGCAGTTCGTCGAGCATCTCGCCAACGCGTGTTTCGCGACTTGCAAGCCGCCCCGGGCAGGGCTACAAGGAACGCAAGGACAGCAAGCAGGAACTGGGGCGATTCGAGGGCACGACGATGACCAATCCCGCACCCGTCGTGGGCAAATGGTATGCCAGGCCGAGCGGCGACTCGTTCGAGATCGTCGCCTTCGATCCAGACGACGGCACGATCGAGATCCAGTACTTCGACGGCACGATCGAGGAGATCGACATCGACGACTGGCGCGAGGAACGCATCGAGCCGGCCGAGCCACCGGAGGACTGGACCGGCTCCGTCGACGTCGAGCCCGAAGACTACGAGAACGAATTCGACACCGAGCCCGGCAACGGCCTGGGCAGCAGCCCGCTCGAGGCCATCGATCGCGGCGAAGCCGACGGTTACTCGGAATTCGAGCTGCCCGACGAGCCGCCGGAAGGCCGTCTCTCGCGATAACCAGTCGGTGCGTCCCCCTCGCGGGGCGACACGACCGGCTGGCTTGCCGGCTTCAATCCGGATCCCGCAGCGGCACGCCGTCGTCGAGCACGACGCATCCGTCGCGCACCTCGATGGGCAGCGGCTGCAGGCCGTGGCCCGCACAGGGGCCGGAGACGCACTCCCCGCTGTCGATCTCGAACAACGCGCCGTGCATGATGCAGCGGATCAGCTGACCGCCCGGTGCGAGGAACACGTGCGGCTGCCAGTTGAGCGGGAAGCCGGCGTGCGGGCAGTGATTCACGTAGGCGCGGATCACCGCGCCGCGCCGCACGACGAACCCTTTGAGCGGCCACTCGCCCTCACCGAGCGTGAAGCCGCGTGCGCCGGGGTCGTCGAGTTCCGCGAGCGGGCAGATGACACGCGTCAGGTCGAGATCGCGCGGTCGGTCCGGTTCGTGGGCCGGCGGCTGGTCGTGCCTGGTCACACGCTGCTCCGCGGAGTCAGGGCGCCCGCGGTCGTTTCGTCGCGCCGACGGCCTCGATCCGCATGCGACGCGCGAGGAACCACAGCAGCACCAGCGCGGGCAGGCCGAGCGACGCCGTGTAGACGAAGAATGCCGGGTAGCCGACCGCGTCGACGACGAAGCCCGACGTGCCCATGAGCAGCTTGCCGGGCAGCGCGTACATCGAAGAGAACAGCGCATACTGGGTCGCCGTGTAGGACGCGCTGGTCAGGCTGGAGAGATAGGCGATCAGCGCCGTGCCGGCGATGCCCATGGCGAGGTTGTCCACGCTGATCAGCACCGCGAGGCCGACGATGTCCGGCTGGCCGAGCGATGCGAACGCGGCAAACATCAGGTTCGCCACGATCACCGCAATGCTGCCGAGCGCGAGCGCGCGCACGAGCCCGAGGCGCGCGACGATCACGCCGCCCAGGAACGTGCCAAGCAGCGTCCAGGCGAGGCCGAACACCTTGGCGATCGCGGCGATTTCCTTGAGCGTGAAGCCGATGTCCAGGTAGAACGGGTTGGTCATCACGCCCATCGTGAAGTCTGCGAGCCGGTAGCACGCGACGAACGCAAGGACCAGCACTGCGAGCTTCGCGCCGTAGCGCGTGAAGAAGTCGACGAACGGATTGACGACGGCGCCGACGAACCACGCGCCGAGGTTGCGCAGGGCACCCGGCCAATGCGCGTTGCGCGCCAGCCAGCCGGCCACCCGCGTCTCCTGCTCGACCGTCTGCCGGACGACGCGCGCCTCGGGCTCCGCGATCAGCAGCGTCGTGACGATGCCCACGCACGCGAACGACGCCATCACCGTGTAGGCGACATCCCAGCCGAAATCCGCCGCGACCCACAGTGCGCCCGCCGTCGCCACCATGATCGCGATGCGATAGCCGAACTGATAGGCGGCCGCCATCACGCCCTGCATCTCGGGCGGTGCCGATTCGATGCGCCAGGCGTCGACGGCGATGTCCTGCGTCGCCGAAGAGAACGCGACCAGCAGCGCGCTCAACGCGACGACGCCGAGGTGCCCGACGGGACTCAGGTGCGACATGTTGAGCAGACCGAGCGCGATGCCGGTCTGCCCGAGCAGCATCCAGCTCCGGCGCCGGCCGAGCAGCCGGTGCAGCAGCGGCAGCTTCAGTCGGTCGACGACCGGCGCCCAGAAGAACTTGACGGAGTAGATGATGCCGACCCACGACAGCATGCCGATGGTGGCACGCTCGATGCCGGCCTCGCGCAGCCACGCCGACAGCGTCGAGAACACCAGCATGAACGGCAGCCCGGCCGAGAAACCGAGGAACAGCATGCTCAGCACGCGTCGCTGCCAGTAGACGCGCAGGGCCGCGGCCCAGCCACGCCACCACGGCTGGCGCAATTCCGGTGCAGTCACGACAGGCTCCGCCGGGCGCGGCGCGGTCACAGATCGTACGTCACGGTGAGCGGCGCATGATCGGAGAACCGCTGCGTCTTGTAGATGTCGACGCTGCGCACGCTGCCCTTCATCCCGGGGCTCAGCACCTGGTAGTCGATGCGCCAGCCGACGTTCTTCGCCCAGGCCTGGCCGCGGTTCGACCACCACGTGTAATGGTCGGGCTCCTGGTTCACCTCGCGGAACGCATCGACGTAGCGGGCGTCGCCGAACAGCTCGTCGAGCCAGGCGCGCTCCTCCGGCAGGAAGCCGGAGTTCTTCTGGTTCGACCGCCAGTTGCGCAGATCGATCTCCTTGTGCGCGATGTTCCAGTCGCCGCAGAGGACGTAGTCACGCCGCCGGCGCCTGAGCCCGCGAAGCCAGGGCATGAACTCGGCGAGGAAGCGGAACTTGGCCTGCTGCCGCAGGTCGCTCGAGGATCCCGAGGGCAGGTACAGCGAAACGACGCTGAGCCCCTTGAAGCGGGCCTCGAGGTAGCGGCCTTCGGTGTCGAACTCGCTCGAGCCGTAGCCGGTGACGATCTCGTCGGGCTTCATGCGCGAATACAGCGCGACGCCGCTGTAGCCCCTCTTGACCGCGTCGAAGTAGTAGCTGTGGTAACCGACAGGGTGGAACCGCGGGTCGGTGATCTGCTCGCGCTGGCACTTCGTTTCCTGGACGCAGACCACGTCGGCGTCCTGTTGCCCGAGCCAGTCGAAGAAGCCCTTGCGCGCGGCGGAACGGATGCCGTTGGCGTTCAGGGTGATGATGCGCATAGCCCGCGCAGTATAAAGTACGCCGTCATGCACCAGCCCGACTTCATCCGCCTGTGCCTGGACCTCGGCGTGCTGCGATTCGGCGAGTTCACGCTGAAGTCCGGTCGCAGGAGCCCGTACTTCTTCAACGCCGGTCTGTTCAACACCGGCCGCGCGATCGGTTCGCTGGGCCGCTTCTATGCCCGTGCGGCCGTACTGTCCGGCGTCGCGTTCGACATGCTGTTCGGGCCGGCCTACAAGGGCATCCCGCTGGTCACGACGACGGCGGCCGCGCTGGCCGGGCACGAGGCCCGCGATCTGCCGTTCGCCTTCAATCGCAAGGAAGCCAAAGGCCATGGCGAGGGTGGCACGATCGTCGGAGCGCCGCTGGCCGGCCGGGTGCTGATCGTCGACGACGTCATCACCGCGGGCACAGCCATCCGCGAATCGGTCGAGATCATCCGCAGCCAGGGCGCGACACCGGCCGGCGTGCTGATCGCGCTCGACCGCGAGGAACGCGGCCAGGGTGCCCGCTCGGCGGTGCAGGAGGTGCAGGACAGCTTTGGCCTGCCCGTGATCGCGGTGCTGCGGCTGCGCGACCTGATGACGCACCTCGAGGCCGCGGACGACCAGGCCGTGCTGCAGGCCGTCCGCGCGTACCGCGACCAGTACGGCGTCTGAGCGGCCGGACGGGGTGAAGCCGGTCACAGTGCGAAGCACCGCCTCACCGAAAAACGTGCACATGCACCCCCTGGGTGGCCCAGAATGACGGTCATGGCCGACGCAACACGCCTGTCACAGACCCGCATGCACGCCCGCATCACCGGTGGCGCCGTGCTGCTCGCGATCGTGGTCGTCGCCGCGCTCGTGGCCGGCGTCGCCGACGCGGCGTCGAAGAAGAAGGGCGGTACGCCCGTCCTGGAAAACGAAGAGGTCTATCGTTGCCGCAGCGCGAGCGGCCAGACCTTCGCCGGTCAGGCGATTCCGCCCGAGTGCATGGAAGCCGACGTCGAGGTCATCGACGAGACCGGCCGCGTCGTCCGCATCATCCCGGGACGCAGGACGCTCGAGCAGTTGTCGGCCGACAAGGCTGCAAAGGAAGCGCGCGAGGCGGCCGCCCGGCGCGACAAGACGCTGCTCGCGACCTACCTCACCGTGGCCGACATCGAGCGCCTGCGCGACCAGCGCATCGAGCTGCTCGAGCAGCAGGAAGTGGTGACGCGCCAGTACATCGCGAACCTGCGCACGCGCGAGACGCGGCTGATGGACTCGGTGCAGCGCTACCGGCCGTACAGCACCAAGCCGAACGCCCCCGCCCTGCCCGAGCAGATCGCGAGCGAGATCGTCAACACCGTCAAGGGCCTGCAGGTCTACGAGCAGGAACTCGCGAAGAACACCGCGGAGCGCGAACGGGTCGGCAACGAGTTCGCGACGGACATCAAGCGGTTCAAGGAACTCAAGGGCATCAAGTAGGCCGGCGCGCGGCGCTACGTGCGGCCGCTGCTGCCGAAGCCGCCGGCGCCGCGGTGACTCTCGGTGAACTCGCCGACGACCTCGAACTCCACCTGCACGACCGGCACGATCACCATCTGCGCGATGCGCTCGCCCGGCTCGACGGTGAAGGCCGTCTGTCCGCGATTCCAGCAGGACACCATCACCTGACCCTGATAGTCGGAGTCGATCAATCCGACGAGGTTACCGAGCACGATGCCGTGCTTGTGCCCGAGGCCGGAGCGCGGCAGCAGGACGGCCGCGAGACCCGGATCGTCGAGGTGGATCGCGATGCCGGTCGGGATCAGTTGCGTCTGGCCCGGCTCGAGCACGAGCGGCACGTCGAGACAGGCGCGCAGGTCGAGGCCCGCGGAGCCGGGCGTCGCGTAGTGCGGCAGCGGGAACCGCGAGCCGACGCGGTCATCGAGGATCTTCACCTGCAGCGGCGGACGCCGCGTGGTCGACGTCGTCATGGCGTCACTTTGCGGCGCAGTGGGCGTGATAGCGCTCGGCGATCACCTCGAGCAGCGACTGAGCGAGCCGTTGCTTCGGGGCGCGCTCGAGGTCGCGCCGGCCGCCGGGCCAGTACACGGTGAGCGCGTTGTCGTCGCAATCGAACGCCAGCCCCTCGCCCACCTGGTTCGCCGCGATCATGTCGAGCTTCTTGCCTTCGAGCTTCTTGAGCGCGTTCTGCTCGACGTTCTGTGTCTCGGCCGCGAAGCCGACGACGAACGGGCGCGGCTGGCCAGCGGCCACCGTCGCCAGGATGTCGGGCGTGCGCGCGAGCCTCAGCACGAGCTCGTCGCTGGTCTTCTTGATCTTGTGCCTGGCGACCTCATGGGCGCAGTAGTCGGAAACCGCGGCCGAGGCGATGAACACGTCGGTGTCGGCGATTTCCGCCTGCACCGCGTCGAGCATCTGCGCGGCGGTCTCGACGTCGACGCGCCGCACGCCATGCGGCGTCGGGATCGTCACGGGCCCACTGACGATGACGACGCCCGCGCCGGCGTCGCGCGCCGCTTCCGCCACGGCGAAGCCCATCTTGCCGCTGCTGCGGTTGGTGATGAAACGTACCGGGTCGATGCGCTCACGCGTGGGCCCGGCCGTCACCACGACCTTGCGTCCGCGCAGTGAACCGCCCTGCGCGCTCGTGCCGCCCGCGGCGGCGAACACCGCGTCGACAATCCCTGCCGGTTCGAGCATGCGGCCCGGGCCCGTTTCGCCACAGGCCTGGTCGCCCTCAGCCGGGCCGAGAATCTCCACGCCGCGGGCGCGGAGCGTGGCGACGTTGGCCTGCGTCGCCGCGTTGGCCCACATCAGGCGATTCATCGCGGGCACGACGACGAGACGCGCGTCGGTCGCGAGGCACAGCGTCGTCAGCAGATCGTCGGCCAGGCCGTGCGCGAGCCGGGCGATGAAATCCGCCGTGGCGGGCGCGACGACGATGCGGTCGGGCCAGCGCGCGAGTTCGATGTGGCCCATCGCGGCTTCGGCCGCCGGATCCCACAGGTCCGTGCGCACCGGCCGGCCGGACAAGGCCTGGAAAGTCTGCGTCGTGACGAAGTGTTGCGCTCCGGCGGTCATGACGACCTGCACCTCGGCGCTGCGCTCCCGCAGACGTCGAGTCAGTTCCGCGCTCTTGTAGGCGGCGATGCCGCCGGTGACGCCCAGCACTATGCGCATCGGTGTGGCTGCTCGTGGCATGACGACCGATTATGGGGTCTGACCCCAGTCAAGAAAAAGTTGATTGGGGTCTGACCCCATCACGCCCATCACGTCTGGCAGCGGGGACAGAAATAGGTCGACCGTTGGCCTTGAACCAGGAGGCGGATGGGGGTGGCGCAGCGCCGGCACGGCTGGCCGGCTCGATCGTAGACGTACAGCTCCTGCCGGAAATAGCCGGGGGTACCATCGGCACCCACGTAGTCCCGCAGCGTCGTGCCGCCTTGGCGGATGGCAGCGGCAAGCACCGACCGCACCGCGTCGACGACGCGCCCCCATTCGGCACGCGTCAGCCGTCCCGCCGCGCGCCGCGGCCGCACCCCGGCCCGGAACAGCGCCTCGCTCGCATAGATGTTGCCGACACCGACAACGACGCGCTGGTCCATGAGCAGCCGCTTGACGGCGACCCGGCGACCCTTCGCGCGCGCGGCGAGATAGGCCGCGTCAAAGGCGTTGCCGAGCGGCTCCGGCCCAAGAGACGCGAGCAGGAAGTGCCTGCGCGGATCGTCGAGACACCAGTGCAGGCTGCCGAAGCGGCGCGGGTCGTTGAAACGCAGGCACTGGCCCGAATCGAGCACGAGGTCGTAGTGGTCGTGGGGCAGGCGCGGCGAGTCGGCGGGCATGACGCGCAGGCTGCCCGACATACCGAGGTGGACGATCAACGTGCCCCGCTCGAGCCCGATCAGCAGGTACTTGGCGCGCCGCTCGACTTCGAGCACGCGCCGGCCCACGATCTCGGCCGCGATCGCCGGCGCGACCGGCCAGCGCAGGCGTGGCTCGCGCAGGTCGAACGATCGCACAGTCCGCCCAACGACCGCCGCGCGGATTCCGCGCCGCGTGGTTTCGACCTCAGGCAGTTCGGGCACGGGACACGACGGAAATCAGGGCGTCCGCACGAGAGACGCAGCGCATCGACAGCGCACGGGATTCATGTTCCGAAGACGGAAAACCCGCCGGACGGCGGGTTTTTCGGGGGCACCCGCGGCACGGGCAGGCACAGGAAGCGCGATCGAGCGTTACTTGATCTTCGCTTCCTTGTACGTCACGTGCTTGCGGGCCTTCGGGTCGAACTTCTTGACCTCGAGCTTCTCGGGGTGAAGCCGCTTGTTCTTGGTCGTGGTGTAGAAGTGGCCCGTGCCGGCCGTCGAAACGAGCTTGATCTTGTCGCGCATGGCGGTGACTCCTTGAACGAGCGGGCCGCGCTCAGACCTTGTGGCCCTGGGCGCGCAGTTCGGCCACGACGGCCTCGACGCCCTTCTTGTCGATCGTCCGCATGGCGTTGCCGGACACGCGCAGGCTGACCCAGCGCTTTTCGCTCTCGAGCCAGAAGCGCTGCGTGTGCAGGTTCGGCAGGAAGCGACGGCGCTTGCGGTTGTTGGCGTGCGACACGGTGTTGCCGCTCATCGGCCGCTTGCCGGTGACCTGACAGACTTTCGACATGATGGCTGGGTCCTGTGGCAGACCGGGCCGGCCTCGGGGGCGGGCCCGATAAACGAGCCGCGTTTTATACCAGCGCGGCCCCGTTGCCGCAAGCCGGGGGCGCCGGCCCTTTCAGATCAGCCCGCGCTCGGCAAACGAAACGCAGGCCCCGTCGCCCACGACGATGTGGTCGAGGACCCGGATGTCGACCAGCGCCAGCGCGTCCCGGAGCCGGCCGGTGATCATTTCGTCGGCCTGGCTCGGTTCGGCGACCCCTGACGGGTGATTGTGGGCCAGGATGACCGCAGCGGCGTTGCGGGTCAGCGCCAGCTTGACGACGTCGCGCGGGTGGACGCTGGCGCCGTCGATCGTGCCGCGGAAAACCTCGTCAAAAGCGATGACCCGGTGGCGATTATCGAGAAACATGCAGCAAAACACCTCGTGGTCGCGGTCCCGCAGGCGGGCCCGCAGGTAATCGCGGGTAGCCAGCGGGTTCGACAGCGGTGGCCCCGCCTGCATGAGTTCGGCGTAGTGACGGCGCGACAGCTCGAGCGAAGCCTGCAGCAGCGCGTACTTGGCGTCGCCGAGCCCGCGCGTGCGGCAGACCCTCTGCCGGTCCGCGCTCAACAAGCCGCGCAGCGACCTGAATTCGCCCAGCAGGGCACGGGCCGTATCGAGCGCCGAGCGCCCCGGGGTTCCAGTCTGGAGCAGGATGGCCAGCAGTTCGGCCTCGGTGAGCACGCCCGGCCCCATGCGCAGCAGCTTTTCGCGTGGCCGCTCGGATTCGGGCCAGAACCGTAACGGTGCGGTGACGGACATCGGCGGCCTCCTCGGACAGGAGCGCCATGGTGGGTCGCGCGCAAGGCGTCCGGCACCGCGCAAATAGAGCGGAATCGTCGGGTAATGCGCTGTCAGCGCTGCGCGAATCGCGCCGCGAGCGCCGCGGCGACGGCCGGGTGCACGAACTCCGTGACGTCGCCGCCGAGACTCGCGATCTCGCGGATCAGGGTCGAGGAAATGAAATTGAACTGCTCGGTCGGCGTCAGGAAGACAGTCTCGACTTCCTTGGTGAGATGACGGCTCATGGTCGCGAGCTGGAACTCGAACTCGAAGTCGGACACGGCGCGCAGACCGCGCATCATCACGTTGAGCCCGTTCCGGCGCGCGAATTCGACCGTGAGACCCGTGTAGCCCATCACCTCGACGTTGGGCACGCCGTCCAGCACCGTACGCACGAGCTCGATCCGTGTTTCGAGCGGAAACAGTGGCGCCTTGCCGGGGTTGGCGGCGATCGCCACGACCACCTTGTCGAAAATGCGGCTGGCCCGTCGCACCAGGTCGTTGTGACCGTTGGTGAACGGGTCGAAGGTGCCCGGATACATCGCCCGACTGCTCATGCGCTCCCCTTGGCTCTCGATGCGTTGCCGACGGCGCCCCCGGTTTCGCGCCGCGCCAGATGATAGCCCACGTCGCCGGCCTGTTTGCTGCGCAACAAGACCCAGCCCGCCGGCAGGTCGGGCGCGCCGCGACCCGCCGCGTCCTCCAGGTACACGAACGCGCCGGGCGCGAGCCAGTTCCCGGCCTCGAGCGCCGTACACGCCCGACGCAACCAGCGCTCGTCATAAGGCGGGTCGACGAAGACGACGTCGAACGGTGCACCGCCGCTACCGCAACGCAAGAAGGAAAACGCGTCCCGTGGCTCGACCCGGGCCCGATCGCAGCCCAGCTGGCGCAACGAGTCACGCATCGCCTCGGCCGCCGCGGGATCATCCTCGACGAAGACGACCTCGGCCGCGCCGCGCGACAGCGCTTCGAATCCGAGCGCGCCGCTGCCGGCGAACAGGTCGAGGCAGCGCCGGCCGGCGATCTCGAACTGGAGCCAGTTGAAAAGCGTCTCACGCACACGGTCGGGTGTGGGTCGCAGCGACGGCGATTGCGGAAAATGCAGCTTACGGCCGCGCCAATTCCCGCCAACGATCCTGACCTGTCCAGGACCGCTTCGCGGCGACACTGCGGAGCGTTGCGTGGACCGTGGAAAAGGGCGGCTCGTTGCGTCCGCGATGCGGCCGGTGGAACGTCCCGTGCGGTTGTTGCGCGGCATGAGCGGGCGAGCGTAGGCTTCGGGACGACGAACAAATTACGCGCGATGCTACGCGCGCAATCTACTGAGGGGAAATCAAATGTCCGAGTCCAGGAACAGGCTCTTGGGGGCTGCGCTCGTGGCCGCGGTGGCTGCCACGATGTTGAGCGGCTGTGAGGCGACCCAGGACGGCGATCCGTCTCCACCCCCGCCGACCGAGACTTTCAAGGCTGAGTTCAACACGACGTCGGGCTCGCTGCCATACCCGACGGACCTGTTCTTCAACGGCTCGACGGATGGTTCGCTCGAATTGCCCGCGACGATCGCCTGGCGTCCCGCCTCGAATCGCGAGGCGCTCAACGCGCTCGACGGCTGGTCGACGACGGCGCCGATCACGACGCGCTTCAACATGCCGCTCAACGCCGGCACGCTCACGGGCACCACGGTGCGCATGGTGGAGATGTACCTGAGCAACACCACCAAGGCCCCGGCCCAGGGCGCGGAACTGCCGCCCGGGGTCACCAGCCCCGTGAAGCGCGTGCTCGTCGCCGGCACGGACTACAGCGCGACCGTGTCGAATGCGATCGACAGCGAAGGCCGCATCCTGCAGATCACCCCGCTCAAGCCGCTGACGCCGAGCAGTGGCGCAGTCAACATGGGTTACCTGGTCATCCTGACGGACGGCATCCAGAACACGGACGGCAGGACGGCCGCGGCGGACGACCAGTACGCCTCCTACAAGAACGCACCGGCCGACTGCAGCAACTTCAGCGGCGCATCGCAGGCCCTCAACAACGCGCTCTGCCGCCTGACCAAGGCGCAGCTGGCGGTCGCGCAGGCGGTCGGCACGCCGGCGGCAAGCGTCGTGCTGAGCTGGAGCTTCACGACCCAGTCGGTGGACGACTCGCTCGCCGTGCTCAACCTGATGACGGTCGGCCAGCCGATCACGGTCGTTCCGACCGGGCTCACGACGCAGCAGGCCAATCCCGGGCTGCAGGGCAAGGCAAACATCTATGTCGGGGCGACGACGACGCCGTACTACCTGACGCCGGCGGCGAACGCGAACGACCGCGCCTCGGTGCTCACCAGGTTCTGGACGGCGGCGGGTCCGTCGCCGGTGCCGGGCATCAACCCGGCGAGCCGCAACCTGACGCGCTTCAATCCGGTGCCACTCAAGGTCGCCGACCAGAAGATCCCGGTACTCGTGACAGTGCCGAACGCCACGGCCGCCGGCGGCACATGCGTCAAGCCTGCGGCCGGCTGGCCGGTCGTCATCGTGCAGCACGGCATCACCGGCAACCGCACGCAGGCGCTGGCGATGGCTGACTCGTACGCCGACGCATGCTTCGTCGTGGCCGCCATCGACCTGCCGCTGCACGGCCTGGTCCCGAACTACACGACTCCGGCCCAGACGAGCCCGCTGTACTGCTCGTCGACCACGGCGAACCCGCTGTGCATGGGCGCGATCGAGCGTACGTTCGACGTCGACCTCGTCAACAACGCGACATCCGCCGCGACGAGCGACGCCAAGGTCGACTCCTCCGGCGCGCATTACATCAACCTGACGAGCCCGCTGACGAGCCGCGACAACAACCGGCAGGCGGCGGTCGACCTGAACGTGTTTTCCAAGACCGTCAGGGCGCTCGACCTCACGGGCGACGGCATTGCCGACATCGATCCGGCGCGCGTGCACCTGACGGGCCTGTCGCTCGGCGCGATCGTCGGCACCGTGGCGAGCAAGTTCACGGACCTCGCGACGTTCACGGCGTCGGCGCCCGGTGGCGTCATCACCCGGCTGCTGCTCGATTCACCGACGTTCGGGCCGACGATCAATGCCGGCCTCGGCGCCCAGCTCGTGATCGGCTCCTACGTCTACAACCTGTTCATCAGCGACCTGCAGACGGCGATCGACTCGGGCGACCCGATCAACCACGTCTTCGGCGCGCAGGCCAACAACCCGTACCACCTGCAGGAGATCACCGGCGACACGGTCGTGCCGAACAGCGCGACCGACCGCCTGATCCTCGCGGGCGATCTGCGCAAGCTGAAGACCGTGGGCCCCAACCCGGTCCCGGCGGGCGACGGCGCCTACACGCTGTTCTCCGCCGGTTCGCACGGCACGCTGTTCGACCCGACCGCAAGCCTGCCGGCGACGGTCGAAGCACAGAAGGAGGCCGTGATGTTCGGCGCGACCGCGGTCCAGCCCGGCGGGCCGTTCGTCGTGCTCTCCGATCCGACGGTGCTGAACCTCCAGTAGACGCGCCCGGCAGCCGCAGGCGTCGCGACGAAGGGCGGGAGCGATCCCGCCCTTCATTTCTGTCTCCGCTACAATCGTGGCTCCTCCTGCGCGGGTCGGGCTCGACACTTCCATCGATGGGACTCTTCAAATCCTCGCCACCGCGGGAGGCCCCACCCGCGCCGGTCGCCGCCGAGCCCGAACGGAAGCCCGGCTTCATTGCCCGCCTGCGCGCGAAACTCAATCGCGGCGATTCCTGGCTCACCTACGACCTGGCCAACCTGCTGCCCGGCGGCCGGATCGACGAGTCTGTCCTCGACGAGCTCGAGACACGCCTGATCGCGGCGGACGTCGGCATCGATACGACCGAGAAGATCCTCGGCACGCTGCGCAGGCGCGTACAGCGCAAGGAACTCGGCAGTCTCGACGCGCTGCTCGGCGCACTGCGGGCGGCGATGCTCGAGATCCTCGCGCCGGTGGCGCAGCCGCTCGCGATCGACCGCGCGCACAAGCCCTTCGTCGTGCTCGTGGTCGGGGTCAACGGCTCCGGCAAGACCACGACGATCGGCAAGCTCGCGCATCGGTTCGGCAGCGAAGGCCGTCGCGTGGTGCTCGCCGCCGGCGACACGTTCCGCGCCGCCGCAATCGAGCAGTTGCAGGTCTGGGGCGAACGCAACGGCGTGCCGGTGGTCGCGCAGGCGGCGGGCGCGGATCCAGCGGCCGTCACTTACGACGCGCTGCAGTCGGCACAGGCACGCGGCGCCGACGTGCTGATCGCCGACACCGCCGGGCGCCTGCACACGCAGAGCAATCTCATGGAGGAACTCAAGAAGGTGCGGCGCGTCATGGGCCGCCTCGACGCGACGGCGCCGCACGAGGTGCTGCTCGTGCTCGACGCCGGACAGGGCCAGAACGCGCTCGCGCAGGCACAGCAGTTCCATCAGGCAGTCGGCGTGACGGGCCTGGTGATGACCAAGCTCGACGGCACGGCGAAAGGCGGCATCGTACTCGCCATCGCCGACACGCTGAAGCTGCCGATCCGCTTCATCGGCATCGGCGAGACCGCGGCCGACTTCGACGTGTTCGACGCCGAGGCCTTCGTCGATGCGGTGCTGCAGCCCGCACGGGAAGCGGCCGCTTGATCCGCTTCGACCACGTCTGGAAGCGCTATCCGAACGGGCGCGAAGCGCTGTGCGACCTGTCGCTCGAGGTCCAGCGCGGCGAGATGGTGTTTCTCACAGGCCACTCGGGCGCCGGCAAGAGCACGCTGCTCAAGCTGATCGCGCTGATCGAGCGCCCCACGCGCGGCACGCTCGTGGTCAACGGCCAGAACACCGCGACGGTCAAGCGCCGGCACATCCCGGCGTTCCGTCGCCAGATCGGCGTCGTGTTCCAGGACCACAAGCTGCTGATGGATCGCCCGGTCTACGACAACGTCGGCCTGCCGCTGGTCATCGCCGGCGTGCCGGAGAACGAGATCCAGAAGCGCGTGCGCGCGGCGCTGGATCAGGTCGGGCTGCTCGGACGCGAGCGCACGCGCCCCGTCGAGCTGTCGACGGGCGAGCAGCAGCGCGTCGGCATCGCGCGCGCGATCATCGCCCGGCCCGCGCTGCTGATCGCCGACGAGCCGACCGGCAACCTCGACCCCGACCTCGCGATCGAGGTCATGAACATCTTCAAGCGCTTCAACGAGGTCGGCGTGACGGTGCTGATCGCGAGTCACGACGTGCACCTGATCGAGCGCTACGGCGTGCGCCGCGTGATACTCGCGCAGGGGCGCACGCCCGAGGGGTCCGAGCCGCCCGTGCGGCCGGCGCCGTCCATCTCGGCCGCGCCCCCCGCGGCGCCGGTGGCGTCCTTGCGGCCGGCCGCTCCGGATGCACCGGTGGACCTGCCAGACATCCGTCTCGACTGACGCCGCAGGGGAACACGCAACGCCATGCAGCAGTGGCTGGAACGACACGCGCAGACGCTGGTCGGATCGCTCGGGCGATTGTGGCAGCAGCCGTTCGCGACGCTGCTCACCGTGATCGTCATCGGCATCGCGCTCGCGCTGCCGGCGTGCCTGCACGTGCTCGTGCAGAACGTCCGTACGGCGAGCGGCGGCTGGGACAACGCGCTCGACATCTCCGTTTACATGAAGCCTGGCGCGTCGCTCGACCAGGCGAAGCGTGCGGCGGACCGCATCCGGCAACGGCGCGACGTCGACGAGGTCACGGTCATCGGCGCCGACAAGGCTCTGAAGGAATTCCGCACGCACTCCGGGTTCGGCGAGGCGCTCGACGCGCTGCAGGACAATCCCCTGCCCCACGTGCTGGTCGTGCGTCCCGACGCGGAGTATCGCGGCCCGGCGCAGGTGCAGGCACTGACCGGGGAACTGAAAAAGATCGACGGCGTCGACATCGTGCAGCTCGACACCGAGTGGGTGCGCCGCTTCAACGCCATCCTCGACGTGGTGCGGCGTGGCGTGATCCTCGCCGCCGGCTTGTTCGCGCTCGGCATCCTCGTGATCGTCGGCAACACGATCCGGCTCGACATCGAGAACCGCCGCGACGAGATCGAGGTCACCAAGCTGGTCGGCGGCAGCGACACTTTCGTGCGCCGGCCGTTCCTCTACAACGGGGTCTGGTACGGGCTGGCCGGTGGTCTCACGGCGGGCGTCATCGTGGCGATCGTGGTCGGCACGCTGAGCGCTCCGGTGCACCGGATCGCCGGCCTGTACGGCAGCGCGTTCGAATTGCAGGGCGTCGGGCTGGCCGGCTGGCTGGCCCTGCTCGCCGGCGGCGCGGCACTCGGCTGGCTCGGGTCGTTCATCGTCGCCACCCGCGAATTGCGCGAGATCGAGCCGAAGTAGGCCGCAACACCCAAGTGGATCTCCGCCGCCCCGGGACGGTCACTTCTTTTCCGGTGGCCGCCGGGGACGACGTGTCCGCTGCAGTGACCCCGCCCTGCGCCCCCTGCGACTCCCGGCTCAAGGGCGCCGTCACGTGTCGCTTGATCGATCGGGTGAGCGCCACACATACAAGCCTATGTTTCTATTGTTGTTTCTAATGCTGTCCGGTTCACTCCGGAACTCTGGACAGGCTTAGCACTCCAATACGAGGACTGCTAACATTAATGCATGAATCACGTCGTCTCCGAGGTAGGCACGCACCGATGAACGTCGCGAACGCACTGGTTCCCCGCACGCCTTCCGAACTGGCACTGGTCGGTCCGATCGGCAGTTTCGACGCCTACGTCGACACGGTCAGCCGGATCCCGGTGCTCAGCCGCGAGGACGAGTTGACGCTCGCCACGCGTTTTCATCGCGACAGCGATCTGGAGGCGGCGCGGCAACTCGTGCTGTCGCACCTGCGCTTCGTCCTGCACATCGCCCGGGGCTATGCGGGCTACGGTCTGCCGCTCGGCGACCTCGTGCAGGAAGGCAACGTCGGCCTGATGAAGGCCGTCAAGCGGTTCGACCCGTCGGTCGGCGTGCGGCTCGTGTCGTTCGCGGTCCACTGGATCCGCGCCGAGATCCACGAATACGTGCTGCGCAACTGGCGGCTCGTGAAGGTCGCGACGACCAAGGCGCAGCGCAAGCTGTTCTTCAACCTGCGCAAGTACAAACGCAACCTGGGCTGGCTGTCGGCCGAGGAAACGCGGGCGGTCGCGCGCGATCTGGGCGTGAGCGAGCACGACGTGACCGAGATGGAGCGCCGGCTGTCGTCGCGCGACGTCTCGTACGACCCGGTTCCTGAAGCCGAGGACGACGAATCGGCGGTCTATTCGCCGGCGGCGTATCTGCCGGCCCCGGATGCGGACCCGGCCGTGGCAGTCGAGCGCGCGGAGTGGGACGACGACGTGAGCGACCGCGTGGCGCAGGCCATGACGCAGCTCGACGCCCGTAGCCGCGCCATCCTCAAGGCGCGCTGGATCGACGAGCCGAAGGCGACGCTGCACGACCTCGCCGACGAATACGGGGTGTCGGCCGAGCGCATCCGCCAGATCGAAGCGAACGCGATCAGGAAGCTCAAGAAGCTCGTCGTCGAAGCCGCCTGACCGCGGTGGCCTCGGTCGCACCCGGATTTCGCCACCCCCGCACGGCCTGCGGGCCGGAACGGCCCGGGCGTCATACAGGCGCACCTGGCTCAGCCGGGGCCGGTCGGCCCCGGGCGGGCTCTCGAACCCTCAGCCCCGCTTCGCCTTCTCGACGTTTTCCTGCGAGACCGGAACGATCGTGATCTCGACGCGCCGGTTCTGGGCGCGGCCGGCGTCCGTATCGTTGCTCGCGATCGGGTGCGCTTCGCCGGCACCGACCGTGACCATGCGCGAACGGTCGACGCCGTGGCTGGCCAGGTACGCCGCGACGCTGTTCGCGCGACGGTCGGAGAGCTGCAGGTTGTATGCGTCGCTGCCGACGCTGTCGGTGTGACCGGCCACCTCGATGACCGTCTTGTTGTACTCCGCGAGTGTCGCAGCCACCTTGTCGAGCACCGGGAAGAACTGCGCATTGAGGTCGGCGCTGTTGAAGGCGAATGTGACGCCGCCAGGCACGTCCAGCGTGATGTTGTCGCCCTGACGCACCACGTCGATGCCGGTGCCAGCCATCTGCTCGCGCAGCCTGGCCTCCTGCTTGTCCATGTAATACCCGACCGATCCGCCGACCAGCGCGCCCGCTGCCGCGCCGATCATCGCGGCCTGGAACTTGTCGTTGCCTCCGGTGAGCAAGCCGATCACGACGCCGGCGGCCGCACCGTAGCCCGCGCCCTTGCGCGTCTTTTCCTTGTCCGGACTCGACGCGACGTCCTGCATGCCAGCGCAGCCGCTCAGCGCCACCGACGCCGCCACCAGCGCGACGATTCCGGTCCTGTTCGCTCGGATCATGGCCCACTCCTCGGTTGGAAGCAGGATCTTAACGCTCCAGCGCCCGCTGCGTTGACCGCTGCGGACGGCCGCAGCCTGCCCTGGCTGCCCGCCGGCGCCGCCGGCCCGCGATGCAGCCGGGCCACGGAGCAGACGAGGGACCAGTCGAGTAGAGTTGCCGTTTCGCATTGCCGCCCATGGGAGCCGACCGTGCCAGCCACACCCCTGAACCCGCTCGACCTCTACGACGTCCGCTCGGCGCTCGGCGAGGACGAGCGCATGGTCCAGGACACCGTCGCGCGCTTCGTCGACGACGCCGTGCTCCCGGTCATCCGTGCCCACTTCGAGAACCACACGTTTCCCCGCGAGCTCGTCGGCGAACTCGCGAGCCTCGGCCTGCTCGGCAGCTCGCTCCAAGGCTACGGCTGCGCGGGCATGAACGCGGTGAGCTACGGCCTGATCTGCCAGGAACTCGAGCGCGGCGACTCGGGCCTGCGCAGCTTCGTGTCGGTGCAGTCGTCGCTGTGCATGTATCCCATCCACACCTACGGCAGCGACGAGCAGAAACAGCGCTACCTGCCGCGCATGGCACGCGGCGAGGTGATCGGCTGCTTCGGGCTCACAGAGGCGCACGGCGGTTCGGACCCGTCGAACATGAAGACTCACGCGAAGCGCCGCGGTGGCGGCTGGGTGCTGAACGGCGCGAAGATGTGGATCACCAACGCACCGATCGCCGACCTGTTCCTGATCTGGGCGCGCACGGAGGAAGGCATTCGCGGCTTTCTGGTCGAGAAGGGCGCGAAGGGCCTCATCGCGCCCGAGATTGAAAGGAAATTCTCGCTGCGCGCTTCCGTCACGGGCGCGATCTTCCTCGAAGATGTCATCGTGCCCGAGTCTGCGATGCTGCCCGGCAGCGCCTGCGGCATCAAGGCACCGCTCTCGTGTCTCACGCAGGCACGCTACGGCATCACCTGGGGTGTGATCGGCGCGGCACAGGCCTGCCTGCGCGAGGCGCTGGAATATTCGAAGACCCGCATCCTGTTCAACAAGCCGCTCGCGGCCACGCAGACGGTGCAGATCCGGCTGGCGGAGATGGCGCGCAAGGTGACGATGGCGCAACTGCTGTCGCTGCAGCTCGGGCGGCTCAAGGACGCCGGGCAGATGTCGCCCTCGCACGTGTCGCTCGCCAAGTGGAACAACTGCCGTGCGGCCATCGAGGTGGCGCGGGACGCCCGCGACATCCTCGGCGGCGCCGGCATCAGCGCCGAGTACGTGCCCATTCGCCACGCCCTCAACCTCGAGAGCGTGATCACCTATGAAGGCACCGAGACGATCCACCAGCTCACCATCGGGCGCGAGCTGACGGGGTTGAACGCGTTCTAGCGGTGCGGGTGATGTCCCGGTATTACGGCTGAGGCGAGCGGGGCGCTGGCTTCCTCTTTCGGCCACTTGTTCGTAGGGCCCGGCGGGCTTTTGCTGTCGGGATTCTTTACGCCCGCGGCAGGGCGGGACGATGCCCGCCGACCGCCAACCGGCCGTTCCGCTCATAAGCCATTGAACCACAAGGAGCGGACGGCTCGTGGCACGAGGCTTGCTCCTTTCCACCCGTCCTTCATTGGCTTGGAAGAAGCCGGAACCGGCCGCCGAGCGAGGGACGGGCAAGCCAGCTCGGGAAGGGGTAGTTCGCCAGGGGATACGGGTCGGAAGCAAACAAGAAGCGAAAACGAGGGAGCGCAGCAACAAGAAGGCTGGTTCCGGGACGCACCGAACAAGCACAACGAGAAGCAGAAGAAGATCAGCGACCAGGTGACCCCGGCCCCGCAAATGCGGGGCTTTTTCTTGTTTTCCTGGTGCCGGTGTCAGGGTTCCGGCAACCTGTTCGATCCGGCGGCGAGACCGCCGCGTTACCAAAACCGCAACACCGGCACCGAAGGACTCACCGAACCGTAACACCGGCACCACTGGCATCGATGGCGAGCAGCTGGTCGCCAGCCTCGATGCGCAACCCGCCTTCCTTCCAGCAGCAGTGCCGCTGGCCACCGCGGTGCACCTCGATGATCAGCGTGCCCTCGACCTCGCGCGCCACCCTGCCGATTTCCCCAGGCCGCGGCTCGCGCTTCACGAGCTGGTAATTGCCTCGGTACGACAGTAACTCGGACACGAACTCCACCGTCCCCCGCGTCTGAACCGCGTCAGCCATCAGGAACCCGCCAAAGCGCGGCGGGGAGACGATTTCGTCGGCTCCGCTCGTGCGGACGAGCTTGACGTTCTCCGGCTCGCGCACGCTGGCGATGATGCGCAGATCCTTGTTCAGCGACCGCGCCGTCAGCACGACCAGCACTGTCGTGTCGTCGCGGCCGACACTCACGATGAGCGACTGCGCGCGCTGCAGGCCCGCCATCCTCAGGATCTCCTCGCGCGATGCGTCGCCGTGGATGCCGACGTGGCCGCGGTCTGCGGCCTTCCCGACCTCCTCGCGGTCCTGATCGACGACGAGGATCCGGTCGGGCTGCCAGCCGCGCAGCATCAGCTCGTTCGCCGCGATCGAGCCGCTGTGGCCATACCCGCAGAGAATCACGTGGTTCTTCAATTCGGCTTGCAGTCGCAGCATCCGCCATTCCTCGATCAGTCGCTGCAGCACGAGCTGGTAGGCCGTGCCGAGAAAGATGAGCCACACGAAAACGCGTACCGGCGTCACGAACAACGCGTCGACCAGCCGCGCCTGGTCGGACACCGGGACGATGTCGCCATAGCCGACGGTCGTGATCGTGACCATCGTGAAATAGAAGATGTCGGTCAGCGAGACGTGACCGTCGATGTTGTCCACGAGCCCGTCGCGGTCAATGACGAAGACGCCGAACACGACCGCCACCAGCAACAGCACGAGGCCCGCGCGGAGCAGCAGGATGACCTCCGGCGGCCGGGGCGAGCGGCGGACGAGAATCGAGAGCGCCGCCTCGCCGCGCTCCGCGCGCAGGCGCCGCATCGCGCCGCGTATCCACCCGTAGCGTACCCGGCCCAGCCGTCCTCCCATGACGCAACTATAGACCGGTCTGAAACGGCTCGGTGCCGGTGCTACGGTTTCGGAAGGTGGTGCAGAACCACGGGGTACCGAAGCCGTCACACCAGCACCTGATCCACCAGGCACCTGAACCGCCTGTGCCACACTTTCTGAAACCGCAACACCGGCACCGAAGGTAAACTGCGCGCATGACGAGCGAAGGCATCGACTTGCCGCCACTGGTCGCGCATCGAGGCAACGCGGCCGAATTCCCTGAAAACACGCTCGAGTCGCTGCAGTCGGCCGTCGAGCTGGGCCTGCGCCACATCGAGTTCGACGTGCAGCTCACGACGGACCAGGTGCCCGTGGTCTTCCACGACTCGGATCTGGAGCGCGTCGCCGGCCGGCCGGGCTGCGTGCACGACCTCACCTGGCGCGAGCTGGCGAGCGTTGCAGTCGGCGAGGCCGCGCGCTTCGGCACGAAGTTCCGCCGCGTGTGCATGCCGACGCTGGCCCAGGTCACGGAACTCCTGCCGAGCTGGCAGGACGTGACCGCATTCGTCGAGATCAAGCGCGCGAGCCTGCGCCGCTTCGGACACGAGGCGACGCTGAAGCGAATCGCCGCGGAGGTGCACGTCGCGCGGGATCAATGCGTGTACATCTCGTTCGACCTGTCCTGCGTCCGGCTGCTGCGCGCAATGACGGGCAATCGCATCGGCTGGGTCATCGAGCGCTACGACGAGGAGACGGAACGGCTCGCGCGCGAGGCGGCCCCCGAATTCCTGTTCTCCAACCTCCTGCGCGTCCCGACGTCCGTCACGCATCTCTGGGACGGCCCGTGGCAGTGGGCGGTCTACGAGGTCCGCGACATCGACACCGCACGCACCTGCAGACGGCTCGGCGCCGCACTGGTCGAGACGATGAACGTGCGGAGCATGCTCGAAGCCTACGCCTTGGCCGAGGGCGCGTGAACGACGCGGAGACAGACGACCTCGCCTGGCTCGCGGGCGAGTTGAGCGCGATTCGGCGGGAGCTGCTGCCGCCGGACGAATCGCGGGCGCTGTATCTCGCGCTGGACCAGGGCGGCCACTCCAGCCGCGCGGCGCTGTACGACACTGTCGGCCGCGAGGTCGCCCTGGCGCACGTGCCGATCACGACGCGACGCGACGGGGACCGCGTCGAGCACGATCCCGAGGAACTGGTGCACTCCCTGCTGACCGCGGCGCGCGATGCATGCGATTCCCCGCTCGTCGCCGGGCGTCCGATCGCCGCGGCGGGTCTCGCGACCCAGCGCTCGACGGTCTGCTGCTGGGACGTCACCAACGGCCAGCCGCTGAGTCCCGCGCTGTCGTGGCAGGACCGCCGTCATGCGGCGTGGCTCGAGGAACGTCTCGGCACGCGCTCGGACTGGGTTCGCGAGCTGACGGGCCTGCCACTGTCGCCGCATTACGGCGCGAGCAAGCTGCGCTGGTGCCTGGACCAGCTGCCGGCCGTGCGTCTCGCGCTCCGCGACGGGCGGCTCGCGCTGGGGCCGCTCGCCAGCTTCCTGTTGCACCACCTCTGCGCCGAGCGGCCCGTCCTTGCCGATCCGGCGAATGCCTCGCGCACGCTGCTCTACGACCCGGCCCTCCTCGACTGGTCCGCTCCACTGCTCGACGCCTTCGGCCTGCCCCGCTCCGCGTTGCCGCAGTGTGTCGGCACGCTGCATCCGTACGGCACGCTGGTGCTCGAGACCGGTCGTCGCATTCCGCTGCGCGCCTGCAGTGGCGACCAGTCCGCGGCCGTGTTCGCATTCGGTGCGCCGACGCCCACGACGGCCTTCGTCAACGTCGGCACGGGCGCGTTCGTGCAGCGCGTCGTCCGCGACGGCGCGGGCCTGCCGCCGCGCGGTCTGCTGAAGAGCGTGCTGGTGGCGGACACGGACGACGTGAAGGGCGCACTGTATTCCCACGAGGGCACGGTCAACGGCGCACACGCGGCCGTCGATTGGCTGGGTCGTCGCGTCGCACTGGACGTCCCACGCGCGCTCGCATCGCTGGCCTCGTACCTTTCCGACGGCGACGTGCCGGTCATGTTCATGAACGGCATCGGCGGTCTGGGCGCGCCTTTCTGGCTGCCATCGTTCGAATCCGGATTCGTCGATCCGTCGGGGCGCGCCGTCGCCTTCGACGCGGTCGACGAGCTGGCACTGGTCGCGGCCGTGGTCGACAGCATCGCGTTCCTGATCGCCACGAACGTCGCGCTGATGCAGCGGGCGGCACCGCTGCGGAAAATCGTCGTGACGGGCGGGCTTGCCGGTTGCGACTATCTGTGCGACATCCTCGCCGACGTGACGGGTCTGCCGGTCGAGCGCCCCGAAGTGTACGAAGCGACGGCACGTGGCACCGCCTTCCTGGCCGCGGGACGGCCGCGCGGGTGGCAGCCCGCGCCGATCGAACGCATGTTCACGCCGCAGGCCCGGCCTGCGGTGCTCGAGCGTTACGAGCGCTGGCGCGAGGCCATGGCCGCGCGCGGCGCGGGGTGACGCGCGTCGGTCACGCGCACAGAATGTCCCGGCCGAGCGAATGCCCTGGACCCATGGAGAACACCATGCTGCTGAGCGTGCAGAAGATGACCTGCAACCACTGCGTCCGCGCGGTGACGGAGGCCGTGCAGGCCGCGGCCCCCGGCGCGCAGGTGCAGGTGAACCTGGCCGAGGGCACGGTCCGCATCGACGGCGCGCCCGGGGCGGCCGCCGTCACGCAGGCGATCGAGGCTGAAGGCTACGCGGTGCGCGTCCTCGAGCCGTAGTCCCTCAGCCGCCTGCGACGTTGGCCAGCTCCGGCAGCGCCGTCTCGTGCCGGATGCCCGGGAACTTGCGATGTTCCATGCGGCGGACGGCGAAGTGCATCCACGCCAGCGCCCAGGCGGCGATCAGGAACAGCAGCATGAAGCAGCCGGTCCAGATGCCGAGCCAGTCGTTGAGCGCGCCGAAGCAGATCGGCAGGACGAAGCCGCCGAGACCACCAATCATGCCGACGACGCCGCCGACCGAGCCGACGTTGTGCTCGTAGTAGACGGGGATGTGCTTGTAGACAGCGGCCTTGCCGAGCGACATGAAGAAACCGAGCACGAACACCAGCACCGTGAACGGCACCACGCCCATGGCCAGCGTGAACTCGATCGGGCCCTGGATGCCCGTGACGTGATAGGTCGTCGTCGGGTACGACAGCAGGAACGTGCAGACGACCGAGACGCCGAGCGTCCAGTACATCACCGTGCGCGCGCCGGCCTTGTCGCTCAGCCAGCCGCCGACGATGCGGAACAGCGAGGCGGGAATCGAATAGCAGGCACCGATGATGCCGGCCGTCCTGACGTCGAGCCCGTAGGCGCCGACGAGATAGCGCGGCAGCCACAGCGCCAGTGCGACGAAGGCGCCGAACACGAAGAAGTAGTAGAGCGAGAAGCGCCAGACCTGGATGTTCCTGAGCGGCTCGAGCTGTTTGAGGAACGGCTCGTGCCGCGTGCCCGACGCCCTGCGGTGGGCCAGTTCAGGGTCGTCGGTCGTGATCAGGTAATAGACGATGCCGGTGATGGCCAGCGCCACCGCCCACACCTTGGCCACCGTGTGCCAGCCGTAGGCGACCATGACCAGGGGCGCGAGCAGCTTGGTCACCGCCGCGCCGACGTTGCCGGCGCCGAAGATGCCGAGCGCGGTGCCCTGCTTTTCCTTCCCGAACCACTTGGAGACGTAGGCGATGCCCACGGCGAACGACCCGCCCGCGATGCCGACCAGCAGCGCGGCGAACAGATAGCCCTCGTAAGTGGACATCGTCGTGAGAAACCACGTCGCGGCCGCCGCCGACAGCATCACCAGCGTGAACACGATCCGGCCGCCGTACTGGTCCGTCCAGATGCCGAGCGCCAGCCGGATCAGCGACCCGGTGAGGATCGGCGTCGCCACCAGCAGGCCGAACTGCGTGTCGTTGAGGCCCAGTTCCTGCTTGATCTGGATGCCGATGATCGAAAAGATCGTCCAGACCGCGAAGCACACCGTGAACGCGATTGCGCTTCCCCAGAGAGCGACCTGTTGATGACTGGCCTTCGCATTCTCGTGCATTTTCATGGTGTCACCCTGTGGGCTGCTCCGAATCCGGCACCGGCTCCTGCGCCGGAGCCGCTGGTGATGCGTCGACGCCCTGCACACCGTAGCGGTGCGCGAGCGACTGCAGGTAGTCGTGGATGGCGTGCTGGCGCGCCTGCGTCTCGAGCCACGCGGCGACCCTCGGCGCCGCCCGCGCGTAATCGAGCGGTACGCCGCGCTCCACCGCGTCCACGACCACGACGTGGTGGCCCCAGCGCGATTCCACGGTGAGCCGGGCGAGACCCGATTCGAGGCGCAGCACCTGCCGCTCGAATTCCGGCACCGTCGTGCCGCGCTCGACCCAGCCGAGGTTGCCACCGTCCTCGCGCGACGGGCAGGCGGAGTGCCGCTGCGCCAGTTCCGCGAACCGCTCCGGCGTCTCGCGCAATTCCGCAATCAGCTGCTCGCCGAGCTCACGCGCGCGGAGCCGGCCGTCGAGGTCGTCAGGAGCCGCAGCCAGCAGGATGTGGCGCAGACGCGCGCGGTCTGGCTCGCGCAGCCTGTCGACATTCGCGTCGAAGTACCGGCGGCACGCGGCCTCGTCGACCGGCCGCGCCGGAACCTCGCGGTCGAGCAGGACGCGCACGCAGGCTTCCTCGTGCGTCTCGCCGTCGGCCGGCTCGACCGATGCGGTGAGCCCGAGCCGGTCCGACTCGAGCCGCAGCAACTCGCGCACGATGAGCGCGCGTGTCGCTTCGTCACGAGCCCGCTGCGGATCGTCTGCGCGATGGTGCTGCATCTCGCGTGCGATCGCCGCCTCGGTGATCGATGCGCCGCCGGCCTGCCATGCCACCCGCTGTCCCTCCTGCCCGGACGCGTGCACGGTTCAGCGTCCCGAGTAGTCCAGCGCCGCCTGGCGCCGCCGCACGATCTGATACGGGCGCGTCAGGTACGAGAGCGGGATAGACCACACGTGCACGAGGCGCGTGAACGGCGTGATCAGCAGCAGGACCAGACCGAGCAGCACGTGTGTCTTGTAGATCCAGTGCGCATCGGCAATGAACCCGGCTGCGCCGAGCCGGAAGGTCACGATGTGCTGTACCCACTCGCTGAGCTTGATCATCTCGGCGCCGTCCAGATGCCCCGCGGAGACGAAGATCGACGCGAGGCCGAGCAGGAGCTGGGCATACAGCAGCACGAGCACGACGACGTCGCGGGTGGTCGAGGTGGCGCGGACCCGGGCATCCGTGAGGCGGCGCACGAGCAGCACGGTGAGCCCGACGAAGCAGATGGCTCCGAACAGGCCGCCGGCGGTCATTGCCAGCATCTGCTTCTGCGGCGCGCTGATGAACGGCGAGTACACCGAGTGAGGTGTCAGCAGGCCAACGAGGTGGCCACCCAGGATCGCGAGCACGCCGATGTGGAACAGGTTGCTGCCCATGCGCATGCCCTTGCCGGACAACAGCTGACTCGAGCCGGTGCGCCAGGTGTAGGCGGCGTGGTCGAATCGCACCCAGCTTCCGATCAGGAAGACGGCGATCGCCACGTAGGGAAAGACCTGGAACAGCAGGTTGTTGAGGTAGCTCATCACATCACCTTCGAAGCGGGCATCGCGGTCGCCGTCGAGCGGCGCGGGGGCGGCGGGCAATCGGCGGACGGAGCCTCGGGCCCGAAGCGCACGGCCTCCTCCTCCCAGACCCGGTCGATGGCCTCCGGCGTGTCGTCGCGGCTCTCGCCGGCCACGCGCTCGCGCGCCGCGCCGAGATCGACGGTGCCACCGCCGAGTTCCACCAGCAGTTCGAACAGCAGCGCGTACGGGCTGCCGCGCTCGGCCGCGCGCCCGGCCAGGGACTCGACGATGCTGCGAGTGTGCCGCAGCCAGTCGGTCGCTTCCGCGACGGGTCGCAGCGACAGGTACTCGAGCATCACCGGAAGGTAATCGGGCAGCTCCCGGCTCGCGAGCTCGAGGCCACCCCGGCGATAAGACTCGATCAGGTTGACCATCGCCTGGCCGCGGTCGCGCGACTCGCCGTGCACGTGCTCGAACAGCAGCAGGCTCATCGAGCGGCCGCGGTCGAAAAGCCCGAGCCAGCGTTCCTGCGCCGACATGGGATCGTGACGCAGCAGTCCGTCGACGAACGCCACGAGCTGCGCGCGCCGTGCCGGCCCGAGCTCTCCGCCATCCGCCGCCTCGAGCAGTTCGTCGCGGTGCTGCCAGATCTCGTCGCGCGGATAGTCGAGCAGCACACTCAGGAGCTTGAGCACCTTCATGCCGGCTCCCGCCCGGGCTTCTGCCGCGCCGGCGGCACGTGGTAGGTGCGCGTCGACCGGCCGCCAAACAGCGCCTCGGCCGGCGAGGCCGGGCTGCAGCCGTCGCCGAACGTGAAGCCGCAACCGCCGCGCTCGCCGAACGCGTCGTTCGCGTACTCGCGGTGCGCGCTCGGCACGACAAAACGATCCTCGTAATTGGCGATCGCGAGATACCGGTACATCTCCTGCGCCTGCGCGACGGTGAGGCCCACCTGCCCGAGCACGGCCGTGTCCTCGACTCCGTCGACGTTCATGGCACGCCGCCAGACCCGCATGGCCAGCATGCGTTCCATGGCGCGGATCACCGGCGCCTCGTCGCCCGCGGTGAGCAGGTTGGCTAGATAGCGCACCGGGATGCGCAGCGAGCGCACGTCGGGAATCTCGCCGTTCAGGCCGACCGTGCCCGCGTCCGCCGCGGACTGCACCGGCGACAGCGGCGGTACGTACCAGACCATCGGCAGCGTGCGGTATTCCGGATGCAGCGGCAGCGCGAGCTTCCAGTCGATGGCGAGCTTGTACACGGGGGATTCCCGCGCCGCTTCGAGCCAGCTCTCCGGAATGCCCTCGCTGCGCGCGGCGGCGATCACGGCCGGGTCGCGCGGATCGAGGAAGATGTCGAGGTGCGCCTGGTACAGGTCCGTGTCGGAGGGCGCCGCAGCCGCTTTGGCGATGCGGTCCGCGTCATAGAGCATCACGCCGAGATAACGGATGCGGCCGACGCACGTCTCCGAGCACACCGTCGGCTCGCCCATCTCGATGCGCGGATAGCAGAAGATGCACTTCTCGGACTTGCCCGACTTCCAGTTGTAATAGATCTTCTTGTACGGGCAGGCGGAGACGCACATGCGCCAGCCCCGGCACTTGTCCTGGTCGATCAGGACGATGCCGTCCTCCTCGCGCTTGTAGATGGCGCCGCTCGGGCAGGAGCCCACGCAGGCCGGATTCAGACAGTGCTCGCACAGTCGCGGCAGGTACATCATGAACGTGCGCTCGAACGCGCCGTAGATCTCGCGCTGCACGTTTTCGAAGTTCTGGTCCTTGCTGCGCTTGGCGAACTCCGTGCCGAGGATCTCCTCCCAGTTCGGGCCCCAGTGGATCTTCTGCATGCGCTGGCCAGTGATCAGCGAGCGCGGCCGCGCCGTCGGCTGGTGCTGGCCCTCCGGCGCCTCGTGCAGGTGGTGGTAGTCGAAGTCGAACGGCTCGTAGTAGTCGTCGATCTGCGGCAGGTCCGGGTTGGCGAAGATCTTCGCCAGCAGGCGGAAGCGGCCGCCGCCCCGCAGCACGAGCTTGCCGGAGGCGTCGCGCACCCAGCCGCCGTTCCACTTCTGCTGGTTCTCCCACTCCTTCGGATAGCCGATGCCGGGCTTGGTCTCGACGTTGTTGAACCATGCGTACTCGACGCCCTCGCGCGACGTCCAGACGTTCTTGCAGGTGATGGAGCAGACGTGGCAGCCGATGCACTTGTCGAGGTTCAGCACCATCGCAATCTGGGCGCGCACTTTCATCGCGTGACCTCCCCGGCCGGCACAGGCTCGCCGTCGAGCCAGTCGACGTTCGCCAGCCGGCGCACGATCACGAACTCGTCGCGGTTCGTGCCTGTCGTGCCGTAGTAGTTGAAACCGTAGCTCTGCTGCGCGTAGCCGCCGATCATGTGCGTCGGCTTGACGACGATGCGCGTCACCGAATTGTGGATGCCGCCGCGCGTGCCGGTGACCTCCGACCCCGGCGTGTTCATGATGCGTTCCTGCGCGTGATACATCATCGCCATGCCGGGCATGACGCGCTGGCTCACGACCGCGCGTGCCACGATGGCACCGTTGACGTTGTAGAGCTCGATCCAGTCGTTGTCTTCGATGCCCGCCGACTTCGCGTCGTCCTCGGACATCCAGACGATCGGCCCGCCGCGCGACAGAGTCTGCATCAGCAGGTTATCGCTGTAGGTGCTGTGGATGCCCCACTTCTGGTGCGGCGTGATCCAGTTGAGCACGATCTCCTTGTGGCCGTTCGGCTTCTTGCCGAGGATCGGCGCGATTGTCTTGGTGTTGACGGGCGGGCGGTAGCTCATGAAGCCCTCGCCGAACGCCAGCATCCACTCGTGGTCCTGGTAGAACTGCTGGCGACCCGTGAGCGTGCGCCACGGGATCAGCTCGTGGACGTTGGTGTAGCCCGCGTTGTAGCTGACGTGTTCGTCCTCGAGACCCGACCAGACCGGCGAGGAGATGATCTTGCGCGGCTGCGCCTGCACGTCGCGGAAGCGGATCGCCTCGTGCTCCTTGCCCACCGCGAGGTGCGCATGGTCGCGTCCCGTGAACTTGCCGAGCGCCTCCCATGCCTTGACCGCCACGTGACCGTTGGTCTCGGGCGCCAGGTGCAGGATGACCTCGGCTGCATCGATGGCGGACTCGATCCGCGGCCGGCCCTGGCTCACGCCGGGTTCGGTGACGCGGTGGTTCAGGTCACCGAGGAACTTCACTTCGTCCTGGGTATCCCAGACGAGGCCCTTGCCCCAGTTGCCGAGCTTGTCGAGCAGCGGCCCGAGCGATGTGAACTTCTTGTACAGGTTCGGGTAGTCGCGCTCCACGACGACCATGCCCGGCATGGTCTTGCCCGGCACGGGCTCGCACTCGCCGCGCTTCCAGTCGCGCACCTCGGGCATGGCAAGCTCGCCGGGGCTGTCGTGCAGCGTCGGCACGAGCACCAGGTCCTTTTCCACACCGAGCACGCCCGGCGCGAGATCGCTGAGCTTGCGCGCGATGCCCTTGAAGATGTCCCAGTCGCTGCGCGCCTCCCAGGCCGGATCCACCGCCTTCGACAGCGGATGGATGAACGGGTGCATGTCCGAGGTGTTGAGGTCGTTCTTCTCGTACCAGGTGGCGGTCGGCAGCACGATGTCCGAATACAGCGCCGTCGTGCACATGCGGAAATCGAGCGTGACCAGCAGATCGAGCTTGCCTTCGGGCGCCGGGTCGCGCCAGGTGACTTCCTCGGGCCTGGCCGCGCCGCGCTCACCGAGGTCCTTGCCCTGCAGGCCGTGACGCGTGCCGAGCAGGTGCTTCAGCATGTACTCGTGGCCCTTGCCGGAGCTGCCGAGCAGATTAGAGCGCCAGATGAACAGGTTGCGCGGAAAGTTCTGCGGCGAGTCGGGATCGGCGAACGCGAAGTCGAGGCTGCCGTCCTTGAACCTCGACACGGCGTAGTCCACGGGCGCGACGCCGGCCTGCTCCGCCGCGCGCACGACCTGCAGCGGATTGGCGTTGAGCTGCGGGGCGCTCGGCAGCCAGCCCATGCGCACTGCGCGCAGATTGAAGTCGACGAAGCTGCCCGAATACTTCTTCGGGTCGGCCAAAGGCGAGAGGATTTCCTCGACGCCGAGTTTTTCGTAGCGCCACTGGTCGGAGTTGAAGTACCAGAAGCTCGTGCCGTTCATCTGGCGCGGCGGACGGCTCCAGTCGAGACCGAACGCGAGCGGCAGCCAGCCCGACTGCGGGCGCAGCTTCTCCTGTCCGACGTAGTGCGCCCAGCCGCCGCCCGTCTGGCCGACGCAACCGCACATCACGAGCAGGTTGATCAGCCCGCGATAGTTCATGTCGTTGTGGTACCAGTGATTCATCGCCGCGCCGACGATGATCATCGAGCGGCCGCGCGTCTTGTCCGCGTTGCGCGCGAACTCGCGCGCCAGACGGATGATCTGCGCGCGCGGCACGCCGGTGATTGCCTCGGCCCAGGCGGGCGTGCCCGGCACCATCGCGTCGTAGTCGGCGGCCACGTGACTGCCGCCAAAGCCGCGGTCGACGCCGTACTGCGCGAGCAGCAGGTCGTAGACGGTCGCGACCTGGCACTCCTCGCCGTCGGCGAGCCGCAGCTTTCGCGCCGGGATACGCCTGACGAGCACGTCGTCGACCTTCACGGCGGTCCACTTCTCGTGCTCGACACCGCCAAAATAGGGGAAGCTGACGTCGGCGAAATCGCCGCCGGCCGCGAGACTCAGGGCCAGGCGCGTGTCGCGACCGCGGCTGTCGCGTTCCTCGATGTTCCACTTGCCCTGCTCGCCCCAGCGGAAGCCGATGGCGCCGTTCGGCGCGACCAGCTCGCCACTCGCCTCGTCGAAGGCCAGCGTCTTCCACTCGGGGTTATTGCCTTCGCCGAGCGAACCGGCAAGGTCCGCGGCGCGCAGGAAGCGGCCTGCCGCGAGGCGTCCATCCTCGCGCCGGTCCAGGCGCACCAGCAGCGGCATGTCGGAATACTGTCGACCGTAGTCGGTGAAGTACTGCGACGGCTGCTCGACGTGAAACTCGCGCAGCACGACGTGCCCGAGCGCGAAGGCGAGCGCGGCGTCGGTGCCCTGCTTCGGATGGATCCACTGGTCGCAGACCTTGGCGACCTCGGCGTAGTCGGGCGTGATCGCCACGGTCTTGGTGCCGTTGTAGCGCGCCTCGGTCAGGAAGTGTGCGTCCGGCGTGCGCGTCTGCGGGACGTTCGAGCCCCAGCAGATGATGTATTTCGAGTTGTACCAGTCGGCCGACTCCGGCACGTCGGTCTGCTCGCCCCAGATCTGCGGGCTGGCGGGTGGCAGGTCGCAGTACCAGTCGTAGAAACTCAGACAGGCGCCGCCGAGCAGCGAGAGGTAACGCGCGCCCGCCGCATACGACACCATCGACATCGCCGGAATCGGCGAAAAGCCAATGACGCGGTCCGGGCCGTACTTGCGCACGGTGTAGAGATTCGAGGCGGCGATCAGCTCGTTGGCCTCGTCCCAGTGCACGCGCACGAAGCCGCCCATGCCGCGCTTCGTCTTGTAGCTCGCCGCCTTGCCGGCGTCCTCGACGATGCTCGCCCAGGCGTCGACCGGCGCCAGCGTCCGGCGTGCCTCGCGCCACAGCTTGAGCAGCGCGCTGCGCATCAGCGGGTACTTGACCCGGTTGGCGCTGTAGAGATACCAGGAGTAGCTTGCGCCGCGCGGGCAGCCGCGCGGCTCGTGGTTCGGCAAGTCAGGCCGTGTGCGCGGATAGTCGGTCTGCTGCGTCTCCCAGGTCACCAGACCGTTCTTGACGTAGACCTTCCAGCTGCACGAGCCCGTGCAGTTCACGCCGTGCGTCGAGCGCACGATCTTGTCGTACTGCCAGCGCTGGCGGTAACCATCCTCCCAGGACCGGTCCTGGACCGTGGCGACGCCGTGACCGTCCGCGAACCCGTCGCCGGCCGGCTTGAGGAAATTCAGTCGGTCGAGGAAATAGCTCATGAATCGCTCCGGTCCTGACTCAGCACGGTGCCTCTGCGCCACGGCGGAAATAGAACCACCAGGTGACGAGCACGCAGGTGACGTAGAAGGCGATGAAGCAGTACAGCGCCGCCTGCGGCCCGCCGGTCATCGCGATCGAGGTGCCGTAGCTCTTCGGGATGAAGAAGCCGCCATAGGCGCCGATCGCCGACGAGAAGCCGATCACTGCCGCCGACTCGATGCCGGCCTGGCGGACCGCCGCCTGCGTCGCCTCCGGCCTGCCGGAGGCCGCGCGCTCGTGCATGTTGCGGAAGATGATCGGGATCATGCGGAACGTGCTCGCGTTGCCGATGCCCGTCGACACGAACAGCAGCAGGAACATGGCCATGAAGCCCTTGAAGCTGCCGCCGGACGCGCCGCTGGGCAGGAAGTACAGCACGCCGAACACGGCCGCGATCATCACGACGAAGACCCAGAACGTCAGCAGCGCGCCGCCGACCTTGTCCGAGAGCCAGCCGCCGACCGGTCGCGCCAGCGCGCCCACGAGTGGGCCGAGGAATGCATAGGAGAGCGCATTGACCTCCGGAAACTGGGTCTTGATCAGCATCGGGAAGCCGGCGGAATAGCCGATGAAGCTGCCGAATGTGCCGACATAGAGCCAGCACATCAGCCAGTTGTGCTTGCGCTGGAAGATGACGGCCTGCTCGGCGAACGACGAGCGCGCCGCGACCAGATCGTTCATGCCGAACCACGCGGCCAGCGTGCAGACCAGCAGGAACGGCAGCCAGATGAAGCCCGCGTTCTGCAGGTAAAGCGTCTTGCCGTCGTCGGTCGTCTGCGGGCCGCCGGCGATGGCGCCGAACATGGCCGCGGCGATCACCAGCGGGATGACGAACTGCGTCACCGAGACGCCGAGGTTGCCGAGACCTGCGTTCATGCCGAGCGCATAGCCCTGCTTGGACTTCGGGTAGAAGAACGAGATGTTCGACATCGACGAGGCGAAGTTGCCGCCGCCGAAGCCGCACAGGATCGCGATGGCCACGAACTGCCAGTAGGGCGTCGTCGGGTCCTGCACCGCGATGCCGAGCCAGAACGCCGGGATCATCAGCGAGGCCGTCGAGATCGCCGTCCAGCGCCGGCCGCCGAAGATCGGGATCATGAAGCTGTAGAAGATGCGCAGCGTCGCACCCGACAGGCCCGGCAGCGCCGCGAGCCAGAACAACTGGTCGGTCGTGTACTGGAAGCCGATCCTGGGCAGGTTCACGGTGACGGCCGAGAACATCATCCACACGGCAAAGGCGAGCAGCAGCGCCGGGACGGAGATGGCGAGGTTGCGATTGGCCACCCGCTGTCCGGGGCTGGCCCAGAACGCCACGTCTTCGGGTCTCCAGTCGTGGATGAGGCCCCTGGCGGCTCGGACGGGTTCCTTGACGACGGTGTTCATCTGCCGGCTCCGTTGCGTTGCGGCGTTTCGCGCGAACCGTAGGAGCAGGGGTCCGGTCGGCGCATTGACGTGGGTCAACGCAGCGCAACAAAGCCGGTCGTCCGCGAACCAGGACCGACTCAAATCGTCATTTGTTTCAGTAAGTTACGAACTGTCACTAAGTAAATGCTCGTAATGCGGCGCGTCATGTACCGACGCGCGCGCCGCCTCGCGTCCGGGCTGGACACGAAGGCCGCGGCAGCGGCCGACGGCCGCTGCGGATGCGGCGGGAATCAGCCGCGGATCATGCGATTGTCGACGAGCTGTCCGACGACACCCGGATCCGCGAGTGTCGAGATGTCGCCGAGCTGTTCGGCCTCGTTGGCCGCGATCTTGCGCAGGATGCGGCGCATGATCTTGCCCGAGCGCGTCTTCGGCAGGCCGGGCGCCCACTGGATGTAGTCCGGCGTGGCGATCGGGCCGATCTCGCGACGCACCCACTCGCGCAATTCCTTGCGCAGATCCTCCGTCGGTTCCGCGTCGAGCACGAGCGTCACGTAGGCGTAGATGCCCTGGCCCTTGATGTCGTGCGGGCAGCCCACGACGGCCGCTTCGGCGACGAGGTGATGCGCCACAAGCGCGCTTTCGATCTCCGCCGTGCCGAGACGATGGCCGGCGACGTTGAGCACGTCGTCGACGCGGCCCGTGATCCAGTAGTAGCCGTCGGCGTCGCGCTTCGCGCCGTCGCCCGTGAAGTAGCAGCCCGGGAAAGCGCGGAAATAGGTGTCGATGAAGCGCTGGTGATCACCGAACACCGTGCGCATCTGGCCGGGCCAGCTGTCGACGAGCACGAGGTTGCCCTCGCAGGGGCCCTGCTGGATGTGCCCGTCGTTGTCGACGATCGCCGGCTCGACGCCGAAGAACGGCAGCGTCGCCGACCCGGGCTTCTGCGCGATGGCACCCGGCAGCGGGCTGATCAGGATGCCGCCGGTCTCGGTCTGCCACCAGGTGTCGACGATCGGGCAGCGGCCGTCGCCCACGACGCGGTGATACCACTCCCAGGCCTCGGGGTTGATCGGCTCCCCGACGGTGCCGAGCAGTCGCAAGGTCGAGCGCGAGTGCTTCTTCACCGGGCCGTCGCCTTCGCGCATCAGCGCGCGCAGCGCGGTCGGCGCCGTGTAGAAGATCGTGACCGCGTGCTTGTCGCAGACCTGCCAGAAGCGGTCGGGCCCCGGAAAGTTCGGCACGCCCTCGAAGATCAGCGACGTCGCGCCGTTGGCGAGCGGACCGTAGACCACGTAGCTGTGCCCGGTCACCCAGCCGACGTCGGCCGTGCACCAGTACACGTCGTCCTCGCGCAGATCGAACACGGCCTCGTGCGTGAGCGCCACGTAGACGAGGTAGCCACCGGTCGTGTGCAGCACACCCTTCGGCTTGCCCGTGGAGCCGGACGTGTAAAGGATGAACAGCGGGTCTTCCGCGTCCATCGGCTCGGGCGGGCAGTCGGTCGACTGGGCATCGACGAGTTCCGAGTACCACTGGTCGCGCGCGTACATCGGCACCGGCGCACCGGTGCGCTTGACCACCAGCACGTGCCTGACGGTTTCCGTGCCCGGCGCCGTCAGCGCCTGGTCGACGTTGGCCTTGAGCGGCACCTTCCTGCCGCCGCGCACGCCTTCGTCCGCGGTGATGACGACGGTCGAGGCGCAGTCGGCGATGCGGCCCGCGAGCGAATCGGGCGAGAAGCCGCCGAACACCACCGAATGGATGGCGCCAATGCGTGCGCACGCGAGCATCGCCACGGCGGCCTCGGGAATCATCGGCAGATAGATCGTGACGCGGTCGCCCTTGCCGACGCCGAGCGCCTTGAGCGCGTTGGCGAGCTTGCAGACGCGGTAGTACAGCTCCCGGTAGGTGACGTGCGCCGAGTCGTTCGTGTCGTCGCCTTCGTGGATCAGCGCGGTCTTGTCAGCGCGCGTGGCGAGGTGCCGGTCGAGGCAGTTCCAGGCGACGTTCAGCTTGCCGTCGCAGAACCAGCGGATGTGGCAGTCGTCAGCGTCGAAGCTCACGTCCTTGACGCGGGTGAAGGGTCGCACCCAGTCGATGCGCGTGGCCATGCGGGCCCAGAAGCCCTCGGGGTCGCGCACGGATTCCGCATGGAGCTTCTCGTAGTCTTCGCGGCGATAGCGGCTGCGGGCGCCGAATTCCGCCGGCACTTCGTAGAGACGCTTGTGCATGAGTTCCCCTCTCCCGGATGCCCCGGCGCCGTGCGAGCGGCCAGCGGACGTTCAGTCGAGCGCGGCGCGCACGCGCTCGGCGTGCGCCGCGAGGACGCGGTGGTCGGCCATGTCGCGCGCATGGAACCGCAGCTCGAGGCCCTCGTGACGCGGCACGACGTGAAAGTGGATGTGGAACACGCTCTGCCCGGCCGCCGGCCCGTTCAACTGTGCGATCAGGATGCCGGGCGCGTCGAACGCCTTTTTTACGGCGCGCGCGACGCGTTGGGTTGTGCGGATCGTGGCGGCGAGCGCCTCAGGCGGCAGGTCGAACAGGTTCTCGGCCGCGTGCTTCGGCACGACGAGCGCATGGCCATCTGCCTGCGGCATGACGTCCATGAACGCGAGTGTCAACTCGTCCTCGAAGACCTTGTGCGCGGGAATCTCGCCACGGAGAATCCGCGCGAAGACGTTGTTCGTGTCGTAGGCCATGCGATCCACGCTGTTTCGCTGGAGAGTCGTGAACAACGAGTATAGCGGCCTGCCCGCCACGGGGGCCCGCCGGCATTCGACCAACGGGTAAGACGACGGGCCCTTACTGCCCGAACACCCACTCCACCAGGGCGCTCTGGACGGCCTCGCCGGCGCCGGCCCCGGCGAGCGGGTGATTGAGGATCACGACCGTCACGAACGTACGGCCGCTCGCGGCGCTGACGTAGCCGGCGAGCGCGGCCACGTCCTGGAGCGTACCCGTCTTCATGCGCAGCCGGCCCTGCATCCCGGCCGCACGGAAGCGGCGCTTGAGCGTGCCGTCGGTCGCCGACAGGGGCAGCGAGGCCGCGAACTCGGGCATGTACTGCCCCTGCCATGCGGCCAGCAGCACGTCGGCGAGCCCCGCCGCCGTGATGCGCTCGTTGCGCGACAGCCCGGAGCCGTTTTCGATCGTGAGGTCCGGGATCACGATGCCGTGCGCCGCGAGGAAGTCGTCGATCGCCTCGCGCGCGGCCGCCGTCGTCGCGGGCTGGCCCGGGTATTTCTCGGCGGCGAGCGTCAGGTATACCGCGCGCGCCATCGAGTTGCTCGAGTACTTGTTCACGAGGCGGATGATCTCCGCCAGCGTCAGCGACTCCTGCGTGTAGAGCAGCGTCGCGTCGGCCGGCAGCGTGCCGAGCCGCATGCCACCGCCGATCGTGCCGCCGGACTGCTGCCAGAGCGTGCGGAACACGCCGTACGCGTAATCGGGCGCCTTCATCACGGCCCGCGACACCATGAACTGGCCGCAACCGGCGGCGTAGCGGCCGGAGAGCGCGATGCGGTTGCCGAGCGCACCGTCGGGCATGGTGAGCTGGATGCCGTCCGCGCCGCGCCGGCAGGGCCCGGGGTCGAGCCGCACCGCGTTGTCGATCGACAGGTTGGCGGGCCACGGGTTCGCGCTGGCCCGCACCGAGTCCGTCGCGACGTCCGGGACGGCGCTCACGGTGACCGTCTGGAAGTTCACCAGCAGCGCGTCGGGCAGCACGTTGTAGGTGTTGAACGGCCTGTTGTCGAACGCGGCGCGATCATCGCCCTGCGGCGCGAAGTACGTGTTGTCGATGACGACATCGCCGGCGACGCGCTGCACGCCTGCCTGGCGCAGCCCGCTCACGAAGCTCCAGAAGCGGTCGGCCGTGAGGAACGGGTCACCGCCGCCGACGAGGACGAGATCGCCCTCGAGCACCTGGGCGCGGACCGGGCCGGTGCCATAGGCGCGCGTGCGCCACGCATAGGCCGGACCGAGCCGGTCGAGCGCCGCGATGGTCGTGAGCACCTTCATGGTCGACGCCGGGTTGCGCGGCACGGCCGAGTTGTAGCTGACGAGCGGCTCCTCGCGGCCGACCTCGCGCACGTACACGCTCAGGCTCGTGCCCGGCACCTTGCGCGCCTTGAGCGCCTGCTCGACTTCGGGCGGCAGATAGGGCTTGTCGCGCGCCGCGGCAAGGCCCGCCACACTCGTCGCGAGCAGCAGAACCGGCAGGAGCGTGCGGAGCAGGCGGGAAACGGCGGGCGGGAGCATCGATCTCGGCATCGTCGTCGCGAGATCATAAGCGATGTGCCGACGCGGCGCGGCTATACTCGCGGGCCCAGCGGAACCCCGAGCATGCGCAAGATCTGGAACACCGTCCTCAAGGGCCTCGTCGCGATCCTGCCGCTGAGCCTGACTGTCTACGCGGTCTACTGGCTCGCGGTCAGCGCCGAGCGCCTGTTCTCGACGCTGATCAAGACGGTCATCCCGGATTCGCTGTACTGGCCGGGTCTCGGCCTGCTCACGGGCCTCGTCGTGCTCTATTTCGTCGGGCTGGCCGTCAACGCGTACGTGGTCAGCCGCGCGCTGCGCCTGTCCGACGAGGTCGTCGCGCGCATCCCGGTCGTGAAGACGATCTATCTCGCGATCCGCGACTTCATGCGCTTCTTCCCGTCGTCCGGCAAGGGCAGCGACATGCAGCGTGTGGTGCTCGTACCGTTCGGACCAGGCAAGGTCATCGGCTTCGTCACGGCCGAGGGCAGTGACATGCTGCGGCGTCCGGTCGACGACGGCGACACAGTCGCGGTGTACCTGCCGATGAGCTACATGGTCGGCGGCTACACCGTGTTCCTGCCACGCGGCCGGCTCGAGCCCACGTCGCTCAGCGTCGAGGAAGGCATGCGCATCGCGCTGATGGGCGGCGTGCGCCAGAGCGACACCGGCGACCGCACCACGCTCGGCGGGGGCCGCTGACGTGCAGGCCGTCGTCATCCCGGTCACGCCATTCGCGCAGAACTGCTCGCTCGTGTGGTGCCCGCGCACCAAGCAGGCCGCCGTCATCGATCCGGGCGGCGACCTCGACAAGGTGCTCGACGAGGTGCGCAAGCAGGGCGTGGCACTCAGCAAGATCCTGCTCACGCACGCGCACATCGATCATGCGGGGGCGACGGCCGAACTCGCGCGTCGCGCCGGCGTACCGATCGTCGGGCCACACCGCGGCGATGAATTCTGGATCGCCGGACTGGCGGAACAGGGTCGCATGTTCGGTCTGGGGCCGTGCGAGTCGTTCGAGCCCGATCAATGGCTCGACCAGGGCGACCGCGTCAGCGTCGGAGACATCGAGTTCGAGGTCCTGCACTGTCCGGGGCACACGCCCGGACACGTCGTCTACTACTGCGCGGCCGACAAACTCGCGTTCGTCGGTGACGTGCTGTTCCAGGGCTCGATCGGCCGCACTGACTTGCCAGGCGGCGACCTCGACACGTTGGTGCGGGCAATCCGCGGCAAGCTGTTCGTGCTCGGCGACGACGTGCGGTTCGTGCCGGGCCACGGGCCCATGTCGACATTTGGCCAGGAACGGCGCACGAACCCGTTCGTCGGCGAGGGAAAATAGCGACCGGATGCCTATTTATTTGCCGTCGGTCTTGCGCCGGCCGCGCTTGGCCGCGCGGCGGTCTTCCTCGGCCCAGCCATCGATCGCCACGCCCATTTCACGCGCGCGTCGCGGCCCGGTCCGGCGGTCCTGGTGGTGCTGGTAGTGGCAGGCGCACTGCGACCGGTCGCAGCCCTTGAGCGGCAGCACCGGCGCGTCCTTCGACAGGAACCGGCGACCTTCGATCGCCTTGGCGGCAGCACAGCAGCTCGGCCCCGGGATGACCGAGACCGCGTGGAACGTGGCCGGCTTCCTTGTGTCTGCCACGCCCGGCTTGACGACGGCCGCCGGCCGGACGGGTCGACCCAACAGCCCTTTTGCGCGATCCAGGAACGAACCCACGGTGCACCTGGCCCATGCCGCCCGATCAATGGTTTGGCAAGGCTAGCTCAAACTCGAACGAGTCGCGATGCGTTGACGTGACATAAGCTGGATTGATATGGTCCAGTCGGACCAGAATAAGCCTCGACTCCTGGTGAGGGACCGCCCGGCTGCAGCCCTCGGGCCCGTCTCGATCCGACCGAACGCGCCGTATGATGCGCAACGCCTCGAGACCTCGAACTCATGCCGACCCTGGAAACACGCCACCTGCACCCGCCGCATGCCGGGGAAGCGCCTTTCCATTCCCTGTACCGGCACGGCTTCGCCCGTCTCGCCGTCGGTACGCCGGCCGTCGACGTCGCCTCTCCGGCTGTAAACGTCGCCGCAACGATCGAAGTGGCCCGCCAGGCCGCGGGAGAACTCGCGATATTCGGCGTGTTCCCGGAGTTGGGGTTGTCGGCATATTCCAACGAAGACCTGTTCCAGCAGGACGCGTTGCTCGACGCCTCGCTGGCGGCCCTGCGCACGCTGCTCGAAGCCAGCGTGGAGATCGCGCTGACCATGGCCGTCGGCCTGCCGCTGCGGGTGGACGACCGGTTGTTCAACTGCGCCGTCCTGCTGCGGCGCGGACGCATTCTCGGCGTCGTGCCGAAAACCTACCTGCCGAACTACCGCGAGTTCTACGAAAAGCGCCAGTTCGCGCCGGCCGCACAGGCCGTCTCGACCCAGATCAGGCTGCTCGGACAAACCGCACCTTTCGGGCCGCAACTGCTGTTCGAGGCCACCAACCTGCCAGGGTTCGTGCTGCACCTCGAGCTCTGCGAGGACGTCTGGGCGCCGCTGCCGCCGAGCACGCTCGCCGCGCTGGCCGGCGCGACGGTGCTCGCGAACCTGTCGGCGAGCGACGTCACGGTCGGCAAGGCCGATTACCGACGACTGCTGTGCGCGTCGCAGTCGGCCAAGTGCGTCGCCGCGTATCTCTACTCCGCTGCCGGCCCCGGGGAATCGACGACGGACCTCGCCTGGGACGGCCACGCGATGATCTACGAAAACGGCGAGCGCCTCGCCGAATCGCGCCGGTTCCCGCTGCAGGGCGGCTTCGTGCTGGCGGACGTCGACCTCGATCACCTGCGACAGGAGCGCATGCGCTGGACGACGTTCGGCGACTCGGTGCAGAGCCATCGCGCGCAGCTGCAGGGCTTCCGCCGCGTCGAGTTCGAGCTCGACGTGCCACTCGACCGCGTCCGGCTGCGCCGGCGTGTCGAGCGGTTCCCATACGTGCCATCCGAGCCGGCGCGACGCGACGCGCGTTGCGCAGAGGTCTACGACATCCAGGTCGAGGGACTGCGCAAGCGGCTCGCGGCCACCGGCATCCGCAAGGCGGTGCTCGGCGTCTCGGGCGGGCTCGATTCGACCCAGGCGCTGCTCGTGACCGTGCGCGCGTTCGACCGCATTGGCCTGCCGCGGCGCGACATTCTGGGCTACACGCTGCCCGGCTTCGGTACGAGTCGCCAGACCTTCGAGAATGCGCACGCGCTGATGCGCGCGGTCGGCATCACGCCAGGCGAGATCGACATCCGCCCGTCGGCGGAGCTGATGCTCGCCGACCTGGGGCATCCATACGCCTCGGGCCAGCCCGTGCACGACGTCACGTTCGAGAACGTGCAGGCGGGCGAGCGGGCCTCGCACCTGTTCCGTCTCGCGAACTTCCACGGCGCGCTCGTGGTCGGCACGGGCGACCTCTCCGAACTCGCGCTCGGGTTCACGACCTACGGCGTCGGCGACCACATGTCGCATTACAACGTGAACAGCTCCGTCCCCAAGACGCTGATCCGCCACCTGATCCGCTGGCTCGTCGCGACGCGCCAGTTCGACGCGGCGACGCTCGACGTGCTCGGGCGCATCGTCGACACACCGATCTCGCCGGAGCTGGTGCCCGGCGCCGGCGACAAGCCGACGCAATCGTCCGAAGCCGTCGTGGGCCCGTACGAGTTGCAGGACTTCCACCTCTACTACGTGAGTCGCTTCGGCTATCGGCCCAGCAAGGTTGCCTACCTCGCCGAGACTGCGTGGGCCAACCCAGGCGAAGGCGCATGGCCCGACACCGTGCCCGCGGAGGAACGGCGCGCCTACGACCTGCCGACGATCTGTCACTGGCTCGAGGTGTTCCTGCGCCGTTTCTTCGAGAGCAGCCAGTTCAAGCGCTCGGCGATCCCAAACGGGCCGAAGGTCGGCTCCGGCGGCTCGCTCTCGCCGCGCAGCGACTGGCGTGCGCCGAGCGACGCCTCGGCGACGGCGTGGCTCGACGAGTTGCATCGCAACATCCCGGCCGCGTTGCGTGCGCGCCCGCGCGCTTCGCGACGCCGCTGACACGCCACCGCGTCGTCGCAACGGCAGGAGTACCGCTGGCGTCTAGGAATTGACCCACGCCTGGGTGGGTATTCCTACGATTGGTCCCGCCGTGCGAGCCAAGGGATAGTCCTCGCGTCGCGCAGGTCGCGCGCACGACGCTGGAATGTCGGCCTTGGCGAAGGAAGCCCCAACGGTTCGACCGCCCTCGGCAGCGGGCCTCTACTATCCCAAGGATGCGGACGGCTTGCGCCGCGCGCTGCGGACCTTGCTCGCCACGACGACCATGGAGGCCGCACGGCTGCCCAAGGCGCTCGTCGTGCCGCACGCGGGCTATGCCTGTTCGGGCACCGTCGCTGCCGCAGCGTATCGCACGCTGCAGACCCCGGAGGCCAGCGCGATCCGCCACGTCGTCATGCTCGGCCCGAGCCACCGCGTGCCGATGCGCGGCATGGCGATGCCGACCTGGGATTTCTATGCGACGCCGTTCGGCCAGGTCGCCGTCAGCGACGCGGCCCGCACCCGGCTGCGCCAGCTCGGGCTGGTTGGTATCGCCGACGCGCCGCACGCGCTCGAACACTCGCTCGAGGTGCAGTTGCCGTTCCTGCAGACGACCCTCGCCGAGTTCGACCTGCTGCCGATCGCGGTCGGCGCCGGCCCGGTTGAGCAGGTCTGCCGCGCACTCGAGGCCGTCTGGGGCGGGCCCGAGACCCTCATCGTCGTCAGCTCCGACCTGAGCCATCACCACACGCACCTCGAAGCGCAGACGCTCGACGCGCAGACCGCGCAGCTGGTTCTCGCACGTCGCAGCGACATCGCGGACGCGCAGGCCTGCGGCGCCTGCGGGCTGAACGGCCTGCTCGAATGCGCGCGCCACAGGAAGCTCGAAGCGCGGTTGCTCGACCGATCCACGTCCGGTGACACCGACGGCGACGATTCCCGCGTGGTAGGCTACGGCAGTTTCGCGTTTTACGAGCCATAGGAGACATTCACCCGTTCTGGAACAAGCGGGTGAATGCCCCCCCCTTTTCCCGACGTCCGTCGTTCCCGCAGGTCCGATTGCAGCATCGCGCGGCGCGTGCAACCCTCGCGGCGTGAAGTCAGCCTTCCCCGTCCACGCTGCTGGCCCCGGCTCGAGACGCTGCATCCGCGCGGCGTCGCTCGCGTGCCTGGCCGGCCTGGCGTTCGCAGCCGGGGCGCAGTCACCCGAGCCGACGCACTCCCCCGTCGCGACCGGACCCTCGCCCGCCGACCTTGCGGCGCCCGCCGCAGCGCCGGCCGCGACACTCGACTCCGTGGCGGCGTTCCGCGAATTCCGCCAGCGCTTCGACGCTGCGCAGTACGAAGCCGCGCTGCCGTATGCGCAGCGGGTGCTCGAGCTCGCGGAGCAGGTGGCGAAGCAGCCGGCGGCCGAGGAAGTGCAGGTCGCCCTCATGAACGTCGCAATGACGCAATACCTCGTGGGCGACTACGTCGCGACCGAGGCGAGCTACCTGCGCGCCATCGAGCTCATCGAATCTTCCGGCCGACCGCTGCAGACGCGTCTCGCCCGGGCGTACGCCGGGCTCGCGTCCGCATACCACGAGGGCAACCGCCACGACCTGGCCGTCAGGAACTTCGAGAAGGCGCTCGGGCTCACACGCCGCGACGAGGGCCTGCTGACCGAGCGGCAGGTGCCGCTGCTGGAGAAGTACGTAGACTCGTTGACAGAACTCGGCCGCTACGAGGAGGCGCTCAAGGCCCAGCAGTACGTCCTGCGCATCGCGACGCGCAAGTACGGCGCGAACGGCGCGGGGCTCGCGCCGACGCTCGAGCAGATCGGACGCTGGCATGCCGAGGTCGGTGCGTACGATCAGGCGCGCCGCCTGCTGAAGCGCGCCATCGCGCTGGTCGAAGCGGCCGAAGGGGACCAGTCCGCCCATCTCGTGAGCCTGCTCGCGTCACTGGCAGCCTGCGATCGCAAGCAACTGCTCGATCCGAACCAGCAGTTGCTGAGCGCGCAGGACCCCGATCGGGCGGCGATGTTCCACGAGCCCGGCGTCGCGACGGCGACCTATTCACCTGCGATGCTGATGAGCGAGGCGGAAAAGTCGCTGCAGCGCGCCTGCGCGATCGCCGAGGAAGGCCCCGAACCGTCACCGGTACAGATCGCCGACGTGCGCACGCAGCTCGGCGACTGGTATCAGGGGCGCGGCCAGCCCGAACGTGCCCGGCCGAACTACCGGAAGGCCTGGACGGCGGCAGAGCGCGCCACGGGCCGTTTCCATGGCAAGCCGCTGGTCGATGCGTTGTTCGGCCAGCCCGTGCTGCTGCATATCGTGCGGCCCGATGACTGGAAGAAGTACGCCGGTCGGCCACCGGAACAGGTCGAGGTGCGCAACGTGATTGTCGAGTTCACGGTGAACACCGAGGGGCGGGCGGAGTCGCTGAAGGTGGTCGACGACACCGATGACGGGCGGCGTGCGGCAAAGACCGCCGACTCGATCGAGGACACGGCGCGTTACCGGCCACGCCTCGAGAAGGGCGAGCCCGTCGCGACGCCGGAAGTGCGTTTCACGCAGCCGTGGATCGTGCTGCTGCCGGGGGCCCCCGGGGCACCGGAGGCAGAGAAGAAGACGCCGGCCGAGACGCCGCCAGCGCAGCCGCCCCAAGCTACGGCTCCTGCGGCGGCGGTGCCGTCACCTCCGACGGCGCGGGCGCGGCGCCCGGCGTGATCAATCCCCGCGCGACCGCCTGCTCGCGAAACTCGGCCGCGAGCTTGGCGGCCGCGTCGCGCATGGCGGACCGCGTCGCCGCCGCGAGCGCCTCGTCGCCCTTGCCCGGGAATGCGCTGCTCGGCTGCGAGCCGTAGCCCGTGAACGTCCAGCTGTCCGCGAGCGTGCCCTGCGGCGAGTACAGCCGGATGGTGTACTTCAGGCTCGCGGCATACATCTGGGTGCCGGAATCCACGGGCGTGACGAAGGCGTAGTCCTCGAGCACGGGTTCCAGCACACCGCGGATCTCCGGATCCATCCGCGCCGCCGCGGCAGGCGACGGCACCGTCACGACCTTCGCGAACATCGCGTCGAGCACCCGCATGAAGCCCGTCGACTGCGCCTTGCCGAGTCCGATCGAGTACTCGCCGCCACCGTTCTCACGCTTCTCCTCGTACACCTTCTCGCGGAATTCGAGCGGCAGATGCACGCCGATCGTGACCGGGATCTTCTCGATCAGCGGCGACGGGATGTTCGACGTCGTCTCGAATTTCGTCGGTGCGCAGCCAACGACGCCCAGCAGCGCAAGCACGACGGCTGCTGCGGCCATGGCCAGCTGACCCCGGCGTGCCTGCGTCACGAACATGCCATCGTCTCCTCGCGCTGCAAGCGCCATGCTGACGGCATTCCCACTCCCGCGGCAAGTCGTGCCGGTCAGCGCAGCGAATAAGCCGACGGCTCGTTCAGGCCGACGAACGTGCCCCCATTGCGCGCGCAGAGCACGCGCATGAGCGTCGCGAACCGCACGCTCGTGAATTGCGGCGCATCCGGGCGCACCGGGAACCCGAGCGCATGGATGCGCACCCGGCGTCCGCCGCGCTCTTCCCGGTTGATCAGGTCGACGGTGCGCACGACCGAGTCGATCGAGGAGCCCGTGAACTCGTCGCCGACGACGTACAGGCTGATGCGCCGTCCCGTGCTGTAGTAGGTGCGGATGGCCTCGACGATGCCCTCGACCGGGCTCGAGTTGCTGAACGGGAACCAGTCGCGCAGCCGGTCGAGCACGAGCTTGCGCTGCGCGGGTGTGTCCGGCAGCCAGCGGCCGCGGTACGACGGAAACATGTACGTACCCTCGTCGCTCATGACCTGCCAGCCCTTGACGGTCGGGTAGGCGTCGAGCACCTCCTGCATCTTGCGCAGCATCAGCGGCCACGCGTAGTTCGCCATCGAACCCGAGGTGTCGATGATGAATATCACGTACTCGCTGTCCACCGGCAGGCCCGCCACGGCGTCCTGCGGTGCGCGCCGGTACTCCGAACCGAGCACCTTCTTCATCTCCTCGGTGAGCTGCTGCTGCGCGGCGACGAGCTGCCCCTCAAGCGTGTTGGCCACTTCGGCGTCCCGCGCGCTCGCATGGTACTTGCCCTTGACGTCGCTCAGGTCGCCGCGCAGACGCGCCAGCCTGGCACGCACGTCCGAGAGCTGGCGCTCGCGCTCGGTGAGGCTGCGGTTCAGGATGTCCGTCTCGCCGCGCAGCGCGGCGCGCTCCTCCTGCAGCGCGAGCAGCCGCCCCTCAAGGTCGAGCCGCGACTTCTCGAGCGCCTTCGGCTCGCCGAACTTGCTGAGCATGAACAGCAGGATGATCGCGCCGAACGCACAGCAGATCGTGTCGAGGAACGACATGCTGAAGACTTCGAAATCACGCACGCGGCGGCGTTGCATGGCGATGCCTACGGCCAGTCCCTGGCCGGCATCAGGAACGAGCCGTTGGTACGCCGCGCGAGCGCCCAGAACGCCGCGGGCGACGACGGGTCGCCCTCCATCGGCATCAGGATCACGTTCGCGGGCACCCGGTGCGGGAATTTCGCGATGGCGCGCTCGAACAGCTTCAGGCGACCGTCGCCGTCGATGGTCTTGCGGATCGCGGGCGGCGTCGCGCCCTGCGTCGGCAGGCCGTCGGTGATGATGAAGACGTTGTCCGGCGCGGGACTCAGCGCGTTGACGAACGTGAACGCGTTCTCGAGGCTGGTGCCGTCCGCCGGCACCGTGCGGCGCAGGTTGGTCACGACGTCGGTGAGCGCCTTGGCGTCACTGCCGTCGAGCCAGCGCCCGGCGCTGTCCGGCACGACGGCCCAGGCCCGGGTGTTGAACGCGATCACCTGGAACTTCGACTTCGGCGGCACCTGCGTCGTGAGCCAGTCGACGGTGGCGACCGTGCGGCGCCACTTCTCGGAGGCGAGCCGGCGCGACTCGGGCATGTTGCGCAGCCGGATGACGTTGACGACGGTTTCGTCGAGCATGCTCGCCGACACGTCGACGAGGATCGCGATGCGCTCGCCGCCGAGCTTCAGCCCGGTCAGGTACTGGCGGTCCCCGGTGCCGACGAAGCCCTTGACGCGATTGCCCGGCTTGCCGGGCGCCGGTGTGCCGGCCTGCAGCCGCTTCGTGCTCTCCTCGGTCTGCTTCAGGTCGGCCTTGAGCCGCTCGATGGCCTCGCGACGCGAGACGGCCGTCTTGTCGGCCTCCGCGAGCTGCTCGCGCAGCCGCGCGGTTTCCTCGAGCACGCGCTCCGAAAGGCCCTCGGTACGCTCGGCATCGGTGTCGGTGCGACGCACGCTGTTGCGCAGCACGACGAGATCGGCGTAGCCCTGCAGCACCTCCTCCTCGAGCCTGTCGACCTCCGCGCGCAGCGTCGAGGTGTCCTTCTGGAATGCGCGGCTGCCCGCGGCGTTCAGGATCATGTAGAGCAGCACGATCGCGCCGAAGGCACAGCAGATCGTGTCCAGGAAGGACATGCTGAAGATGTCGAACTTGCGTCTACGCCGCGGCATGGTCCGGCAGCACGCGAATCAGTTCGAGCGTGACACCCGGCGCACCGAGGCGCAGCAGGTCGCCGACGCGCAGCGCCGCGCGACCACCGACACGCTCGTCGTTGACGAAAGTGCCGTAGGTGCTCTGGTCCTCGACCACGGCCTGCCCGTCCTGTGTGCGCAACGTGCAGTGGACGCGCGAGACGCCGGCGATACCCGCCGGCAACGCGAGCGCACGCACGGCGGCGCCGACGGACCAGCCGAGCGTGAGCGGCACCGCCGTGAGTGGCCACGCGCGTCCGCGGTACAGCACGTGCGTCGGCACGGCCTCGGCCGGAACGACGGTCGCGCTGCCCTCGGTCGCGGCATCGGTGGCGGTCGCCACCTGCAGCGGCAGCCGGTGCACCAGCGCGATGGCGTCGGGCGGACGCGTCACGTGCGCGGCGTGGCGCAGCGCGCCGAGCGCGGCCGCACCGGGTTCGAGCCGCACGACGACGCAGTCGCGCAGCGAGGCGAGGCGCGCGACGAGACCCGGGACCGAGGCGATGCGCGGCGTGATGCAGACGTGCAGCAGCAGGCCGGCGGGCCGCGCCGCCTGCACGAGTCGCAGCACCTCGCCGCCGAGCGTCTCGTGCGCGCCCGTGACCTGCGCACGCTGCAGCACGATGCGGTGCGTCGTCGTGCCGAACTCGATCTCCGCGGCCGTTTCCTCGTCGGTGACCAGCCGCTCGAGCCAGTCGGGCAGGCGATCGTGCAGGCGCTGCTCGGTCGCGGCTTCATGCAGCGGATCGAAACGTGTCTCGCGCACGAACGCGGTCGCGATCGCTTCCGCTGCCGCCTGCCGGAACGCGAGCAGCCCCGCGCCCGGCAGCAGTTCGTAACGTGCCCTGCGCAGCACACCGTCGTTGCGCGACAGCTCGACCAGCGTGGCCACCGCCTGGTGCAGTTGCAGGTCGAGGTGCAGCAGGTGCGGCGCCGGCGTCACCGTCGCGCAGGCGGCGAGGCCGAGGTCGACGAGTCCGCGCGTGGTGACGCCGCATTCGTTGGCGATGCCGACGAGCAGGCCGAGCTGCTCGCGCGCAAAGCCGGGCGGCACGGCCAGCAGCAGTTCGCGCGCGCCCGCGGCGACGGCCGGCTCGAGCACCATGCGGAGATGCGCGTGCGCGAGGTCGGCGGGCGTGGCGATGCCGCGTGTGCTCCACGGCAGCGGCTCGGTGCCGAGGCCCGCCCAGTAGCGGTTCTGCGCATGCAGCGGCGCGACCCGATGACGTCGCACCGCGTCCGTCCCGACCAGCACGCGGCCTTCGTGCAGCAGCGCGAAGCCCGGGCTTTCTTCGCCGACGAGCGCCGGCATGCCGTCCGCCCCGGCCTGCGCGCAGCGCAGTCCGGCGTCGTTGAGCTCGACGGCTGCGAGGTCCTGCGGCTTCATTGCGGCGGCACCGTCACCTCACGAGCATCTGGCGCACGACGTGGGTGTCGAGGAACTCCTCGGTGTCGAGCACGGCGCGTTCCTGGCGCAACTGCACCTGGTGCAGCAGGAACATCACCAGGATGCTCAGCGCCAGCGCCACCAGCGTCGAGTTGAACGAGATGCCGAGGCCCGCGACGACACCCGAGACGTCGCCCTCGACGGCCTTGTGCGCCTGCTGCAGCGACTCGCCGATGCCGCGCACCGTGCCGACGAAGCCGATCGCCGGGATCGCCCAGGCGACGTAGCGGACCATCGACAGCTCGGCGTCGAGGCGACCGAATTCCAGCTCGCAGGTGTCGTGGATCGCCGAGGACACGTCCTGGATGTTGCGCGTCGAGCCGAAGCGGTGCAGACCCGAGAGCAGCGCGCGCGGCAGCAGCTCGCCGCGCATTTCCTGCGGCAGCGCCTCGACCTGCCGCGCGTAGTCGCGCGAGTCCTCGGGCAGGATCTTCATGCCTTCCGGCAGGCGCAGCAGGTCGGTCTCGAGCAGCTTCCGCCCGCGCCGCAGCGCCAGCGCCTTGTAGCCCATGATCGCGAAGGCCCACAGCGCGAGCACGAAGCAGACCTCCTGCTCCGGATCCTTGACGATGACCTCGATGAAGCGCTCGGGCACGTAATCGGGGTCGACCTTCATCCGGGCGGCGTCGTGCGCGCGGATCGCCGCGGCCCGCGGCCGCACGTGGATGGAATAGACGGCGTGGACGAGGATCGCGATGACGATCAGCGAGATCACCTCGAACAGGAACTCGCGATTGCCGGTCTTTTTCATGGTGCGCTCGGGCTGCATCCGGATCAGATGTCGACGGGGAACGCGACGTCGAAGTCCGGACGGACCTTCTCGGTCGGCTCGAATCTCTGCGGCGAGCCCTTGGCGGCGGCCGGCCTGGAAGGCGTGGTGGCCGGCGGTGGCACGGCCTCGTCGTCCTGTTCCGTCGCCGATGCGGCATCGCCCGACGGTGGCTCCGCAGGCGACGACTGCTGCGACGACGGGGGCGGTGATGCAGGCGCCGGTGGTGACGCCGCCGATGGCTGCGCCGACGGTGCGCCCTGTGGCTTCGTGCCCGCTGCCGCCGGCGATTGCTGCGCGCGCACGGCCTGCGTCAGGCCGGCAACGGCGCCCATGACAACGAGCGCCCAGAGCAGCATCGACCGGACCGTGTCGCCGTTCATGCCTCGATCACTCCGCGTACCGTGCGATGCGGAAGCCCACGTCGTCGCGCTTCCCTTCTCCATAGTCGCGGAACGCGGCGCGCAGTTCCGTGACGGTCGCGTGACGCCAGCTCGACCCGCGCAGGACGTGCACGTTGCCGGGGCCCGCCGCGACCGGGTCAATCGCCACGCTGCTCGCCGGCGGCTGCACGGTGTAGATGTCCTGCGTCCACTCGGCGACGTTGCCTCCCAGGTCCTGGAAGCCCAGCGCATTCGCGGCGAACGATCCCACGTTGGCGGTCACCGCGAAACCGTCGTCGATCTCGGCGAGGACGGTCTGCAACAGCGGCTGCGCCCGGCGGTCGCCGAAGTTGCCGGCGCCGGGCGGCACCGGCAGCGCGTCGCCCCACGGGTACTTGCGCAGCGACCCGTCGCGGTTGGCGCGCGCCGCCCACTCCCATTCGGCTTCCGTCGGCAGGCGGAATCCGGTCGTCGCCGGCGCCACCGGCACGAGCCCGCCGCCGCCGGATTGATACGCGGCCGGCAACCCTTCCTGCCGGCTCAGCCAGTTGCAGTACTCGGCCGCGTCCTGCCAGCTCACCGCGACCACGGGCTGCTGGTCGAGCTCGAGCGTGCTCTGGCCGACGAAGCCCGAGCGATGCTGCGGCCGGAACTGCTTGAACTGCGCGTTGGTGACCTCGCGCGTGCCGAGATACCAGCGGCGTCGCAGCTCGACGGGACGCTGTGCCTCGTTGGCCCGCCGGCCCGATTCACGGCGCGGGCTGCCCATGGTGAAGCTCGCCGGTCCGAGCAACCGCAGCTCGTCGCCCGATCGCGTGCGGACGGTCGACGCCAGCGCGGCCGGCGTCGCGGCGGTCGGCGCAGCGGACGCGTCCGTCGCAGGGCGCGTCGCAGCCGGCGCCGCACCGTCGCTCGTCGCGACCGTCGCTGGTCCGCGTCCCGGCTCGAGCGTCACGTTGACGACCTGCGGCAACCCCGGCCGCGGCGTCACGGCCGTCTGGTAGGGCCGGTAGCCCGCAAGCCGCACCTCGATCTCCTGGCGTGCCGACGGCAGCTTCAGCACTTGTCCGGCGCGACCCGCCAGCCGGCCGTTGGCGTAGATCTCGGCGCCGGCGGGCTCCGACTGCACCGTCAGCTCGCCGAGGATCGCCGCGAGCGTGAGCGCGATCTCGCGGCGCGCGCCCGCTGCCACCGAGGTCTGCTGCGTCGCCGGCTCGTAGCCGTCGCGCGTGGCAACGATGGTGAGCGGCAGGTCGGGGCGCACTTCGAGCGTCAGCGGTGAACGGCCACGGAACGCGCCGCCCACGCTGACGCTCGCACCCGCGGGCTCCGTGCGCACGACGAGCGTGCCGTCGGGCAGGCCGAGCCGGACGGGACCCAGCGTCTGCGGTTCGTTGGCCACCACCTGCAGGTCGGTGACCCAACGCTCGAATCCGGTCTGGCGCAACTCGATGCGATGCGTGCCGGCGTCGAGCTCGAGCTTCGCGGGCGTGACACCGGCCGGCCGCCCGTCCACCGCGACCTTCGCGCCGACGGGTTCGGTCAGCACCGTCACCACCGCCCATGCGGGCACGAGCTTCGCGACCAGCGTCTGTCGCCTGCCTTCGCCGACGATGTCGACCGGCGCCGAGTACGGCAGGTGCCGCGGCGCGGCGATGACGACTTGGTGCCGGCCCGGCGACAGCTCGACCTCGCCGGGGACCCGACCGAGGTCCTTGCCGGCCACGCTGGCGCGTCCGGGCACGGAGCTGCGCACATCGAGCCGGCCGGGCAGCTTCTGCAGCTGGAAGGCGAACCGCTGCTCCGTAGCGTCGGTCACCGTGATCGTCCTGCGCAGTGGCACGTAGCCTGTACGCTCGATGCGCACCTCGTAACGACCCGGGTGCACGAAATGATTGTCGCCGAGCGACACCGAGGGCCCGCCGCTCAGGGCGACATGCGCACCCCGAGGGCGGGCCTCGATCGTGACCGCGCGCCCGGTGACGAAGAACCACGCGACGAGCGCGAGAACGGCGACCGCCAGCACGGCGACGAGTCGCGGCACGAGACGGCTCCGCGCGCGTCGCTGTGCATCCGTGTGCCGGAAGGCGACGGCCGCGATGCGCTCGTCGTCGTCATCCTCGCCGCCGGTCACCATCGGCACCGGCGGCGCCTCCGGCGGCACGGTCAGGTTGCCGCCGCTGCCGTCCTCGACGTCGATCTGTCGCACGCCGTCGCGCGCCGAAACGCGCAGACGGCCGCGCGCGACGTCGACGACGTCACCCTCGCGCAGCCACGTGGCACGCGCGACGGGCGCGCCGTTGACGAGCGGAGTCTCGCCGCCTTCGGCGGGCTGCAGGAACAGTTGTCCGTCGTGCAGGGCGATCCAGGCGAGCGCCGTCTCACCGGCGCCCGGCATCACGATGGTGTGTCCGGCGCCGCCGAGACTGACCGGGAAGTCCTCGGCGGTCAGCGTCCTTTCGCCGAGCGGATCGCGCAGGATCAGTTCGACGCCGGTCAAATGCGCTCCTCGCAGCGGACCACGAGCGTCGGCGGCGGCGCGCCCGGCAGCAGGTTCAGTTCCTTGCGCACGTCGCGGAACCCCTGGCGCGTGCCGACGACGGTGTAGCGGCCGGGCATCAGCTCGAGATCCTTCTGTTCAAAGAGCCCAAGCTTACCAATCCGGTAGATCTGCACTTCGGTCGCATTGTCCGACGCGAACGCGACGCGGATCGGCGTCTCCGCCTGGCGCAGCGCTTCCTGCAGACGCGCGATCTGCGTCCGCAGCCGCGGGCCCGCGGCCGGCACGGCACCGGCGCGCTCGAGGACGTTGCGCGCGACGTCGCGCCCCGCGGGGCTGTAGAGGCGCTCGGGGCGGTCGAGGTGCGACTGCAGCTCGGCGTCGAGCATCGTGCGCGGCTCCGTGCGCTCGACGCCGGACTGGGCGGCATCGAGCGTCGCTTCGACCCGCAGCGCATCGCGGTAGAGCGCAAGCGCCTGCGACCAGCGCTCCTCGCGTTCGGCGACGCCGGCACGCTCGATCGTCGACGCGAGGGAACGCGTTTCGGTCGCGCGGCGCACCTGTTGCAGACCTTCCGCGACCTCCGGCGCTGCCGGTCGCAGGCGTCCCGCCCGCTCGTAGGCGGCCTGCGCCGCCGCGTAGTCGCGACGCACCAGCGCCGCCTGGGCCTGGGCCATCGCCGCGGACCAGGCATCGCTCGACGCGCGCGCCTGCAGACGCGCGAGACCGGCCCGCGCGGCAACGGTCGCGGCGTCGAGTTGCAGCGCGCGCTGGTAGGCGGCCGCCGCGCCGGCAGTGTCGCCGGCCTGCTCGGCCTGCGCGCCGGCGGCCGTCTCCCGCAACACGGCGTCGAGCACTTTCGCGCGCGCGAGGCCCGTCTTCGCCGCAGCGTTCTCCGGGTCCGCCTGCAGCACCGCCGCGTAGCATTCCCCCGCTTCGACGGAACGACCCGCATCGAATGCCTGTCGAGCCGCCGCGAGACGCTCGGCCACCACCTGCGGCGCGCGTCGTTCCAGGGCGTCGAGTCGCTGGACGAGTGCATCGAAACGCTGCACGGCCGCGGCGTAGTCACGCTTGCCCATCGCGGCGTCGCCGGCGGCGAGGTCCCGACGCGCCTGCGCAAGCTCGTCACCGCCCCACGTTGCCGCGTCACGGCGTGCGAGCGCCTGCAGCCGCGCCGGCAGCGGCTGCCGCTTGGTCTCCGCGAGGCGCTTCAGTTCCGCGAGCCGTGCAAAGTCCGGTGCAGGTGCTACGGTTTCGGTTTGCGGGGGCGACGTCGCGGCACCGACGGCCTGCGGCGCACCACCGGCCGCCGTGGATGTCGGTGTCGGCGATTCGACGAGACCGGGCAGGACGAAGAACGTGAAGCCGAACGCGGCCACGAGCAGCAGCACGCCCCCGACGAGCAAGCCGCGGCGGAAGCCTTCGCGACGCAGCTCGCGCGGTTCCGGCCCGGCGGTCTGCGGTCGCTGCCATTGCGCGCGGATCGGCGCACCGTCGGCCGGCGGTCGTGGCGTGAACGGCGTCGTGCGCGCGCTCGCCGCCTCGTCCGGCGTCTCGAGCGACAGACAGTGTTCCAGCTCGGTGCGGATCTCGCGCATCGAGGCCGGACGATCCGCCGGTGCCTTGGCGAGACAGCGCGCGACGAGCGCACGCAACGTCTCGGGCGGCGGCGGCCGGCCCGTCAGCGGCGCCGGCGTTTCGTGCCGCACTCGCTCCGGCGTGACATCGGGATAGAACGGCGGGTGCCCGCCGACGAGTTCATGGAGCAGCACTCCGAGTGCATACACGTCGTCCGCCGCCGCGGCCGGTGCGCCGTCGAGACGCTCGGGACTGGTCGAATACGGTGACGCGCCGGCGGCCGTCGTCGCCCCGATGCGGCGGGCGCTGCCGAAGTCGGCGAGCCGCGCGCGCCCGTCGCCGTCGAGCAGGACATTGCCGCTCTTGAGGTCGCCGTGTGTCCAGCCGGCTTCGTGCACCTGCGCGAGCGCATCGACGACCGGCAGCAGCCGGCGCACGGGCAGCGGCCACGCGCGGCCGCGCAGCCGGCCGATCTCGCCGCCCGGCAGGTGGTCGAAGACGTCGAACGTCGCGCCTCGGTCAGCGACACTGGCGACCGGTGCGAGCAGTGCGGGATGACGCACGGCGTCGAACAGCCGGCCGGCCGCGCCGGCCACGATCGACCGACGCCGCAGCACGACGTCACGGCCGCCGATGCGGTCGCGCGCGAACCAGGGCGCGTCGTCCTGGCCGGAGGCCAGCGGACGCACGAGTTCGTAGCGCGCCGCGACGATGTGCCCGGCAGCGAGCATCGGGTTCATGTCCAACGGGATTCAGTGCCGGCTCGCCGCAGGCTGCGCCGCCTCCGTCGCAATCGTCGCTGGCAGGCCAGTCTCGTTCTCATACAGTTCGCGCAGCAGTCTGCGCCACTCCGCGTACTGCTGCTCGGCCGAGCCCTTGAGCTCCAGTGTGCGGCCCTCGATATCCACGACGATGGGCTGCACCTCGCTCTGGAACGAGCTGCCGAGCTGTTTGAGCGACTCACCGTGCATCTTGATCTCGGCGCGCATGTCGAGACCGCTCTTGAACGCGTAGATGCCACCGATCACCGCGGCGGTCGACGCCGCCGAGGCTGCGCTGCTGTTCGCCTCCCCGCCCGCGACGATGCCGCCCACGACGGCCACGGCGCCCAGCACCTGCCGCGTGATGGCCTTGCGCCGCGCGTCTGCCTCGGCCTCGAGTTCCTCGTGGGAGTACTTGCGCCAGTTGCCGTAGGCGTCGTCCATGCTCTCGCTGAAGTTCGTGTAGTGCTCGTTCAGCGTGTCGACGAGCGAGTAGTCGCGTTCGCGCACGCGCTCCAGCCGCTCGACGACCGGGTCGTCCTCGGCCGGCAGGCGCACGATCGAGTACGTGCCCTTGCGCGCGTCGTGCGCGAGGTAGGGTCGGAACGCGTACGGCGCGAGGTCGGCCGCGAAGCGCAGTTCGGCGATCTCGTGGATCTGCACGCGCTGCCCGCGCGAGAGTGCCCGCCGGGCCGCGAGCAGGTCGTTGGCAATCGTGGCGTAGAGGCTGTCGAACGGATCGCGCGGCTTCACCGCGACGTCCTTGTACGCGCGGATGTCGGCCGCACCCTCGTAGTCCCGCTGCAGCCACGTGCGGCCCGTCGAGTCGACGGCCCGGATGGCGAGCCGCAGCTCGCTGCCGGTCGATTCGAGGATCCTGCCCTCGACGTTGACGTCGCTCGCCGCGCTGTCCGACGGCAGCACGCGCACCTGGCCCCACTGGCCGGTGCTCTCGAGCGTGTCGCGCAACCGGACGGGCAGGAAGCGCGACTCCGCCTTGCGCACGTCCGGAAACACCCGCTGCTCCTCCTGCTTCTTCTCGTCCGCGGGGATGTTCGGGTCGAAGACGTGGATGCCGACGTCGAGCAGTTCGTCCTGCGGGATCTCGGCCGTGGCCTTCTCGGCAACCACGGGCGGCATCGGCCGCGTGTCCTGCACGACGCAGCCCGCCAGCGCGACGGCGAGCACCGCCACGGCGGCAATGGCGCGCCACGAGCGGCCCGAGGGGAGCTTGCGGGTCGTCGGCTTCACTGCGTGCCCTGCTTGTACTTGCGGTATTCCTCCCAGAGCCGCTCGCGCAGCTCGGGGTCCGTTTCCTTCATCGCGGCCTCGCGCAACTGTCGCGCGACGATATCGTCGTCACGGCCATCGGGAATGTCGCCCGGGACGCCGCTCGGCCCGCCACCCCCCTGGGCCCCGCCACCGCCGACACCACCGCCGCCACCCTGCTGGCCCGACCCTTGCGCTGCCCTGCGGCCGTTGCCGTCGCCCGTGCCGCCTTCGCCGCCGCCACCCTGACCGTTGCCGCCTTGGCCGCCGCTGCCGTCGTCACCGGCACCTTCCGCACCGGCGCCCGAATCCGACTCGCCCTGGCCCCGGCCAGCCGTCGCACCGTCGCCGGGCGTACCGGCCGCGCCGCCGTCCTCGTCGCCCGTCGTGCCGGTGCTGCCAACTGCGCCCGCGCTGCCGGCCCGGCCCGCGCGCTCCTGCGATATCGTCTCCTGCTCCTTGCGCATTCGCGCGTCGAACACGGCGAAGGTCTCGTCGAAGCGGCGGTCGATTTCGGCGCGACGGTCCTCGGTCGTCACCGGGCCGCCGCCAGGGCCTGCGCCCGCACCCGAACCGGACCCACCGGTCGTGGACCCGCCGGAACTGCCGCCACTGCCCGCGCCTGATCCGGCGTTCGAAGCACCGCCGGAGCTGCCGCCACTGCCGGTGCCTGATCCGGTGCTCGAAGCGCCACCGGTGTTGCCTGTACTGCCGCCGGCGCCCGCGGCACCGCCCGCGCCTTGCGTGGACGCACCGGACATGCCAGGCGTACCCCGCGTGGAGGTGCCTGCCGATCCGGCCGCACCCGTACCTGCGTTCGAACCGCTGGACGCCGAACCCTGCGCGCCCGTCGAACCCGTACCCGAGCTCGAGCCACCCGACGCCGATCCCTGCGTGCCCGCCGTCGGCGCGCCACCCGGACCCGGGGGCATCGGCCAGCCCTGCGGCTGCGGATTACCACCCTGCGAGCCTGCGCCGCCCGACTGGTTCGAGCCACCCTGGGAGCCTTGGCCACCATCGCCACCCGGGGAGGTCGAGCCACCCTGGGAACCACCGGCGGAACCACTGGCGCCCGGCGAGCCGGTGCCCTGCGAACTGGACGGCGACGAAGGCGACCCGGAACTGCCCGACGAGGACGGCATCCCAGATGGCAGGCTGGACGAGCTCGTCGTCTTGCAGCCGGCGAGCGCGACCGCGACGGCCACGACCAGCAGCGTCGACAAACCCTGGATACGATTCATGGTGTGCAGCCTTCTGCGAATCCGACGCGGCGACGTCCCGGCCGGCTCATCCTACTTGGATGCGCTGGAACCGGGACGGTTCACCCAACGTCAGCGCAACCGACCGCCCGACCCCGCCCCGCCGCCCGCCACCGCGGCACCCGCCGTGGTCGGCGCCGCGACGGCCATGTCCTCGCCGGCGAGGAACGACCGTAACTGGTCGCTGAGACGGTCGCAGGCCTTGCGACGCACGGGCGTGATGATCGGGATGGGTGCCACCGCGCCGATCAGCACCGAGGTGCCGGTGACGTCGGCGCTGACCTGGCCGACCTCGGTGGCATTCTGCAAGTCCCAGACCGATGCGACGTAGCCGGATTCCTTTTCCCACCAGCCCACGCCGATGCAACCGGCGACGCCCGGACCGGCCGCGCAGGTGATGCTGCCACCGCCGTCGGTCTTCTTGGTGTTGCCGTCCAGCCAGACGACGTAGCGGACGCCGATCTCCTGCAGTCGCTCGGTCACGCCCGGCCGCTGCAGCAGGACGCGCAGACCGGCCGCGTTGGCCGGTGCCGTGCTCGGCTCGAACCAGGGAAACATGGCGTCGGTGAATTCCTGCTCGCCGTAGATCTTGAACGGCGCCTTCGCTGCGGCGACGTGCGCGGTCTGGCCTTCCTCCGGGTGCAGCAACTCACCGCCGAGCCGCTCCTGCACGCAGTCGAGAAAGACCTCCTCGGTGCCGACGCCTTCGAGCTGGGGCTTTTTCAGCACGACGATCGACTCGTGGGCCTGGACGGCCGCGGCGATCTGCCGCGTCTCGTCGACTTTCGACGTCATGCATGCGCTGACGAACAGGGACGTCATGACGAGACCAGCGACCAGCCTCGGCGGACAGGCGACCGCCGTCGCCGTGGAACGGCAGACGATTCGTGTGTCGACCATGGCGGGATCCTCCTCCCGGGGCGCGACGGGGCGCAGGACGATGGAGCAAGGAAATCCTGGGCGGCCTGAGTATACGTCAAGGCTCACGGCAGGAAAGTCGGCGCGCCGGACGTCACGCACCGTCGAACAGTTCCGCCTGGCGCGGCGCCCCGGGATCGCGCACGAACTGCGTGGTGTCGAGTTCCGCAGGCTCCCCGGCGTTGAGCCCGAGCCGGCGGCAGGCCGTCTCGAACCGCGACCCGATCAGGGCCGCGTAGGGGCCGAGGCCGCGATGACGATGACCGAAGCGCGGGTCGTTGAGCTTGCCGCCACGCATGCCGCGGACGAGGTTCAGCACCTTGTCCGCGCGGTCGGGACAGTGCTCGCGCAGCCAGGCTTCGAACAGCCCGGCCACCTCGAACGGCAGGCGCAGCATCTGGAAGCCCGCGCGCCGCACCCCGGCTGCCGCGACGGCTTCGAGCATGCGCTCGATCTCATGGTCCGTGATGGCCGGGATCACGGGCGCGATCATCGCGCTGACGGGCACACCGGCCGCGGTGAGCTGCTGCATCACCCGCAGACGGGCCTGCGGCGAGGCCGCGCGCGGCTCGAGCGTGCGCTTGATCGCGTCGGTGAGACTCGTGAGGCTCACGGCCACGCGCACCAGCCTGCGTTCGGCGAGCGCGGCGTAGAGGTCGAGGTCGCGCAGGATCAGCGCGCCCTTGGTGATGATGGTGAGCGGATGACGTCGCTCGAGCAGCAGCTCGAGCAGCGCCCGCGTCGAGCGCAACGAACGCTCGGCGGGCTGGTAGGGATCGGTGTTGCCGCCCACGTGCAGGACCCGGCAGCGGTAACCGGGCGCGGACAGTTCCCGCGCAAGCACCGCTGCCAGTGCCGGCTTGTGGAAGATGCGCGTCTCGAAGTCGAGACCGGGGGACATCCGCTTGCTGCCTTACGCCGCGAAGTGTCGAATCGACCCTCGGCCGCCGGTCTTCGCCAGATGAAAAGGCAGC